>Ga0222421_100339_pt1 | contig 17446 bp, 12 predicted proteins | sample 3A1ome_2_FD_182473 | JGI IMG/M metagenome (GOLD analysis project Ga0222421, IMG submission 182473) | Enriched microbial communities from leaf-cutter ant dump, University of Wisconsin, Madison, United States - 3A150A (version 2) | ecosystem: Environmental > Terrestrial > Nest > Insects nest > Nest... | reverse complement strand
CGTGAGCAGGCCGTCGAGCGCGGCGAGATCAAGCCCGCCCTCGGCGTCGACGCCGAGCACGGGAAGGAATTTCAACTTCGCGCCGGTGCGCTGGGCGACGAGCTGCCATGGCACGAGATTGGAGTGGTGCTCCATCTCGGTGAGCAGGATGGTGTCGCCGGATTTCAGATTCGCGCCGCCCCAGCTGGAGGCGACGAGGTTGATCGACTCGGTCGTGCCGCGGGTGAAGACGATCTCGGCCGGATCGGCGGCGTGGATGAAGCTTGCGACGCGGGCGCGGGCACCCTCGTAGGCGTCGGTCGCGCGCATGGAGAGCGCGTGGAGCCCGCGGTGGACGTTGCTGTTGTCCCGCTCGTAGAAGCGGGAGAGCGCGTCGATCACGGCCCGCGGCTTCTGCGCGGTGGCGGCGTTGTCGAGATAGACGAGGGGCTTGCCGTGGACCTGCTGGTGCAGGGCGGGGAAGTCGGCGCGGACGGTGGACCAGATGGACATCGGGAAAAGAAAAAGGGAAAAGAAAGAGAAAGCGGAGCGCGGCGGCCGGGGCTTCCTCCGTCCTGCTTTCCCGCCGGACTTCAGTCGGTGTGACTCTCCGTCGTCGCCTCGGCGGGATCGTTCTTCAGGGCGTTGAGCGCGGCGTGCCAGCCGAGCGTGGCGCACTTGATCCGCGCGGGGAACGCGTGCACGCCGGCGAAGGCGGCGAGATCGCTCAGATCCTCCGGCGCCTCGCCGGTGGTCACGATATGATGAAATTCCTGATACAGCTTCTCGGCCTCGGCCGCGTTTTTGCCCTTGAGCTGCGTGGTCATGAGCGAGGCGCTGGCCTGCGAGATGGCGCAGCCGGAGCCGTCGAAGCTGATCTCGGCGATGCGGTCGCCGTCGAGCCGCAGGTAGACGTTGCACTGGTCGCCGCAGGTCGGGTTGTCGCCGTGGGCCGAGCGGTTGGCGCTGGGCAGTCTGCCGCGGTTGCGCGGGCGTTTGTTGTGGTCGAGGATGACCTGTTGGTAGAGCTCGGTGAGATCGGCGGACATGGCGGGAAAACATAGGTGAGCGGTTATGCCCGATTGGCAACTGCGGCGTGCGGCCCGGCGGCTTGCGCCGGGAGGGCAAACCGTAAAACGTCGCGGCGATGAGTCTGCTGATCCGCCACGCCCGCGTCCTGACCCTCGCCCCGCCGAAGGCGGACGCGACACTGCCGCCGGGCGCGGTCCGGGCGCGCCGGGGCGCGGCGCTGAAGGACCTCGGCGTGATCCCGCGCGGCGACGTGCTCGTGGCCGACGGCCGGATCGCCGCGGTCGGCGCCGAGCTGCCCGTGCCGGCCGATGCGGAGGTGATCGAGGCGGATGGACGCGTGGTGATGCCGGGCTTCGTCGACTGCCACACGCACGCCTGCTGGGCGGGCGACCGGCTCGACGACTGGGAGAAACTTCTGTCCGGCGTCGCGCCCGCGGAGATCGCGCAGCGCGGCGGCGGGCCGCAGGCCACCGTGCGGGCGGTGCGCGAGGCGACGCGGAAACAGCTCGCGGCGGCGCTCCGCGGACGGCTCGACCTGATGCTGCGCGGCGGCACGACGACGGTGGAGGTGAAGAGCGGCCTCGGGCTGACGCTCGAGGCGGAGACGAAGATGCTCTTCGCGATCCAGCGCGCCGCGCAGGAGTGGTCCGGCACGCTCGTGCCGACGGCGCTGCTCGGCGCGGCGGTGGAGGGCGACGAGGCGGCGTTCACGCGGATGGTGGTGCGCGAGATGCTGCCCGCCGTGTGGCACGAGTTTCCCGGCATCACGGTCGAGGCGGCGTGCGGCGCCGACGCGTGGCCGGCCGAGGCCTGCGTGCGACTGCTGGAACGGGCGGCCAGGCACGGACTGCCGATCCGCGTGAGCGCGGACCGGACGGCGGCGACCGGCATGGTGCCGGAGGCGCTGCGGCTGCACGCGCGCAGCGTGGACCATCTCGAGGCGGCGTCGAAGGCGGACCTGCTCGCGCTGGCGGCGACGGATACGTTTGCGGTGTTCACGCCGGCGGCGAGCCTGCACGCGGGCGGACGCACCGCGCGCGCGGGGGCGTTTGCCGACAGCGGCGGATTGCTCGCGCTCGCGAGCGATTTCGGCCCGGCGATGCCGGCGCAGTCCATGCCGCTGGTGATCGCGCTCGCGGTGCGCGGCAGCGGGCTGACGCCGGCGGAGGCGATCACGGCGACGACGGTCAACGCCGCGGTGCTGCTCGGCCTGTCCGACCGCGGCACGATCGAGCCCGGCCGGCGCGCGGACCTGATCCTGCTGCGGCATCGCGACGAGCGGCTGCTGGCCTACGAACTCGGCGGCAATCCCGTCGATCTCGTGATCGCGGGCGGCCAGCGCGTGGGCGCGGCGTAGGCGCCGCGCGCGCGACCGGGTTCACGGGAACCCGGGATCACTCCCAATACTCGCCCCAGCTGGACGCGGTCTCGGTCACGCGGATCCGCTCGAGCCGGACGCCGGGCGGCACGACGCGGCGCGGGTCGGCGGCCGGGGCGGCGAGGGCAGTGCGCACGCGGCGGAAAATCTCGCGGGCGAGCACCTCCGTCGTCGGATCCGTATCCGGAAAAGCGATCACGCGGTCGCCGTAGGCGGCCTGGAGCGAGGCGAACGCCGGATCGGCGGTGTTGAGCGCGAAGGTGTGGTCGTAGCGGTGCACGGCGTCCGTGGCGGCGGCCTTGATCGCGGCGAAATCGCAGACCATGTCGTGGGCGTTGAGCGCCTCGCTCGTGAGCACGATCTCGACGGTGCGGCTGTGGCCGTGCGGGAAACGGCACGCGCCCGGATGTTTCGTGAGCAGGTGGCCGCTTTCGACGACAAAGGACTTGGCGATGCGGAAAGGCATGGGAAAAGGGAAACCGGTCCGCGGCCTAGACGCGATCCCGCGGACGGACGCGCGCCGGCGCGCGGCGGGTCCCGCGGGGCACGAGCACGGCGAGGAGGACGACGGCGGCGGCGAGGAAGACGAAGGCGGGCAGCGGGGAGAGGCTCACGGTTTTCAGATAGTGCGGGAGTGTTTCTGCCGCGCGGCGGTGAGGGTGGCGTCGAAGCGCATGGCGACGACGCGCAGCAGCGGCGCGCCGGCGGGCGTGACCTCGAAGCCCTGCGCGGTGTGACGCACGATGCCATCGGCCTCGAGGTCGGCGAGCGAGGCGAGCTCGTTGACGTAGAGTTCGGCGAAGTCGAAGCCGAAGCTCCGCGAGAGCGCGGCGAAGTCGAGCCGGCGGTCGCACATGATCCGCATGACGATCGTGCGGCGGCGGACATCCTCGGGCGTGAGCCGCAGCCCGCGCTCGACCGGCAGCCGGCCGGCGGCGAGGGCGGCGCGCCAGGCGGGCAGCGTTTTTTCGTTCTGCCGGTAGGTCGTGGCCGTGGAGGAGATCGCGGACATGCCGAAGCCGTAGAGCGAGGCCTCGGCGTGCGTGCTGTAGCCCTGGAAGTTGCGGTGCAGCGTGCCGGCGCGCTGGGCGCGGGCGAGTTCGTCGTCGGGCCGCGCGAAGTGGTCGAGCCCGATGTCGATGTAGCCGGCGGCGGTGAGCTTCGCGTGGGCGACGGCGAACATCGCGAGCCTCTCCTCGGCGGCCGGCAGCTGGTCGCGGTCCTCGAAGATGCGCTGGGCGGGCTTGATCCACGGCACGTGCGCGTAGCCGAAGACCGACAGCCGGTCCGGGCCGAGCGCGAGGACGTCGTCGATCGTGCAGGCAAACGATTCCGCGGTCTGGAGCGGCAGGCCGTGGATGAGGTCGACGTTGATCGAGCCGAAGCCGGCCGCGCGCAGCCAGTCGACCGCCTGGCGGTTCTGCTCGTGCGGCTGCACGCGGTGCACGGCGATCTGGACGCGGGGATTCGTGTCCTGCACACCGAGCGAGGCGCGGGTGGCGCCGATTTCGGCGAGGGCGGCGACGTGGTCGGCCGTGAGCCGGCGCGGGTCGATCTCGACGCTGAACTCGGTCTCGGGCGAGACGGCAAACGTGTCCGCGATCAACGCCCCGAGCCGGCGCAGTTCGTCGGGCGGCAGGAACGTGGGCGTGCCGCCGCCGAGGTGGATCTGCGCGACCGGACGCGAGCGATCGATCCGGGCGCCGACGAGCTGGATCTCGCGCGCGAGGTCCACGAGGTATTCGCCGGACGCCTCGCGCCGGCGGGTCACGACGGTGGTGCAGCCGCAGAACCAGCAGCGAGTCTCGCAGAACGGCAGGTGGAAATAGAGCGACAGCGGCGCGCGCGCGCCGCCGGGGCCGGGGACGTTGTCGTCGGCGATCGCGCCGTCGACATCGAGCGCGCCGAGGTCGCCGGTGAACTGCGTCGCGGGCGGATACGACGTGTAGCGCGGACCGGGAATGGAATATTTCCGGACCAAGTCGAGATTCAGCGGCGGATCGGCCGCGGCGACGGTGGTGGGCATGGCGGGGTTCGGTGTGGAGGGCTAATCTGCCACAAGCCCTCCGGCCGGGCTGCGCGGCGGTTGGCCAAGGGTGGGCGGATTTTGCGGGGGAGAAGAAGATTCGCCATCGGACAAAATCGGCGCAGCACTTCCGCGTTGACCCGGGAGAGCGGGCCGACTTTGTTCGCTCCCTTCGCCCGACGGCGCGCTGTTCCGACAGTCCGCCGGCAAGCAACCGGAGAGGTGGCAGAGTGGTCGAATGCGCTCGCTTGGAAAGCGTGTGTAGGGAAACCTACCGAGGGTTCGAATCCCTCCCTCTCCGCCATTTTCCGTTTCGCTCGTCGCGGCAGTCCGATGGTGCGTCCGGACCCGGAGCCCGGACGAATGTCCATCTCTTATCCCTGTGAGGCACTTCCTTGGAAGGCCCACCGCGCGGCTCGTGTCGGCGAAGGGGGGCATCGGCCTGCTCGGCGAGGGAACGACTTTGCGCGATGAATACGCCCGGCCGGGGATGATGGGCTTGTCGTCATGGTCGGCGGCGTCCTGGCGCGGCGGCGATGGCGGGCCACTTTCCGCCCTGACGGGGCGGAAGAGGATTTCGCGCGAGCGGGCGCATGCCTCCATGTAGAGGCCGACGCGGACCGGCCTGTCGGGCGGATTTCAATATATTATAAATGACGCTGTTCCTCGGCGGATTTGACTGGGGGCGCCACCGCGTGGTCTAAAGTTAGTATTATAATAGGAAAGCTATCGCGCCAAGATTGGGCATAGTCGGGTCCACGTTCGTCAGCGGTTTTCGTGGCGAGATTCATTCCGGCGCGAGGCGGCTGACAGCGGCACTCCGCTTCACCCCATACCCCTTTCCCTTCCCCCCTTTGCCCCCGAGCCGCGCCATTTCGCGGTGGCGGCTTGTTCCATTTGCTTGAGTCCCATGGCCGGTCCTAGCCGTGGGGCTTACCCCAAAAACCAACAAACGAACGCGAACATGACACCCACAAAGCGATACCGATACGCCTGGGCCACGCCTTGGGCTTTGGCCTTTACCCTCTCTGCCCTCCACGGACAGACGGTTCCTGCCGCAACGACGGCTACGGATGAGAAAACCGGCGAAGAAACCATCGTGCTCTCACCCTTCGAAGTGTCGACAGACCAAGACCGCGGCTACATGGCGACGTCGAGTCTCGCCGGCACGCGCATCAACACCAATCTGTCGGATGTCGGCTCGGCGATCAGCGTCGTCACTTCCGAATTTCTGCGGGACACCGGCGCCACCGACAACCGCACGCTGCTGCAATATACCGCGGGCACCGAGGTCGGCAGCCTCCAGGGCAACTTCATCAACGCCCGCTCCGGCAATCAGGATGAGGGCAGCACCTTCACGAGCCCGAATACCAACACCCGCGTCCGCGGCCTGACCGCCGCCGACAACACGCGCAACTTCTTCCTCACCGACATTCCGTGGGAGTCGTATGCCACGGATCGCGTCGATATCCAGCGCGGACCCAACTCCATCCTCTTCGGCATGGGCAGCCCCGCCGGCATCATCAACACCTCGACGAAGACCGCGCTGTATAAAAATGTCAACGAGGCCGAATTCCGCTATGGCAGTTACGGCACCACGCGCGCGACGCTCGATATCAACCGCGAGCTGCTGGATGACGAGCTGGCGGCCCGCCTCATCTTCCTGCGGGCGGACAACGAGTATCGCCAGCGGCCGGCCTACAGCCTCGACAAGCGTCTGTTCTCCACCCTCCGCTACGACCCCAAGTTCCTGAATCGCGACGGGATGACCACGTCCCTCAAGGCCAACGCCGAGTGGGGCCGGGTGCGCAGCAACAACCCCCGCGTCGTCACCCCGATCGACTACATCACGCCGTGGTTCGATCAAATGGGCAAGGCCACCTACGATCCGACTACGGTGCAGGACAATAGTCCTTACTACAGAACCGTGAACGGCGTGCTGGATGCTTACGCTCCTGCCAACGTAAACCAATTCAACAGGACATTCGCCAGTCCCCCCAGCACCTTTGTTGGCACGAATAGCATGCCGTCGTCCAATCCGGACTATCAGCCTTGGCTCGGCAACTTCGCCCAGAGCTATGGCGGTCTGCTCGGCTTCTTCCAGCCCGGCAGCACCACGCCGAATTCGGTCTCGCTCTCCGAGTTCAGGAACATCCGCGGTGTCGGCGCCGATGGCGCCATCGATGGCGGTGTCAGTGGCCTCCCCTACTCGCGCCGCGTATCGGTGAAGGATTATAGCACCTATGCGAAAGACGTGGGCCTGCCCTTCAGCGGCTTTGGTCTGTATAAGAACAAGACCCTGACGGACCCGTCGATCTTCGACTTCTACAACAACCTGCTCGACGGCGACAACAAGCAGGAGTGGCAGAACTTCCGCGATCTTTCGGTCAGCCTGTCCCAGACTTTCATGCACAATCTGTTTGGCTACGAGCTCGCCTATGACCGCCAGAGCTACGGCAACGGGCAGCTCCAGCTCATGACCGACCAGAAGGCCGGCATCTATATCGATATCAATGCCGTGAATCTGGATGGCTCGGCCAATCCCAACGTCGGTCGCCCCTTCATCAGCGACTCCGGCATCTACGGCAACAACGCGAGCTCCTCCGTGCGCGACTCCGCCCGTTTCACCGCGTTCTTGGACTACGACTTCAACCGCAGTCGGCAGGGCAACTGGGTCAGGAAAGCCCTCGGTCGCTATCTTCTGAGCGGTCTGATCAGCCGCGACCGCTACGACACGGATTCGCGCTCCTTCATGCGCTGGGGCACGGCGGACGATTACACCTCCTACATCTCGAAGACGACTCTCAATATCGACGATAATCTCCGCACGATAAATCCCGTCGTCTATCTCGGTGACTCGCTGAGCAATCTCTCGACCTATCGCGGCGCCCACATCGCCGCGGCGGGCAACAAGATCTCAATCCCGGCCCAGGTGCAGATGTATAATTTCGACTCCACGTGGAATGGCACGGTGAATCCGGGCGCCACTTACGTTAACAAATACGGGTCGGAGACCACCCAGTCGGAAAATCCCGCCAACTATGTCGGCTGGAGCAACAAGGCCGTGAACATCTACAGCTACGAAAACGGCGGCGCGGACGCCGCCGCCCTGACCACCGGCGCCACCCTGAACCGGAAGATTTCCAAGTCCATGGCTGCCACGCTCCAGACCTATTTCTGGGATGGCGCGATCGTCGGCACCTACGGCATCCGCCAGGACCATGTGCAGTCTTGGAGCAAGACGGCGGACAGAATCCAGGATCGGGTGGATTTCAGCACCTATCAACTGCCGGACGACCCGGACACCGTCGTCACAAAGAACTCCCCGAGCTGGAGCGTGGTGGCCAAGCTCGACAAGTTGATCGGCGGCCACCTCCCGTTCGTCGATATTAACTTCTTCTATAACAAGTCCCAGAACTTCCAGGTCACGGGCACGCGCAACGACGTTTACGGCCGTCCCCTCGCGCTGCCCAACGGCGAGACGGTGGACAAGGGCATTCTGATCGCCACCAAGGATGGGAAATACTCCTTCAAGGTGAACAAATTCGAGAGCACCGTGAAGGCAGCCTCGAGCACCGCCGGCCTGAACAGTTGGTTCCTCAGCTCCGTCATGACTTGGGGCAGCAATGCTTCCGACAGCTTCCAATATCATCTCGGCTCCACCGGTGATCCCTCGACGGTGAACAACTCGGATACGTGGCACTATGTTTGGTCGCCGGATACCTCAAAGGGTGAGACGCAGGCTGACGCCGATGCGAGGATGAACGCTTCGATCGCCGCCTGGCACGACCTGCAGGCCAAGATCCCGTCGGCCTACTACTCTGCCTGGCACTTCACGGGCGCCCTTGGTGGCGGCAGCAATGTCAACGATATCGCTGGTGGTCATAGTTCCTACGCGCCGGCGAACCTCACGATCACCGAGGATCAGATCTCGCGCGGCTACGAGTTCGAGTTCACGGCCAATCCACTGCCCAACTGGCGCATCACCGCCAACGCGGCCAAGGTCGAGGCCATCCGCAACAACGTCGGCGGCGACGCGATGAACGAACTGGTGGGCATCATTAACACCGCCCTGAACACCACAGCGGCGGGCGATATGCGCATGTGGAGCGGCGATGGTGCAGCCTCCAACACCATCCTCTCCGCTTGGAATGGAAACTTCTATTCCGACTACTCCCGCACCCGCCTGAGCGAGGGCAATGTCTCGCCGGAGCTCCGCAAGTGGCGCTTCAACATCGTCAGCAACTACAGCTTCGAGCGCGGCCTCCTTAAAGGCACCTGGGTCGGCGTCGGCTATCGCTGGCAGGACAAGATCGCCATCGGCTACAAGCCGCTGCCGACGAGCGATCCCAATATCATCACGTTCGACCTCGCCCATCCTTACTATGGGCCGAAGGAGGACGCGGTGGATTTCTGGATCGGCTACAGCCGCAAGCTGACGGAGAAGATCAACTGGCGCATCCAGCTGAACGTGCGCGATGCCTTCAAGGGTAACCGTTTGATCCCCTTGACCACGCAGCCCGACGGCTCGGTCGCCGCCTGGCGCATCGCTCCCTCGCAGACTTGGGAGCTGTCGAATACGTTCACCTTCTGAGCGGCGCGGATTATCCCGCTTCGTGATGACTCGATGGCGCCGGAAGTCTTGCCGGCGCCATTTTGCTTTTGCCCGTTTGAGGATCCGCCCGGAATCGGCCGGGATGACGGATCCGCCCCTTCCTTCACCCCCATGAACAAGAACCGACTGTTCCCGTTTTTACTGATCGTCCTGGCTGTCCCGATTTCGTTGCGCGCCGGGGAGGACTCCAAGCCCGCTCCGCCCTCCGACGGCACCACGTTGATCGTGGATCTGCGCACGCCGCCGCCGGGGATTTTCCAATACGGCTCATGGCAGGGCCGAATCGCTGTCACGAAAAGCGGCCTCGTCGTGCTGGGCCCCAAGGGGGCGCAGGGCGACGGCGGCATCGGCTGCGATCTCGCGCCGGCGATCGACGGCAGTGGGGTGGACTATGTGGAAGTCGGCCTCGGCACCATCCCCGGCAACGAAGTGCCGGAGATCACCCTCGCGTTGAACGATGCCGATGGCACCCAGTGCACCGCCCGGGTGCGCGTGGATCAGCTGGTGCCGGGACAGCCCGTGTGGCTGCGCGCCCGGCGCGAGGATTTCCGGATCAACAGTCCCGAACCCGGCGCTGATGCGAAGATGGATTGGAGCAAAATCGCCCGCTGGCACCTGCAGGGCGACTGGAGCAAGGGCCGGCCGCTGCGAGTGGTGTTCATCGCCTTGCGGGTGCGGAAATAATACCTTCCCCCCATGTTTTCGGACTGCACGCGTCCGGCGGTCGGCCTTGCGGCTCCGTCGTGGTGGCCGGAGGTGTGACGATCGCGACCAGGGATTGGTCGTAGGTAGTCGTTACGAGGCCGTCTGCGAGGACGGCCGATCAAGCGCAGCACCGGTCCCGTGGCTTTCGGCCGTGCGGACATCGCGTCGAAGACAGCCGCTCCGTGCGATGCCATGGAACCGTGTGCCTCGCTGAAACGATTCCAACGCGGAAGCAAGACACGGAAGGCAAAAGGGCGGACCGGCTTCTCCCAATGCTTTAGTCCACAGGCAGCCCGGAATGCGGCGGGCTCCACGGGCCTGCTTCCGGGCCTTCGCTAAGGCTGCCAGTCGCGGCCGAATTGCTGGCGATAGGCTGTGGCAAGCTTGTTGACCAGATCCGCGCGCAGGCGCGGCTGGTTGGCCACGCGGGCCATCCATTGCCGGGCGGCCGGCTGATCGCCGATCTGGATGGCGTGCAGGGTGAGGACGCCGAGGGCGACGGGTTCGCCGGGGTCCGTCGCGAGGGCCTGCTCGAATTGAGCCATGCCTTCGTCGATTCGGTTCAGATCGAAATAAACGCGTCCGAGTTCGAGATAGGCGTCCGGCTCGTTGGGTCGGAAGCGGATGGAGGTCTGGTATTCGACGATCGCCTCGCCGGAGCGATGCGCGGCCTGCAGCTGGCGGGCGCGCATGAGGTGGAGGCCGGGCGATTCCGGGCAGTGGGCCAGGCCGGTGGCGAGCGTCTCGGCCGCGCCGGTGGCGTCGCCGAGCCGCTGCTGGAGTCCGCTCAGGTGCGCCCAGGGATCGGCGAAGTCGGGTGCGAGCTGGGTGCAGCGGACGAGCTCGCTGCGGGCGAGGGAGAAATTGCCGCGCTCCACTGCGAGCAGGCCGAGCTGGAAATGGCTGGAGACATCGAGCGGGGAGAGCTCCAACGCGCGCTCGAGGAGGCGTTGTCCGGTTTCCGGATCGCCGGCCCGGGCGATGGCTCCGGCGGTCAACGACAGCCGGTAGGTGTCGAAGCAGGCGTCCATCAACCCGTCGATCCACGGATCCGGCGGATCGCGATAGGCGCCGGAGGCCTTGGCGGCGCCGCGGATCGCGAGGGCGCGGTCGTGCTGCCCGGTGCGTTCGTAGAGGGTGACGATGAGATCGTAGCCGAGCGTGTAGTTCGTGTCGGCGACGAGTTTCTCGAGGCGGGGGCGGGCGGCGTCCCAGCGGCCGGCCTCGACCTCGAGGCGGGCGAGACCGAGCTGCGCGTAGGTGTTGGCGGGATCGCGGGCGAGGACGGTCGCATAGGTGGCGGCGGCCTTGGCGGGCTGGTTGGCCTTCAGCTCGCAATCGCCGAGGCGCAGCCGGGCGGGCAGGTAGTCGGGGGCGAGCGCGACGACGCGCTGCCAGAGGATCATGGCGGGCTCGATCTCGCCGTAGCCGGCGAGGATCGTGGCGTGGCGGTGCGGCCAGCGCGGTTCGGCGGGATCGATCAGCTCGAGGCCGGCGTAGCAGCGCATGGCCTCGTCGAGGAATCCGTTGGCGTGATACAGTTCGGCCAGCTCGGCGAGGCCGCTCCGGGCGGTGAAACGCGACCGGGCGCGCTGCTCCGCGGCGGCGAGGCGGGCGCGAAATGCGGCATGGGCCGACGTCAGGTCCGGCACGGCGGGCCGGGCGGCATCGACCTGCGCGGCGACCGCTCCGGCGCGCTGCCAGCTCCAGGCACCGCCGATCGCGGCGAGCGCGACGACGACGGCGGCGGCCAGCAGAAAGGGTTTCGATTTCATGAGGGACGGACCGGTCGGTTCACGGCGTGCGCCGCCACAGGGTGATGCGGCCCATGGCGTCGTAGGGCGGATAGATGTAGAAGCCGCCCGTGACGAGCACGGGCCGCCCGTTTCCGTCGAGATCGCCGACTGCGAGCGTGATCTGGTCCTTCGGCGCGGGGGCGAGCGGCCGGGCTTCGAAGGCCATCCGGCCGTCGTTGCGGAACCACATGAGCGAGGTGACGTGGCGGTTCTGGTTGTTCCAGTCGGCGTAGGCGGCGACCGCGACGATGTCCATCGCGCCGTCGCCATCGAGGTCGGTGGCGACGGGGCTGTAGGCGCCCGGGAGCGCGCCGACGCGATGGTAGCGGAAATCGCCGCCGCCCTTGTTTTCGAACCATTGCAGGCCGTGCCACGGACGCGGGCCGGGCGTGGCGGCGGGGCCGAAGCCGTCGCCGTTGGAATAGACGATGTCGGGGCGGCCGTCGCGATCGAGGTCGGCGACGCTGAGCCCGCTGCTGCCGTAGTCCTCGTTGGTCGATCCCCAGATGCGCTTCTTGCCGAACCGGCCGCCGCCTTCGTTTTCGAAATAGTAGATCTCCTCCCACTGCTGGGAGATCAGGGCGACGATGTCGGGGCGGCCGTCGCCGTTGAAATCGGCGATGCCGACGTTGATGGCGCCGGAGAGATCGAGCAGCACGTGGCGCGTGAATTCCCACGGGCCGGTCCGCTCGAGCCAGCTGACCTCGCCCTGATCGTAGCCGAACTGGGCGAGTGCGAGGTCCATGCGGCCGTCGCCGTTGAGGTCGGCGGCGCGGACATCGGTGACGCGGCTGGTGTGCTCGAGGACCGTGTGCGGGGTGAAGGATTGGCGGCCGTCGTTTTCGAGGATGAAGACGGTGCCGATGCGGTCGTTGTCGGGAAAGACGACGCCCATGCTGGCGACAAGGATGTCGAGGTCGCCGTCGCCATCCATGTCGGCGGCCTCCACGTGCACCGGGGCGGACATGCCGGTGGCGAGCACGCTTTCCGTGAACACTCCGCGAGGGAACTGCCGCAGCCAGCGGACGGTGCTGTCCTTCGCGTCGCAGAACAGGATGTCGATCAGGCCGTCGCGATCGAGATCGACGGTCGTCGCATGCGCGATCCACGGCGGCTGCCCGATGGGCGCGCCGACCGGCTGCGGCGTGAGCCAGGACAGCCAGGAGGCGGTGTTCCCCGCCGTTTTCGCGGCGGCGACCGGGGCGGGCGTTTCCTGCCGTCGGCAGCCGACGGCCCCGGCCAGAGTCAGGCCGAGGAGGGAAACGCAAACCAAGGCGAGGCGTGGGTGTCGCCAGACCGGATTCATGCCGAAGTTTCTTGGCATTCTGCCGGAAGTTGCACCTTCAAAATCGGGAATTGCGCAGCGCATCTCCCGGAAAAGACGCCAACCGGTTACGGCCGGTCCCTTGCGCGGGTAAGCGGGAGCCGGCGGTCGGACGAGTGCTGCGGGTGGTGGACGAAGGGAAGCGATCCCGCTTCGGCCGATCCCGCCGAAAGGATGAAAACCCCTGGCGAGAGGGCGGTCACGGCGTGCGATGATGGAGGCGTTTCCCGAGGGAAAACGGGCTCCGGCGGGCCTTCCTGACGCAGGCGGGCAGGGGGAAGTTTTTCTAAAACCGACTTGCGCGGTCCGGTCCGCGGTCCAACCCTCACCGGGTTTCTCACTTTAACCACACCGCTCACCGCCATGGTCTCCTCCAACACCGAACTGGCTTTCGATAGCAAAGTGGAAGGCGAGGTCATCGTGTCCCGCCTGGACTCGGTGGTGAACTGGATCCGCACCAATTCCGTCTGGCCGATGCCGATGGGTCTGGCCTGCTGCGCGATCGAGCTGATGGCGGTGGGCAACGGTCGTTTCGACATCGCGCGCTTCGGCGCCGAGGTGATGCGTTTCTCGCCGCGCCAGTCCGACTGCATGATCGTGGCCGGCACCGTCACCTACAAGATGGCCCCGCAGGTCCGCCGCATCTACGATCAGATGATGGCGCCGAAATGGGTCATCGCGATGGGCGCGTGCGCCAGCTCGGGCGGCATGTATCGCAGCTACGCGACGCTGCAGGGCGTGGACCGCATCATCCCGGTCGACGTCTACGTCAGCGGCTGTCCTCCGCGCCCGGAGGCGCTGCTGGACGCGTTGATGAAGCTGCAGGCGAAGATCAAACGCGAACCCGCGGCGAAAAACCTCTTCACGCCCGCCTCGGCCTGAGCCGAGCCGCCGCCCTTCCGGTCACCTTTTCCACTTCGATGTCCGCCACCGCCGCCGCTCTCACCGCCCTCAAGGCTCGTTTCCCGCAGGCCACCGACCGTCCCAGTGCGGACCATCCGGCGATCGACGTCCCGGCGGGCGATCTCGTGGCGGCGCTGCGCTTCCTCCGCGACGAGGCGGGCTTCGATTTCCTCTGCGACGTCACGGCGATCGACTGGGCCGCAGGCGCCTCGCCGCGGTTCACCGTCGTGTATCATCTCTATGCGACGGCGACGCACGATTACGTGCGCGTCGCGGCCGGCTGCACGGGCGCCGACGATGCGCCCGTCGCGCCGAGCGTCGTGGGCCTCTGGCCCGCGGCCGACTGGCACGAACGCGAGTGCTACGACATGTTCGGCATCGCGTTTGCGGGCCATCCCGACCTGCGCCGCATCCTGATGTGGGACGGTTATCCGTATCACCCGCTGCGGAAGGAATTCCCGCTCGCGGGCATCCCGACGGATCTGCCGGGGCTCGACGTGCAGGCGGAGACGGGCACGCACCTGATCGCCGCGCCGATGGCGGGCGGGCCGTTCGTCACCTCGCCGGGCGAGATCAACCTCCACGAGGCCGAGCCGCGCGCCAAGGACGAGAGCTGGAACGAGCGCCGGCCGAAGACCGAATGAACCGCGCCGCCGCGCCCCGCTTCAAGCCCTCAGCTCACCCAACGTAATGGCCACCGAACTTTCCGTTCCCGACGCATCCGCGAAAATCGCCGCCGCCGCGCAAGCCGGCGGCGAGCACGAGTTTTCGTCCGAAAAGATGTCGCTATCGATGGGGCCCTCGCATCCGTCGACCCACGGCGTGCTCCGGCTCCAGATGGAGATCGACGGCGAGAACCTGACCAAGTGCGACCCGGTCGTCGGGTATCTGCACCGCGGAGACGAGAAGATCGCCGAGAACATGACCTACAACCAGTTCGTGCCCTACACGGACCGGCTGGACTACCTCGCGCCGCTCGCGAACAACATGGCCTACGCCATCGCCGTCGAGAAGCTCGCCGGGCTGAAGGTGCCGCCGCGCTGCGAGGCGATCCGCGTGATCACCGCGGAGATGGCGCGCATCTCGTCGCACCTGATGGGCCTCGGCGCGTTCGGCCTCGACGTCGGCGGATGGACGGTCCTCGTCCTCTCGCTCAACCAGCGCGAGGGGCTCTACAAGCTTTTCGAGGAACTGACCGGCGCGCGCTTCACCACGAGCTACACGCGCATCGGCGGCGTTTCCCGCGACATCCCCGAAGGCTGGCTCGGCCGCGTGGGCCAGTTTTGCGACCAGTTCGAGCCCGTGCTCGAGGAGATCCTGTCGCTGCTCACGCGGAACAAGATCTTCCTCGACCGCACCGTCGGCGTCGGCGTCATCTCGAAGGAGGACGCGATCGCCTACGGCATCACCGGCCCGAATCTCCGCGGCTCCGGCATCGCGCTCGATCTGCGCAAGGACAAGCCCTACTCGGGCTACGAACAGTATGAGTTCGACGTGCCCGTCGGCACGAAGGGCGACAGCTACGACCGCTATCTCGTCCGCGGCGAGGAGATGCGCCAGTCGGTGCGCATCATCCGCCAGGTGATCAAGACCATGCCGGGCGGCGAATGGTATGCGGCCGACGCGAAGCGGATCTTCGCGCCGCGCAAGGACAAGGTCCTCACCTCGATGGAGGAGCTGATCCAGAATTTCATGCTCGTCACCGAGGGACCGCAGATGCCGGCGGGCGAAGTCTATTTCGAGGCGGAAAACCCGAAGGGCGTGCTCGGCTTCTACGTCGTCAGCAAGGGCGGCGGCGTGCCGTGGCGGCTGAAGATCCGGTCGCCCTCGTTCTGCAACCTTTCCATCCTCCCGAAAATCACCGTCGGCTGCCTGATCTCCGACGTCGTCACGCTGCTCGGCTCGCTCGATTTCGTCATGGGAGAGTGCGACCGCTAGTAGCGAGTAGTGAGTAGCGAGTAGTGAGCATGAAAACCTTCCGAACCACTCTTCCGCGCCGGCGGCCGCGAGTTACTCGCTACTCGCTACCCGCTACTTCTTCCGTTTGCGCCAGCAATGAATCTTAAAACCGAAACCCTCACCAAGATCGACGAGGTGATCACGCATTACCCGGTGAAGCGCAGCGCCACGCTGCCGCTCCTGCACCTCATCCAGGAGGACGTCGGCTACATCCCCGAGGACGCGATTCCGTGGATCGCCGCGAAGCTCGCGATCGAGCCGATCAACGTCTACGAGGTCGTGACGTTCTACCCGATGTTCAAGCGGAAGCCGATCGGCCGCCGCCACATCAAGGTCTGCCGCACGCTCTCCTGCGCGCTCAAGGGCGGCTACAAGACCTGCGAGACCTTCGAGAAGGAATTCGACACCCACGCCGGCCCGACCGAGGTCTCGCCCGACGGCGAAGTCACGGTCGAGTTCGTCGAATGCCTCGCCAGCTGCGGCACGGCGCCGGTCGTCCTGATCGACGACGATCTCCACGAAAACGTCGACGAGGCGAAGGCGAAGCAGCTCGCCGCGCAGATCAAGGCCGAAGCCAAGAAGAAAGTAGCGAGTAGCCAGTAGCGAGCATTCCCCTCAGTCTCACACCGCCGAGCCTACTCTCTACCCGCTACTCACTACTCGCTACTCTCCCGCGCCATGTCCGCTCCCGCACAACGCCGCATCATTTTCCAGCACATCGATGAACCGGGCTATACCCGCGACATCGACTGCTACCTGCGCCACGGTGGCTACGAGGTCCTGAAGAAGGCGGTCACGGTCGCGCCGCAGTCGATCATCGACGAGGTCAAGAAATCCGGCCTGCGCGGCCGCGGCGGCGCCGGTTTCCCCTGCGGCGTGAAGTGGGGCCTCGTCGACCGCAAGAGCGGCAAGCCGATCTATCTCATCGTCAATGCCGACGAGTCCGAGCCCGGCACGTTCAAGGACCGCTACATCATGCACCAGGACCCGCATCAGTTGATCGAGGGCACGATGATCTCGTGCTTCGCGAACAACGTGAAGCAGGCCTACATCTACATCCGCGGCGAGATGCCGCACGGCGCGCGCATCCTCGAGCAGGCGATCGCCGAGGCGCGCGCGAAGGGCTTCGTCGGGGCGAACATTCTCGGCACGGCTTACTCCTGCGAGATCTTCGTCCACCGCGGCGCCGGTGCCTACATCTGCGGCGAGGAGACGGGCCTGATCGAGTCGCTCGAGGGCAAGCGCGCGAACCCGCGCATCAAGCCCCCGTATTTCCCCGCCGTCCTCGGCCTCTACCAGTGCCCGACGATCGTGAACAATGTCGAGACACTCTGCCACGTGAAGTATATCGCGGAGCATGGCGGCGAGGCCTTCGCGAAGCTCGGCACGCCCGGCAACACCGGCACGCGCATCTTCTGCGTCTCCGGCCATGTGCAGCGGCCGGGTTACTACGAATTCGAGGCCGGCAAGATCACGATGGGCCAGCTGCTCAACGACGTCTGCGGCGGCCCGCTGCCCGGGCGCACGTTCAAGGCTGTCATCCCCGGCGGCTCGTCGGCGAAGGTGCTCCGCTTCGGCGAGCGTTACAAAGGCAAGCGCAAGGTCGGCGCCGAGATGGTCGACTACGACTGGGGCGTCGAGGACGTGCCGATGGATTTCGACTCGCTCGCGATGATCGGCTCGATGGGCGGCTCCGGCGGCGTGATCGTGATGGACGACTCCGTCAACA
>Ga0222421_100338_pt1 | contig 17472 bp, 15 predicted proteins | sample 3A1ome_2_FD_182473 | JGI IMG/M metagenome (GOLD analysis project Ga0222421, IMG submission 182473) | Enriched microbial communities from leaf-cutter ant dump, University of Wisconsin, Madison, United States - 3A150A (version 2) | ecosystem: Environmental > Terrestrial > Nest > Insects nest > Nest... | reverse complement strand
CGCCACGTATTGGCGGCCGTATGACTACGCGATCCCCTTCGAGCGCCGGCTCGACGAACTCGCCGGCTGGCTCGCCCTCCCGCCCGGCCGGCAGCCGGCCGTGATCACGTTCTATCTCGAGGAAACGAATTCCGCCGGCCACGCCGGCGGCCCCGACTCGCCCGCCATCGCCGCCGCGATCCGGCTCCTCGACGCCCGCGTCGGCGCGATCCTCGACCGCCTCGCGGCCTCGCACACGGCCGCCAACCTCGTGGTCGTGTCCGACCACGGCATGACGGCCTCCAGTCCCGACCGTGTCGTCTTCCTCGACGACTACATCGATCCCGCGACGGTCCAGATCGATTTCGACGAAAGCGTCGCCGGCCTCCGCCCGCTGGGCGGCGCCACCACGGTCGACGCGCTCCTGCGCGCGCTCGCGCGCATCCCGGCATCGCAGGCCGTCGCCTCGCGCGCCGCCGACCTGCCCGCCCGCTTCCATGTCGATCCGCACCACCCGCGCGTGCCGCCCGTCTGGGTCGCCCCCGCCGAAGGCTGGCAGGTGATGACGCGCGCGAAATTCGCGCCGCAACGCGCCACGTTCTCGAAGGGCCAGCACGGATACGATCCCGCGCTTCCGTCGATGCACGGCATCCTGATCGCGTGGGGCCCGTCCTTCCGCCGCGGCGGCGCGGTCGTGCCCGAGGTGGAAAACATCCACATCTACAATCTGCTCTGCGCCGCCGCCGGTCTCACGCCCGCCCCCAACGACGGCGACGCCCGCCTCGTGCGCGCGATGCTGCGGCGCTGAGCCGCGCGCCCGTTTCGCTTCGCCTGCGTCGGGAAAAACTCCCGACGCGACCGGGACATTTTCCCGACGCCGGACGGCACTTCGCGCTTTCGGCCCGACGCACCGCGGCGCAGCATGACTCCACCCCGCCGTCCTCCATGCGCCCGCTTCACCCGCTCCGTCTTGTCGTGTTTCTCCTCCTCGCGTGCGCCTCCGCCGCGACCGCGTCCGCCAAACCGGCGCCCTGGCTGAAGATCGAGGCCCCCGATTTCGTTCTCTACAGCAACGCCTCCGAGCGCGACGCGGTCGCCTGCGCCGTCCGCTACGCCGCGTTTCGCCACACGTTCCGCACGCTCTTCGTCGCGCCCGGCCGCAGCCTGCCGCCGTCGGTGCTGATCGTTTTCCGCACCAGCCGGGAGTTCGACCGCTACGCCAACCCCGAGGCCGACGACCAGAACCGCCGCGTCACGGTGAACTATCATGCGGAGATCGACGGCACGCCCTACAGCACCTTCGCCGTCGGCGGCGATCGCGACCGCGCCCTGCGCTTCACCTTCGAGTTCGAGACGATCTGGGGCATGGGCCGGCTCGGCTACTACGTGCCGCTGTGGATGGGCCAGGGCGCGGGCGAAATCCTTTCCGACATGGAGATCGACAACAACCGCTGCGTGATCGGGGCCAACGACCGCTCCTTCGCCGGCGAGACGATCCCCTGGGCGAAATTCTTCGCGGTCAACAGCGGATCGAAGCTCTACCGGGACAACGACACGCTGTCGGACTACCTCGCGCAGGCGCGCGGGCTGATGCACTGGATCCTCTTCAACGACGACCAGACCCGCGCCCGCGTCGCCGACCTCGCGCTCCGGCTGCGCACCAACGACACCGCCGAGGCCGTCGCCCAGGCCATGGCCACGCCGCCGGACCATTTCGTGGCGGAGATCCGCACGCATTTCCGCCACGGCCGTTTTCCGGTCGCGCTGCCGTTCGATGCCGCCGCCGTGCGCGCCGGATTCCGCATCGGCCCGCCCGCCGAAGCCGAACGGCTCGCCCGCCTGTCCGATCTGCTCGCCGCCGGCCGGCGTTTCGACGAGGCCAACGCCGAGCTCGACCGCGCCCGCGCGATCGACCCCGAGCCGTCCGTCGTGAAGGAGGCGTGGGCCCGCCGCATGGACCGCGAGGGCCGGCCCGACGAAGCCGTCCGCCTCTACCGCGCGGCGCTCGCCGCCGGTTCGAAAAACGTCTACGCCCTGCTGCGCTCCGCCACCGGGCATCTCGACGACATGCAGACCGGCGGCCGCGATTTCGCCGGCGAGGGCGGCGAAGCCGCCGCCACCGCCGTCGAAGAACTCCGCGCCGCCATCGCCCTCGACCCCGGCAGCACCGATGCCTGGCGGATGCTGGGCCGCGCCTTCTTCGTCCTGCCCCAGGTGACCGACGACCACCTGGCCGAGCTCGCACGCGGACTGCAACCGGGCGCGGCCGGCCTCGACATCCGGCTCTATCACGCCCTCGTGGCCAAGCGCCTGGGCCATTTCGATCTGGCGATGGCCGATCTGCAGCGGAATGCCGACGAGCCCAACGCCACCCTGCACCAGCGCGACGAGGCCCATCGCCAGCGCGCCTGGTTGCGTCTGGAACGGGACCAGCCCCGAATCCTCGCCTTCGCCAACGCCGGCGACTTCGCCGCCGCCCGCCAGCTCATCGACGCGGCCGATGCGGCCGGCGACCACGACGCCACCGTCGACGCCACTTACCGGGAACTCGCGCTCTCGATCGACGAGGCCGACGCCTGGGCCCGGCTCCGCCCGCTGGTCGAGGGCTCCCGCTGGGCCGAGCTGCGCGAGGCGGCGCACGCGTTCGCGGAGAAGTTTCCGACCGGGCCGCATCGCCGCGAGGCCCGCCGGCTGGAAAAAGAGGCCGGCCGGCACCTCGACGCCGCCGCGGCCCAGCCCTGAGCATCGCCGACTCCACCCATCGGATACGCGGCGCCGCGTCGCGCTACGGTTCGACGAAGCGCCCGAAACCCTGCCGGCGCAGATAAGCCACGAGTTTGGCCGCGCCCGGGATGCCGAGCTTGGCCATGATCCGGCTGCGGTGCTTCTGCGCGGTATACGCCGAGCGGCCCAGCCGCGCCGCGATCTCGTCGTCGTCGAGCCCGCAGCCGACCAGCTCGAGAATCCTCCATTCCGCGTCCGTCAGGCACTTGTCGAAGGAGCGCGGATTGTCCAGCCGCTGCTGGCGCAGCGCCAGGTAGGCGGGGCAGAAATAGCGCCGGCCCGCCGCCAGCGCCACCAGCGCCTCGCGCAGCCTCGACTCCTCCGTCGCCTCCTTGTCGAGAAATCCCTCCAGCCCGGCCCGCTCGGTCAGATAGACCGTCGCCGGATCCAGATGGCTCGTGAAGGCGAGGAACCGCACCGTCGGCGCCTCCGCCCGCACCCGCCGCACCACGCCGAATCCATCCAGCCCGGGCAGCCCCAGATCCAGGATCATCACGTCCGGCCGGCACCGGATCGCCAGCGCCGCGGCTTCCGGCCCCGATCCCGTCGTCGCCACGACGCGATGGCCGAGCCGCTCGACGCAAAGCCGCTGGATCGCTTCGCGAAACAGAGGATGATCCTCGGCGACGATGATCTTCACGGCGGGAAGAGGCCGGACGCCCCGTTGACGCCCATCCCTATTCCTAAAATTAGGAACTCTGCGATCTTTTCTTCGCCCGTCGCGCCTCTCGTGCTCTCCCTCCGTGAGCCGCGACCGCATTCCAGCCGGGTCGTTTCACCGCTGCACCGCCGCGATCTGTGAGGCGCTTCACTGGCCGGCCGCACTCGGGTGCGCCCGTGCGACCGCGGACGCCGCCACCGGGCGATCCCGGTCGCGACCGCCATCCGCCGCGGTGCCTCCAGCCTCCGCCCGTCTCCCGCCATGAAACCTCCGTCCGCACCGCGTCTTTTTCCGACCGGCCGGCTCCCGCTCCTCGCGCTCGCCGTGCTCGCGGGCTGCCTGCAGCCGGTCCCGCCACCGCCCGACCAATCCAGTTTCGCCGCCGTCGAGCGGCGCAGCGCGCAGTTGCTGCGGGAACTGCAGAGCCCGGCCGCCGCCGGCAACGCCTCCACGAAGTCCGTCGTCACCATCGACGGCAACGACATCCTCCTGCCGGAGGCGTCGCCGGACCGCATCGAGTCCGAGCAGTCCTATTATTTCGACGTGGCCGCGGACGATCCCGACAACCGCACCATGCGCGAACTGCTCGAGACGGGCGCGTTGCGCATCGAGACGATCGGGGCCGACGCCACGTTGGTCTCCCCCGTAATCACCCCGGCCGACGGATCGGATTTCCCCGCGCCACTCATCAACGCCAACAAGGCCCGCCTGAAAGTCACCACCTCGAAGGACGGCGCGCTCCGGCCCTTCACCATCCGCGCCTGGTATCCGGCGAAGATGCAGTCGGCCCGCGCCGAAGCCTGGTCGGCCACGCGTCTGGTCAAGGTCTACTACGGCGACATCCGCACGCGCGTGCAGATCGTCAGCCGCACCGAGGCCGAGGGCATGTTCGGAGCGACGTTTGCCGAACACTTCTTCGTCGGACGGGTGTTCCTGCGCAACCGCAGCACGACGAAATCCTTGGCCGTCTACACGACCTCCATGCGCGTGCCGGTCCTCTTTTACCGCCGCACCGAACTGCCCGGCGGCCTCACGCCCGCCGCCGCTGAGCGTCTGTCGCACCTCGCCGAGGCCGCGTGGTCGCCGGACCTGACCCAGGGCGAACTGATCCCCGAAGCCGAAAACGTTGTGCGGGATTTTCTGGAGTGGCACCGCTTCACCGGCGCCCGGCGCGATCCGTTCGACCGCGGCCCGGAGCCGGCCCGCGCGGGCCGGCCCATCGCCGGCGTCAGCAGGGACGAATTCGATGCGCTCGTGGCCCGCGTGCTGGCCGACTGGGCACGGCTCTCCGACGCGGACAAAGACCGGCTCGCCGACGATGCCCGACTGACCCCGGCCGAGGAAAAAGCCCTGCTCGACGTCGCGCTCACGAGCCGGATACCGGCCAATGATGCGACGAAAAAAACCGAGGCCCAGCTCCAAGCGCAGAAACGCATCCGCCCGGAAACCCTCGCGACCTCCGCCGGCCGCGACCTCGTCCTGCGCGCCTGGCGGCTGCGCGAGGATCTCCAGAACCGGACGGAGAAGCGTCTCTCCGATCTCACGCAGCAGCTCGCGGTCCTGCACGATCGCCTTCCCGCCGCACCCGCCACCGCGGAAAACGCCCAGACCGGCAAATACGACCGGATTCTCCGGGCCCTCGAAGAAATCAGAAAACTGGATACCGCGTCGGCGCTCGCCGCCTATCGCCAGGGCGGCAAACTTCCCGTCTCGCGCGAGACATCCGCCTCGCTCGCCGCCGCGATCCGCGAGGTGATCGACGACCGCGACCGCGCGGACTTCAGCCACGCCGCCGCCTCGCTCCCGCTCCTCGTCCGCCAGTGCCTCGAGGCCGAGGACCTGATCGCCTATCTGCAGTCCCTCGACTCCGGAAGCCCGGTCGCGCCGATCGGCAATCCCGCGGTAAAAGCCGCCATCGACGACCTGCGCGAGCGCGCCCGGTGGCGGCGCGGCGCCGACACCGCGGACAACGGCCGGCACACGCCGTCCGTGAATCTCGGCGCCCAGAGCCTCGCGCTCTCGCCCGATCCACACCTGCAGCGCCGCCTCGTCGAGGGCGGCTACGTCTGGCGCGACGCCTACCGGCCGATGACGTTCCAGGCCGTCCTGAATTCCGTGATGTTCTCCCACGCCAAGGACCCGCGGACGGTCTTCGTCAAGGTGCTCGAGGCGCTGGCCACCGTGGCCGGTGGCGCCGTCGGAATCAGCAGCGATTCCGACTCCGGCGCGTTGCGCGCGACCAACTTCTTCAGCTCCGTGCTCGTCCCCACGCTCCGCGCCACCCTCGTCGAGGACCTCAACAAGCACATCTCCAACCTCGGCGAGATGGCGATGGACACCGTGATCATCATCCCGCCCAACGACTCGGTCGACCGCTACGTCTTCTTCCCCCGCGACGCGATCTACAACTTCCCCGACGAGTTCGACCCGTCCTCCCCCGGCTACATCCGCGGCGTGGAGGGCGACGAGCTCTTCGTCGAGGCGGTGCCGGTCAATTCCGACCAGGTCGTCCGCGGCGGCGCGGTCGACGCCAACACGCTCGTGACGCGCGCGCTCAACGAAGGCGAGCGCTCCGAGTCCGCCCGGCTCCTCGGCGTCGCCGAGACGCAGGCCCGCCTGCGCACCGTCGAGCTCTCCAACCTCACCGCCCGCATCGGCGCCGTGATGGACGCGGCGCAGAAGGCGGCCGGCGATCCGGTCCGGCCGCTCTCCGCCACCGAGAAGGAGGCGGTCCTCCAGCGCGCCCGCGACGAGGTCGGCCGGATGACCGCCGCCTTCACCGCCTATTTCGGCCCCGACCAGAGCGGCGTCCTCGCCGCCACCCTGACACGCTACGGCGTGACGCTGCACGACGCGCCTCCCGTCGCCCTGCCCGGCGATCCGCTCTCGCTGCCCGCCGGCACGACCTCGATCGCCTGGCCGCTCAACGTCACCGACAGCGACACGCCGTTGAAATCGCTCCGGTTCGAAAAGAAGGCGGACGCCGCGACGGACGACTGGCTCTCCGCCGTCGAGTTCGTCACCACCGATCCGCAGCGCGTCCGCGCCATCGTCACGCTCAAGCCCGCAGCAGACGAGGAACCCGTGCGCAAGGAGCTCGCGCTGACCGTCACCGACGGCGGCGGAAACACCGTGGGCTTCATCCAGCCGATCCTGCGCCAGCCCCTCGCCTTCGGCATCCCCGTGCTGACGCGGCAGGATCATGAGCCGGATCCGCTCAGCAAGAAACCCGCCCCGACTTATCCCGCAGCGATCGGTCACACCCGCGCCACGCTCGCCCTTTCGGTGCCGATCCACGACGCGAACCCGGCGCTGCTGAAACTCGCGCTGCCGTCCGACGCCTCGGCCTTCGTGGAGTCGGTGCGCGCCGGTCGGGATGCCTCCACCAAGACGCTCACGCTGCTGATCCAGCTCGACACCTCCGCCGCCACCGCGTCCGACGATGACGCGCCGCCGACGCTCACCGTCTCCCTCGTGCCCGCAGATACGCCCAACACTGCCGCCGCCCTCGACGCCGCCGCCCTCGCGCAGACCCGGATCAAGCTCGAACTCAAAACGCCGCCGCAATGAAAGAATCGATATCCGCCATCACTCAAGGGGTCGGGGCGCTCGTCCACCCGACGTGGGCCGTCCACCTGTCCATGCTCTCCAGCCTGCTCCTGATTCTGCCGTTGGTTGTCCTGCTGGTCTTTCTTCTGCTCTATCGCGGGTCCTTCATCCAACTGCGACTACCCCGGAACGGGAAGTTCTGGCCTCTCTTCCAGCGAAACTGGCGCGTAAACATCGCGATCATCTACCTCGTCTTCGTCCTGGTCTTCGCCAGCGGTCTCGCACTTCAGGCCTGGCCCGACAACCCGCTGCGCCAGCGGCTGTATGTGGCCGAAGCGGAGCGCCTCGCCGTGCTGCAGGTCACGCGGGAACGCATCGATGCGCTGAACCAGGCCATCGCGACCGCATCCCAGCTACCCGCGGCGGACGAAGCCAACCGTCCCAGCCGGGCCCAGCTCGAGACGTTGATCACCCAGGTGACCAACTTCACCGGTTGGAAAGAACGGCCCGATCTCAATCCGCTCCGTTGGAATCGCAAAACCGTCGGAGAGGTCGTGGAGCGCCTCCTGAATGAGCGCCGACTGATCGAAAAACGCCGGCCGGCGGCGCTGCCGACGCAGGTGGAGTCCAAGTTATCGTTTTACTGGCGCATCATCCGCCCCACGGCGATGGCCCCCTCGGACCCGCCGCTCACGAATTCCGAGCAGGCACGCGTCGCCGTCCTGCTCGCCGACATGAACGTCCCGCGTCCCGCGGGCGCCGCGACTTCGGAGATCGCCCGGACCGCGCGCCCGTTGCTGGACCGGATGCAGGACACCGACTTCATCCTCGTCATCCTCGCGCTCGGCGCCTGGGGAGCGGCCGCGACGGCGCTGTCATCGATCGCCGAATACCTCGGGAACGGCCGCTACAACGACCGCTGGTTCGTCTTCTACCTGACGCGGCCGATCGTCGGCGCCACGCTCGCCTGGGTGTTTTACGTCCTGCTGCGCGGCGGTCTGATGACCCGCGATCCCACGTGGACCGAAATCAACCATCTCGGCTACGCGGCGATGGCCGTGCTCGTGGGTTTCTTCTCCACCGAGGCCATGGAGAACTTGAAGCGCATCGCCAAGGGTATCTTCACGGACAAAAACAAGACAGACAACCTCGATGCCCAGAAACCCGTCCTGAGCGACTTGCGCTGGATCGAGGCGTCCGACGCCGACCAACTCGAACTCATCGGCGATCATTTCACCGCCGGAGCCTGCGTCCTGGCCAAAGGTCAGGTGCTGGCCAGGGGCGTGCGCTTCGAAAACCCGAAAAAACTCGTCTGCGACATGCCTCCGGCGACCTTCGCCCAAGGCGATCTCGTCCAGGTCGTCAACCTCGGCGCCGACATGACGCCGTCGGATGCGCTCGCCGTGCCGGCGCTGCCGGTGAATCCCGTGATCTCCAAGGCCGAATGGTCGACTGTGTCGGCGAATCCAGCGGTCGCCACGGCCGACAAACCGGGAACGAAATGTAAGCTCACCATCACCGGCCGGCGTTTCGATCACCCGGCCATCGAATGCGTGGACAAGAACAACCATTTCTTGCCACAGATTTCCCCCGACCGTCCACCCACTCCGTCGCACATCGAACTCTCCCGCGACATCGACGAGTTCGCCAACGTCGAAAAAATCCGTGTGCGCAACCAGCGCGGTCCCGGGGGCCTGTCCGAACTCGTTCCCCTCATCCGGACCTGAGCTCGTTCCCCGCGGGCCGCGTTGATGTCAGCCCGATCCTGCCGCCGCGCCTCCACCGCAGGCGACCTGCGCCGGCAGGAGATTCCCCCACCGGCGCAGCCGGAACGCGAACTCCAGGCCCGGACGCCGCGGCGCCACGAGCCCGGGGGAGACCTGGATCACCAGGCGATCACGATGCCCGAATAGCCGCTGCCCGTCTGGGATTCAAAGACCGAATAGGAACCGGCGGCGATCACCCCGCTCACGCTGAAGGAGTTGGGAGTGGAAGCGCTCGTCACTGAATAAAAGCCCAGCGGACCGCTGCAGATGGTCACGCTGGGATATGACGGAGTGTAGGCGTAAGCCGCTCCGAACTGCTGACAGTTCGCAGTCGTCGGCACCGCCACCGTCGTGCTGAAGCTGCTGTTGCTCGAGATCACATTGACGAAGGAGCCCGAGGCGGCTCCGGCGAGCACCCCGAACAGGGCGATCAGGAGGGTGAGTCTTTTCATGGGATACAGGACTGTTGTTATTGTTGGCATTCTTTGCGGCATGCAAAGAAAGGGCCCCGCACACCACGCGCCGCTCCGGCCGGAACGGCCCGCGAAACGACAGGCAGGAAAAGCATCCATGCTCCCGAGCGTGCATGACAGGGGTAAAACGGAAGACCCGGCGGAAACCAGACCGCCAACCGATCCATCCGGCCCACATTCGGAATCTCTACAGCGCCGGACCGTCAAACATAAAACCACTATATATTATAAAGTCAGAACTCGATATAGTAAATATGCTGAGTTTCGTCACACCCATCCTCCGACAGCCCATCGTCCACCGACCGGGCCGCCCCAGGCCGAATCTGCATTTCCAGCCCAAGAACCGCTCCCGAACCTTCCACCCCGCCGCAAACCAGTGTTCGCGCGCAACCACCCGCCCGACGTTCGCCGCCTTCGACGGCGGCCTGCCAGGGTCGATTCTCTCGAGATCGCCGCGCGTCGGCCGTCACTCCCGCGTGCGCGTCGATTCGAGCGCCGCGATCAGGTCCGCGCATTCCGTCGCGATCGGCGACGTGGCGAGGAAATCCCGCGCGTCGTCCTTGCGCCCGCGCGAGCGCAGGCTCGCGTAGACGTGCAGTTCGAACTGCAGCCGCAGCGCCGCGTGCGCCTCGTTCAGTCCGAAATGATTCAACAAAAACAACAACGCCTCGACGGTCGAAAACCGTCCCGGCTCGGCCTGCGCGCGCAGCCAGTAGCGGCTCTCGCCCGCCATCGGCAGGCTGATCCGCCGGCCCCAGCCGCCCACTTCCTGCGCCATCGCGGACGCCTCGCGCCACGAACCGTCGAGCAGGAGGATCTGCACGCCGGCCGCGGGCGGCGGCGGCGCGGGCAGCGGCTCGCCGTGCGGATGCAGGATCCACAGTTCCCGCCCGGGTTGACGCACCTCGTCCGCCGCGAGCTGCCGCTCCCGCCGCCACAGATGCTGGCGCGACGCCGGGATCGTCCGCTGGATCAGCCGGCCCGTGCTGCTGGGGCGGTGACATTCGCGGTGGTGCATCAAGACGTCCACCTGCAGCGCGCACGCGATCTCGCGATGCCCCGCGCACACGCACCAGCGCGGCGGCAGCTGGCAGCGCGGACAACGCTCCGTGGGCCTGAGGACGACGCTGCGCATGCGCGACGAAAATCGCGTCCGCTCAGCGGCGCGACTCAGCCAGCGCCTTCGTCACGCAGCCGAGGATCTCGTTGCGGCCCGCGCCGGTCCGGGCCGAGCTGATCAGGATCTCCGGCGGCTCGGCGCGCCACGCGCTCATCGCCGCCTTGAACTCCTCGACGCGCGCGCGCGTCTGCGTGGCGGACTGCTTGTCGGCCTTGGTGAAGATCAGCGCATGCGGCACCTGCTCGCCTTCGAGCCACCGCAGGAACTCGAGATCGATCGGCTGCGGCGACAGCCGCGAGTCGATCAACACGAACACGCAGCGGAGATTGTCCCGGCCGGCGAGGAAGTCCGCCACCGCCGCCTGAAACTCGAGCCGGCGCTCGCGGCCGACGTCCGCGTAGCCGTAGCCCGGCAGGTCGACGAGCGACCAGCGGTCGTCGATCAGGTAGAAATTGAGCAGCTGCGTCTTGCCCGGCGTGGCCGACACCCGCGCGAGATCGCGGCGCGCGGTGAGCGCGTTGACGAGCGAGGATTTGCCGACGTTCGAGCGGCCGATCAGGGCGAACTCCGGCAGCGCCCAGGCCGGACACGAGCGCAGGTCCGGCGCGCTGACCTTGAAGACGGCGGTTTTGATTTTCATGAAAACGACAAAAGACATCCGCCGCGCTCAGGGCAATGCGGGCGCGAGCGAGCCGCGCCGGCCGGCCACGGCGCGGCGGCAGAGCGCGGAGCCGCGCTGGAAATCGCGGCAGACCCGCGGGCGCCGTTCGTAGATCGAGCAGAGCCGCGTGACGGGATCGAGCGCCACGCACGCGCCGTCGCCGTGCTGGTCCATGCAGCGCACGCCCGCGTGCTCGGCCACGAGATTCTCCGGCACGTCGTCGCCCGGCGCGAGTTCGACGAGCAGATGGCAGCAGCGACCGCAGCCGGCGCAGGCGGGAAGATCGTCGGGGAGGTCGGGCATCGCGTGGACGCCCGACCATGCACAGCCGCGCGGCGGCGGCGACACCTTGTTTTCGCCGTTTCCCTCCGGATGCGACCGGATACGCGCGCCTTTGCCAAAACTTCCCCTTGCGAAACGGCGGAATGTGACGATCCGTAGCGCTGTTCGATGTCAGGTCAGATGCACGGTCGAGATCGTGATTTGAGTCAGGCAGCGAGAAAGCGACGGATTCTGCGTTAGCGACTTCTGCGAGAGTGCAAGGTCAGGCAACGTTCAGGACAGCGCACAGGGCTTGAGCGACACGCCCGGAGGCATGGGCCGACCGGCGCGCCCGCACGACCGACCGTGACGTTCTTCCATCCACCACCACCGGCGCGAAGGAGACGGGATCGCCCGCCGCCTCCGCGCCCAACCGAGAGAACCTCCTCATGAATTACACCGATCTCCTCCTTCAGCGCGATCGCCTGGTGCGGCAGGCCTGGCTTGCCAACCTCTCGTTCGCCCATCAGCGGCTCGGCGATTTCGGGGCGCGGATCGCCCGCGCACACCTGCACGGCGAAGTCACGCTGAGCGTGGCCGATCCGTCGACCGACCATCCCTGGCCCGCCCTCGAGGCCCGCGAGGGCAGCCAGGCCGTGATCGAGGAGCACTTCCTCGATCGGGACATCGCGGAACTGGCCGACATCCTCGTCTTTCTCAACGAGGACCACGGCGTCACCGAATTCACGTTCCGGCTCGAGGACCTGGAAACCCGTTTCCTGCCGCCGGTGCGCCGCGCGCTGGAGGAGGCCGGCGTCGATCCGGGCGCGACCGCCCGCTCGCCCGAGGACTCCAACCGCGGCCAGCCCTGATCCCACCGCCATCGGCGGCGCCGGACGGCCGGCACGGCCGGATGGGCGGCATCTGCACATTCGCCCGACCTACCGCCGGGCAGCTGTGCCGCGTCGTCATCCCCGCGCCGTCCTGCCGCGTGCAGGCATCGGCTCGCTCGCGCATGCCGGGCCGGACGTTTGGCGTCGGCCGCATTCACGCCGGCCGGCGATGAGTTGCCGGGCGCGCGGCCGGCCGTCAGGCTCGCGGCATCATGACGCTCTTCCTCATCCGCCACGCCCACGCCGTCGCAGCCGCCGAGGATGCCGAACGCCCGCTGAGCCCGCGCGGCCGGAAACAGGTGCGGCGGCTCGCCGCGTTTCTCGCGAAGAGTGGCGCGCTGGATACGGCGGAAATCTGGCACAGCCCGCTCGCGCGCTCGCGCCAGACGGCGCAGCAACTCGTGGAGCGACTCGGTCTCGACGTGAAACTCGTCGAGGTCGACGGCCTGCTGGGCGACTCCGATCCGGCCGGAATCGCGGAGCGGCTGCAGACGCGCCGGACGCCGCTCGCGCTCGTGGGCCACGAGCCGCACCTCGGCGCGCTGGCGTCGCTGCTCGTCTTCGGCGCGAAGACGCCCGCGCGCTTCGTCGTGAAGAAATGCGCCGTGATCGCGCTCGAAAAACGGACGACGACCTGGGCCGTGCGCTGGCTGGTGTCGCCCGAGATCGTGGATTGAGCCGTAGTCGGGGTCATGCTGCCAGGCGGGCGGAGCCGATCCTCGGGATCGATTTTGCCATGGCATGCGTCCACCAACCCGTCCGGAGGACGGGTTCCACCCTTCAGGAACGCGGCTCCCCGATGGAGATTGACCGTCCAGCGGCCTGTATCCGGCTAAATCCACCGCGCGCACGCAGCTAGGGCCAGCGTTCTCCCGCACGCGCCCGCAAACCGCGCAAGACGCGCCGCAGAGAAACTCGCCGCTGGCCAGGCCCATATCCGCGCTCGCCCGCGAACGCGGAGACACGCGCCCGCCCGCACCCGAATCCTCAACCCGCTTCCGACGCGGGAAAGATCCGGCGCCGTTTCGCGAAGGCCGGCGCGGCGCCGGCGGCGCGATCCGACGGCAGCCGGGGGCCGCGGCGGCGATCGCCGCGGAGCGCGTTCTCGGCGGTGCAGCGGATCTGGAAATCCTGCATGCGCTGAAACAGGTCGAGCAGCTGCTCCGGCTGCGCGTAGGCGTCGAGCCCGGTGCGATCGAGCGCGACGAGCAGTTCGTGGGTGGCCTCGAGCGTCGAGAGACAGCCCGGCTCCGGCTGGCGCTTGATGACGTAGCGGCTCGGCGCCGCATTGGAGAACATGATACGCGGCAGCCGCTGCAGGCTGGGGCTCGTGCGCAGCATCGGCCGGACGAGCCGCCACGTCGCGTCGAGCAGGAACACCACGAGCCGCCGGCCCGCGAACTCGGCGGCGGGCAGTTCGCCCCTGGACAGATCGCGCGCGCCGCGGCCCGGATAGAGCAGCACGGGGAAATTCTTCGGGTCGTTGATCAACGCCTGCACGGCCTCGTGGTCGTCGAAGCCGATGCCGAGGTGCAGTTCGCTGTCGCGCAGGCAGAGATGCGTGAGCCGGCCGGTGTTGGCCTTCACCCGCCGGGCCTCATACGGATGCATGAGGATCACGAACTTCGTGCGCGTCGGCATGGGCGTGATCGATCCGCACCAGCAATGCCGGGCCGGCCAGTAGCAACGGTAGCACATCACGCGACTCATGAGCCGGCCACGATTGCGCCCCGCACGCCCCGTGACCAGAGACAAAAAACGCCCGCGCCCGAACCCGCCGAGCCTCCACCCGTCTCCACGAAACGTGGCGTCCGCACCGGCCGGAAAGCCTTCCTGCCCACGAAACCGCAGGCGAAACAGACGTCCGCCATCGTCGGTCTTCACCCGATTCCGAGAGCCGCAATCCGGCGCCGGATCGGCGAAACGCCGGAGCGCGTCGGGAAAAAGTCCCGGTGGCGTCGGGACATTTTCCCGACGCAAGTTTGCAGTTAATCCTTTGATAAAGCCCACGGTTGGCGTATGCAGAGCGGCGTCCGCGCCGTTTCGTGCAGAGCTTTCCCGCTTCAACTGCCATGGCCACCGTCCCCAAACGTGTCGAAGACCGGCTGATCGCCGGCCTCAGGAAATTCCAACCCATCCTCGCGCTCGCCAGGAGCCGGGATGTGAACGAATCGGATACCGTCGTCATCCTGAACGACGTGCTCGCCGAGGTTTTCGGCTATGCGAAGTATCTGGAAGTCACGAGCGAGTTCGCCATTCGCGGCACCTACTGCGACCTCGCGATCAAGCTCGACGGCAAACTCGCCGTCCTGATCGAGGCGAAGGCCATCGGCCACGAGTTGAAGGACCAGCACGTGAAGCAGGCGATCGATTACGCCGCCAACCAAGGCGTCGACTGGGTCGTGCTGACCAACGCGGCGCACTGGCGGATCTACCGGGTCGTCTTCGGCAAACCCATCGACCAGGAGCTCGTCTGCGAATTCGACTTTCTCGCGCTGGACCCGAGGGACGGCGCGCATCTCCAGCTGCTCTTCCTGCTGACGAAGGAAGGCTGGGCCAAGTCCGCCGTCGTGGAATTCAGCGAGCAACGGCAGGCGCTCAGCCGCTTCTTCATCGGCGCCACGATCCTCAGCGATCCGGTCCTCGGCGTCATCCGCCGCGAGCTGAAACGCGTCTCGCCCGACGTCCGGATCGAAGCGGACCAGATCCGCGACGTGCTCCTGCAGGAAGTGATCAAGCGCGACGTGCTGGAAAACGAAAAGTTCGCCGCCGCCGAAAAGACCCTCGCCCGCGCCGCCGGCAAAGCGCTCCGCGTGCGCAAACCCGGCGAACCCGAAACCGCCCCCCTCGACACGCCCGCCGTATCAGAAGCGCCCGCCACCGCCGCGCCCAGTCGGCCACCATCCGGTGCCACAGCTGGCGCCATTCCCACTGCGCCAGCAGTCACGACATGACCGCGCCCGCGCATTCTCTATATCATCTCTCACAAACAACCTCATTTGCTCCGACTTGATCATTACGACTCCGCAAACACTTATAAAAATAATCAGAGACACCTGCTCGTCCAAATCACACTCATTTCTATCCAAATAACACCCAAGCATAGAGCCTGGTTAATATTGCCATAAAACGCACCATCCCGAGATAAAAATAAAGCAAGAAACAAGCAAAAACCATCACATGAACATCACTACATACATTCCATATCAAACCAGGAACATGCGTAATTTATTCGCCACTTGCATCTTCACCTCCCTCATTTCCTGCGGGCTCGGGCAAGCGACGCCAGCACCGCCCCCACCCGCGGGCCCCCAGCCAATTCCAGACGAAAAGAAAATAATAGAAGACACAATCGCACGCCACCAAGCAGAGCTCGAACGCCGTCTCGCCTCAATAGGAACAGCAAAAGCCGTCGATGCAGCACTTGAGATAAACGCCGAAACGCAAGAGGCCGCCAGCAAGGCAGGAATGTCAGGCATGTTTAAAGTCAGCACCGACTTGAAATCAATATCTACAATACCTCCAACAGTGCTGGATAATATTGAAAAACAGAAGCGCTTCATCCGACAAATTTTTACCGAGACCGCACGAGAGATAGAATCCGGGAAAAGCCCGAAGTTAACTTACGATAGCAAGAACGGCATCCAAAAGATGAGCGAGGCCCAAGCCAAACAGGCCACAGACCTTAAGGAGGGAATAGACAACAACACCATCTCACTCAAGAGTCTTTCATTAGCCATAAATGGATACATTGATGCATCCAAGGCCCTTTACGATGGGGCAATCAAGGAGCACGACAAGGAAAGAAAATTCCAGAAATACGTTCAATACACCGCTCTCGTCTACGAGCTTTCAAACGTCGTTATAGATACACTATCTACATTTGAAGTAGGCGGTGTAGATGAAATTAGGCGCACCTACGATGCGAGAATCTCATCGGTTAATAGCATTAAAGCGGAGATTCAACAGCGTCGAGAAGTCTCAAAAAAACAACTGAACGGAGAAGACCTCAAAAAAGACCTTGCGAAATACGACGACTGGGTTGCTGCGCTCGATGGAGGAATCGAAAAATGGGCGGGCATTTTAGCCACAGTTGACAAGCAAAAGCAGCTCGCAAAGGACGCACGATCCAATATTGCCCGACTACAAAAAGTCAGAGACGATGCGCATCTGCAACTAAAGATCCTAGAGGAGGTCGGAATCCTCCAGCAAACCGTCGATTACCTGAATGATCTCGACGATATATCAATGAAGGTTGGCAGCATCCCCCTCCTACCAATCGACTCCTCCACCGTTAACGAGCTCATAGGAATCGGGAGCGCCGAAAACGCGGCAAAGAAACGATGAATAAAGCAAGCATACTTTTCATACTTATCATTACCGCATTCAGCCTGCTCTACGGAAAAAAACTACTAGACGAAAAGACCAAGAAATACGATGAGCGCATTGGAATACTGACCCTGAATTACGAGAAGCTCAGAACTGACAGTGAAAAACTACACTCGAGAATCGAGCATATCGAGAACGATTTTAGTCTAGCCAAATCCGCAATATTTGTGGCTAACGCCCAGTGCGACATTTACACTAACGCCATCGAATCCACCTCCCACGTAATTGCCACGGCACGCACCGGCTCCATGTTTCGGCGCACATCACAATTTGAAAAAGAATCCGGCCTTGTTCCGGTAGAATTCCCAGTGGGAGGGGAAATCATTACAGGGTATACACGTGCGGAGAACTTGAGACGAGAAATGATAGACCTTGGAACATTTTACCGGTATGGAAATGTAAATCCTGTCGATTTCTTATGGCAGCGGGAGGTAATGGATTGCCTGCAGAGAAATTCCCTAAAAAGGATCGGAATAGGAATCGTGAATCGTGCTAATGTTCCTGCAAAGTCAGCCGACGATCTGACTGACTATGTATTAGGGAGATTAACTGGAAACGACCTTACAATAGTATTGGTAAAAACTGATGACGACGACATACAGAGTATTGCTCGAAAAGGACTGAACTACGAAGCATTTCTCCAAATTATCATTGATGATGGTCGCATACGAATTCGGTTGGGAAAATTCGACGGAACCGTGCTGTATTCTCGTTTTATGAACTACAGTTTGCAATAATCCGAGGTGGAGCCTCATACTCCTAGCACGAGCACGGTTCGATCCGCACCAAGCGAAAGACGTCATGTCTTGAGGGGCTGTTGCCCAAATACAACAATCGTCCAGGCAATGACTAGTGAGGAACGCGGTCTGCTGTGATGGGGGCCCATATGATGGGCACCCATCAACCCCAGTCAGAGTTATTCAGTTACCAGGTGGA
>Ga0222421_100333_pt1 | contig 17893 bp, 16 predicted proteins | sample 3A1ome_2_FD_182473 | JGI IMG/M metagenome (GOLD analysis project Ga0222421, IMG submission 182473) | Enriched microbial communities from leaf-cutter ant dump, University of Wisconsin, Madison, United States - 3A150A (version 2) | ecosystem: Environmental > Terrestrial > Nest > Insects nest > Nest... | reverse complement strand
TCCTGCGCAAAGCCCAGGCCCGCACTCACCACGAACTGCTCCTGGCGATCGCCGCCGCTCTACGCGCCGTCACCGCCCAAGACGCCCTCGGCTGGTTCGCCGCTTGTGGCTATAGTTTTATTTGAAAAGCTCTAGGCGGTCTGCAACGTCACCGGGATGTTGCCGCGGGTCGCGTGCGAGTAAGGGCAGACCACGTGGGCCTGCTCGACCAGCTGGCGCACCACGGCCGGATCGACCTCCGGCACGGAGATGGTCAACGCGACCTCCAAGCCGAAACCCTGCTGATCATCGCGTAGACCGATGCCGACGCGCGCGGTGACGGAGGCTTCGGCCGGGATGCGCACCTTGGCCTTGGCGGCGACGAACTTCAGCGCGCCGAGGAAGCATGCGGAATAGCCCGCCGCGAACAACTGCTCCGGATTCGTCCCGGGGCCGCCTCCGCCGCCGAGCTCCCGCGGAGTCGAAAGGGTAACGGCGAGAGCGCCGTCCGCCGAGCTGGATTTGCCTTCGCGACCGCCGGTGGAGGTCGCCTGCGTGGTATAGAGCACGTTCATGATGATGAGGTGGTTGAGTTTTGATGGTTCGATGACGAGGGAAAGAGGATCACTGCAGCCGCTGCCGCAGCGTGTCCGCTGCCTGGCGGAGCGCGGCCCGCACCTGGCTCAGGGCATTCAGAAGACCGAAATCGTGGATGGTGCCGGCGTAGCGCAACGCCACGACTTCGACGCCAGCCGCCTGGAGTTTCCGGGCATAGGCTTCACCTTCGTCCCGCAGCACGTCGAACTCGGCGGTTTGGATCAGTGCCGGCGGCAGGCCCGCGAGTTGCTCCGGCGACGCCTGCAGGGGCGACGCGTGGATGCTCCGACGTTCTTCGTCACGGGTCGTGTAATTGTCCCAGAACCACCGCATCATGGCGCGGGTGAGGAAATGCCCCTCCGCGAAGGTGGAGTAGGATTGGGTCTCGAAGTGCGCATCCGTCACCGGCCAGAACAGCACCTGCGCCCGCAGCGCCGGCCCCTGGCGCTCCTTCGCCAGCAGACTCACGACGGCGGCCATGTTGCCGCCCACGCTGTTGCCGACGACCGCGAGCCGCGAACCGTCGACGCCGATCTCGGCGCCATGCCCGGCGACCCACCGCATCGCCGCGTAGGCTTCCTCGATCGCGACCGGGAAACGCGCCTCGGGCGATGGCGTATAGTTCACGAACACCGCCACCGAACCCGACTGGACCACCAAATCGCGGACGAAGCGCTCGTGCGTCGGAAAATCGCCCAGAACCCAGCCGCCGCCGTGGAAGAACATGAACGCGGGCAGCACACCGTTCGCACCTGCAGGGCGCACAATCGTCAGCAAGATCGAACGCCCATCGGCCGAAATCGTGCGCTGGCTGACCTCGGCCGGCGCGAGCATGACGCGCGCGCCCCCCGTTTGGGCGCCGACAAGGATGGCGCGGGCCTCCGCCGGCGAATGCTGCTCGAGCGGCTTGGCTCCGCCGCCGTGGACAGCCTGGAGGAACGATTGGGTTGTGGGCTCGACGCCGGGACCGCCGATGCCGGCGGCAGCCGAGGACGCAGTGTTGAGGAACGCAGGGAGAGCTGGGATGGATTTCACGGCAGGTGGATGCGGGTGGAGGGACGAGATTTTTAAGAGCTATCAATTAGATTGCATGCAAAGTAAACAATGACAACAGGTCGTCATCAAGGATATATTGCGATCAATCTAGTTTGACGCATACGGATCAGTAACTTAACCACGAAGAATCCTCTCCCCATGACTACGCGCCCTGCTCTCACGCTCGAAAACTTCCTCTGTCTCGATCTTTACGCCGCTTCCCGGGCCGTGATGAAGGCCTATACGCCCTTGCTCGCCCCGCTCGGGCTCACCTACCCGCAATATCTCGTGATGGTCGCGCTCTGGCAGGAGGATGGCCAGCAGGTCAACGCCCTCGCGCGCCAGCTGAGCCTCGATTCGGGCACGCTTTCGCCGCTCCTGAAGCGTCTGGAAGCCGCCGGTCTGGTCGAGCGCAGCCGCGACACTGAGGACGAGCGCGCCGTGAAAGTGAAACTGACGCCCTCCGGCCGCGCGCTGCAGCAGCAGGCGCCCGAAGTGGCCGGCCGGATCGGCGACTTGTTCGGCATGAGTTGGGAGGAGATCCAGCGCTTGAAAACCACGCTCCGAGCCATCGGCCATCGCATGGAGGCCGGCACCGGCGCCCCCGAGAAAAACGCCCCCGCATGACTCCGGCGCCGCGGCCAACTTTCCAGATTCCGGCCTCGCTCAATGATCCGCCTTTCCGGAGCGAAATCGCGCCGGACCGCTCCTTCTGCACACGCCGGCGACCGGACGGAAGGCCGGCCGGCCCGCGCATGCCCGCCCTTTTCATGCCGGAAAACGCAAGCACCCGCCGCCCAGCCGCAACCGCTGTGTCCGTCCGAGCACCCGCGAGCGTCCTCCGCCCACCGATTTGAAACGCTCCCTCGACAGCATTTTCCGCCAGCCCGGCTTTGTCGGCGTCCTCGCCGCCAATTTCGCGCTCGGCATGGCGTATTCGTTCGTCGCCCCGTTCATGTCGCTCTGGGGCATCCAGCACATCGGAATGCGCGGACCGGTATTCGGCGTGTTCATGACGTCGACCGCCGTCAGCGGCATCGTGTTGAGCACGCTGCTGGGACGCTGGTCCGACACGCACCTGACCCGCCGCACCGTGCTGCTCCTTGGCGGCACCGGCGGCCTGCTGGGCTATGTCGGCTACGCCTTCGTGCGCGACGTGGTGCTGCTGACGCTGATCGGTTCGTTGCTGCTGGGCGTGGCGCAGGTGAACATCTCCCAGCTCTTCGCCTACATGCGCGAGGAGCTTTCCCGCTCGGAAAACGCCAGAGCCGACGCGCCGCTGCTGATGAGCGTGCTGCGCGTGTCGTTCTCGCTGGCCTGGACGTTCGGCCCGGCCCTCGGTTCGTGGATGATGGTCACCTTCGACTATCGCGGTATCTTCCTCGGTGCGGCCGGATTGTTCGGGCTATTCCTGATCGGCGTGCTCGCCTTCGTGCCGGACCGGCCGCACCTGCCCGCTGCGCGGCAGGCGGCTCGCCCTCCGCTGCTGCGCACGCTCACGCGGCCCGACATCCTGGCGTATTTCAGCGGCTTCGTGCTGCTGTTCGCGGCCTTCAATCTCAACATCATGAACCTGCCGCTGCTCGTCACCGGCCATCTCGGCGGCACGCCGCGCGAGGTCGGGATCATCTACAGCATCGCGCCGTTCTTCGAGATCCCGCTGATGATCTGGTCGGGCCGGCTCGCCGCCCGCGGTCACCAGCTCGCGCTGCTGCGGTTCGGCGTGATCGCGGCCGCCGTCTACTTCGTCTCGCTGCTGTTCGTGCAGGCACCGTGGCACGTATATCCCGCCCAGATCCTGAGCGCGGTCGCCATCGCGATCACGACCAACATCACGATCACGTTTTTCCAGGACCTGCTGCCGGGCCAGGCCGGGCTCGCCACGAGCATCTACGGCAACTCGTTCAGCGTCGGCGGACTCGGCGGCTACTTCGCCTTCGGCCTGCTGATGGACGGCGTCGGCCAGCGCGGGATCTTCGTCCTCTGCGCCGGCCTCAGCCTCGTCACGCTCGCCATCCTCTGCCGCCGGCCGCCGGAAAACGCCGCCGCGGCCGCCGGTATCTGATTCCCGGATGCGGCGCCGCGGACCGCCCCGCCGCTCAACGCGGCCGGGTCAGCAGCACGTCGCTCCACTCGCCCATCGTCCGCGATTCCTGCGGCCAGCCGGGCGCCACGGCGGAAAACGCGGCGCGGACGCGGTCGCACTCCTCGGCGAGGATGCCGCTGAGCACGAGCACGCCGCCCGGCGCCACCGCCGTCGTCAGCTCCGCGGCGAAGGCCGTCAGGACGTTGCCGAGGATGTTCGCGAGGACCACGTCGGCCGGCCCGTCCGCAAACCCGGAGACGAGATCGCCGGTGAAGAACGTCACCCGGCCTTCGAGCCCGTTGAGGGCCGCGTTTTCCCGGCTGACGTGCACCGCCTCCGGATCGTTGTCGAAACCGCTCACGCGGCCGAAACCGAGCAAGGCCGCCGACAGCGCCAAGATGCCCGAGCCGCAGCCGGCATCGATCACGCGCCGCGCCGACAGCGGACGCGCCGCGTCGCCGCCGGCGGCCGCGCGCTCGGCGAGCGTCACGAGCCGCTCGACGCAGAGGCGCGTCGTCTCGTGATTGCCGGTGCCGAAGGCGAGGCCGGGATCGAGCCAGAGCACGGCATGGCCCGCGGGCAGGGAAAACGTTTCCTTTTCCCAGACCGGCACCCAGTGCAGCCGGCCGAACTGCCACGCCTTGAAATGGGCCTTGTAGCTGTCGCGCCAGTCGCGGTCGCCGAGCGCGCGGCGTTCCGGTTCGCCCAGCGGAGCGGCGGGCAGCAGCGGCTGCAGTTCCGTCCAGCGAACCTCGAGCTCCTCCGCGCTCGGGAAGATGCCGACGATCCAGGCGCGCCGCAGGATCGCGTCCTCGAGCAGGCTCCAGCCCTCGAGCCCGAGCTCGAGCAGCACGTTGTCCGTCGCCTCCGCCGCCGCCGCGGGGATTTCCGCCTTGATTTGGAACAGGTCCATCGACGGGAGCGTCCCGCGGCCCGCGGGCGGCGGCAATGCCATTTCGCCATTGCGGGCGCCGCTCGGACCCGGCGCATCCCAGGCACCGCCTCGCATCGGTCTCCCCTCGAGTGGGAGCACTCCTTGCAAAGCGCACCAGAGCCGCGGCAGCGCCTTCGGCTTCACCGCGAAGCGGGCCGGCCCGTCTCCTCGGCAAACCAGTCGATGTTCCGGCTGAAATACATCACCGCCCCCAGCGCCGCGAAGAGCGCGGACGTCCCGGCCAGCAAGGCGTGGTTTTCCATCCGCAGGACGACGTAAAGCACGCCGTGCACGGCCGTCAGCAGCGCGCCAATCACGAGCGCCCGCCCGCGGCTGCGCAGGATCGACACGCTATAGAGCACGATGAGCAGCGACGAGGCTCCCGCCGCCCCGACATAGGCCGGGCCGGGGGCGACCGCCTCGGCCAGCGCCAGCAGGGCGAGGTAAAACAGGCACAGCGCCGCGCCCACCAGACCGTAATGCACCGGGTGCAGCCGCAATCCCGCGAGCACCTCGAAGAGGAAGAAAGCGGCAAACACGAGCGCGAGCACCAGCAAGCCGTGCTTCACGGCGCGCTCCACCATGCGGTAGCCCTCCGTCGCCGCGGTCGCACCGGCGGGAAACCGGACAGGCGCCACCATCGGAGCGTTCGCGTCAGGAGACCAATGCTGGCTGCGCTCCTCACGCAGCACATTGACCCAGTGGAGCGGGATCTGGAGCAGCAATACCAGCGCCCCGATGAAGAGCAGCTTGAGCGTGATGGCGTTGCGACGGACGATTTTCGTTTCGGCGGGAGCAGGAGTGGTCGTTTGCATCACCCCCAGCCTGCGCGAAAACCATGAAGCCCGGATGAAGTGCCGATGAACTCGCCGGGAAATCAGCCGGCCCGGTCCTCACCGTAAGCCAGCGTGAAAACCGCCCGCGCGCCGCCTTCGGCGCGGTTCTCCATCGTCGCTTCTCCGCCATGAAGCCGCGCGATCTCCCGCGTGATGCTCAGCCCCAGTCCGGTGCTTTTCCGGCCGGTCTCCGGCCGCGGCAGGGAGTAGAACCGCTCGAATAACCGCGGCAGGGCGTAATCCGGCACCCCCACGCCCGTATCCTCGATCGTGATGCACAGTTGCGGGGCCCGCACCGCGAGCGAGACCGTCACCTCGCCTCCGCGCGGCGTGAACTCGAGCGCGTTGTGGACGAGGTTCGTCACGGCCTCCGCCACGAGCGAGCGCTCGCCGCTCGCCGCGATCCGCGGGGCGCCGGCCAGCCGCAGCGCGATCTGCCGCGCGTCCGCGATCGGGGCCGCCGCGGCGACGACCTCGGCGAGAAGCTCGTTCATCGCGAAAGCCGCGGGCTCCAGCCGGCCGTGCCGCGCTTCGAGCGCCGCGAGTTCGAGCATCCGGTCGACGATCCGCTGGATGCGCGCCGCCTCGGTCCGGAGGTTGCCGAGGAAGCGCAGCCGCTCGACCTCCGGCATCTCCTCCGCCAGCAACTCCGCCGCCCCGCGGATGGCCGCGAGCGGGGCCTTGAGTTCGTGCGCGAGCGCCTGCGTGTAGCGTTCGACATAGGCCTTTCCTTCGATCGTCGCCCGCATCTCTTCGAACGCACGGCCCAGCGCCGCGATCTCCGTCGCCCGCGAAGCCGGCACCGAGGCGACGCGGCCGTCCCTCACGGCCAGGGCATAACGCGTCAGCCGTTCGAGCGACTGCGTGAGCTTCGCCGAAAGCCACCAACCCGCGACCAGCATCACCGCGGCCACCAGCGCCGCATCGCGCGCCAGCTTCTTCCGTTCCGACCAGATGAAGGCATTCACCGAGCGGAGCGGACGCGAAACCACGATCGCGCCGACGCGCCGCCCGTCCACCGTCAACGGCTCCGTGGCACTCAACTCGCCGTCGTCTGGCACCGCCTCCTGATCCAGCGCCCGCATCGCCATCCGCCGCGCGATCCCAGAGCGGTCATCCCCGACCGGCTCCGCGCGCGCACCGGCCGAGTCGAACCTCACCCGGCCCGTCGTATCCAGCACCCGGAGCCGCACGCCCGGGTCCGCCCGGGACAGTGCCTCGTATTCATCGGTCCATTTCAACCCGTCCGCCCGGGCTCCGCCTCCGCCCGCCCGCGCCTGCAGGACAGCCGCGAGCAGTCGCGCCGTCTCCTGCAGCGTCCGCTGCAGCGAGTCGACATACCGCGGCCGCACCTCCGCCAGCATGAAACGCATCAGCACGGCCAGGCCGACCGCCGAGGCGGCGGCATAGACGCCGAAAATCGCGGTGCGGATCTTCATCGCGGCTCACCCGTCCTCCCGCAGCGCGTAGCCGATGCCTCGGTGCGTGACGACGAGGTCGGGCTCCGGCCGGACCGCGCGAAGCTTGGCGCGCAGGGTCTTGATGTGTGCATCGACCGTTCGCTCGAAGCTCGCCTCGGGCTCCTCCCAGGCCAGCGACATGAGCCGTTCGCGCGAAAAGACCCGCCCCGGCCGCGAGGCGAGCGCCTTCAAAAGGCGGAATTCATACCGCGTCAGCGAAAGCCGCACGCCGTCGAGGGACGCCGCGCAGCGGCCCTCGTCGATCACGAGGCCGGAAACCGGGGTGCGGATCTCGCCCGCATTCACTCCGCCGTTGGCGCGGCGGAGGATCGCTTTCACGCGCGCGGTGAATTCGCGCGGACTGAACGGCTTCGCGAGGTAGTCGTCGCCGCCGAGTTCGAGTCCGAGCACGCGATCGATCTCGGCATTGCGCGCCGTGAGAAAGATCACCGGCACGGCGGATGCGCCGCGGATGGTCTTGCACACCTCGAAGCCGCTGAGATCGGGCAGCCCGACGTCGATCACCACGAGCGCGAAGGATTCCGCCGCAAGCGCCGCAAGGCCGTCGCCGCCGGTCCGGCGCCAGACCGGAGCGAAACCCTCGGTCCTGAGCGCGTAAACGAGCGAGTCGGCGATCGCCGGCTCGTCCTCGATGATGAGGATGCGCGCGACCGGCGGCATGGAGTCAGCCCGTGCGCCCGGCCAGCCGCGCGAGGACCGCGGGCAGCAGCGCGTGCTCGGCGGCGTGGACTTTCTCCGTCAGCAACTCGAGCGTATCCGAATCCTCGATCCGCACGGCGCTCTGGTCGATGATCGGGCCGCCGTCGACCTCGGCCGTGACGTAGTGCACGGTGCAGCCGGTGAACTTCACGCCGCGTCGCCAGGCCTGCCCGATCGCGTCGAGCCCGGGAAAACTCGGCAGCAGGCTCGGGTGGAGGTTGACGATCCTCCGGTCGAAACGGGCGAGGAACGGCGGCTTCAGCACGCGCATGAAGCCGGCGAGGACGACCAGGTCAGGCCGGCAGGCGTCGAGGGCCGCGATGTAGCGCTCCTCGGCCGGGCCATCGAGCTTGGTCTTGAAGGGCGCGGCATCGAGGTGCGCCGCGGGCACGCCGAAACGCGGGCCGAGGGCAAGGATGCCAGCGTCGGGCTGGTCGGAAAAGATCTGCACGACCTCGGCGCGTCCGAGCCGGCCGGCCTGGCGGGCTTGCAGGATGGCCTCGGCATTCGAGCCGCGGCCGGAGCCGAGAATCACGATTCGCATCGGAGAAAGGCTGCACGGACGCACGCGAGGTTGGCAATGGGGTTTCTCGTCGTCCGCGGCCGCGGCGCGGCGGAAAACAGAACGGCGGCCGGATTTCTCCGGCCGCCGTCCGAAAGGCGGAAACGCTGCGCGCGCCGGCTCAGCTCTTTTTCTTGCGGGCGATGACGAGGATCGCGGCCCCGATGACCGAGAAGATCGCACCCCAGTGGAGGTTCACGTTGCTGCCGAGCGAGTGCTTCGCGTAGATCGCGGGACTGGAGACGAGTCCGTAGAAGAGCAGGATGACTCCGAGCACGAGGAGCAGCCAGCCGAGGGGAATGCGAACGTCGAGATTCATGGTCAAAGAGGGTTGAGGATTACCAGAAGATCAGGTTGAGCGCGAGCGTGGCGGCCAGCACGAGCCCGCCGAGCGTGGCCGGGCGCGAATACCACGGCGTGAGCGCATCCTCCTTCGGTTTCGGGGTGAGCGAGTAGACCAGGCCGCGCAGCTCGTCGTCGGTGCGGTTGGGCCGGGTGAGCAGCGAGATCGCGGCGGTGCCGACGAAGCAGCTGACGAAGGCGAAGATCGCCATCCAGAAGTTCTGCGCCATCGAGCTGGTGAACGTGTGCGCGTGTGCGGCGCCGCTGAGCCAGCCGCCCTTGATGCCGGTGGCTTCGCCGAGCGGCAGCGTGAGGCCGTGGAAGATCATGGCCGAGACCGTGCCGATGAGCAGGCCGAAGAAGGAACCGTGGCCGGTCGCGCGGCGCCAGAACATGCCGAGCAGGAAGATGGCGAAGAGCGGCGCGTTCACGAAGCCGAACACCAGCTGGAGCATGTCCATGATGTTGTTGAAGCCCGCCGCGAGATAGGCGCAGCCGGCGCTGATGATCAGGCCGACGACCGTCGTGAGCCGGCCGACCTTCACGAGGTGGGCGTCGGTGGCGTCCTTCTTCAGGTAGTTCTGATAGAGATCGTAGGTGAAGACCGTGTTGAAGGCGGTGACGTTGCCCGCCATGCCCGACATGAACGACGCCATGAGCGCGGTGAGGCCGATGCCGAGCATGCCGTTCGGGAAATACTTCGAGAGCATCGCCGGGATGACCATGTTGTAGTCGGGCGTGCCGGCGGCGTCGACCGGGAGCGCGAGGCCGGCGGAGCCGCCGGTGTGGAAGAGCGCGATCGCGATCATGCCGGGCAGGATCACGAGGCCGGGGAAGAGCATCTTCGGGATCGCGGCGATGAGCGGCGTGCGGCGGGCGGAGTTCATGTCCTTCGCCGCCATGGCGCGCTGGATCACGAGGAAGTCGGTGCACCAGTAGCCGAACGAGAGGACGAAGCCGAGACCCATCGCGAGGCCGAACCATTCGACGCCCATCGGATTGGCGGCGGCGTCGCCCATGTGCGACCACGAGGAGCTCCAGGCGCCGGGCATGCCTTTCTCGGCCGAGTAGGCGCCGAGCTGCGTCATGAGACCGTCCCAGCCGCCGATGTCCTTCAGGCCGATGAGCACGAGCGGGAGGAAGCCGAGGACGATGAGGAAGAACTGCAGCACCTCGTTGTAGATCGCGGAGGTGAGGCCGCCGGTGTAGATGTAGACCAGCACGATCAGGCTGGAGATGACGATGCAGCCGTGGAAATTCCAGCCGAGGATGGCGTTGAGCAGCTTGGCCAGGGCGAACATCGAGATGCCCGACGAGAACACGGTCATGACCGCGAAGGAGAGCGCGTTGAAGGCGCGCGTCTTTTCGTCGAAGCGCAGCTTCAGGTATTCGGGCACCGAGCGGGCCTTCGAGCCGTAGTAGAACGGCATCATGAAAATGCCCACGAACACCATCGCGGGGATGGCGCCGATCCAGTAGAAGTGGCTCGTCGCGATGCCGTATTTGGCGCCGGACGCCGCCATGCCCATGACCTCCTGCGCGCCAAGGTTGGCGCCGATGAAGCCGAGGGCGCAGATCCACGCCGGCAGCGAGCGGCCGGACTCGAAGTAGTCCGAGCTCGTCTTCAGGTATTTCCGCAGGATCCAGCCGATCCCGATGACGAACGAGAAGTAGATCGCGAGGATCAGGTAATCGACCCAGGCGAGCTCGAGATGCAGGGCGGATCCGCCGTCGACGACGGCGAGGAGGGGAGAAACCAATGAGGAGTGCACGGTAAAAAGGGGTGACGGCGAAGCCGGGGGTGACGCTCAAGGCGTATCAGTGTGCGCCCGCACGGGGAAAGTTTTTTCCGAAAGGTATCAGAGAATTTTCCCCGCCGGTGCGTCGCAACTTACGTCGCGCCCGTGCGTCCGCGGCGATCGCGCCGCGCAAGCCGCGGGCGATCGCACGCGGTTTGCGCACGCCGCAACGCGTCGCGCACATGACGGGAAAGTGGTTCCGGGATTGTCAGGCCGGACGCCGCGGGTTTGTGTCGGCGCCTCCCCAACCCCGCTCGATCCGGTTCCGCGTGCTGTTTTCGCGACGATCCGTCGCCGGCGCCCGGGCCCGCACCGCCGGGTTCGCCGCTGCGCTTTTCCCCATGAAACCTCCCCTGTTTCTCGCCGCCGGTGCGGCGCATTCCACGCTCACCGGCATCGACTGGCTGATGATCGCGTTGTATTTCGGCCTCCTCGCCGGTGTGGCGTGGTGGGTGATCCGCAAAAGCAAGAACGAGACGGCGGACTACTTCCTCGCCGGCCGCAATCTCAGCTGGTGGATCATCGGCGCCTCGATCTTCGCATCGAACATCGGTTCCGAGCACATCGTCGGCCTCGCCGGCTCCGGCGCGAAGGACGGCGTGGCGCTCGCGCACTACGAGTTTCACGCGTGGTGCCTGCTCGTGCTCGCGTGGGTCTTCGTGCCGTTCTACGCGCGGTCGCTGGTCTTCACGATGCCGGAGTTTCTCGAGCGGCGCTTCTCGCCCGGTTCGCGCTACGTGCTGTCGATCGTGTCGCTGGTCACGTTCATCGTCTCCAAGATCGCCGTGGGCATCTTCGCCGGCGGCGTCGTCTTCGGCACGCTGCTGCCCGAGCTGCAGCTCCACGTGGGCTTCCTCCACCTCGACAGTTTCTGGATCGGCTCGATCCTCGTGATCGTCCTGACCGGCCTCTACACGGCACTCGGCGGCATGCGCGCCGTGGCCTACAACGACGCGCTCCAGGTCACGATCCTCATCGTCGGCTCCACGATGCTCACGGTCTACGGCCTGATCAAGCTGGGCGGCTGGCACGAGTTGAAGGCGATCTGCGGGCCGGAGATGTTCAACCTCTGGAAACCGCTCGTGCCCGCCGGCGTCGAGGGCACGTGGGCGCCCGTCTGGGAACGCAACGCCGCGGGCGAGACGGTCCGGCAGGCGTGGTATTTCAACCAGAACTTCCCGTGGATCGGCATGGCCATCTGCGCGCCCGTGATCGGCCTGTGGTATTGGTGCACCGACCAATACATCGTGCAGCGCGCGCTCGGTGCGCCGAACGAGCAGGTCGCCCGCCGCGGCAGCATCTTCGCCGCCGTGCTGAAGCTGTTTCCCGTCTATCTCTTCATCATCCCAGGCCTCATCTGCTTCGCGCTCGCGAAGAGCGGCAAGGTCCCCGGCCTCGAGGTCGTCTACGATCCCGCCACCGGCCAGGCCACCGGCGCGGCGCAGGGCGCGTTTCCGCTCATGGTCGAGCATCTGCTGCCGCCGGGCCTGCGCGGCATCGTCGTCGCGGGCCTGCTGTCCGCCCTGATGGGCTCGCTCGCCGGCGTCTTCAACGCCTGCTCGACACTCTTCACCGTCGATCTCTATCAAAAGCTGCGGCCTGCCGCGAGCCAGGCCCAGATGGTCCGCATGGGCCGGATCGCCACGACGCTCATGGTCGTCATCGCCATCGCGTGGATCCCCGTCGTGAAGGGCGCGACCGGGCTCTACAATTACCTGCAGGCCGTGCAGGGCTATCTCGCACCGCCGATCTTCGTCGTGTTCTTCTTCGGCGTGTTCTGGAAACGCCTCAACGCCCAGGGCTGCCTCTGGGCGATGGTCGTCGGCTTCGTCGTCGGCCTCTTCCGCATGCTCGTCGACACGCCGGTCACGCTCGGCGTCATCCCGGGCTATCGCGAGGGCTCGTTCCTCTGGATCGTGAGCAACATCAACTTCCAGTATTTCAGCATCCTCATCACGCTCATCTCCGGCGCGGTGATGGTGGCGGCGAGCTATCTGACGCCCGCGCCCGACTACGCGAAGATCCGGAATCTCTCGTTCGGCACGCTGACGGACGAGCACCGCTCGGAATCGGCCGCGAGCTGGGACTGGCGCGACGTCGCCTCTTCCGCGCTCGTGCTCGTCGTCATCCTCGGCGGCTATCTGTATTTCACCGGCTGAGACGGCGCCCCAAGCCGGCGCGCAAAGGCGCAACGGCGAAACGCAAGCCCGCGTTCCGCCCGCTCTGCCGGCGTCGCGTCGGTCCCGACGCCGCAGGGCCGGCTTTGCATCGACAAAAAAGCCGCGGCTTTCGGGCCGCGGCTTGATTGTTCTCAAGCGGCGGACCGCTCAGAAAAACTTTTTCGCCTTCTCGAAGAAACTCTTCGAGGTCGGCTCGGCGGCGTCGCCGCTGATGCGCGCGAATTCCTCGAGGATTCTCCGCTGCTCGCCCGTGAGCGACTGCGGCACCTCGACGTGCACGCGCACGAGCTGGTCGCCCTGCCGGCCGCCGCGCAGCGCGGGCATGCCCTTCTCGCGCAGGCGGAAGGTCGTCCCGCTCTGCGTGCCCGCGGGAATCTTCAGCGAACCCTTGCCGAACAGCGTCGGCACCTCGATCGATCCGCCGAGCGTGGCCAGCGTGAACTTGATCGGGATCTCGCAGAAAAGATCGTCGCCGTGGCGCTCGAACAGTTCGTGCTCCTTCACCGAAAGCACGATGTAGAGATCGCCGGTCGCGCCGCCCGCCATGCCCGCCTCGCCGTTGCCGGAGGAGCGCAGCCGCGAGCCGGTGTCCACGCCCGCCGGGATGCGGACGTTGAGCTTGGTCGTTTTCAGCACGCGGCCTTCGCCGTGGCACGCGGTGCAGGGCTTCTCGATCTTCGTGCCCATGCCGCCGCAGGTCGGACACGTTTGCGTGAAGGTGATGATGCCGCCCGAGCGCCGGATCTGGCCCGCGCCGCGGCAGGTCGGACACGTGACGCGCTTCGAGCCGGGCTCGGCGCCGGAGCCGTCGCACCGCTCGCAGGCGACGTGCTTGCGGAAGGAAATCTCCTTCTCCGCGCCGCGCGCCGCCTCTTCGAGCGTGATCTCGAGATCGTAGCGCAGGTCCGCGCCGTCGCGGCCCGAGTCGCCCCGGCCGCCGCCGCCGAACATCTCGTCGAAAATGCCGCCGCCGCCCCCGCCGCCGCCCTGGCCGAAGACTTCGCGGAAGATGTCGAACGGATCGTGAAACCCGCCGCCCCCGCCGCCGCGCGGACCCGCCGCGCCCGCGCCGGGACCCTCGAACGCCGCGTGCCCGTAGCGATCGTAGGCCGCGCGTTTTTCCGGATCCTTCAGCACCTCGTAGGCGTGCGAGATCTTCTTGAACATCTCCTCCGCCTCCTTGTTGCCGGGATTCTTGTCCGGATGATACTGCACCGCCTTCTTGCGGTAGGCTTTCTTCATCTCCTCCTCGGTCGCGCCCTTCTGCACGCCGAGCAGTTCGTAATAGTCTTCTTTGGCCATGGTGGTCCGGTAAGCAGGAGTCTGCGGGCGGGGGCCGGGAGCAGCGCGCCGCCGCGTTCGCCTGAAATCCCTCTCAGCCTGTGGTCGCTTCCGACTTCGGCGCGCCGCTGGAAAGCACGACCGAGGCGGGCCGCAGCAGGCGGCCGTTCAACGAGAATCCGGTGCGGATGACCGCGAGCACGCTGCCTTCCGGCACGTCCGCGCTCGGCTGGGCGGAGAGCGATTCGTGCAGGTTGGCGTCGAACGGCTGCCCGGCGGGATTGATCTCCTTCAAACCGTGGTTCGCCAGCGTGCCTTTCAGCTGCGTGAGCACCAGCTCGACGCCGCCGACGACCGCCTTGGCGTCCGCGCCGGGCTGCTTCGCCGCAGCCAGGCCGAGTCCGAGATTGTCGAGCACGGGCAGGAGATCCTCGAGCACGCGGGCGGTGGCGAACTGCCGCAGTTCGTCCTTCTCGCGGGTCGCGCGTTTCCGGAAGTTCTCCAGATCCGCGACGGTGCGTAGATAACGTTCGTAGTTGTCCGCCGCCTCCTTCTTCGCCGCCGCCAGCGCATCCGGCGCAGGAGCGGGGGCGGCCGCCTTCGCCGCGGCATCGGCCGCCGGCGTCGGAGCGGGAGCCGGCGCGGCCGCGGGCGCCGGGGTGGAGGTGGACGGGAGGGTTTCGGTGGATTCGGGTGCAGACATGGAAGGACGATCTAACTACGGCTTTTTGCTTTCTTCAAGTGCGTCGAACAGGCCCCGCACTTTCTCCTCCGCCTTGCGTCCCTTTTCCTTCAGCACCTCGCCGCCCGATCGCAGCGCATCGCGCACGCTCCGGCCGACGACCGCCGGGATCAGGCGCTCGGCGATCGTGCCCAGCGGGGCAAACTCGCCCAGCGCCGACGGCCCCAGCAGTTCCTCGAGATCGGTGACATCCGTGTAAGTCCGGTCCACGCGCGCCTCGACGGTCCGCACCTCCGGCACCGCGCCCGTGTGGTCGGCGACGACGATCCGGTCGATCTTCACCGTCAGCCGGCGGATGAGGAGCGATTTCGCCGCGGACTTCGCCGGCGACGGCGCCGATTCCGCGGGCGGATCGCCGGCGGGCGAGCGGATCAGGGCCTTTTCCAACGCCTCGGCGTTCGTCGTGCCGTCGGCGCGTTTCACGAGCGTGATCTCCGCGATGTCGACCACGACGCGGTCGAACACCGGCCGTGCCGAGAACAGCGAAGCCACGTCGGCGTCCGCGGTGAAATCGCGGAGGGTCACGAAAGCCTCCGTGGGAAACCCGGGCGGATTCGTCAGCACGAGCCCGCGGAGCTCCACGTGTCCGGAAACCGGATTCACGGCGAAGCGCTCCACCGCGGCCCCGCAGCCCGTGCGCGCGCGCAGCTGCTGCGTGAGCAGGACCGGCAGGAAGAGCATCCAGGCCAGCGCGGCCAGCGCCGCGACGACAAGCAGGAAGAGCAGCAGTCCGGCCAGCAGTCCGCCGCGCCGGCGGTCGGGGAAAAGACGGGCGCGGCGGATCGTCCTCACGTGAAGTTTTCCGTCACGAGCAGGATCGCGGTGCTTTCCGCCGCGAAGGTGAAGGCGCCCGCGTAGGGCAGCAGCGCGTTGTCGCCGCGCGCGAGCACCTGGCCGAACGGCGCCTTGCTGTGCGACACGCCCTCCGGGCCGCCGCGGATCCGGCCGCTCACGACGCTCAGCAGCCGCGGCTGCTCGCCCGCCTCGACCGCGAAGCGCTCGCCGGGCCCGAGGACGACGCGGCGGATGCGGAACTCCGCGCAATCCGCGATCACGCCCGAGGTCGGCGCGCCGCGCACCGGCGCCGGCTCGAAATCGTCCCAATCGATCGAGCGCAGCGACTGCGCGACGTGCATCTGGCGCGGCTTGCCGTCGAGGCCGAGCCGGCCCCAGTCGTAGACGCGATACGTCGTATCCGAATTCTGCTGGATCTCGAGGATGAGGTTGCCGGCGTCGATCGCATGGATCTGGCCGCTGTGGACGAGGATCGAGTCGCCGGCGGCGACGCGGAAGCTGTGCACGCACTTCTCGAGCGTGTTGTCCGCGATCGCGCGCTCGAACTGGTCGCGCGTCACGCCCTTCTTCAGGCCGACGATCAGCCGCGCCTCGGGCTCGGTGTGGGCGATATACCAGTTCTCCGTCTTCGGTTCGCCCTTCAGTTCGCCGGCGACCTCCGCCGGCGGATGCACCTGCAGGCTGAGCCGCTCGCGGCAGTCGAGCCACTTGATGAGGATGGGAAACGGACGCTCCACGTGCCAGCCCGGGCCCATGACGTCGGGCGCACATTGCTGGATCAGCGACCGGAGCGTCTGGCCCTTCCACGAGCCCGCGCAGATCACCGACTGCGCTTCGGGACGGTCGACGATCTCCCAGCTTTCCCCGATCGGCTGGTCGGGCGGCAGATCGCGGCCGAGCGCGGCCTCGAGGGCGCGGCCGCCCCAGACGCGTTGCTGATACAATGGCTCGAAACGGAGGATTTCACGCATGGCAGAAAGATCGGGTGACCGGGAGGAGACCGCGGGGGAGTTTACATTTGACCGTCGGGGCCGTTAGCATCGAATGCGCGCAGTTTTTCGGTCGGTTCACACAAATGTCCAAGTCGGAGACTTCAAACCCAAACGGCGGGCCGTCGTTTCAAACACCACGCCACCGGCCCAGCTGGCTGTCCGCCCTGCTCTGCTTCGCGCTCGGCGTCTTCCTCGCGATCGCGTTGATCGACTACGATCCGGCCCAGAGTGCGCTCCACTCCACCAACGCCGCCGCCCGCAACATGATGGGCTGGGTCGGCGCCAACACCGTCTGGGTCCTCCTCGTCGTCTTCGGCGCCAGCACCTGGCTCGTGCCGGTCTTTTTCTTCTGGATGCTCTACCTCGCCGTCCGCAACGCTCGGCGGCTCACCGGCGCCCGGCTGATCGCGATGGTCGTCGCCCTCATCGCCCTCTCCACGCTGACCGCGATGTTCCGCGAGGCCCGCTGGTCCAGCAACTACTTCCCCCAGGGGCCGGGCGGCTTCATCGGCCTGAAGCTCTATCACAGCGCGCTGGAAAACGCGCTCGGCGGCGTCGGTTCCGCCCTGCTCGTCACCACACTCTACTTCGCGACGCTCGTCTTCATCTTCACCAAGGACATCGCGGCCGAGTTCGACAAATACATCGCCGCCTTCAACGCCTGGCGCGACGCCCGCGCGAAGCAGAAAGCCGAGCTCGCCGAGCTGCGCGCCAAAAACCGCGAGGCCGAGGCCCGCGCCAAGATGGCCGGCGGCACCGCATCCGCGTCCGCCATCGAGAAGCCCGCCGCCACGCCTCCGCCCGTCGGCCCCACCGGCAAGAAACTTTTCGTGCCCAAGGGCACCGACGACCCGCTCGCCAAACCCGCCGCCGCGGCTTCCGCGAAACCGCCTGAGGAGGTCAAGCCGCCCGCGCCTCCGCCGGAGCCGCCTCCGCCGCCCAAGGTCATTCGCGGCACCGCCAAGCCCGAGCCCACGCTCGAAAAGCCGCCCGCGGGCGTCGGCCCCGTCGCCATCGTCAAGGCCGAGGAGACGCGCAAGGCCAAGTCGCCGAGCATCCCGGCCGCCGAGGCCGACTACCTGTTCCCGCCGCTCACGTTGCTCAAGGAGCAGGGAGCCGCCGCCGCCGGCAGCTCCGACGACGAATACACGCGCAACATGGCCGACCTCGTCCGCATCCTCGGCGAATTCGGCGTCACCGTGAATCCGGGCGAGATCCACGTCGGCCCCGTCATCACCTGCTACGAGGTCGCTCCCGCCGCGGGCGTCCGCGTCGAGAAGATCGCCGGCCTCGACAAGAACATCGCCCTCGGCATGCGCGCCCAGTCCGTCCGCATCCTCGCCCCGATCCCGGGCAAGGCCGCCGTCGGCGTCGAGATCCCCAACCGCGTCCCGTCGCCCGTCGGCATGCGCGACATCCTCGAATCCGAGGACTGGGTCGGCGTCCGCGCCGAGATTCCCATCGCGCTCGGCAAGGATGTCTCCGGCCGCCCGCTCATCTCCGATCTCACCCGCATGCCGCACCTGCTCATCGCCGGCGCCACCGGCTCGGGC
>Ga0222421_100329_pt1 | contig 18077 bp, 11 predicted proteins | sample 3A1ome_2_FD_182473 | JGI IMG/M metagenome (GOLD analysis project Ga0222421, IMG submission 182473) | Enriched microbial communities from leaf-cutter ant dump, University of Wisconsin, Madison, United States - 3A150A (version 2) | ecosystem: Environmental > Terrestrial > Nest > Insects nest > Nest... | reverse complement strand
CACGGCGTCGAGCAGGCTGTAGCGAAACGTCGGCACGCCGTCGTCGCTGCCGAAGGTGCGATACGTGTCGAGCAGCAGGCGGCGCTCCCACGCGGCGGGATCGTCGGCGCGCTCCTGGTCGTCGACACCTTTGATGTAGTCGCGTGGCGTGGCGGTGAGGCCGAGCTTGGCACCGACGAAGTATTCGAAGATCGCGCGGTTGTTGCCGCTGATCGTGCGGTGCGCCTCATCGCTGATGATGAGCTGGAAATCCGTCGGCGCGAAGTCGGTGAGGAAGCGGTTCTGCGTGGCGAGACTCTGAATCGTCGTGACGACGACTTGGGCGTTTTTCCAATCCTGCCGCTTCTGTTTGTAGATGACCGTCGAGATGCCGTCGGCCGCGAGGTAGGCGGTGAAGTTCTTCTCGGCCTGCCGCTCCAGTTCGAGGCGGTCGACGAGGAAGAGGATGCGGTGCGCGTTTTCCGTGCGCAGGTAGAGCTTGGCGATGGCGGCGCTGAGGAGGGTCTTGCCCGTGCCGGTCGCCATCTCGAAGAGAAACCGATGCCGCCCCGGCAGCGCGGCCTGCTGGAGCGCGCGGATCGCCGCGAGCTGATAGTCGCGCAACAGGCGGATCTTTTTGTTCACCGCGACCTCGGCGCGCTCGGCGGCCCCATACGACAGCCACGCCGCGTCCTGCGACACGGCGATGTAGTTCTCGTCGACGGCCACACCCGCGAGCCGCGCCGCATCGGGCCGCCAGTCCGCCGCTTTGCCCAGCTCCGCGAGTGGCAGAAAGCGCGACATGCGCACGGGATTTCCCTGCCGAAGATTCCAGTAGTAGTGGACGAGCCCGTTGCTGAGGAAGATGTGGCTGACGCCGAGCGACGCCGCGTAGCCGCGCGCCTGCTCCTTCGCGGAAAGCGGATCGATGCCCTCGCGCTTCGCCTCGACGACCGCGACCGGCCGCCCGTCGGTGTTCAGCAGCAGGTAATCGACGAAGCCACCCGGCGCATGTTGAAAATCCGCCCCGAGTTCCTCGCCCGCCGCGATCCGCTTCTTCGCCACGCGATGCTCGCAAACGATGTTGGCCGCATTGCCGTGCCCATCCGTCGCGAATCGCCAGCCCGCCTCCTCCAACAACTGGTTGATCGCGATGCGGGCCTGGGCTTCGGAAGGCATGGGGCGGGAGGCCCCGAGGTTGACGATCACCAACGCATTGGCAATCTAGCAGCAAGTCGGACTGGAAATCTCCGGTCGGCGCTGGGCTGCTGGAAATTTCCGGCGGCCCTTCGCATTTACGCCTGCTTGGCGCGCTTTCTTAAGCGGCCGGCCAGATGCCGTCGCGGTCAAGTCGGATCGCGACCACCGGCGCGTTCACGCCAAAACGAGGCGCCACCCGCTCGGCAAACTGGTCTCGCAGTGATTCGCTCCGCGTGAAATTCGGCATGAGCTTCTCCGCAGCCACGGCGAACTCATCATACAGGATATGCAGGCGGGACTCCGGCACCAGCAACCGGCCGGCAAACTCATTGGCTTCCTGCTCCAAGGTGTATTTCCGCCCCCCATAGTTTCCTGTCCAGCGGGCGAAGTCCGGCAACGATGCGAAGTTTGCGGCCTGTGGCACATCCCGGTGGAGGAGGTAATGGGCCAGCTCGTGGGCGACCGTGAATCGCAGCCGGTTTAGCTTCCAGTCCGGCCCGCGCTCCATCAGCGCGTATTGTTCCGCATCCAGATAAATGCCGGTGAAGTCCGCTTTGATCGCCGCCTCCACCCGGTATTTGGCCGTGAGATTATCGAAGGGGATGGGGTCGAGCCGGAGGTCGACCTCGAGAAAGGTAAATACGTCCAGCGGTGTCCGGTCCTCGCGCAACACCTCATAACGGGCGCGCAGTTCCTCGATCTTGCGCCAGACGTGTTCCATGGCTCAGGCCGGCGGCCGGTCAGGGGTGTGGAGCTTGCGGATGTCGCCGGCCAGGTCGTTCAGCTCGGCTTCGGTGAGTTCGTGCCCGCGGGCCGCGCGGAAGAAGGCCGGCAGGGCCCGCTGGAGGATGGCGTTGTCCGCCACGTCGGCCGGGATCTCCCGGCGCTGCAGCGCGGCTTCATCCATGAAGGCGAGCTTTCTGGCCGCGGTGAGGCCGAAGAAATCGGCCAGTCTTTCGAGGGTTTCCACGTCGCCCGGCGGCGGGTTCACGCCGCGTTCGACCTTGCTCCAGTTGCTGGCGTCGAGCCCGGCTTGCTCGCAAAAGTCTCGCAGCGTAAGTCGCCGATCGAGTCGCAGTGATTTGACGGTGTCGCTAAACATGGGGAATCGGAGGTTGTGTGGTAGGACTCTACCACACACGTCAAATCGGCCGCCTACAGGCCGGATTAAGTGCCATTGCCCCAGACGCGGGCGAGGGTGCGCTGGATTTTGGACTCGTAGAGCGGGAGAAGCCCGCGCACCGCCTCCAGCTCCGCCACGATCCGCTCCTGCTCGGGCTTCGGCGGCAGGGGGGGGAGCCAATGTCGAATTAGGAATTACGAATACCATCCTTCGTGGTGGTTTGGATCTTTGAGAGAATCCGGCAAAGCTCATCTGCATCTGCGTGAATGGAATCGAATTCCGCCTGCGTGAGGTAGCCTGTATCGTGTAGCAGCCGCAGCCAGTAGACGGTTTCCCGCGCTTCCTTGTAGGCGATGGACATCTTGGAGAGAAAATCCGCCTTGGACTGACCGCCAATCGCCTCCTCGACGTTTGCACCGACGCTGGTCCCTGATCGCAAGACCTGTTTCGCGAGCGTGAACTCGCGCTTCTCGCTCCCGAGATGCTGCGTGAGCCGGACAATCCGCACGGCGAACGCATAACTCTTCGATTGAACGATATTCTCCTTCATGCGCTTCCCTCGGACTTTTCGCCCGTCCAAACAGCCTGAATCTTCTGCTGAATTCGCTTCCGGCACTCTTCAATTGCCAACTCGTAATTCTGAATTCGTAACTGCTCCTCCTCGATCTCCGCCACGATCCGCCGCTGTTCCTCCAGCGGCGGCAGGGGGATTTCGAGTGTCTTGAAGAAGCCGTTGTGAAAGCTCTGAACGGTGACGCCGGTCTTGATGCCATCACGGAGGATTTCTGCGCTACGCCCTTTGAGCACGAAAAGCAAATACTTCGGCTCCAGCCGGCTGGAATCAGGTGAGATCGCCAGAATATCCTGATTCGTGCACATCGACCGCGCAGTGATGCCAACGGGAAGGGTGTGCTGGAGGATTCCGGAGCGAACGACACATAGCACGGTGCCAGCCGGCAGCAGCTTCGTCGCACTGCTTTCGATGGCCTCGTGAGAAACGTGGTCTTCCGTGTCCGTCAGCACGAGGGACTTCATGTCCTTCGGTGAAACCCATGGGATCTCGCCCTGCCAGAACGAGGCGTTGGCCTTCGAAGGAGTTCCGCCGTTGCAGAATGTTGCAAGCTCTCCGAGCGAAACCAGCTCGCTCGATGCGCTCGTGGCTTGCTCACCGAAAAACACCTCGGCTTGGAGTGTAACCGCGTTGTGCGCGAGGACTTCGTTCTTCTCGACCACCTGCCACGCCAGCGGGCTCGCGAAGTCGTCACCAAGCTTCCCCGTCAGCCACGCGCGGATCACGCGCTCGGCTTCGGGGAGGTCGTTGGCTTCGATGGGCGTGCGCTTGTCGCCGAGGTCGAAACCGTCGGCGGCGATTTTCAGGAAGAGAATCCGGTCCGTCGTGCGGGCGAGTCGCTTGTCGAGGAGCAGGATGCTCGTCTTCACGCCGCTGTAGGGCTTGAAGCAGCCGGCGGGCAGGGACACGACCGCGACCAGCGACTCCTCCACCAAAAAGCGTCGAAGACGCACGTAGGCGGTCTGCGTGGTGGCGACGATGCCGTTGGGCACGATGATGCCGGCGCGGCCGTCGGGCGTGAGGTGCTCGGCGATGTAGTCGGTGAAGAGCACTTCGCTCTTCTTCGCGGGCACGCGGAAGCGCGTGTGGGGCACGACGCCGCCCTTCGGCGTCATGAACGGCGGGTTGGCGAGGATGAGGTCGAAGCGCTCGGGCCAGCGGGCGTCGTTGGTGAGCGTGTCGTAGATGTGGATCTGCGGCGTGGCGAACTCGTGCAGGAAGAGGTTCACGCGGCTCAGCTTCACCATCTGGTCGTTGATGTCGTAGCCGGTGAAGGCGGCGTAGAGCCGCTGCCGCGCGGTGTGCGTGAGGCGGTCGCCGCGGAGCGTGGAGCCGGGCGAGGTGTGCTGGTTGAGGATGTGCCGGAAGGCGGAGACGAGGAAGCCGCCGGTGCCGCAGGCGGGGTCGAGGATGGTCTGGCCGGGCTGCGGATCGAGGCAGGCGACCATGAAGTCGATGACGTGGCGGGGCGTGCGGAACTGGCCGTTGTCGCCCTGCGCGCCCATGACGGAGAGGATGTATTCGAAGGCGTTGCCCAGCTCCTCGCTGTGCGAGTAGGCGAAGCCGGAGAGCTCGGTGAGGAAGAGCGTGAGGATGCGGCCGTCGCGGAACTTCAGGAAGGCGTTGCGGAAAATGTCGCGGAAGAGCGCGGGCAGGTGCGCGGCGACGTCGATCTCCTCGGTGGGCTCTTCGCCGCGCTTCAGGGCTTTCTTCGGGACGCGGAGCTTCTTGCCGCCGCCGAGGAGTTCGAGTCCGTCGGCGAAGCGGGTCATGCGCTCCTCGGCGGAGAGCGTCTGGCTCATCAGCTCGCGCCAGCGGTAGGGCTGGAGCGGGCCGGTGAAGAAACTGCGCCGGCCGCCCATCGCCACGGACTCCTCGTCGAGGTCGTCCATGAACTTGTAGATCAGGGCGAGAGTGATGAACTCGACCTGGTCGGTGGGGAGCGGGAGTTTGCCGACGAGGATGTCGCGGCAGGAATCGATGCGGCGCTTGGTGTCGGAGGTGAGCACGGGGAGCTCGGAGTCTGGAAGGGCGGTCCGGCGCGGTGCAAGCTGCGGGTGGGCCGTCCGCCTCGGCTGGTGCGCGGGGCATTGGCTGATGCAGCGACGTGCGAAAGAAGAGGCCGCTGGAGCGCGAGCCGTGTCGTGGCGGAAGGGTTCGCGTTTCCTTCGGTTTGGCGAGAAGGTGAGGCGGAGGCCGGAATGGAGAACGGAAAGAAGGGAAAGCGAGCGAAATGCCGGCGGGTGCCTCGCGCGGCGCAAAAAGGCCGGACGGCTACTCCGCGCGCAGGGCCGTCATCGGGTCGATGCGCGTCGCGCGGCGGGCGGGCAGCCAGCAGGCGACGAAAGCGACGAGGATCAGCGTCGCGGTGACGAGCGCGAGGGTGAGCGGATCGCGCGGGTCGGTTTCGAAGAGCAGGCCGGCCAGCACGCGGCCGCCGAGCAGCGCGGCGAGCAGGCCGCCGGCGAGGCCGAGCAGGATCGGTTGCAGGCTCTGCCCCACGACGAGCCGGAGCACGGAGCCGGCATCGGCGCCGAAGGCCATGCGGATGCCGAGCTCGCGCGTGCGCTGCGTCACGCTGTGCGCGACGACGCCGTAGGTGCCGAGGCCGGCGAGCACGAGCGCCGCCACCGCGAAGGCCGCGGCCAGCCGCATCTGGAAACGCCGCTGCGAGACGGAGGATTGCAGGATGTCGTCCATCGTCCGGAACGGCTGCAGCGGGATGTCCGTATCCGCGCGGTGGATCGCCGCGCGCAGCCCCGGCGCGAGGGCGGCGAGGCCGCCCTGCAGGCGCACGGCGAGCATGGCGCGCGACGGCGGCCACGCCGCGAAGGGATAATACGCGACCGGGACCGGCCGCTGGTCGGCGCTGGCGCGCACGTCGCCGACGACTCCGATGACCTCGAGTTCGTCGTTTTGCCCGCGGGTGACCTTGCGGCCGACGGCGTCCTGGCCGGGCCAGAGTTGGGCGGCGAAGCCGGCGGAGAGGAGCACGACCGGGCGCTTGGCGTCCTCGGGCCGGAACGCGCGGCCCGCGGCGACCGGGATGCCGAGCGTGGCGAAATAGTCCTCGCTGACGAAGCGGACATTGCACGACGGGCGCTCCTGCCACGGGCGCGTGTCGCCGACGAAGGTCATCGAGTCGATCCACGTTTCCCCCTGCAGCGGCAATGCGTTCGTGACGGCGGCCGACACGACGCCGGGCACCGCGGCGAGGCTGGCGACCAGGCGTTGATAGAAACCGAGCCGCGCGTCGTCGTCGGAATATTTCGCGTAGGCGATGGCGATGCTGGTCGTGGCGACGCCTTCGCGGCGGAAACCGCCGTCGACATTCGTCACGCGCAGGAAACTGCCCACGAGCAGGCCCGCGATGGCGAGCAGGACGGTGCTCACGCCCACCTCGACGGCGGTCAGCGTCTGGCGCAGCCGGCGCGGCGTGCGTCCGCCGGTGGCGGTGCGGTTGTCGCCGCTGCGCAGCGCATCGGCGGCGTCGGCGCCCGCGGTGCGCCACGCGGGAATCAGGCCGGAGAGCAGGGCCGTGGCGATGGTCGCCGCGAGGGCGAAGCCCAGCACGCGGCCGTCGAGCCGGACTTCGTCGAGCCGCGGCAGATCGGCGGGCGCGAGGCCGACGAGCAGGTCGAGTCCCCAGTAGGTGAGGAGCAGGCCGAGCGCGCCGCCCGCGACCGCGAGCACGGCGGATTCGAGCAAGGCCTGCCCGAGCAACTGGCCGCGCGAGGCGCCGAGGGCGGAGCGCACGGCGGCATCGTGGCTGCGGCGTTCGGCGCGCGCGAGCGCGAGGACGGAGAGGTTGAGGCAGGCGATCAGGAGCACGGCGCCGATCGCGCCGAGCAGCAGAAACAATCCGCGGCGCGCCGGCCCGGTGACGGCCTCCTGCAGCGGCACGGCGAGGCTGCGGATCGCGATGCCTTCGCCGGCCAGCTTCGCGAGCCGCGCGGCGACGACATCCATCTGCGCGACGGCCGTCTGCACGGTCGCGCCGGGCGCGAGCCGGCCGATGACCTCGTAGTTGAAGCGCCCGACGGCTTCGTCGAGTTCCTTGTCCTCGTATTCCTTCGGCACGAAAATGTCGGGCTCGCCGTTGGGTGTGACGTTGCCGAGGAAGAACTGCTTCGCCTCGGGCAGCCGGAAATCCGCCGGCAGCACGCCGACGATCGTGAACGGCCGCTGATCGAGCGTGACCGTGCGGCCCACGATGTCCGCGGCGCCGGAGAAGCGCTCGCGCCAGAGCCGGTGGCTGATGACGGCGACCCGGTTCCGGCCGGCCGTGTTTTCGTCGGCGGCGAAGGCGCGCCCGAGCGGCGGCGTGACGCGCAGCGCGGCGAAGACATTCGTGCTCGTGCGCACCGACGACAGCCGCACGGCGTCGCCGAAACCGGTCAGCGTCGTGCTGCCGCGGTCGAGCAGGGCCAGCTCGGAGAACGCCGGGCAGTTGGCGCGCCATTCCTCGTAGAAGCGCGCGTTGATCGGCATCGACGGATAGTCCGACGACGCCAGCCGGAATCCGACGCGCAGCGCCAGCAGGCGCTCCGATTCGGGATAGGCGAGCGGGCGCAGGACGACGGCGTTGACGACCGAGAAGACCGCGGCGCTCGCGCCGATGCCGAGCGCGAGCGTGAGCACGGAGACGGCGGTGAAGCCGGGAGTTTTCAGCAAGGAGCGGACCGCGTGACGAAGGGAAGCGAACACGAATGCCGGCTTTTGCACCGCGCGTGCCAAACGATCGGGCTCATTGCAAACGCCATTGGAAGAGCGGATTATGAAGAAATAAAACAGCTCTGTGGCGAACCCGTCGCGAACGTGGAACCGCGGCGTCCCACGATCGGGACGGGACCGATGTGCCGGCACGAAAACGTCGGCGCGAAACCGACGAACGCGGCCGCCGCCGATGTCTGCGGTCCGGCTCTGCGCAGGAGGCGTGAGCGCGGGCCGTGGTTTTCTCCAAGGCGCGGCGTTGTCCGCCGATTTGTTGGTCGGAAGGGCGACCGAAGATGACGGTTGCGCGGAAAAAACTGACCGCCTCGCGGTCGGATCCGTTTCGCATCTGATCTTTTCGGCGACTCCGGACGGTCGCGGAGCTTGCCACCGGGAGGGCGACGGCAGAAATTGGAGACGCATGCGCCGACGCTTTTGTCTCTGGTCTCACTTCCTGGTCCTGCTTGGGTTGACGGCGATGGCCCGCGCCGACGACACGCTGTTTGCCCCCGGCAATCTGCTGGCCTGGTGCATCGTGCCCTATGACAGCCTGCATCGCGGGCCGGAGGAACGGATGCTCATGCTGCAGCGGCTCGGCTTCACGCAGTATGTCTGGGACTGGCGGCCGGAGCACCTCCGGGATCTGCCGGAGGAAATCGCCGCGGCCGGGCGCCACGGCATCCGGCTGCGCGGCGTCTGGCTCTGGATCGACGAGCGCACCGACGGCATTGGCCGGCTGAATACGCCGAACCGCGTCATCATCGACACGGTCCGCAGGACGGGACGGCCGATGGAGTATTGGGTCGGTTTCAACGCCAACGTCTTCGACGGGCTCGATGACGAGGCCCGGGTGCGCAAGGGCGCGGCGATCATCCGCCACCTGCGCGACGAGGTGGGTCCGGAAGGTTCGATCTGTCTCTACAACCACGGCGATTGGTTCGGGGAGCCGGACAACGAGATCCGGATCATCCAGGCCGCGGGGCCGGAGCGGCTCGGCATCGTCTATAACCTGCACCACGCCGAGGGGCAGCTGGACCGCTTCGCGACGATCCTCGCGCGCATGCTTCCCTACCTGAAGGCGGTCAATCTCAACGGCATCAACCCCGGCGCGAAGGACTCGGACATCGTGCCGCTCGGCCGGGGGACGCTCGAGCGGGGGCTCATCCGCCAGCTGCAGGCCGCGGGTTACACCGGACCGCTCGGCATCCTCGGACACACCGAAGGCGAGGACGTCGAACGCGTGCTGCGGCGCAATCTCGACGGATTGCGCGAGATCGCCGCCGGGCGTTGAGCCGTCGGCGCGAAGCCGGGACGCGGCGGTCCGCGACGGGACCGGACGCCGGGAATGTCACGAGATTGTGGTTACAGAATCCGCGCGGCGCCGGGGATCGCGCGGAGCAGTCCGCCGACGGCGAAGCTGCCGGCGGTGGCGAGCATGCCGACGAGCGCGAACTTCGCGAGCGCGGGGAGCGTCCAGCCGGCGGCGAGCAGGCTGCAGGCGACGGCCACCGGCGGATGCACGATGAACGCGGGGAAGGCACTGCGCGCGAGAGCCGCGGTGAGCGGCGTCGCGCGCGACCAGCGGGTGCGGGCGAACCAGAGCAGGCCGAGGATCGCGCCGGCGGCGACGAAAGGATCCCAGAGCGCGTAAAAGAGGGCGTTGAGGTTCCAGCCGCCAAGAAAACCGCCGACGCCGCGCTGCACCACGACGAGGACGGGGAGCGTCACCGCGACGAGGGCGGAGACGATCAGCCAGGGCCGCGCCTGCGCGAAGGTAACGGTTTCCAGCAGGTGCGAACGGCTGGCCGCGCAGCCGGCGGCGAAAAGCCAGAGATAGCAGGGAAAGTAGCCGAGCTGGAGCCAGAGCACGTCCTGGCCGACGGGGATCGCGAGACGCACGACGAAGTTGACCAAGCCGAGGGCGACCGCGGTGAACGCGAGCGCGCGGAACGACGGCAACCCGGGCGTCCGTGGCGCAGCGGAAGTGTCATGTATTACGTGACGTTTTGCCGCGGGGGCCGGATGCAGGCGGCGCCAGAGCAGGTAGCCGGCGGCGAGGAGGAGGAGCGCCTCGGCGAACCAGAGCGGACCGGGGCCGAATTCGCGCTCGCGGATCATCTGCGCCCAGCCGGACCAGAGCGCGTGGCCCTCGTGCGTGCGGGCGAGCGCGATGGTGAAGGTTGAGATGAAAAAGAAATAGACGAGGAGCGGGACGCCGAGGCGGAGGAGCCGGTCGGCGGCGTAGCGGGCGGGGCCCTTGCGCTCGACCGACGGCGGCGTGAAGTAGCCGGCGAGCAGGAAGAAGAAGCCCATGAACCAGGACTGGTTGGTGGCGTTGAAGAGCACCAGCAGCAGGTTCGAGGCGTTGGGCTGTTCGCGGAAATACCAGCCGCCCGAGCCGCCGTAAGCGATCGCGACGTGATGAAACACCACGAGCGCCGTCAGCAAAATACGGATATGGTCGATCGCCGCATTGCGGGAGGCCGGGACGGGAGCGGACATGGGAACGGGAGCGATCAGCGGGGGGCGGGTTGCAGTTGGGGGAGAAGGACGCGCAGGGGGAAGGAACTTCAACGTAATCTTCCGGCTTCAACTGCGCCGCAGGCGGCTATTCCGTGCGAAGGGCGGTCATCGGGTCGACGGCGGCGGCGCGGCGGGCGGGGAGCAGGCAGGCCGCGGCGGCGACGGCGCTAAACGCGAGGGCGACGCCGCCGAACACCGTGAAGTCGAAGGGGCGCGCCTGATACAGCAGATCCTGCATCAGCCGCGAGCCGGCGAAGGCGCCGGCGAGGCCGAGCACGAGGCCGGTGCCGACCTGGACGGCACCGGCGCGCAGGACGAGCCGGAGGATGTCGTCCGTCGTGGCGCCGAGCGCCATGCGCACGCCGATCTCGCCGGTGCGCTGCGTGACGGCGTAGGCCATCACCGAATAGATGCCGACGGCGGCGAGGAAGGCGGCGATGCCGGCGAACGCGAGCAGCAGCGCCATGGCGACGCGCTGGACGCCGATGGATTGGGCGAGGGCTTCGTCGAGCGCCTGCGGCTGCGCGAGGGCGAGCGACGGATCGAGTTCGCGCAGGATGCGCCGGAGCACAGGGATCACGGTCGCGGCCGGCCGGCCGTCGCGGGCCTCGGCGACGACGTGGAGAAAGTTGGAGCCACGCTGGGCGGTGGGAAAATAGAGCTGGTCGGGCGCCGGCGAGGTCAGGCCATTGGCGCGCACATCGGCGATGACGCCGACGATGCGGTTCTTCACGTTGGCGTCGCGGCCGGTGAGGATGACCTGGTCGAGCGCGGAGCCGCCGGGGAAGAGTTTGCGGGCGAGGCCGGCGTTGATGATGACGACCTTCTCGCCCTCGAAACGATCGTCGGCGGTGAAGAACCGGCCGGCTTCGAGTTTGATGCCGAGCGTGGCGAAGTAATCCGGCGTGGCGAAGCTGAGACTGACGAGCGGGCGCTCCTGCACGGCGACGATCGGGCGGCCCAGGACGGAGTAGGGCGTGATGGAAAGCGTGCCGGTCAGCGGCAGGCCGAAGACGGCGGCGCCGCGGGCGAGCTCGGGATCCTCGGCGAGTTTCTGCTGGAACTGGCGGGCAAACTCCCGCGCGCGTTCGGGTTCGCCGTAGCGGGCGTTGGGCAGGCTGATGCCGCCGAAGGCGCGGCCGGCGGAGCGGAAACCGGGATCGGCCCGGAGGAGCCGCGCGAAACTGGACACCAGGAGGCCGGCGCAGATCAGCAGGGTGAGCGAGAGCGCGACCTGCGTGACGACGAGCGCGTGGCGGAAGGACTTGGCGGCCCGGCCGCCGCCGGCGCCGCGGCCCGTCTCGCGGAGGACGACCTGCACGTCGGTGCGCGAAGCCTGAATCGCCGGATACAGGCCGATGAGCAGGCCGGCGAGCAATGCGACGCCGAGGGCGAAGGCGACGACGACCGGATCGAGCGCGATCTCGTCGGCGCGCGGCAGCTGCGGTCCGGCGAGGATCTGGATGCCGCGCAGGCTCCACCACGCGAGAAACAGCCCGAGAATGCCGGCGACGGTCGTGAAGAGCAGGCTCTCGGCGAGAAACTGACGGACGATCTCGCCGCGGCGGGCGCCAAGCGAGAGGCGGACGGCGATCTCCTTCGTGCGCGCGCTGACGCGGGCGAGGAAGAGATTGGCGATGTTGGCGCAGGCGATGAGGAGGACGGCGGCGACGGCGCCGGCGAGCGTCCAGAACGTGCGGCCGAGGTTGCCGACGACCTGCTGGGCGACCGTGCGCAGCTCGCTGTGGTTTTGCGCGTCGATGTGGCCGGGTTGGTCGGTCTGGAACTGGCGCTCCATGTCGTTGAGCCGGGCTTGGGCCTGGGCGAGCGTGAGCCCGGGCGCGAGCCGGGCGAAGGCCTGGTGGGCGATGCCGCGATCGCGGTCGGCGGCGCGCAGATAGGGCAGGTCGATGGCCTGCGGGACGACGATGTCGCACGGCGCGAAGGGCGGAGGCAGCCGGCGCGGCAGGATGCCGACGACCGTGCGCGCGACGCCGTCGATCTGGACGGTGCGGCCGAGGACGGCGGGATCGGCGCCGAAGCGGTCGCGCCAGAGCCGCTCGCCCAGCATGACGACGGGCGGACCGCCGAGGGCGTCCTCCTCCGCGGTGAACTGCCGGCCGAGGATCGGACGCAACCCGAGCATCGGGAGAAGATCGGCGGTGACATGGAAGCCCGGCACCTGCTCGGGATCGCCCGTGCCCTCGGTGAGCGTGAAGCTGTTGCCCGCCGTCATGCTCAAGGTCGCGAAGACGTCCTTCCGCGTCCGATACGCCTCGTATTTGGCCCAGGAGAGCGCGGGCGTGTCGAGCTGGCGCTCGGGATTCACGGCCCAGAGCGTGACGAGCCGGTCCGGCTCCGGATAGTCCAGCGGCCGGAGGACGACGGCCTGCAGCACGCTGAACAGGGAGGTGCAGGCGCCGATGGCGATCGCGAGCGTGAGGACGGCGACGACGGTGAAGCCGCGGTTCTTCGCGAGCGAGCGGAGGGCGAAGCGGAAGTCGGAGAGCATGGGGAATCTATGGGGAAGACGTTTTCACGGCGGTGAGCGCCTGGCGGATGCCCTGGATCACCAAGTCAGTATCCTCAACTTGGAGATAGTGTCCGCCGTGGGCCGACTGTCGCAGCACGTGGCTGGACGAGATGAGCGTCAGGTCTTCCTGAAGTTGACGGGAGACCTGCTCGATCTTTACGGAAACTTCCTCCGGCAAACTGGGATCAACTCGATTGTCGGCACTGTGGCAAAGAACCACCAGCGGCTTATCCCCCAGCCCGTGCGCCGCCCTGACCTGGGTCGAGCTGGCCGCGGAATCAATGCTTTCGGGATTTGCGGAGGAATTTATCCGCTCCGTGAGAAACTGGCGGGCCCGATGGACGCTGTCCGGCTCCCCCGGCGTGGGAGGGGGAAGCGCGGCGAGCCATTTTTCATCCTGATCCGGATGGGTCGAGTCGACGAGGACCATGCCCAGCACCTTTGCCGGGAATTGGCTGGCAAACATCCGCATATGCAGGCCGCCGTAGGAATGGCCGACCAGGAGGAAAGGCCCGGGGAGTCCGGTCTTTTCGAGCAGGGCGTTGAGATCGCTGGCGACATCGCCGCTCGTGCGGGGAAGCTTCGGCGCCGGGTCACTTTTCCCCAGACCGGCGCGGTCATAGATCAAGACGCGGTTTGTCTTCGAGATTTCATCCATCACCTTCCGCCATGATCCGCTCTCGATGCCGGGCTCGCCCATGCCGGCCTCGATCACCACCGTTGGCGACCCTTCGCCGCGAGTGAGAAGCTGAAGGCTTCTTCCGCCGATATCGACCCTCTCGATATGGTCCGTCGCCGCCCTGGAGAGGAGGGCGGCTCCGCAAGCGAAGAGTAATGACAGTGTGCCGATCGCCCGCCGACGTCCGGAAGACTTCATCGAGATGAAATGAGTGCAGGATGGCCGTATTTTCACGGTGAAGATTCGGAAAAGGTGCTATTCGGCGCGGAGGGCGATCACGGGGTCGACGCGCGTGGCGCGGCGGGTGGGAAGCCAGCAGCTCAACGCGGCGACGGCGAGGAGCAGGAGCGTGACGCCGGCGAAGACGAGGCCGTCGAGAGGGCTGACGTCGAAGAGTTGGGCCCGCAGCAAACGCGTGCCGGCGACGGCACCACCAAGCCCGAGCAGCGTGCCGAGAGCGACGAGCCGGAAACCGTGGCCGAGGACCAGGCTGCGGATGTCGGCGAGCCGTGCGCCGAGCGCGAGCCGAATGCCGAACTCGCGCGTGCGCCGGCTGACCGAGTAGGCGAGGACGCCGTAGAGTCCGAGGGCGACGAGCGCGAGCGTGAGTGCGCCGAATCCGTCGAGAAGCGTGGCGGCCAGCCGTTGCAGGGCGAGCGAACCGTCGAGCTGTTGCTCCAGCGTGCGGACATTGAAAACCGGGACGCCGGAATCGAGCGACTGCACGGCGGAGCGGAGCGTGGCGACCGTGGCGGCCGGATCGAGGCCCGTGCGGACGGCGAGCGTGAGGGCGTGCCACGGCTGCTGGGTGTTGGGCCAGTAGACAATGCGGGCGGGCGCCTCGGTGAGGCTGCGGCCGCGCACGCTGCGCGCGATGCCCACGACCTCAATCGGGGTCGGCGATCCCTGGTCGTCGTCGGGCGGCAGGAAAAGATGCCAGCCGACGGAGAGATCGCCTGCGCGGTAGGTTTGCACGAATGCTTCGTCGACGATGGCGACGCGCGGACTCGTGGCGGTGTCGCGGTCGTTGAAATCGCGGCCGCTCAGCAACGGCACGCCGAGCGTGCGAAAATAATCCGGCGAGACGGAATTTCCGTGCGCCCACGGATGCTCGTCGGGCTTGAGTTGATATCCCTCGATGCGGTCGACGCTCCAAGCCGGCGAAAATCCGTCGAGCGGCGTGTTCATCGCAAGGCTGGCCGCCTCGATGCCGGGCAGCGTGCGCACGCGGGCGAGCAGCCGGTCGTAAAACGCGGCGACTTGCGAGGCGTTGTAGTTGCTCAACACGAGATCGAACGATGCGACGACGACGCGGCTGGGCTCGAAGCCGGGATCGAGGCGCTGCAACTGCCGCAGGCTGCGGGAAAACAACCCGGCGCACACGAGCACGACGAGGGAGAGCGCGACCTGCATCACGACCAGCGCGTGGCGCAGCGTGCGTCGCCAGCTGCGGGGTTCGGTCGCGCCGGCCCCGGCCTTGAGGTCGCCGACGGGATCGGTGCTGCTCGCCTGCCATGCGGGGGCGAGACCGAAGAGGAGTCCCGTAACGATGGAAACGGCGGCGGTGACGGCGAGCAGGCGGAGATCGATGTCGCCGGTGAGTTCGAAGGCCTGGTCCGGCGGCCGGAAATGCGCGAGCAGTGCGGTGAGCCACGCGGCGACGAGCACGCCGAGGGCGCCGCCGGCGACGGAGAGCAGGAGGCTTTCCGCGAGCAAGCCGCGCACGAGCCGCCAGCGGCTCGCGCCCAGTGCGATGCGCACGGCGAACTCGCGGGCGCGGCCGGAGGCGCGGGCGAGTTGGAGATTCGCGAGATTTGCACAGGCGACGAGCAGCACCAGACCTGAGATCGCGAGCAGCAGGTGCAGCGGGCGACGGACGGTGGCGACGTCCTTCGCGTCGCCCTGCGCCCCGGGAAGGAGCGCGATGCGCTCCGGCGTATTGGTGGGCGTGACGGCGCGGATCTGACGGTTGAGCGTTTCGATCCGGCTGGTGGCCTGCTCGCGGGTGACGCCGGGTTTCAGGCGGCCGAGGATTTTGTGCCAGGTGAAGTAGCGGGAGTTGAGCGGATGCTCGCCACCGGGACGCTGGTCGGTGAGCTGGCCGTAGGCAGTGATCGGCAGGTAAAGCTCGGGCGTCTGGCCGCGCGTGGTGCCGGCGAATTCGCGCGGCGCGACGCCGATCACGGTGAAAACGTGGCCGTTGACCGAGACGTTTCGCCCGATGACGAGCGGGTCGGCGGCGAAGCGATTCACCCACAAGTCATGGCTCAGCACGGCGACCGCGGCGTCGTCGATCGTCTCGCCTTCGCCGGGGCCGAAGAAACGGCCGAGCGCGGGAGCGAGCTGCAGCATGGCGAAATAGTTGCCCGAGACGGCGAGCGCCTGACGGCGTTCCGTGTCGCGGCCCGTGCCGAGGCCGACGGGCACCATCGCGGTCGCGCTGAGCGCGGCAAAGCCGGTGTCGCCCCGTTGGTAGTCACGGAAAAGCGGGAAATTGAATTCGAAATCGTAGCCTCGGGGATACGCGGCGGCGACGACGGCCAGTTGCTCCGGTTCCGGCACGGGCAGCGGACGGTAGAGCAGGCGGTCCATCAGGCTGAAGAGCGCGGTGTTGGCGCCGATACCGAGTGCGAGCGTGGCAATGGCGACGACGGTGAAGCCGGGGGACTTCACGAGGGAGCGGAGGGCGAGGCGCAAGGGGAAAGTTGAGAGTTGAGGGCTGGGAGTTGAGGGATCGGAGCGGAGAGTGCGTGGCGCTATTCGGCGCGGAGCGCGATCATGGGGTCGACGCGGGTGGCGCGGCGCGCGGGGAGCCAGCAGGCGACGAGCGTGGTGGCGAGGAGGGTGAGCGTGACGGCGAGCGCGGTGGCCGGTTCGGCGGCGGGCAGGCCCGGGACGAGGGAACGAAGCAACGCGGCGACGCCCCAGGCACCGGCGAGACCCAGCACCGTGCCGAACAAGGCGAGCCGGAGGCCCTGGCCCAGGACGAGCCGGAGGATGTCGCGCAACTCGGCGCCGAGGGCCATGCGGAGGCCGATCTCAGGCGTCCGTTGGGCGACAAAACCGGAGATCACGCCGTAGAGGCCGATGGCGGCGAGGCCCAGGCCGAGGAGTGCAAAGCCGAGGAGGATCCAGCCGATGAGCGTATAGTTGGCGGTATCCTGTTCGGCGACGGCGAGCGCGGGCAGGACCTGGCTGAGCGAAATCTCCGGGTCGAGACGGGCGAGGGTGCGGCGCAGTTCCGCGGCGAGCACGGCGGGTGGCACGGCACTCCGCAGGGCGAGGGAAATCTCACTGTCAGGCTCGCGGCTGAGGAGACGGTAAGTCTGGACGCGCGTGGGGGTGTCTTCGAGGTTGGAGGCAAATTTGATGTCGCGCACCACGCCGATGATTTCCTGCCATTCGGTCGGGCGGCCGGGGTGGGCGATGCGTTTGCCGAGCGCGCTCTCGCCGGGCCAGAGTTGCCGGGCCATCGACTCGCCGATGACCATGCGCAACGGGCCGGTGCGGTCGGCGTCGGTGAAAGTGCGCCCCTCGAGCAGCGTGATGCCGAGCGTCTCAAAATAGGCCGGACTCACGAGGTTGACGTCGCGCAGCGGTTCGGTGCCGGGCGTGGGTAGCGCCCGGCCCTCGACGATGTAACGCTGTCCCCAGCCGAAGCCATAGAAGGGCAGGGTGTGCGAGAGGCTGGCCTGCTCGACGCCGGGCAAGGCGCGGAGCTGCGCGTCGAGCCGGTCGAGGAAGGCGGTGATGGCGGCATCGTCGGCGTAGCTGGCCGAGGGAAGGCTGAGGTTGGCCGTGAGGAGCCGGGCCGGTTGCCAGCCGTGATCGCGGGTGAAAAAGCGATCGAGTCCCCGGAGAAAGAACCCTGCGCCGGAGAGCAGCACGAGGGCGAGCGCGACCTCGAGCACGATCAATGCGTGGCGCATGCGGTGATGGGCGGCATTCGTCGAGCCGCGGGCGCCTTGTTTGAGGGCGTCGTTCACATCGGTGCGCGAGGCGAGCAACGCGGGCAGCAGGCCGAAGACAACCGCCGCGAGGGCTGCGACGCCGAAGGCGAAGCCGGCCACGCGCCAATCGAGGTCGGGCGCGAACGGTTGTCCGGCGATCACGAGTTGCGCGCCCACGGCGGCGTTGCCCCACGCGGCGAGGAGCACGCCGAGGGCGCCGCCGCCGAGGGCGAGGAGGAGGCTCTCGGTGAGGGATTGGCGGATCAGCTGGAAACGCGTGGCCCCGAGGGCGGCGCGGATGGCGTGTTCGCGGGCGCGCAGGACGTTGCGGGCGAAGAGCAGGTTGGCGAGATTCGCGCAGGCGATGAGCAGCACGCAGCCGGCGAGCCCCATCGCGAAGAGGGGCATCAGGCGCGTGGTGGTATCCTGCATGGAGCGGACAAACGGGGAGACATTGACCCCGCTCCTGGCGTTGTCCTTCGGGTAGGTGCGGGCGAGGGCGGCGAAGAGGGTGTCGAGTTCGCTGCGGGCCTGTGCGGCTGTGACCCGAGGTTGGAGGCGGCCGACGAGGGAGAGCCAGTTGCCGCCGCGGTCCTGCCGGAGTTCATCGCTGAAGCGGAACGGTCGCCAGCCGGAGAGGCTGCCCCAGACGAGGCGATCTTCGAAACCCGCGGGCATGACGCCGATGACGGTGACGGGCTCTCCGTCGAGACGGATCTGGCGGCCGACGATCGCAGGATCGGCGGCGAAGCGCTGCCGCCAGAACGGCTCGCTGAGCACGATGACCTGTGCCTCGCCGGCGCGAT
>Ga0222421_100327_pt1 | contig 18325 bp, 16 predicted proteins | sample 3A1ome_2_FD_182473 | JGI IMG/M metagenome (GOLD analysis project Ga0222421, IMG submission 182473) | Enriched microbial communities from leaf-cutter ant dump, University of Wisconsin, Madison, United States - 3A150A (version 2) | ecosystem: Environmental > Terrestrial > Nest > Insects nest > Nest... | reverse complement strand
ATCTCGGGCATCACGCCATCGAGCAGGTCGAGCACCCGGTCGGTCTCTGCCACGAAGGCCGTCAGGCGCTCGTGCCAGTCCACGCCTTCGCTGGTCCGGTTCTCGTACAGCAGTCCCGCCGCACGGGCGCGGGACTCCTCCGGCGGCAGGTACTGCAAGGTCAGGTGGTAGCGGCTCTCGAAGTGGCTGGCCGACTCCTCGAAGGCGGCACGCCGTTCCTCCTCCACCAGCCAGGACAGCGGCTCGGGGAACTTCGAGCGCGGGTAGTCCGCCGCCGGCTGGCGCTCGGCCTCGATGAACAGGGCCCAGCCCGAGCCGAGCCGGCGCAGCGCGTTGTTCAGGCGCGCGGTCACGGAGACCAGCTCACCCTGTGTCGCGCTGTCCAGGTCCGGGCCCCGGAAGCGCGCCGTGCGCTGGAACGAGCCGTCCTTGTTCAGCACCACGCCGGGCGCGACCAGCCCGGCCCAAGGCAGCCAGTCGGCCAGCAGCGCGGGGCGCTGGCGGTATTCGGCGAGGTTCAGCATCGCATCGTCCTCGCGCTACACGTCGAGCAGTGCGCGCTGCTTGATGTGGCGGGCGAAGACCTGCATGAATTGCGGGTCCGCGCGCGCACCCCACACCGCGAGCGAATGGCCGACCAGCCACAGAGCCAGCCCGGGAATCCAGAGCTGCAGCCCGAGGCCGACGGCCGCGGCGAGCGTGCCGTTGGCGATCGCCACCGTACGCGGCGCGCCGCCGAGCAGGATCGGCTCGGTCAACGAACGGTGCAGCGGCACCTCGAAGCCCGGGACGTCGTTCGCGTTCATGCCAGCACCGCCCCGCCCGAGAACGAGAAGAACGACAGGAAGAAGCTCGACGCGGCGAACGCGATCGACAGGCCGAAGACGATCTGCACCAGCTTGCGGAACCCGCCCGAGGTATCGCCAAAGGCGAGCGTCAGGCCCGTGGCGATGATGATGATCACCGCCACGATGCGCGCCACCGGCCCCTGGATGGATTCGAGGATGGACTCCAGCGGCGCCTCCCAGGGCATGCTGGAACCAGCGGCATACGCGGGCAACGCTACCGCCAGCAGCAATACCGCCATCAGCAGCACCTGCAGCGCCAGACGTGCGTGCGCCGCTCGCACGGACTGGTGCACAGGCGGATTTACGGAAAGGAACGAAGTCGTCATGGCGTTTCTCCTGGAACGGAAGGGGATGAAGGAAGGGATGGCAACGGGGTAGGCGCCAGCTCGTGGTCGAGCCGGTAGCTGTTTCCGTCAAGGCCGGTGACGCGCGCGATGGCCTCGACGCGCCGCGTGCGGCCACGCCCGGCGATGAACACGATGACGTTGACGGTCTCGGCGATGAGCGCGCGCGGCACGTTCATCGAGACCTCCTGCACAAGCTGTTCGAGCCGCGTCAGCGCACCCACAGGCGAGCCCGCATGCACGGTGGCGATGCCGCCGGGGTGGCCGGTGCCCCAGGCCTTGAGCAGGTCCAGCGCCTCGGGGCCGCGCACCTCGCCGACGACGATCCGGTCCGGCCGCAGGCGCAGCGTGGAGCGCACCAGTTCGGTCATGCTGACGACGCCAGGACGGGTGCGCAGCGGCACATGGTCGTGCGCCGTGCACTGCAGCTCCACCGTGTCTTCCAGCACGATCACGCGGTCGCCGGTGGCCGCCACCTCGTCGAGCAGCGCGTTGGCGAGCGTGGTCTTGCCGGTGCTGGTGCCGCCGGCGATCAGGATGTTCTGGCGATCACGCACGGCCGTGCGCAGGAACGCCGCCTGGTCGGCCGTCAGGATGCCGTCGACCACGTAGTCCTCCAGGCGGATCAGCGCGACGGCGCGTTTGCGCAGCGCGAAGACCGGTCCCGGCGTCACGGGCGGCAGCGCGCCCTCGAAGCGCTCGCCGGTCTCGGGCAGTTCCGCGGTCAGCAGCGGCTTGCCCGCGTGCACCTCGGCGCGCACGTGCGCGGCAATCAGGCGGATGATGCGTTCGCCGTCCGCGGGCGAGAGCGCGACGCCCATCGGCGCGCGGCCGGTGCCCAGCCGGTCCAGCCACAGCGAGCCATCGGGATTGAGCAGCACTTCGACCACGTCGGGGTCGGCGAGGGCCTGTGCGATCTCCGGCCCCATCGCCGTGCGCAGCATCCGGATGCGGCGATCCAGCGCCAGCGAGGCCGGGGCCGCGGGCTTGGGCAGCGGCTCTGTCATGAAGCAGCCTCCGGTTTGCTGTCGGCCGGGGTCGCCGGCCGATGGTCTCCCGTGGAAGCATCGAGCCCGAAGAACTGCCCGTCCTCCGGTTGGATCTCCTCGTACACGTCCTTGACCAGGCTGCGTCCGCGCAGCAGGTGGCGGCCGAGCTGTTCAATGAACTGCTCGAAACGGGCGCGTCCCTGGGCACGCGCCGCCTCTTGATGCGCCTCCGGAACCGGCGTGCTGACAGTCAGGAAGTAGCGCACGTACAGCGCCACGGTCTCGATCAGGATGTTCTGGTCGCGTTCGAGCTTGTCGAGCTGGCGCGAGAGGCGGTCCAGGCGCTTGGCGATTGCGGCCTCGCGCTGGTCGCCGCTGTCGGGCGACAGGAACGAGGACAGCGCCGCGGCGATGATCGAGGACTTGGACAATCCCTTCATCGCGGCCAGCTCCTCGAGCCGGCGCGCGTGGTCGCGTTCGAGGAAGATGTTCAGGCGAGCGCGGCTCATAGCACAATCCCGTCGTCAGGGTCCAGCGCCGCCAGGCGCGCGGTGCTCTGCAGGCGCGGATCGAGCTGCGTTGGCAGGGGCTGCGGCGCGTCGTCGTCATCGAGCAGGCCAAGGTCGTCGGTGACGGACTCGGGCTGCGGCATGTAGCTGACCTCGTCCAGCTCGGGCTGCTGCTGCCGGCCGCCGTCATCCACGGCGCCGGCCTGACCGGCAAGCGCCATGTCGAGGATGGGCGCGGCCAGCGGCGCAAGCCCACTCCAATCGTCGTCCCGCACCGGCGGCGCATCGGTATAGCGCCCGCCCGTGGCGAGCACCGGGGCCTTCTCCACGCGCTGCGTGAAGTTCCGGTCGAGGTAGTAGCGGATCTTGCGGGCACGGATCGGCGGATGGCCCGAGACCATCACCACGGCATCGTCGGGCGGCAGTTGCATCACTTCGCCGGGCGTGAGCAGCGGGCGCGCCGTCTCCTGGCGCGAAACCATCAGGTGGCCCAGCCACGGGGCGAGCCGGTGTCCGGCATAGTTGCGCTGCGCGCGCAGCTCGGTGGCCGTTCCTAAAGCGTCGGAGATGCGCTTGGCCGTGCGTTCGTCGTTGGTCGCGAAGGCGATGCGCACGTGACAGTTGTCCAGGATCGAATGGTTCTGGCCGTAGGCCTTGTCGATCTGATTGAGGGACTGCGCGATCAGGAAGGCGCGCAGGCCGTAGCCCGCCATGAAGGCCAGGGCCGACTCGAAGAAGTCCAGGCGGCCGAGCGCTGGGAATTCGTCGAGCATCAGAAGCAGCTTGTGCCGACGCGCGATCCCGTCGGAGCCGTCGAGCGATTCCGTGAGACGCCTCCCGATCTGGTTGAGGATCAGGCGGATCAGCGGCTTGGTGCGGCTGATGTCCGAGGGCGGCACGACCAGGTACAGCGACACCGGATGCTCGGCCGAGATCAGGTCCGCGATGCGCCAGTCGCAGCGCGAGGTCACTTCGGCCACCGTGGGGTCACGGTACAGGCCCAGGAAGGACATGGCCGTGGACAGCACGCCCGAACGCTCGTTGTCGCTCTTGTTCAGCACCTCGCGCGCGGCCGAAGCGACGACGGGATGGGGTGCGTCGTCCAGATGCCTGGTCGTCATCATCCGGTGCAGGGTCACCTCGAAGGGGCACGCGGGATCGGACAGGAAGTTGGCGACGCCACGCAGGGTCTTGTCCTCGCCGGCGTAGAGCACGTGCAGGATGGCGCCCACCAGCAGCGCGTGCGAGGTCTTCTCCCAGTGGTTGCGCCGTTCCAGCGCGCCTTCGGGATCGACGAGGATGTCGGCGATGTTCTGCACGTCGCGCACCTCGTGCGTGCCGCGGCGCACTTCGAGCAGCGGGTTGTAGGCGGCCGACCTCGGATCGGTCGGGTTGAACAGCAAGCAATGGGAGTAGCGGGCGCGCCAGCCAGCCGTGAGCATCCAGTTCTCGCCCTTGATGTCGTGGATCACCGCCGAGCCCGGCCAGGACAGCAGAGTGGGAATCACAAGGCCCACACCTTTGCCAGAACGCGTTGGCGCGAAGGCCATCACGTGCTCGGGACCAGCGTGCCGCAGGTAGCGCTTGTCCTCACGCCCGAGGAAGACGCCGGCCGGCCCGTGCAAGCCGGCCTTGCGGATATCGTCGGCGTCGGCCCAGCGCGCGGAGCCGTAGGTGGTGACGCGGCGGGCCACGCGCGATCGCCATATCGCCATGCCGATCGCCACGCCCGTGGCGAGCAGGCCGCTGGCCGCCGCGATGGCACCGCCGCGCAGGAAGATGCCGGGCGCGTAGGCGTCGTACCAGTACCACCACTCGAACAGCTTCCAAGGGGCGTAGACCGGAAGGCTTGCCACGTCGAACCAGGCCTGCCCCAACTGCTGCTGATAGCCCAACGCATGGGCGGTCCATTGGGTGGCACCCCACACCCCGCCGAGGGTCACGCCGAGCACAGCCGCGATCTGGCCGAGCAGGATGCCCGTCTGGACACGCGAGGTGCCGCCCTCGCCGGTTCCCGATCCGAATGCCACGTCTGACTCCTTTCAGCGCATGCGCGCCATGCGTTGCGCCCAGTTGCGCGCATCGCCTGAGTCTGGAATCGAAGTGCCGTGCGGTACACCCATGTGGGCGTAGCCCGGCGAAGGCTGGCGGGCACGTTTCAGGAAAACGCAGTTGGCTTGCTGGATTCCAGGAAGCTGAGGGCACAGCGGCCCCAGCTTTTCAGATCAGGAGCATCCTTGCCCAGGCGCCCGGCGTCCAAGACCGATGAGGCGAAGGACGGCGCCGGATCGTCGGTGCCGGTAACTTTCATGACAAAGTGCTGACGTGGACAAGGAACCGCTGCAGTGGTTCGGCGATCCCGAAGCGCTGGTGCTTGTGCAGCACGAACGTGGTGACGTGCTCTTCCTCGGCCAGCGGCAGTGCCAGCACGTCGTCGCGCTGCACCGCCCATGTGTGCCCGGCGTCGGCCAGGCCCACGCCGACGCCCGCAGCAATGCGTGTCACGTAGCCCGACAGCGTGCTGGCAGCACCCGCGGGAGTGACCTGCTCGGTGTACTTCCGGACGATGGCTCGCATCTGTGCGAGGAGACCAGGCAGACGCTCCTCGTTGCAGGACAGCAGCGGAAAGGCAAGCAGTTCAGACAGCAGTATCGCGGAGTGCTTGGCAAGCTCGTGTTCCCGCGGCACCAGCGCCATGACTCGGTAGCGCCACGCGGGCGTCTGGGCGATGGCTTCGTCATCCGGGACGCCGAAGGAGAAGCCCACATCGACTTCTTCGCTCCTGAGCGCGTTGGCCAACTCGCGGGCCCGCATCTCCGCGATTTCAAGAGGGACCTCGGGCGCCACCAAGCGCCAGCGATTGAGGCATTCGGACAACCTCGGCTGCGCGATGCCATCGGCCACACCGATGAACAGTGGTGCCTGGTACAGGGCATGGGTGTGGCGGACCGTCCGCTTGACGCGCTCCAGCCGGATCAGGAGCTTGCGGCATTCCGTGAGCAACTTGTGCCCGGCCGGCGTGAGTTGGAGCGCACGCGGCAGGCGGACGAACAATGGGACGCCCAGTTCCTCTTCAATATCCCGGACAGCCCGCGACAACGGGCTTTGATCTATGTGGATGCGTTCGCCTGCGCGCCGGAAGTTCAACTCCTCGGCGACGGCGACAAAGTAGCGAAGGTGCCGCAGTTCAATCATTCACGCCTCACCACAGCGCAGAACAGAACCTGTCTGTGGTTGTGTCGTCGGTGATCAGTGCGCTACCCTTTGGCATCGAGCCTGAGTCACGATTGAGCGCAAACGCCTGCTATGAAGAGGTGGGGCTCAATCGACTGTTGCAGCGGAGTCCCGAACGATCTTGACCCATTTCAGCGTGTCACTCTGGATCTGCTGCGCAAACGCCGCCGGAGTTGCTGTCAAAGGCATCGCCCCCAGGGCTGCGAGTTTCTCCACCGTGCCTTTCTCCTGGGCGATTTGTGTGACGTCCTGCGAGAGCCTGGCCAAGATGTCCTTTGGTAGGCTCTTGGGAGCGACCAAACCAAACCAGACCTCTACGACGTAGCCCGGCACACCGGCCTCGGTCATCGTCGGTACTTCTGGCAGCACTGGGGATCGCGTTGCGCTGGTCACGGCCAGCGCGCGAAGGCTACCCGCCTTCACATGAGGCAACGAGCCCGGCAGATTGTCAAACATGAGCTGAATCTGATTGCCCAGCAAGTCCGCCATCGCCGGGCCGCTCCCCTTATACGGCACGTGCGTGAAGGACGATCCGGTCATTGACTTGAACAGTTCCCCGGACAAGTGGTTCGTCGTGCCGCTACCCGCGGAGCCCAGGTACAGGCTGTTCGGCTTGCTCTTGGAATATGCGACCAATTCAGAGACAGACTTCACCGGCAGCTTCGGATTGACTACCAAGATGTTCGGCACGCTCGCAAAGGGTGCGATGGGCGTGAAGTCTTTCTGTGGGTCAAATGGGAGACGCTTATAGAGCGACGGGTTGATGGACTGGGTGCTCACCGTCGCGAGAAGCAAGGTGTACCCATCGGCCGGCGACTTGGCGACCAGATCCGTGCCGATATTGCCGCCAGCGCCACCGCGGTTGTCGACAACCACTGGCTGCCCAAGTTTCTCAGACAAGCGGGTTGCTAGCAGGCGACCGAGGTTGTCGGTCGTGCCTCCAGCAGCGAACGGCACCACGAGCCGGATCGGTTTGCTCGGATAGGTGTCAGCGAAGACTGTGAGCGAGGAAAGTGCAACCACTGTCGCGACAGCGGCTTTGAAGGAAAAGCTCATGACGTATCTCCTATATTAGATTGGATGGCGGGAAAAGTGATCGGGCATGCAGCCACTCGGCATGCCACTTTCGTCTTCGGGACGGCCAATGACATTGCGAGTGCACTCCCCGAACTGCTGCGAGACACAGTTCCTCTAGCATTCGATGATGTTCACCGCCAGGCCCCCTCGCGCGGTCTCCTTGTACTTCGTCAGCATGTCCGCGCCGGTCTCTCGCATGGTCTTGATGACCTTGTCCAAGCTGACGTGGTGATCGCCGTTTCCCTGCAGCGCCATGCGCGCGGCGTTGATGGCCTTGACCGAGGCAATCGCGTTCCGCTCGATGCAAGGGATCTGAACGAGTCCGCCTACCGGGTCGCACGTAAGTCCCAGGTGATGCTCCATGCCGATCTCGGCCGCGTTCTCCACCTGTTGCGGTGTGCCGCCGAGCACGGCGCACAGCGCGCCGGCAGCCATTGAGCATGCGACGCCCACTTCCCCCTGGCATCCAACCTCGGCGCCGGAAATTGAAGCGTTCTCCTTGTAGAGGATTCCGATGGCTGCTGCGGTCAACAGAAAGTCGATGACGCCTGCGTCGTTTGCACCAGCGGTGAAGCGGCAGTAATAGTGAAGGACGGATGGAATGATCCCAGCCGCTCCATTGGTCGGCGCGGTCACTACGCGACCGCCAGCGGCGTTCTCCTCATTGACGGCCAGCGCATAGAGATTCACCCAGTCCATTACATCCAATGGATCACCATGCGGCTTCTTCGCCAATTTTTGATACCAAGCGGCGGCGCGCCGCTTCACACGAAATCCTCCTGGAAGCGTGCCTTCGGTGTGACAACCTCGTGCCACGCAATCCTGCATCACGTTCCAGATTCGCAGTAAGCCTGAGTCGATCTGCTCATCTGTGCGCCAGTGCCGCTCGTTGATTCGCATCACTTGGGCAATGGAGATTTCATGCTGCACTGCCCGCGCCAGCAGTTCCGATCCACTCTTGAAGGCCAGTGGAAGTAGCACTGGATCTTGTCGAATAGCCCGCACGACGGCGCCGTCATCTGCTACTTCGTCGGTAATGACGAACCCGCCACCGACCGAGTAGTAGGTGCCAGACAGCATCTCTCGGCCGTCCATCCCGTAAGCAACAAACCGCATGCCGTTCGCATGGAGAGGTAGTACCTCCTTGCGCAGGAACACAATGTCGTTATGCGGAGTGAAGACGATGGGGTGCTGACTATTCAGCTTGATCTGCTGGCGCGTGGAGATCTCCGCGAGGATCGCGGGCACCTCGTCCGGGTCCACCGTCTCAGGTTCGTGGCCTGCCAAGCCGAGCATGACGGCAGTGTCGCTGCCATGTCCCTTGCCCGTTGCCCCGAGGGAGCCGTAGAGCAACGCCTGAACTCGGGCCACGGAGGTCAGCATGCTGGAATCGGCGAGCCGCGCTAGAAACATGCGCGCTGCCTTCATCGGGCCAACGGTGTGCGAACTCGATGGGCCAATGCCTATCTTGAAGAGATCAAATGCACTAATGGCCAAGGTCAGTCTCCCTCATTGGCGAATCTTCCCTGTGCTGCTGATGATGGTGAGTTCCACCCGCTGCGATCCGTCTCGCATGCCGCGCTTGAAGCCAACCACGTAGCCACCCAGGTCAAGGTTGTCGATGTTCTCCAGCGCGTTCGCCATGCCCTCCCGGGTCGGTCGGAATCCCTGCCGTCTGACAGCTTCGACGATCACCTTCGCTGCGATGAACCCCTCCATCACGACATAGCTCATCGGAACATCCGCTTTGTCCCGGGTCATCGCATCGCTCAGTTCCTTGGCCAGCTTGGATACGAAGTAGGGGTTCGGAACAACCTGCGCGATGGCGACTCCTTGCATGACGCTAGAGACAAACGCCAGACGGTTCTCCGAGATCTTTTTCGTCACACGCTCCATGTCCGCACCGGAATGCACGAAGAGCTGCGCAACGCCCCCTTCTGCGCGATAGCGCTCGATGAAGCGCGCGCCTGCGGCACCGCTGCACACAAGAATGATCGCCTGCGGCTTGTCTTTGATGAAGGTGTCGATCGCATCGGTCACGCGCGCAGTGCCGGCCTCGTAAGAGGCTTTCGAGACGATGGACCCGTTACTCTTTCTGACGATCTCGTCGACCGCTGAAACGAGCGCGGTCGCGCCGGAGCCTTCCTCGTAGAGCAGTCCCAGGCGCGTGACGCCGATGGTCGCCAAGTGCGTGCTCATCGCACCGAGTTCGTCGCGCAGGCTTGCACGCACGTTGTAAAGCTGAGGGGACTCGAGACCGATATCGGCCGCGTGGTAGCCGACCAGCACGATCTTCTCTTTCTCCAGAGTGCCGGTGTTGATCAGCTCCGAGATGTTGCTGCCGCCGAAGTAGCCCGCCAACACCATCGGCTGGGCCCCGGCGAGCAACTGGCGGGTCAGCTTGACCGTATCTTCGGAACGACCGCCGTCATCCTTGCTCACCAGCGAGAAGGTATGACCGTTGACTCCGCCTGCTCGGTTGATGGCATTGAAGAACAACTGCATGCCAGCGGCGTAGGCCCGGCCCTGGCTGGCGTTGGAACCAGACAAAGGCGCAACCTGACCAACAGCGATCTGCGCGGCATGCACCACTTGCGAGCTGGTGAATGCCATCCACGCAGAGACCAGCGGCAGTACCCACTTCGCGAACTGTTTCATCGGCTTCATGTGCGCTCGCTTTTCGACAGTTCGTTCAACGCTCGACGGTCCGGTTCCAACGGCTGACCCAAGCCGCCCTCTTCTGGTTGACGGCATTCCAATCGATCTTCACGAGCTTCCTGATGTCATCCGCGCCATAGGGCAAAGTTGCGGCTACGTCGCCGTCGAGCTTGGTCTTCCGGTTGGTAGGGCCCCATCCTTCGGTGCTGAGCCACTGCTGTACTTCCGGTGTCAGCAGGTACTGGATGAAAGCCTGAGACTGCTCTGATGAGCTGTTCTGCACGATCGGGCACGCGGCGGTAACCAAGGCCACAGCCCCTTCTTTGGGATAGACGAACTCGACGGGAAAGCCAGTCTTCTTGAGGGCATATGTGCGACTGCTTCCCCAGACAGCGATGTCCGCCTCGCGGTCCTTGAACATCTCGGCAAGTCTGGCCGGCGAAGACGAGAAGGCTGCGACGTTGGGAACCAGCTTCTTCTCGATCGCGACAAAGCCCGGTTCAATGTTCTGTTCACTGCCACCATTCACGCGCGAGAACATCACCAGCGTGTGCACACCGTAGGTTGCTGTCAACGACGACATGGTGAATCGTTGCTTGAATCTGGGGTCGGTCAGGTCCATCCAGGACTTCGGCGCCGGCCAGGCGTTTTTCTCAAACGCAGCCTTGTTGTACGCGATGCCTGTGGCGATCATTCCCACGCCGATCGCCTTGCCGCCGAAGCGGGCCGTCTCGTAGATGTCCGCGTAGACGGGCGCATCGGCAAGCTTGTCGCAGTAGCCTGACTGGATGGCTTCGTACATGGGGCCGTCGTCCATGATGGCCACGTTCAATTGCTGTCCCCGACGCTGCGCATTCAGTTTGGCAAGCACATCGGTCGAATTCCCTGGGATGTAGACGACGTCCGTGCCTGTCCTGGCCTTAAAGGCAGGAATGATCTTTTCCTGGAACAGTTTCTGTGTACTGCCGCCTAATCCGCCAACGTAGATGGTCTGTTGCGCGATTGCTTGGCCCGCGCCATACAACGCGAGGGCGAGCAGGATGCCTCGTGCGAAGTCGACCACAGTGCGATTCGTATCGTTCATCTCACGTTCCTCAGTTGGATTTGTGTAGTTCCCACTCAAGACGACTTCCTGTCTGTGAAGGACTGTCGGCAAAGTGCTCTTCGCCCTTTGACCTCGAGGCGGGCGCCGTGACAAAAAAGGTGCCGGGGTTCTCCCGGCACCAAACCTTGGAGACAAACACGAACACGCCAAAAGGATCAGAAGGCGTGGCGCACGCCCAAGTCGAACCCGGAAGACGATTGGTTCGCCGCAGTGATCGCACCGTTGAGCGCCGTGGTCGCACCACCGCTGTTGCGAACACGTGCATAGGTGCCATACACGGCCGTGCGCTTGGACAGGTTGTGCACGTAGCCCAGGGAGAGCTTCTTGGTTTCCGGATTCCCAGTCGCGGTGGTCTCGTAGTTGGAGTACTGCGCTTTGACTTCACCCACACCGATGCGCCAGATGCCACCGATCTGCATGCCGCGGCCCGTCAGGCCGGCAATCGTGTCCACATGGTCGCGGAAGTAGCCGCCCATGAGGCTGAACGCGCCGATGTCATAGCGCGCCGCGATGTTGGTAGAAGTAATGTCGCCGGTGGTAGCCGTTTGAGCGTACTTGGTCCGCGCATGGGCGAGGGCGACGTCCAGCGGGCCCGCGCGGTATCCCAGGCGAATGCCGCCACCGGTGCCATCGTCCGAGGTCGCGCCAGCATTGCTCGCGTTCTCGCCGAGGTAATACTGCGCCTCGCCGTAGAACCCGCCGAGATTGGCAGGCAGGAAATACATGATGGAGTTCGAGACGCGAGTGGACACCGGACCGCCCAGCGAACCCACGTTGGTCTGCGAACCACCCACGCCATTGTTGCCGAAGGGGTCGAAGACGAAGCGGTTGTAGTACTGAACGGAATAGTCCCGACCGAGACGCAGTTCACCGAAACCGCCCGAGAGGCTGACCGTGGAGCGACGACCGAAGACCAGGCCGCCGCCGCCGGCTGTTCCGTTGGCCTGGTTGTTTGTGTTGGTCGTGCCGCCGGTGCCGTTGTCCAGGAAGTACGCCGACTCCAACCAGAAGCCGGCGGAAAGTCCACCCCCGAGATCCTCGGTCCCGCGAAAGCCGATCCGCGATGAGGAGTTGCCGTTCGACCCGAGTTGGTTGCGATCCGCCGCGCTGCCGGAGCCGCGTTGCAGGGTTGCATCGGCGATGCCGAACAGCGTGACAGAAGACTGCGCGCAGGCCATGCCCGACATGGCGAGCATGAGGGATGACAGAAGGTATTTTTTCATTTGAAGGTCTCCGATAGAATTCCCCGTCACGGGGCGACTTGTCATGGTTGCTTTGACTGCCTCTCCTCATTCCAAAAAGCAGCCACGGCTCTATCCCTGCGCAACCCAAAGCGGGTTCGCATTCGGTACGGTCAGGGACGATTAGCAAAAGAAGTCCCTATCTCTCGGCTCGAAGCAAGAGACAGCAACGAATTCAGCAGATGTCCGGGTCTGGTCCTGGCTATTGCATTGGCTCTCCTTTGTTCGCTGTGTGTGCCGATTCAGGCCGCCACCAGAGCGTCTTCAGCTACGAGATGACCTGGCGCCACCTCCTCAAGCCGCAGTGCCGGCGGAACATAGGTCACGTCGTGCACGGGACTGGGAATCTCTCCGTCCAGCATCTGGCGCAGATTGCGGCGCTCAGGATCTGCGACCGGCACGGCGGCCATCAATTTGCGGGTGTAGGGATGACGAGGGCTCTCGAAGATTTGCCGGCGGGAACCGATCTCCACGATGCGTCCCAGGTACATCACTGCGACCCGATGGCTGACACGTTCGACCACGGCGAGGTCATGCGAGATGAAGAGAAAGGCGATACCCAGTTCGCGCTGCAAGTCCTGCATCAGGTTGATGACCTGAGCTTGAATGGAAACATCGAGCGCAGAGACCGATTCGTCGGCGACGATCAGGCGCGGTGACAGAGCCAGTGCCCGTGCGATGCAAATGCGCTGCCGTTGTCCGCCTGAAAATTCATGGGGATAGCGCTTCGCATGCTCAGGCAGCAATCCAACCTTGCGCAGCAGCTCGCCAGCCCGCTGGCGTGCCTCCTCGCCGCGCGCAATGCCGTGCACCGTGAGCGGTTCCAGCAGCGAGTCTTCGATGGTTCGTCGGGGATCGAGTGAGGCGTAGGGGTCTTGGAACACCATCTGGACTTCTCGCCGCAGCGCCTTGAGCCTGCCGCCAGTCATGGCGCCGATGGGCTGGCCGTCGAACTCGATGTTCCCTCCTTGCGTGCGCAGGAGCCGCGCCACCGCGCGAGCAGTCGTCGATTTTCCGCAACCTGATTCACCAACGAGGGCGAGCGTCTCGCCAGCGAAGAGGTCGAAACTGACATCCTCCACCGCATGGACGCGGCGTTGCACTCGTCCAAGAATGCCGCCCCGCAGGTCGTACCGCGTCACAAGGTTACGGACGCGCAGCAGCGGTGCGCGTGCGTAGTCTGGCGCATGCCCGTCCGAGGGCGATCCCACTTGCGCGATCTGCTCCGGCACCTTCTGGGCGATGCCGGCCTCGATCAGGGGAAACTTCGCGGGCAGCTCGGTTCCCTTCATCGCACCGAGTCTGGGCACCGCCGCCAGCAAATTGCGCGTGTATGGATGTTGGGGGCGCGCAAAGATGCTCCCCACGGCACCGTGTTCGACCGTTTCGCCGCTGCGCATGACCATCACTTCGTCGGCGATCTCGGCCACCACGCCCATGTCGTGGGTGATGAACACCACACCCATGCTCAAATCGTCTTGCAGCCCGCGGATGATCTGCAGAATCTGCGATTGCACTGTCACATCAAGCGCCGTAGTAGGCTCGTCTGCAATGAGCAGCGTGGGCTCACAGGCCAGTGCCATTGCGATCATGATGCGCTGACGCATACCACCGGAGAGCTGGTGCGGGTAGCGCCCCATCACCTGGCGAGCATCCGGGATACGCACCATGTCCAGCATGCGCAGCGCGCGGGCAAGCATGCTGGCGCGGTCGCCGGGTTGGTGCAGGCGAATGGCCTCCAGCAACTGATCGCCCACCTTGAACACCGGGTTCAGCGAGGTCATGGGCTCTTGGAAGATCATCGCCATGTCGGCTCCGCGCAGGCGCCGCAGTTGAGACTCCGGCGCCTGAGTCAGGTCCACCACGCCGTGGTGGCGGGTACGCAGTTCCATCTGGCCGGAGACGATGCGCCCTCCGCCGAGTTCGACCAGCCGCATAAGCGCCAGTGAAGTCACAGACTTTCCTGATCCGGATTCACCGACGATGGCCAGCGTCTTGCCACGTGCCACCTCGAATGACACTTGCCGCACGACAGGCGGCGCCCCAGTTCCGCCAAAGGAGACGCTCAGATCCTGTACTTTGGCGACGAGATCGGCCTTCACGCGATCTGCTCCGAACCGACGATCCGCTCGACGGCTCTGTTCAGCTTCTCCTGGGCCCCCTTCAATCGCGCGCGGGCGTCCGCCACCCAGCGACGATCGGCCTCGCGCTCGGAATGTGCGCGGGCCAGCATCCGATCCACCTGTAGCGGTGCGACGCTGCCATCGGTGACACGGGTTTCGACGAAGCGGCGCGGATCGAGCGCATCGCGGACAACCTGGTCGCCAAGCTTGAGTTCAAGCCCTGCTGTCTCCAGCGCTGCGTCGTCCAGTAAGGCGCTGGTCAGCGTACCCGGACCGATGCCCATCGCCAGGGCATTGCGCACAACGCGGGCCACGATATGGTGTACTTGGCGGAAGGAAAGGCCACGCTCGCGCACGATCACATCCGCCAGGTTGCTTGCCGTGCACCAGCTCCCATTGAGCGAAGCGGCCATGCGGTCTTCGTGCACGATGAGTGTTTCGATCACGCCCGTGAAGAGGTCCAGCATGCCCTCGGTGGCGTTCAACGCCTCGTCGATCAGCGGCAACTCCCGCATCGCCTGATCGCCTGTCCCTTCCGCACGAAAGGTGGCGAGGGCCGTTGCCAGCCACGTCGTAGCCGAGCCCGCCGACTTCTTGATGGTCTCCAGGCCAGCCGGATTCTTCTTCTGGGGGAAGATGCTGCTCGTGCCACAGTAGCTGTCGTGGCTCTCGACCAGCCCGAACTCCGTGCTCGACCACACGTGCAGGTCGGTGGCCAAGTCGTTCAGGTCGGCCATGACGAAGGCCAGCGCAGCGATGGCCTCGGCTGCGTAGTAGGCTTCACGCCCGAGCTTGGAGTTCTCCACCAAGCCATCGAAGCCGAGTAGCTCCGTGGTGCGTGCGCGGTTCAACGGCCACGAAGTACCCGCCAGGCCCACCGCCCCCAGGGGGTTGCGGTTCACGCGGGCCCAGGCTTCGGTCAGTCGCTGGAAGCTGTCGTGCAGCCGTGAGCTGAAGCTCAACAGGTAGTGACCGAATACCCAGGGCTGCGCATGCTGCATGTGGGTATAGCCGGGCATGATGGTGCGCGCATGCCGACGCGCCTGCTCGGCGATGGCGTCCTGAAGGTCATTCAGCCGATCCATCACGTCCAGCATGCGGTTGCGCTTGTAGAGCCTGCGGACCGTCGCGCCCTGGTCGATGCGGCTGCGGCCCGTGTGCATCTGACCGCCTACGTCCTCGCCGATTGCGGCAAAGAGATATGACTCGACTTGGAGCAGAAAGCTGCCCTTTCGCACGTCGGTATAGAAGTCCGACGGCTTCAGCAGGCGGATGGCCAACAGTTGCTGCAGGATGGCGCGGCCCGCGTCGGCCGAGATGATGCCTTCCTCGACGAGCATGGTGGTGTGGGCCAGATCGACTGCGACGAATTCCTGGAACTGCTTCTTCTCGCGCTCGAGAGCGGGCAGATCGTGGTACTTGATCAGCCGCGGAGCCGGAGGCGAACTCAGCCTGGCTTCCGTGAGCAAGATCTCTTGCGAGGCGGTTGTAGTTGTCATCAGTGTGTGCATGCGATGGGCAGATGCCGGCTCAGCGTGCCGAGGTAGCGTTGTGGAACTGGATCGTCTCGTCGCTGTAGATGGAGAGACCCGTAACGCCCTTGCGCGCGCCGATGAGCTGCACCTGATCGAAGAGCGGGATGGTGCTGGGGTCGATTTCCCAGGCGATGCGCTGGATTTCTCCATAGGCATCCATGCGTTTCTTGTAGTCCATTTCGATGGATGCCTTCGTCAGCAGGCCATCGACCATCGGGTTGGAGAAGCCGGTGAGATTGGACGGATCGTTCGTGGACAGCTTGCGGCGCAGGCGGATGTCGGCCATCGGAACGCCGGTGCCGAGCAGCCACATGTTGGCGTCGTTGCTGCCCTTGCCCGTGCCCTTGCCAGCTTCGGGGCGGTACAGAGCTTTCTGGTACGAGGCCCACTCCCAGACCTTGAAGTCCGTCTTCAGGCCGATGGCATTGAGGTAGCCCTGCACGGCTTCGGCAACAGCGCGATCCTTGGTGTAGCGACCCGAAGGCGTCCACATGGTCACCACGCCGGAGTAGCCGGAGGGAAACGCCTCCTTGAGCAGGCGACGTGCCTCATCGGGGTTGTATTGATAGGGCGAGAAGGCACGACGGCCCTGGGTGCCCACGGGGAAAGGACTGTTGGGCGGCCGGCCGTAACCCAGGAGAATCTTCTCCACGATGGCCTTGCGGTCGACGGCAAGGTTTACCGCCTTGCGCACGCGCACGTCGTCGAAGGGTGGCTTGGTGACGTTCAGCTCGAAGAAGACCTGAAAGGAACTGGGCGCCTGCAGCAACGTGACCCTGTCGTTGCCCTTGAACTCGGCGGCGATTTCGGGCGCCACATTTGCAGCCACATCCGCGTTTCCGGCCTTCAGTTCGATGACGCGGGCCGCGTTCTCCGGCACGGGCCGGAACACCAGTCGGTCGGTTTTGCCCGGGGTGCCAAAGTAGGCTGGGTTGCGGACCAACTCGGCGTGCTCATTGGGCACCCAGTCCTTGAACATGTAGGGGCCAGTGCCGACCGGATTGCGTCCGTAGGCGCGTCCCCGCTTCTCGATGGCGGTGGGGCTGCTGATGAAGGACCAGTTGCCCGCCAGCACTTCCAGCAGCGTGGGCGACGGCTCCTTGGTGGTGATGGTTACCACGAAGGCGCTGGGCGCCTCCACCGTGTCGATGCCTGCATAGTAGGACCGATTGGGTGAAGCGAGTTCAGCACTGCGCAAACGGTCCAGATTGAACTTGACGGCCGCGGCGTCGAAAGGCGTTCCATCGTGGAACTTCACGTCCTTGCGCAGATTGAAAGTCCAGACCTTGCCGTCGGGCGACACGCTCCACGACTCCGCCAGTTCCGGGACGATCTTCTTGAAGCCCGGGCCGTCCCAGTTCACCAGGCGGTTGAATATGTGCGCCATGACGATCTGCGACGGCGTGCTGCGGCTGACGGCTGGATCGAGCGTGTCGATCTCCGTGCCCTGCACATACGTCAGGCTGGTCTGAGCTTGGACATGAACGGCATTGCCCAGCAATCCGATAGCCAGGCCGACAGCGACCAGCGGATGGGCAAAACGCGGGTGAAAAAGGCGCATGGAATGTCTCCGTGTTGTGTAGAAGTCGAAACGCGATCGCGGCTTCAGCGTCGCGACGTGCGGGAGCGGGGGTCGACGTAGTCGCGCAGTGCATCACCGACAAGGTTGAAACTCAGGATCACGATGCAAAGCACCAGGCCTGGAGCCAGCAGCACATGGGGATGGCTGGCAAGATGCGCGCGGGAGTTGGCGATCATGGCGCCCCACTCCGGGATGGGTGGAGGCGGTCCCAGGCCCAGAAAGCTCAGCCCAGAGCCGATCAGGATGGCTTCAGCGAGAGAGGTCGTCGCCTGAACGATGATGAGTGAGCCGATGTTGGGGATCACGTGCGCAGCCAGCAGGCGTAGATCACCCACGCCAATGGCACGCGAAGCCAACACGAACTCACGCTCCTTCAGTGCTCGCACCGGCGCGGCAAAGAAGCGCACGTAGATCGGCATGGTGGAGATGGCAATGGCGATCGTCAGGCTCATCACGCTGTTGCCAGCGACCGCAACCACCATGATCGCTACCAGGGTGCGCGGGAAGGCGATCATGAAGTCCATGAGCCGCATCACGGCGCCGGTGATGGCATTCGCATAGAAACCGCAGATTGCGCCCAGCGAGACTCCGACCGCCATGCCAAGGCCCACGCTGCCGAAGGCCACCACCAGCGTGATGCGCGCGCCCCAGACGATGCGGCCCAGCAGATCTCGGCCAAGTTCGTCGGTGCCAAGCCAGAAACCGCTCCCCGGTGTGATAAGCGCCTGATCGAGGTTGACTTGTGTGATCGCCTCCCAGCTAAACAGCCAGGGCGCCAGGGCCGCCGCGGCGAAGATGCAGCACAAAACGCTCAATGAGAACAGTGCAATCCAGCGGCGTGCGGCGAAGAGGTAGCGCACAAAGCCGTCAGTGCGGATACCTCCGGACTGGCTGGCGCCATCGGCCGCTGGCGTGCTTGCTAAGTCTTTTTCCACAACGGCGGCGGAAGCGATTGGTGGTCCGGACATTTGCGCTTCAGGCATAGGTGATGCGAGGGTCAAGGAATCCATAGACCAAATCGACGATGAGATTGATGAGAATGACCAACGCCGCAAACACCAGGATGGTTCCCTGAACGAC
>Ga0222421_100323_pt1 | contig 18953 bp, 11 predicted proteins | sample 3A1ome_2_FD_182473 | JGI IMG/M metagenome (GOLD analysis project Ga0222421, IMG submission 182473) | Enriched microbial communities from leaf-cutter ant dump, University of Wisconsin, Madison, United States - 3A150A (version 2) | ecosystem: Environmental > Terrestrial > Nest > Insects nest > Nest... | reverse complement strand
ACGCCTCCCACTCTTTATGTTTACGGCAATGCCGGCCAGCTCGTGCAATCCGGTCTGGACGTCAAACGCAACGGCGCGCTCGACAAGGTGTCCAACGACCGGATCCAGGACTATGCCCAAAGCTACGCCAAAAGCGGCAGTGCCTGGACTAGCGTCGAAACCGCGACCGTTTATGCCCAATCGAATTCCGCGACTGGCACCCTCGTTCAGAAGACCGTCACTTTCCTGACGGGGTTTGCGGCCGGCACTTCGTCCAAGCGCGTGACGACCGACGCCGCCGGGCACGATATCACCACCGTCGTGACGGTCGATCCGGCCAACAAGGCCGTCCGCACCACGGTGACTGCCGAGGCGATCGGCAATGCCGCCTATACCGAAACCCGCAATGGCTACGATGCCTTGATGCAGGACACGAGCGGCGCCCGCGTGGAGCGAACCTACGACACGTCCGGCCGCCTGCAATACGTGAACAGCCGCTGGAATGGCAGCAGCTATCTGGCGACGGATTCCTACGAATATTACGACGTGACCGATTACGTTACGAAAATGACCGTGGCCGGCGTGCCTACGCAATACAGCTATGCTTGGGGCAGCACCTCCAGCCCGGGCCGGACCGTCACCACCACCGATGCCGACAGCAACGTCTCCTACGTCCGCTACAACGCGATGGAGTTGCCGTTGCATCTCGGCGGCGCGGCGGCCTCCGCCACGGCCTTCGACTACGATGACCGCGGCCGGCAGACCACCATGACCACCTGGCGGTCGGGGACCTCTTACGACGAGACGAATTGGCCGGCCTCCGGCGGCGACACCACGACGTGGACGCCGGACCCGGCGACCGGTCTGCTTACGCAGAAGAAGGATGCTGCCGGCAAGGTCGTGGATTACACATATACGGAACTGGGCCAGGTGGCCACGCGCACCTTGGCGCGGTATGTGAGCGGTTCCACGACCGACCGGGTGAAGGCCACTTACGACTATTACTCCAGCGGCGGAACCAACACCGACGTGAGCTACCTCACGGGCGAGCTCAAGGGCATCAGCTACAACGACAGTCTCACGCCCTCCGTCGCGTTCACCTATAACCGCGCCGGCCTTCTCGCCGGGGCGACCGATGGCGTGACCGGCACTCATGTCTTCGCCTACAATCCCACGAATCCCTCGCAACTGACGAGCGAGACGCTGGCGGCGTTCTACGGCAGCCGGGTGCAGACCCGGAAATACGACACTTATGGCCGGGCGACAGGCTTCACCCTCGGCACCAGCGCCGCGCCCGCCGCGGATCTGTCCCAGATCGGGACCTACCACACCACCACCGGCCTGCTCGATCACCTCGACACCGCGAGCGAGGGCGGGGCCGCCACCACGGTCCAGTATGGCTACAAATCCTCGTCCTCCCTCGTCGACAACTATGCGATCGGCTCCTTCTCCCTGTCGTATGACTACGATGCGACCAGCGCCGCGCGGCGCTCCCGCATCGAGGGAAAGTTCTCCACCGTGACGAAGACGCGTTTCGACCTGACGTTTGATAGCCGGGGCAACCTGCGGACGTCGAAGCAGTCCGGCACGGCGTTCGCCGACTATTACCCGGGCGCTTACAGTTCGGTCTACAATTACCATCTCTACGACGAGCGCGGTCAGCTCAAGACCAGCGCGATGTATGGCGGCACGCCGCCCGTCAGCGGCGCACCGTCGTCGTCGTCCTTTCCCGGCCGGCGCTACGAGTATCGCTACGATCAGGCGGGCAACCGGACCACGGTCGGCCAGACCGGCACCGACTCGGACGACCAATACGAGACCAACCGTCTCAACCAATACACCACCAAGGAGAACAACGATGTGCACGTGCTGGGCACGGCCGCCGCGGGAGCCCGCGTGGCCATGGCCAATGCCACGGTGGCCAAGGTGGATCGCAGCTTTGCGGCCGATGTGGCCCCGGGGAATGCGGCCGGTCCGAAGACCGGCAGCCTGTCCGTGTATTCGGCGGTGGCCAACCCCACCCCCGGCGGGCCCGACGTGGTGGCCTCCCAGACCAAAACTTGGATGGTCGCCCAGCAGCTGCAGGCCTTTACCTATGATCTGGATGGCAACATGACCGGCGACGGCGTCTGGACCTACGCCTACGATGCGGAAAACCGCTTGGTCTCCATGGCCAGAACCCCGGCTGCGGTGACCGCGGGTTTGCCGGATGTCCGGCTCGAGTTCAAATACGACTACATGGGCCGCCGTGTGCAAAAACGCTCCGTCCTGATGACGGGGGCGACTGTCACGCAGAATGTTTACACCCGGTATCTTTATGACGGATGGAATCTCGTGGCGGAGTTCGCGGTGACGAGCGGGACGACGATCGGGGCCCTGCAGCGGTCCTACACCTGGGGGTTGGACGTTGCGGGCTCGACCTCCGCGACCGGCGGGGTGGGCGCCCTCGTGCGGATCGTGGATCACACCGGGACGGCCGACGCCGTCTACTTCCCGACCTACGACGGCAGCGGCAATGTGTCCGCCTTGGTCGCTGCGGATGGATCATTGGCCGCGGTCTACGAATATACCGCCTTCGGCGAGCTGCAGCGGGCCGAGGGCGCGTATGCGGCGCAGAACCCGTTCGGCTTCAGCACCAAGTTTACCGACCGCGAGTCGGGCTTGAGCTACTACGGCTACCGCTACTACAGCCCGGCGCTCGGCCGGTTCCTAAACCGCGATCCCATCGCCGAAAAGGGCGGGCTGAATCTGTATGGCTTCGTCGGTAACAATCCGACCACGCGCTTCGATGTGCTGGGAATGAGATACATCATGAAGTGCAACAACACTATTACCACTGGCCTCAGGCATACGACTTGCTGGTGGGAAGATGAGGATGGACACGGGGCCGAACGTTCAACGGATGCGCCCAAGATAACCCTCACTGACAATAAGGGGAACATCCTTGAAATTTATGTTCCTGGAGCGACGGATGCTCAGATGAATCAATTGGCCGAAGTCCAAAGCAATGTCATCCGGGGTGCCAGCAATGATTCGAGTCTGAATAGCACATTCACATACACCCAAGAAACTCGGTATGCCTCAAGCGGTGGAGTAACCTACGGTGGGCCTGGAATGACAGAGGGCGGGGTAAGCACGCTAGATCCGTTTATCATTAATGGAGGTGATGGGAATAAGAGCGCCGGAGATGCAGGTCAATTGACGATACCGAAGGAGCTTTGGGGGACGCCGGAATTTTATGATTATATCTATTCCAAAACTAGTGAGGAGTATAGGCATGGCAATGGGCCGGAATATCTCATCGAATATGGGAAACATTTCAGGCAGTCCTTTTCAAGGTTGGCCAGATCAATGTCATTTAATAAGCGAATGGTGGCGGTCATAGACCGTATAGCTATACGTCTTCAGATTAACTTAGTTGCCAGAATTCATATTGATCCATCAATATTGACAAATCGCGATTTGATGATGGATGCGGGATTCGGGACTCATCATCTATCTTATGACGAAGGAGGTATCCGAGAGCTTAACAGTGTTGAGAAACTTCTGATATTCTTAACGGGTGCTGTGCCTGGTTACTTTCAAGATTCTGACCGAACCAAGGCGCAGGTGGAGGAGAGTAGAGACTTTATGATTCCGCCAAGAGGCGACCCATTGTTCGATGTGTGGATTCATGGCGGGAAAAATTGACAGAGTTTGTTCGTATTATGATAAATATAACCCGTGGAATGATATTATTAGCAACGCACCTTTTGGTGTTTTGCTGCACTAACCTTCACGCGCTGCAGGGTGGTTTCGCAGGCGATGGCGAAAGTAGCGACGTAGTGCCGCAAGTGGACTTCCCTGTTAAGAGAATGGTTCCTCTAGACTCAGCTGCCGGTTTGATCGGGCTTATAGATTCAATGGTTGATGGGAGGGTTCAATTCGATGGAGTCGTTAGGCTTGAAGGTAGCTTTCGAGGAGTGAGTCATATTTTCCCCAAAAGCACTCCTCGTTGGATTAGCGAACGTCATGGTCATTTCGTCTTGGGGTGCGTTGAGGAAGGGGGGGCGACTACTGCAATTTACTACGCTAAAAGCTTTGATTCACCGTGGAGGCTGTTGAGCCGGCATCGCGGAGAGGTAAGCGGTGTGTGGATAAACGACACTGGGGAGGTGTCGGTTTGTATTGGGGGCTCGGTAGAGACGCGTCGGTTGGATGGAGGGCTTACTAGGAGAGATTTGCTTCCTTTTGTGGTGTCACGGGTTATTGTGGTGGGAAATGGTGGCCAGGTGTTATTTATAGAGCAAGCCAATGGGAGGAGTTGTGTCTGGAATTATGAGTCCGGCCGCTTTAGAAAATTAACCGAGTTGGATGGTTTTGTGTCATCGGTCGGCATTCTGAGAAATTCGGTTTTGGTTGTAGCGTGCTGGTCATCGGGGCGGTCAAAACTTCTGTATATCAAGGATGGAGTCCAGAAGACCCTTATTGAGAAGGTGGGCTATATCAATCCAATGATCGATATTCGCGGGGGGGGTATTGCTCTTTGCGCTGCGGAATATGTTGTTGGAAAACCCATGCCTAAAAAGGTCTGGATATATAATATTGATGCTGACTATAGTCTAGAGATGGTTCGGTCATTTGAGTTTGATGGGGCGACGGACATTTATTTGGATGAAAGTGGGCGGGCATGGGTCATCGACTCTCTCCAGCGTGTAGTTCGTGAATCAATCCGGAGCCAAGCGAAAGACGTCAGGTCTTGAGGCCGAGCGAAAGAGGTTCGATCCGGCGAGATAGGTGACAGATAGTGAGCAAAAGACGTCATGTCTTGACTCTTGACAGGAGCGGCGGAACGGGATTGAAGTTAAGGTATGGCAAGACCGATGCGGGTGGAGTATGAGGGGGCGTGCTATCATGTGATCAACCGGGGGAATTACCGCCGGCGATTGTTCGAGGGGGAGGGGGCGGCGGAGGCGTTTGTGAGGACGTTGGGGGAGGCGGCGGAGCGGTTCGGCTGGCGGATCCATGCGTATGTGGTGATGAGCAATCATTTTCACCTGGCGGTGGAGATCGGAGAACCGAACCTGAGCGAGGGCATGAAATGGCTGCAGGGGACGTGGATCCGGCGCTACAACGGTTTTCGCCGGCTTGTCGGGCGGCCGTTTCAAGGTCGTTACAAAGCGCTGCTGGTGGAGCCGGGGCATGCGCTGGGTCAGGTCTGCCACTACATCCATCTCAATCCGGTGCGGGCGGGCCTCGTGACGCCGGAAAGGGCCGAGGACTACCGCTGGAGCAGTCTGGCGCAATGGACGAAGTCCGATCGGCCGGCGTGGCTGGAACCGCGGACGGTGCTGCAGGAGGCGGGCGGATTGCGGGATACGGCCGCGGGGTGGAAGCGGTATCGCAGCTACCTCGAGTTTCTGGCGACGGATGAGCCGAGCCGCCGGGAGATGGTCGCGCAGAAGCTGAGCCGGGGCTGGTGCGTGGGCGCGTCGGAGTTCAAGACCGAGATGCGGCGGCAGGCGCGGGAGCGTGGGGCGGCGCTGGAGCGGTTTGCGGGACTGGATCCGACCGAGGCCCGCCGCGAACGCGACGAGCTGTGGGCGGAGCAGCTGGCACGACTGGCCCAGGCGGCGGACATCGATCTGGCGGCCCTGCCGGCCGCGAAGTCCCATCCGTCGAAGTCGCTGCTGGCGGCCGCGATGAAACGGACCACCTCGGTCTCGAACGCCTGGCTCGCGGAGCATCTGGCGATGGGCCGGCCCGCCTCGGCCAGCCAGTTTGCGCGTCGCTGGCTCCTGCAGGACGCGGGACGGCGCGCCGTCGACGCGCTCGTGTCAAGAGTCAAGACCTGACGTCTTTTCCGGGAAAAATCGGTCTGGCGTTGGCGGGGGCGGGCCGGGCATCGTCCGCCGCATGTCTCAACGCATCTCCGCCCGTCCGAGGCGCTGCGCCTGGCTCGCCGCCGCCGTCCTGGCGTTCTCCTCGCTGTCTCTCCATGCCAGCACCCGTCCGCTCGAGCTCGAGGATCTCTTCCGCCTCCATCGCGTCAGCGATCCGCAGGTGTCGCCCGACGGCCGGTCGGTCGCCTACGTCGTCACCGATCCGCTCAAGGCGGAGAACCGCACCGACAGCGACCTCTGGCTCGCGCCGCTCGCGGGCGGCGAGCCACGCCGGCTCACCCGCTCGCCGAAGCACGACCGGCATCCGCGCTGGTCGCCGGACGGGAAGTGGATCGCGTTCGAATCGAACCGCGACGGCGCCTTCCAGATCTGGCTGCTGCCGCTCGCGGGCGGCGAGCCGCGCCGGCTGACCTCGCTCTCCACCGAGGCCACGCAGGCGATGTGGTCGCCGGACGGGCGGAAGCTCGCGTTTGTCTCGGCGGTGTTTCCCGAGTTTTCCGCGAAGCCGTTCGCCGAGTCGGACAAGCTCAACCAGGAGAAACTGGCCGCCCGCGACGCCGCGAAGGTGAAGGCCCGGCTCTTCACGCAGCTGCTCTACCGGCACTGGGATTCGTGGGTCGACGGCCTCCGCCAGCACGTCTTCGTCGTATCCGTGAATCCGGACGGCACCGCGGCGGGCGACCCGCGCGACGTCACGCCCGGCGACAACGACGGCGTGCCCACCTCGTCGACCTTCGACGCCGGCGACGAATTCGCGTTCTCGCCCGACGGCACCGAACTCGTCTTCACCGCGCCGCCGCTGCCGGTGCGCACGCAGGCCTGGAGCACGAATCACGATCTCTGGTCGGTCAACCTCGCCACCGGCGAGCGCCGCCAGCTGACGACGAATCCCGCGGCCGACGGCGAGCCGCGCTTCTCGCCCGACGGCCAGTATCTCGCCTACCGCGCGCAGGCGCGGCCGGGCTTCGAGGCCGACCGCTGGCAGCTCTTCGTGCTCGACCGCGCGACGGGCGCGCACCGCAGCCTCACGGCGGCGTTCGACGCGACGATCGGCGGCTTCACGTGGGCGCCGGACGGCCGGACGCTGTATTTCGACGCGGACGAGGCCGGCGGCGTGTCGCTCTGGAGCGTCGGCCTCGACGGCGGCGCGCCGCGGCGCGTGGTGGCCGGCGGCACCAACGGCGACGCGGGCGTGACGCCCGACGGCCGCACGCTCGTCTTCACGCAGTCGCGGTTCACCGCACCGCCGGAAGTCTTCGCCCTCGCGCTCGACGGCCAGGCGGCGCCGCGCGCCGTCACGCGCATGAACGCCGCGCTGCTCGCGCCGGTCGCGATGAACGCCGGCGAATCCGTCACCGTCGCCGGCGCCGGCGGCACGCCGGTGCAGATGTGGCTGATCAAGCCGCCGCAGTTCGACCCGGCGAAAAAATACCCGCTGGTGTTCATCGTGCACGGCGGCCCGCAGAGCGCGTGGCACGACGGCTGGTCGACGCGCTGGAATCCCTCGCTCTGGGCGGCGCAGGGCTACGTCGTCGCGATGCCGAATCCCCGCGGCAGCCCCGGTTTCGGGCAGCGGTTTACCGACGAGATCTCCGGCGACTGGGGCGGCAAGGTCTACGACGACCTGATGGCCTGCCTCGATCATCTGAAGGCGCAGCCCTACGTGGACGCCACGCGGATGGCCGCGGCGGGCGCGAGCTACGGCGGCTACATGATGAACTGGATCAACGGCCACACCGACCAGTTCCGCTGCATCGTGAACCACGACGGCGTGTTCAACTTCTGGTCGATGTATGGCATGACCGAGGAAGTCTGGTTCGACGAGTGGGAGCACGGGATTCCGTGGGAGAACCCCGATTTCGAGAAGTTCTCGCCGCACAAATATGCGGCGAACTTCAAGACGCCGACGCTGATCATCCACAACGAACTCGATTTCCGCGTGCCGGTGGGCGAGGGCCAGCAGCTCTTCACGCTCCTGCAGCGCAAGGGCGTGCCGTCGAAGTTCCTGTCGTTTCCCGACGAGGGCCACTGGGTGCTGAAGCCGCAGAACAGCGAGCTCTGGCACCAGACGGTCTTCGCCTGGCTCGCGGAGTATCTGAAAAACTAGGACGCGGCTGCCGCGGCGGACGGGGCTCGGGCTCCCGTCCGCGCCCGGCCGGAAGCGGACGGCGGTCGCGCGGGCGGGCGCGCTCGCGATGACGGAGCCCCGGCCCACGGATGCGCGGCCCGGCCCCGCGGGGCGGCCGCGTTTCAGGCGCGGGGCAGGTCGAGGATGCCGCGCAGCACCGCGACGAGCTTCGCGTTTTCGAACGGTTTCTGGACGAAGCCCGCGATGTGCTGGCCGCGGAAACGCTCGGCGGACGCGCTCTCGCTGTAGCCGCTCATCAGGATCACGGGCACGGCGGGATTGAGCCGCTGGAGTTCGCGGCAGGTCTCCGCGCCGTCCATCACCGGCATGAGCAGGTCGAGCAGCACGAAGCGGAACGCCTGCGGATCGCGGCGGAAGATGGCGATCGCGTCGCGGCCGTCGACGGCCGGCGTGACCTGGAAGCCGTGGTGCTCGAGCACGCGGGCGCTGACGTCGCGCACGGCCTCCTCGTCGTCGACCAGCAGGGCCCGGCCGTGGCCGCGCCACGCGGCCGTCGCGGCGGGATCCTCGCCCACGGCGGCGGGCGCGCTGCCGGCGGCGGCGGGCAGCAGCAGGCGGAACGTCGTGCCGCGGCCGGGCGTGCTGTCGACCTTGACGGCGCCCTGGTGGCCGCGCGCGATGCCGAGCACGGCGGAGAGACCGAGGCCGTGGCCGGTGAACTTGGTGGTGAAAAACGGCTCGAACAGCCGCGCGATCACCTCCGGCGTCATGCCGCAGCCGTCGTCGGTCACCTCGAGAAACACATACGGCCCCGGTTCGAGGTTGGGCGAGAGATAGGTGGTGGCGAGGTAGGCGCGGTCGGCCTGCAGGCGCCCGGTGCGGACGACGATCCGGCCCGCGCGGTCGCCGACGGCGTCGGCGGCGTTCATGACCAGGTTCATCGCGATCTGGCTGAGCTGGGTGGGATCGCCCTGCACGGGCGGCAGAGCCCGATCGAGCTCGAAGTGGAGCGCGCACTTCTTCGGGATCGAGACCTGCAGCAGATGGGTGGTCTCCTCCACGATCCGGCTCAGGTCGACGAGCGCGGACGTCACCCGGCCCTGGCCGGAGTAGGCGAGCATCTGCCGGCAGAGCTCGGCGGCGCGCAGGGCGGCGAGCTCGATCTGGTGGATGGATTTTTCCGCCGGACTGTGGGCGGGGACGTCGAGCCGCGCCAGGGTGGCGTTGCCGAGCATCGCGGTGAGGAGATTGTTGAAATCGTGGGCGATGCCGCCGGCGAGGACGCCGAGGCTCTCGAGTTTCTGCGCCTGGAGGAGGTTGCGCTCGGTCTCGAGCCGCAGCCGCTCGGCCTTCTTCTGCGCGCCGATGTCGCGCGCGATGGTGGAGAGCATCACGGGCCGGCCTTCCTCGTCGTAATGCGCGAGGAGCAGCTGCGACACGGGCACCTCGTTGCCCGCGGCGTCGAGGAAGGCGGATTCGCCCTGCCAGATGCCGTTGGCGGCGGCCACCCGGAATCCCTCGCCCTGGAGTTTTTCCACGGCCCAGGCCGGATGGCTTTCCCGGATGTGCCGCCCTTGGATGGCGTCGTGCGGATCGAGGCCGCGGAGCCGGATGAAGGCGGCGTTCCGGTAGAGGATGCGACCGCTCATGTCGCAGGTGCCGATGAAGTCCGTGGTCGCCTCGAGGATCGAAAGCAGGCGCGAGCGCTCGCGCTCGGCCGTCTGGCGCCGCGTCACGGCCGAACCGAGCCCGAGTCCGACGGCGCCGATCGAGATGACGAACAGCAGCAGATCGACGACGACGTGCTGCGAGCCGCCGAAAACACGCACCGCGGCGAGACTGCTCAGCGTGAGCGCGAAGGTCGCGATCGTGGCGCCGGGCAGTCCGTGGCGCAGGCAGATCCAGATCAGCGGCACGAAGGAGAGATAGTAGGCGTGGTAGTCGCGGATGAAGGCGACGCCGTGGATCAGCCAGACGCAGCCGAGCACCGCGGCCGCCTGCGCGGCGATCTCGACGAGTTCGCGCCGTGTGCGCGTCCGTCTGGCGCCGGGCGGCGGGCCGGCGAGGCGGGGGGCGACATGCACGAGCAGGAGCGGCGTGACCGTCAGCACACCGGTCAGGTCGCCGATGCACCAGTAGCCCAGGAGAGGCGGATAGTTTTCCGGCGTCGTCCAGCCGGCGGCGAGGATCAGCGTCGAGCCGACCAGCGCGCCGATCGCGGGTGCGGCGAGGAAAAGCGCGACGAGACCGGCGACGCGCAACGGTTTGGTCGGACTTGGAACCGGTCCGTAATACCGCCGGACGAGCGCGCCGGCCCCGACATAGACCGCCGTGATCAGCAACGGCAGCGCGAAACGCGTCCAGTGCAGCGGCTCGGCGTTGAAGGCGATGGCCGTCGCGAGATTGGCGAGGAGGATGGCGGGTGCACTGCGCCAGCCGCGGACCGTGGCGAGCGCCAGCGCGAGGCCGACGGGCGGATACCACAGCGAAATGCCGGGAGGAACGGCAAAGGCCCGCGCGACCAGATCGAAGCCGACGTGGAGAAGAAAATAGAGGAGATAGACGACGGGAAGAGGCTTTCCCGTGAGGAACTTCATGACGCGTGAAAAGCGGGATTGCAGCGGCGGCGCCGGTCCTGGGCAAGAGGCAATCCGCGGTTCGTCCCATCCGTCCGCCGCATCGGCCCGGGCCGATGCGCTCAGCCGCGCGCGGGCGGCGCGCCGGCGGCCGCGAGCTTCTCGCGCAGGTGCGTGAGGCGCTGCTTCGATTCGCTGTTGCGCACCGCCATGGCGTAGGCGGCGGGCTCGCCGACGAGGAAGACCTTCTTCCTCCCGCGCGTGATCGCGGTGTAGAGGAGATTGCGCTGCAGCATCAGGAAATGCGCCTTGAGCAGCGGCACGATCACCACCGGGTATTCGGAACCCTGGGACTTGTGGATGCTGATGGCGTAAGCCAGCGCGAGGTCGCCGAACTCGCCGCGGGTGAAGGCGTGCCGCTCGCCGTCGAACTCGGCGTCGAGCGTGCCGGCGTCGGGATCGACGGCCACGATGGTGCCGATGTCGCCGTTGAAGAGGTTCTTGTCGTAGTTGTTCCGGAGCTGGATGATTTTGTCGCCGGCGCGGAACTCGCCCGCGACGGTGCGCAGGCGGCGGCCGGCGGGACCGGCGCCGTTGAGCGCGGCCTGGAGCTGCACGTTGAAATTGCCCACGCCGGCGACGCCCTTGTGCATCGGCGCGAGGACCTGCACGTCGTTGACCGGGTGCGGCCATTTCAGGACGCGCGGGATGAAGGTGGTGACGAGCTCGATGACCTTGCGCACGCAGTCCTCGGCGTCGGCCGCGGCGATGAAGTTGAGATCGGCCCAGACCTGGGCGGAGGCGACGTCGGGCAGCACGGCCCCGAGCGTGGGATCGCCGGCGTTGATCGCGTGGGCGGTGGTGACGATCTGGCTCTGGCCCTGCTGGCGGAAGATGACGGACAAACGGGTCACGGGCAAAGCCCGCGACCGGAGAGGGGAGAGGGGAGATGAGAGATCGGGACGATCCGGGGCGGGCTCGGAGCTGACCGCCGAAAGCTGATCGCTGAACGCGATCAGGTCCTTGAGGACGTTGCCGGCGCCGACGCTCGGGAGCTGGTCGGTGTCGCCGACGAGGAGCAGATGCGCGCGCGACGGCACGGCCTGGACGAGTGCGGCGGCGAGCCGCGAGTCGAGCATCGAGGCCTCGTCGACCACGAGGAAATCGGTGGCGAGCGGCGCGGACTCGTTGGCGACGAAGCCGCCCTTGGCGGGATCGTATTTGAGGAGCCGGTGAATGGTGGAGGCGAAGCCGCCGGTGGTCTCGGCGAGCCGCTGCGCGGCGCGGCCGGTGGGCGCGGCGAGATGCACGCGGACCTTCTTCGCCTTCAGGATCTCGACGAGGGCGCGCAGGATGGTGGTCTTGCCCGTGCCGGGACCGCCGGTGAGGATGGAGACCTTGTGGGTGAGGGCGCGCTTGAGCGCGGTGCGCTGGAGCTCGGCGAAGGCGAAGCCGGCCTTGGCCTCGGCCCACGCCACGGCGGCGTCGACCTTGATTGGCGGCAGTCCGCTGCCGACATGCGTGAGCCGGTGGATGGTGGCGGCGATCTTCTGCTCGGCGCGGTCGTTGTGCGGCAGCTGCACGAGCGCATGGCGCTCGGGGAGCGGCGGAGAGGGGAGATCGGAGGCGGACGATCGGGAAGGAGCGTGCCGGACGAGGGATTTGTTCGCCACGAGCGCGTCGATCCGGGCCTCGACGAATTTATGGTCGGTCTCGAGCTGGGCGGACGAGTAGTCGACGAGGTCGGCCTCGCGAAACGCCGTGTGGCCCTCCTCCTGCAGCGTCTCGAGCGCGAAGAGGATGCCGGCGTCGAGCCGCGGCGGCGCGTCGTTGGCGAAGCCGAGGTTGATGGCGATGCGGTCGGCGGTCTTGAACCCGATGCCGTCGATCTCGCGCGCGACGCGGTAGGGCTCGTTGAGCAGGATCGGCTTCGCCTGCGCGCCGTATTTGGCGACGAGCTTCACGCACTGGCCCGGCGTGACGCCGTAGGTCTGGAGGAAAATGTAGAGTTCTCGCTCGGTGCGTTTCTCGTCCCACGCGGCCTTGATCGCGGTCGCGCGCTTCTTCCCGATGCCCGCGACGTCGCGCAGCCGGCCGGATTCCTCGGTGAGGATGCGAAACGTCTCCGTGCCGAAGGCGTCGACGATCTTGTTGGCGTAGACCTTGCCGATGCCGGGCACGAGGCCGCTGCCGAGGTATTTGCGGATGCCGTAGACGGAGGCGGGCAGCTCGCTGCGGAATGCGGCGATCTTGAACTGCGCGCCGTGCTGCGAGTGGTGCGTCCACTCGCCGGTGAGGTGCAGCGTCTCGCCGCACTCCACGCCGGGCAGCGGGCCCACGATCGTGACCATCCCGGCGCGCTCCTTCGCCGCGGCGGCGGCGGGCGGCGGGTCGGGGCGGAACTCGGCGATCGTGTAGGCGTTTTCCTCGTTGAGGAACACGATGCGCTCGAGGACGCCGGTGAGCGAGGTATGTGAAGCGGGAGCGGGCACGCGCGGTCCGAGGAGAAACGGGTTTCGCGGCCGTGGCAAACCGGCAGCGGGCGCGCCGGCGCGCGAATCGCGGCGGCGGCGCGGCGTCAGGCCTCGAGCGCGCGGGCGACGGCGAAGAGATCCGGGAAAACGGCCTCGGCGCCCGCGGCCCGCAGCTGCGCCTCGGTGTGCGTGCCGGTCGTCACGCACCAGCAGGGGAAGCCGGCGTTGCGGCCCGTCTCGACGTCGTAGGGCGAGTCGCCGACGAGGAGCGTCCGCGCGCGGTCCGCGCCGAGCTGCCGGAGCGCGTAGTCGGAGAACTCGCGCTGCGGCTTGAGCCACGGGGTGTCGGTCGCGCCGAAGTTGCCCGCGAGCAGCGGGGCGAGGCCGAGGTGCGCGCAGACGCGGCGGCCGGAGGGGCCGTGCTTGTTGGTCAACACGGCGAGCTGCACGCCGCGGGCGTGGAGCGACTCGAGCAGCTCGCGCGCGCCGGGGAAGAGGGCGACGTCGTCGAGCATGGTGGCATCCCAGTAGGGCCGGTAGATCGGCAGCGCGGCGGCGACGTTCTCCGGGCCGGCGAGCCGCGCGATCGCGGTGTCAAGGCCGGCGCCGATGGCGGCACGGACCTGTTCGCGGGTGGGCGCGGGCAGGCCGAGCTGGCGCATCGTGTGGGTGTGCGCCCGCTGGATGGCCGCGAAATGGTCGACGAGCGTCCCGTCGAGGTCGAACAGGCAGGTGGCGAAGCGTGACATGAAAGGCGCGAGATTTGATTTGGCGACGGGCGGTGTCACGAGTGAACTGCGCGCATGGCCGCCTCCACCGAAACCGGGAGCGCGCAGGCGTCGGCCCGCGCGGAGGGCGAAACCCTCGTGGTTTCGCTGGCGGGGACGTGGCGGATCACCGCGCCGCGGCCGTCCTGGACGGAGGTGCTGGCGCAGCGCTCGCCCCGGCGGGTGCGGCTGGCCGTCGACGCCGCGGGGAGCTGGGACAGTTCGCTGGTGCTGTTCCTGTTCGAGGCCCGGCAGTGGTGCCGGGCGACCGGCGCGCAGGCCGACATCGAGGGGCTGCCGGAGAAACTCCGCACGCTGCTCGCGCAGATGGCGGCGTCGCACGAGACGAGCCTGCCGCGCGACCGCTCCGAGAATTTCTTCCAGGTCGTCGGTCTCGCCACGCTCGACGCCGGGCTCAAGCTGCGGGCGATCTTCCGCTTCGTCGGCGAGTGCGTGATCGCCCTCGTGCAGCTGGTGAAGAAGCCGCACAAGTTCCGCTGGGCCGACTGCCTCGACGAGATGCAGCAGTGCGGCGCGATGGCGCTGCCGATCGTGAGCCTGATCAGCTTCCTCGTCGGCGTGACGCTCGCCTACACCGGCGCGCTCGTGCTGCGCCAATACGGCGGCGACATCTACGTGGCCGACCTGATCGGCCTGGCGATGGTGCGCGAGATGGGCGCGATGATGACCGGCGTGGTGCTGGCGGGCCGGACGGGCGCGGCGTTCGCGGCGACGATCGGCAACATGAAGGCCAACGAGGAGATCGACGCGCTCGAGACGCTCGGCATCCCGGCGGTCAACTTCCTCGTGCTGCCGCGGCTGCTCGCGCTCGGCGTGATGATGCCGCTGCTCGCGCTCTACGCCAACGCGCTCGGCATCCTCGGCGGCATGGCGGTCGCGAAGAGCGTGCTCGAGATCTCCCCGACGGCCTACTGGGTCGAGATGCTGACGATCGTGAGCCTCGGCGACGTGACCGTCGGCGCGATCAAGGCGGTCGCCTTCGGCCTGATCGTCGGCCTCTCCGGCTGCCTGTGCGGCCTGCAGGCGGAGCGCAGCGCCGCGGGCGTGGGCCGGGCGGCGACGTCGGCCGTCGTCACCGCGATCCTGTTCATCATCGTCGCGGACGCGCTGTTCGCGGTGGCCTTCAACGTGATCGGACTGTGAACGCGCCGTCTCCAGATTCCAAGGACAAGCCCGCCGCCGTCGAGGCCGCGGGGCTCGAGTGCGGCTACGACGGCGTGGCGGTGCTGAAGAACATCTCGTTCGCGGTCCGGCCCGGGGAAGTGTTCTTCATCATCGGCGGCTCGGGCTGCGGCAAGAGCACGCTGCTGCGCAACCTCATCGGCATCCAGACGCCGATGGCGGGGGCGGTGACGTTTTCCGGCCGGTCGTTCACGCAGGCGACGGTGGAGGCCCGCCGCGACCTGCTGAAGACCTTCGGCGTGCTCTATCAAAGCGGCGCGCTCTGGACTTCGCTGACGCTGCGGCAGAACGTGGCGCTGCCGCTCGAGGAATACACCGCGCTGTCGAAGCGCGAGATCGAGGAGCTCGCGACGCTGAAGCTCGCGCAGGTCGGGCTGGGCGGCTTCGAGGACTACTATCCCTCGGAGATCAGCGGCGGCATGAAGAAACGCGCCGGGCTGGCGCGCGCGCTGGCGCTCGATCCCGCGATCCTGTTTCTCGACGAGCCGTCGGCCGGACTCGATCCGATCACCTCGCGCAAACTCGACGACCTCGTCCTGCAGATCCGCGACCTCTTCGGCACGACGCTGGTCGTGGTCTCGCACGAGCTGGCGTCGATCTTCGCCATCGCGGACCGCGTGATCCTGCTCGACCGCGCGGAGAAGGGCATCGTCGCGGAGGGGCCGCCGCGCGAACTGGCGGAGCGCAGCCGCGATCCGCGCGTGATCGAGTTCCTGCACCGCGGCGACCGGCCCGGCGCGGCCGCACTCCCATGAGAAACGCCGGTCCATGCCCGGGTCACGCGCGGCTTGCCTGCGGCGGCGGGCTCGCTTCCACTTGCCCTCCGGCCGCCCGTCCGCGCCCCGGCCTCCCTCCTTTGGAAAGTCATCGATGAAAACCAAGGTCAGTCCCACGATCGTCGGCGCCTTCGTGCTCGGGGCGTTCGTGCTCGGCTTCGTCGCGCTGCTGGCGTTCGGCGGCGTGAGCTTCTTCTCGAAACCGCAGCGCTTCGTGGTGTATTTCGACGAGTCGATCCACGGCCTCGACCTCGGCTCGCCGGTGAAGCTCCGCGGTGTCCGGCTCGGCCGCGTGGTCGACCTCAACATCCACTACGACGCGACGCGGAACCAGTCGGTCGTCGCCGTCGTCTGCGAACTGAGCCGCAACATGATCACCGACGCGAAGGGTGCGCAGCTCGACGTGTCGAGCCGCGACGAGCTCCAGCGGCTGGTCGACCACGGCCTGCGCGCGCAGCTCGGCGTGCTCGGGCTCGCGACCGGGCTCCTGTTCGTGGAGCTCGATTTCGTCGACCCGCACCTCTATCCCGCGCCGCCGCGCGCGGCCTCGACGAAGAATGTCGTCGTGCCCTCGATGCCGTCGGCGATCTCGGAATTCCAGGCCAACCTCACCGAGATCCTGAACGACGTGAAGAAGATCGATTTCGCCGGACTCTCGATCGAATTCAAGGGCCTCCTCGCCGACACGCGCCGGCAGCTCGCCGGCGTCGATCTCAAGGGCGCCGTCGACCAGTGGAAGAAAACCGGCGCGCAGGTCGAGGCGCTCGCCACGCAGCCGGAGCTGAAGGATCTGCTCGCGAATCTCAACGCGGCCGTCGCCGATCTCCGCGGCACGCTCGCGAAGGTCGACACGCAGGTCGGCGCCAACGGCGACGAATTGCGGGCGACGCTCGCGCAGGCGAAGCAGACGCTCGAGACCTTCAACGCCGCCGCGGCCAGCCTGCACAAGTTCATCGCGTCGCAGAGCGGCGTCGGCGACGACGCCGCGCGCGCGCTCAACGAGCTCGCCGCCGCGGCGGACTCCGTGCGCCGCCTCGCCGATTTCCTCGAACGCAACCCGCAGGCCCTGCTCAGCGGCCGCCCGCGGCCGGAGTAGCCGTGGCGTCCGGCGTTTCCCCCTTCCCGATCACCGTCCCGTCCTTTCCGCCATGAAACGTTCTCCTTCGCGCGCGTCGGTCCGCCAGCTTGCCGGTCTGCTCGGAATCGCGGTCGCGGCGCTGTCCGGCTGCGCGCTGCCGCAGGCCCAGCCCGATCTCACGCGCTTCTACGTGCTCGCCGCCGCGCCGGCGAAGACGGCCGCCGCGCCCGCGGAAAAACGCTGGCAGCTCGGACTGCGCCCGGTGGAGGCGCCGCCTTACCTGCACAATCGCGCGATGGTCGTGCGGCTCGGGGCGAACGAGGTGCGTTTCGCGGAGGAGTCGCGCTGGGCCGAGCCGATCGAGGCCGGCGTGGCACGCGTGCTGCGCGAGACGCTCGAGGCGCGGGCCGACGTGGAGCGCGTGGTGCCGGTCACGGCCAACGCGGAGACGCCGCGCGACTGCGACGTGCTCGTGCGCCTGCAGCGCTGCGAAGGCGCGCGCGACGCGGGCGTGGCCCGTTTCGTGGCGACCGTGGAGATTTACGCGCCGGGCGATCGTCCGGGACGCGTGGCCCGCGAAACCGTGTCGGTGGAAATCCCTGGCTGGGACGGCCGCGATTTCGCGGACCTCGCCCGGAAGCTCAGCGCGGCGGTGGACCAGCTCGCGGACAGGACGGTCGCGCTGCTCCCGCCGAAGAGTTGATTTTTCCCGCGCGGCCTGCGGATCCGCGCCGCGGAAAAGCGCGGGTGAAACGCATCCGGACCGTCGCGTGCGGCTCCGGATTGCGCGAAAGGCTCCCGTGCGGCGAACGATCGCGGCGGCGAGACGGCGCGATTTCAGGAAGAGCCGTGCGCTGCGGTGTGAGAGATGAAACGGTTTCCCGCGCCGGAGCCGTCGATGCGTTCGAATCGTGGGCAAGTCCGCGCCGGGCGAGGCGTTTCCTGAGAGAGCCGCCGGTGCGCCGGGCCGAGGCGAAACGCTGGCATGCTTCCGGCTAAAGGAGAGTCCGCATGAACACGCGTGATCTCGGAACCTTCGCGGTGTTGAATTTCTCCCTCGAAGAGGGCGACGACGGTCGTCCCGTGCAGCGGACGGAAAGTTGCGGGACCTTCCTCGAGGTGGAGCGGGCGTTCGCCGTGGCGCGGGAACGGGCCGGTCGCGAGCTGGCGCAATTGCAGGCGGAGTCGTGCACGACCGTTTTCGAGCTGGTGGACACGGAGTGGGGCTACGATGTCCGGCAGGACTATCTCGTCGTCTCGCGTTTCTGGGTGCACGACCGGACGCCGTCGGCCCTGCCGTTGTGAGCGGTCCGCCCGGGCGGGCATCAAGCGGCCCGGGCGGCGTTTTCCGGACGTTTCCGGCGCGCGGCGGCGCGTCAGGCGCCGAAGAATTTCAGGATCCGGCGCATCGAGGCCACGAGGACATCGATCTCCTCGGGCGTGTTGTAGACGTAGACGCTCGCGCGCGTCGTGCTCGTGAGGCCGAGCTTTTTCATCAGCGGCTGGTTGCAGTGATGACCGCCGCGGAGCGCGAGTCCGTCCTCGTCGGCGAAGGTGACGATGTCGTGCGCGTGCACGCCCTCGAAGGCGAAGCTGACGACGCCGCTGCGCCCCGTGCGCGGTCCGAGGATGCGGATGCCGGGCAGGGTGGAGAGTTTTTCGTAGGCGAGCTGGCCGAGTTCGGCGTCGTGCCGCGCGATCGCGTCGCGGCCGAGGGCGTCGAGATAATCGCACGCGACGCCGAGCGCATAGGCGTCGGCGAAATTCGGTGTGCCGGCCTCGAAGCGCTCGGGTGAAGGCTTCCATTTGCTGGCCTGGTATTCGACGACGGAGATCATGCCGCCGCCGCCCTGATAAGGCGGCATGGCGTCGAGGAGTTTCTGCCGGCCATAGAGCACGCCGATGCCGGTGGGGCCGGCCATCTTGTGGCCGGAGAACGCGTAGAAATCGCAGCCGAGCGCGCGGACGTCGACCGGCAGGTGGCCGATGGACTGCGCGCCGTCGATGACGGTGACGATGCCTTTCGCGCGCGCCTTGGCGCAGAGCTCGGCGGCGGGGTTGACCGAGCCGAGGGTGTTGGAAACGTGGGTGAAGGCGAAGAGCTTCACGTCGGGCGTGAGCAGGCCGTC
>Ga0222421_100322_pt1 | contig 19266 bp, 10 predicted proteins | sample 3A1ome_2_FD_182473 | JGI IMG/M metagenome (GOLD analysis project Ga0222421, IMG submission 182473) | Enriched microbial communities from leaf-cutter ant dump, University of Wisconsin, Madison, United States - 3A150A (version 2) | ecosystem: Environmental > Terrestrial > Nest > Insects nest > Nest... | reverse complement strand
CCGCCTCCTCGCCAACGAGGGCGACCTCATGCCCGTCAGCGCCATCCCGGTCGACGGCACCTGGCCCACCGGCACCACGCGCTTCGAGAAGCGCAACATCGCCCTCGAGGTCCCCGTCTGGGACGCCGCAATCTGCATCCAGTGCAACAAGTGCGTGCTCGTCTGCCCGCACGCCGCCATCCGCTCGAAGTTCGCCGCGCCCGAGGCGTTCGCCGACGCGCCCGCCGGCTACCGCACCGCGGCTTTCCGCTCCAACGAATTCCCCGGCCAGCGCTTCACCCTCCAGGTCGCGCCCGAGGACTGCACCGGCTGCTCGCTCTGCGTCCAGGTCTGCCCCGCGAAGGACAAGACCAACCCGAAGCACAAGGCGATCGACATGCTCCCGCAGCCGCCGCGGCTCGAGCTCGACCGCGCGCACTGGGACTTCTTCACCGCGCTGCCCGACCCCGACCGCACCAGGATCGACGCCACCACCGTCAAGGGCGCGCAGTTCCTCACGCCGTTGATCGAGTTCTCCGGCGCCTGCTCCGGCTGCGGCGAGACGCCCTACCTCAAGCTGCTCACCCAGCTCGTCGGCGACCGCCTCCTCATCGCCAACGCCACCGGCTGCTCCTCCATCTACGGCGGCAACCTGCCGACCACGCCCTACACCACCAACCGCGAGGGCCGCGGCCCGACGTGGGCCAACTCGCTCTTCGAGGACAACGCCGAGTTCGGTCTCGGCCTGCACCTCGCCGTCGAGCAGCGCGCCCGCACCGCCCGGATCCTGCTCGCCGCCCAGGCGCCGCGCGTCGGCGACGATCTCGTCCGCGCCCTCCTCGACGCCGACCAGTCCACCGAGACCGGCATCGCCACGCAGCGCGCCCGCGTCCTCGCCCTCCGCGAGAAGCTCGTCGGCATCGATCATCCGGATACGCGCCGGCTGCTCGCGCTCGCCGACGACCTCGTGAAGAAGTCCGTCTGGATCGTCGGCGGCGACGGCTGGGCCTACGACATCGGCTACGGCGGCCTGGACCACGTCCTCGCCTCCGGCGCCAACGTCAAGGTCCTCGTCCTCGACACCGAGGTCTACTCCAACACCGGCGGCCAGTCCTCGAAGTCCACGCCGCTCGGCGCCGTCGCCAAGTTCGCCTCCGGCGGCAAGGGCGTCGGCAAGAAGGATCTCGCGCTCATGGCCATCCAATACGGGCACGTCTACGTCGCCCGCGTCGCCCTGGGGGCGAAGGACAGCCAGACGGTGACGGCGCTCCGCGAGGCCGAGAGCTACCAGGGCCCCGCGCTCGTCATCGCCTACTCGCACTGCATCGCGCACGGCTTCCCGCTCCACCTCGGCCTCGAGCAGCAGAAACTCGCCGTCGACTCGGGCTACTTCCCGCTCTTCCGGTATGACCCGCGGCTCGCCGCGGCCGGCGAGGCGGCGTTCAAGCTCGATTCGGGCGTGCCGAAGACCGAGGTCACGAAGTTCATGGCCAACGAGACCCGTTTCTCGATGCTCAAGAACATCAACCCGCAGCGCTTCGAGGAACTCGGCGCGCTCGCCCAGTCCCAGTCCCGCCGCCACTTCGCGCTCTACCAAAACCTCGCCGGCATCGCGATCGCCAACAACCCGGCGCCGGCGGCTCCCGCCGCTCCCGCCAAACCCGCGCCCGGCGCGAGCTGAGCGTTCGCGCCTCGTGCCGTGCCCGTCATCCGCCTCGTCCGCAGCCTGAAGCCCGACACTTCCGGACGATCACGATGACGGGCCCGACCGGGCGCCCCAAAGCCTGACGTTCCCGCTTCCCCAACCTCGAACTCCGTCTTCGCTCTCCTCGCCCTCCGGCGTCTCCGCTCCGCCATGAACCTCGCCACGACCTACCTCGGCCTCCCGCTGCGCAATCCCCTCATCGTCGGCGCCTCGCCGTTCTGCGACAATCTCCACGCCGCCGGCCAGCTGCAGGACGCCGGCGCCGCCGCGATCGTCATGCGCTCGCTCTTCGAGGAGCAGATCACCCTCGAGCAGCGCGCCTTGTTCAACAGCACCGAATCCGTGGCCGACAGCAGCGCCGAGGCCGCGTCGTATTTCCCCGCCTACGAGGACTACCAGCTCACGCCCGACCACTACCTCGCCCAGCTGGGCCGGCTCAAGGAGTCGCTCAAGATCCCCGTCATCGCCTCGCTCAACGGCCGCACGCCCGGCGCCTGGACCGAGTATGCCGGCAAGTTCGAGCGCGCCGGCGCCGACGCCATCGAGCTCAACCTGTATCAGCTCGTCACGGACGCCGCCGTCTCCGGCGCCGCGGTCGAGGAGACGATGCTCGAGGTCGTGCGCAGCGTCACCGCCACGGTGAAGATCCCGGTCGCGGTCAAGCTCTCGCCCTTCCACTCCTCGCTGCCGCACTTCGTCGCCGCGATCGAGCAGGCCGGCGCCGCGGGCGTGGTCCTGTTCAACCGTTTTTACCAGCCCGACTTCGACATCGAGGCGCTCACGGCGCTGCCGACCCTGCGGCTGTCCGATTCCAGCGAACTGCTCCTGCGCCTGCGCTGGCTCGCGATCCTGTCGCCCGGCCGGCGCGCGTCGCTCGCGGCCAGCGGCGGCGTGCACACGACCGACGACATCGTCAAATCGCTCCTCGCCGGCGCCAACGCGGTCCAGCTCGTCGCCGTGCTCCTCAAGCACGGCCCGCGCATCCTCACGACGCTGCTCCACGACCTCGACCGCTGGGCGGTGGAGCACGACTACGCCTCGCTCGACGAACTGCGCGGCGCGCTCAACCACAGCCGCTGCCCCGATCCCGCCGCCTTCGAGCGCGCCAACTACCAGAAGATCCTGCAAAGCTGGGTCATTTGAGCCGGCCGCGCCCCGCCGCGCGCGTCCTCCGCGATCGATTCACGCGCCGCCGGCGGCGTTTCCGCTGAAATCCACCCGATCGCAGCCGCACCCTTCACACGCGCGCGCCGCGCCCCGACCGCCGGACGCACCGGATCGACCGCCCGTCGCTTCCCGGCTGGCCTCGGGCCCGGTTTGCGACTGTTCTGGCGGCCTATGAAACTCCGGTTCGTCGTCTGGCTGTTCGCCGCCTCGCTCCTGTCCGTCCCCGCCCTCCGCGCCGACGAGGGCATGTGGCTCTACTCCGCCCCGCCGCGCGAGGCCATCAAGGCCCGCTACGGCTTCGATGTCACCGACGCCTGGCTCACGCACCTGATGCAGTCCTCCGTCCGCTTCAACAGCGGCGGCTCGGGCTCCTTCGTCAGCGGCGACGGACTCGTCATCACCAACCATCACGTCGGCGCCGACGCGCTCCAGAAGATGAGCACGCCCGGGCACAACTACCTGCGCGACGGCTTCTACGCCAAGACCGCCGCCGACGAGGTCCGGTGCGTCGACCTCGAGCTCAACGTCCTCCAGTCGATCGAGGACGTCACCCTCCGCGTCAACGCCGCCATCCCCGCCGGCGCGACCGGCGACGCCGCCGCCCGGGCGCGCCGCGCCGTCATCGCCGGGATCGAGAAGGAATCCCGCGAGCGCACCGGGCTGCGCAGCGACGTCGTCACGCTCTACCAGGGCGGCGCGTATCATCTTTATCGATTCAAACGCTACACCGACGTCCGCCTCGTCTTCGCGCCCGAGTCGCAGATCGCGTTCTTCGGCGGCGATCCGGACAACTTCGAATATCCCCGCTACGACCTCGATGTCTGCTTCTTCCGCGTCTACGAAGACGGCCGGGCCGTGCAGCCCGCGCACTTCCTCCGGTGGTCCGCCACGGGCGCGAAGGACGGCGAGCTCGTGTTCGTCTCCGGCCACCCCGGCCGCACCAGCCGCCTGCTCACCGCGCCCGAGCTCGAATACCTCCGCGACAACCAGTTCCCGTATCTGCTGCAGCGGCTGAAGCGCCTCGAGGTCCTGCTCACCGCCTGGAGCGGCCGCAGCGCGGAAAACGCCCGCCGCGCCCGCGAGGATCTGTTCTCCATCCAGAACTCGCGCAAGGTCCGCGACGGCGGCCTCGCCGCGCTTCAGGACGCCGCGTTCCTCGGCGCGAAGCTCTCGGCCGAGCAGGCCTTCAAGCGCCAGCTCGCCGACCAGCCCGACGGCGCCGCCGCGCTCGCCGCCTTCGACCGCATCGCCGCCGCGCAACAGGTCATCGCCGGCATCGCCCTGCGCCAGCGCCTGCTCGAGGCCGGCCACGGTTTCGACGCCGAATCCTTCCGGATCGCCCGCAGCCTGCTCCGCGCCGGCGACGAGCGGACCAAGCCCAACGGCGAACGCCTGCGGGAATTCGCCGACGCGCGGCGCGAGCCGTTCGAACTCGACCTGTTCTCCGACAAGCCGGTCTATCCCGACCTCGAGATCGTCACGCTCGGCGACTCGCTCACCTTCCTCGCCGAGCAGCTCGGCTACCGCGATCCGCTCGTGCAGGCCGTGCTCGCCGGCCGCTCGCCGCGCGCCCGCGCCGCCGAGCTGATCCACGGGACGCAGGTCCGCGACGTCGCCTTCCGCCGGAAACTCTACGAAGGCGGCGCCGCCGCCGTGACGGCCGCGCACGACCCGCTGATCGAGCTCGCCCGCCTGATCGACGCGGAATCGCGCTCCGTCCGCCGGATCGCCGAGTCGCAGGACGAGATCAAGCAGCAGGCGCAGGCCGTGATCGGCAAGGCCCGCTTCGCCCTCCAGGGCACCGGCACGTATCCGGACGCCACCTTCACGCTGCGCCTCAGCTACGGCCGCGTGGCCGGCTACGAGGAAAACGGCGTCCGCGTCCCCGCGACCACCGACTTCGCCGGGCTCTACGCCCGCAGCGCCGCACAGGGCAACCGCGAGCCGTTCGAGCTGCCGCCGCGCTGGCTCGCGCGCCGCGGCGCGCTGGACCTCGCCACGCCCTTCAACTTCGTCAGCACCTGCGACATCATCGGCGGCAACTCCGGCAGCCCGACGGTCAACGCCGCCGGCGAGTTCGTCGGCATCATCTTCGACGGCAACCTGCAGTCGTTGTCGTCGGATTTCGGTTACGAGGACACGCAGTCGCGTGCGTTGAGCGTGCACAGCGCCGGCATCCTCGCGGCCCTGCGCCAGGTCTACGAGGTGCCCGCGCTCGCCGACGAGCTGGTCCACGGCCATCGCTGATCCCCGCCGCGGGTTTCGGCCCGCCGCCAGCGCCCTTTCGGGCCGGTCCTTCGCGACCGGCCCTTTTTGCGCCCGCGAGGCCGGACGGGCCGCGTTCCAGATCACCCGCGCCGACGCACCCGGCGGCTTTCATCCGGAAGCGCAAAGAGTTCAGCCGCATCCGATCACCCGACCTTGTGTCACGTTTGTGACAGGTCTCCGCCGCCATCCGGCCCGACAGAGGGAATACTCCCTTATTCTCCGATCTCTATGAAAAACTGGACCATTGGCCGCCGCATCACCCTGGGCGGCGCCACCCTGCTTCTCCTTCTGCTGACCGTTGGAGCCGTGGCCTTTGTCGCACTCCGCAACATCAGCGTGCTCGCACGCGACCGCCTGCAGAATGATGCCATCCCCGGCATCGTCGGCATCTCGGACATCGGAACCTATTCCCTGCGCAGCCATATCCGCACCCTGATGGCGGGAGCCGCCACCGATCCGGCCAAGCGCGATCAGTTCATCGCCCAGATCGCGGACAACACCGCCAAGGTCAACAGCGCCATGGAGAGCTACGAGGCGTCGATCACCGCCGCGGAAGACCGCGGCAACTTCGAACAGTTGAAACAGAAACGGGCCGATTACATTCAGGCCCGCGACGCCTATCTTTCGTTCGTAAAGGCCGGGAAGAGCGCCGAGGCCGCCACCTGCCTCGAAGCCCAGCTCGAACCCGTCTTCGCCGCCTACCGCGACCACGCAGCCATGATGTTGAAGTGGAACCAGGACGTCGCCGTGAAAGTCTCGCTCGGCATCACCCAGACTGCCACGCGCTCCGTCACGCTCGCGACCCTCATCGCCGGCTTCAGTGTCGCGCTCGGTCTCGCGCTCGGCTGGATGATCATCCGCAGCGTGAACCGCGTGCTCCAGCAGATCTCCGCCGGGCTCGATGAATCCGCCGCCCAGATCACTTCCGCCGCCGGCCAGGTCTCGGCCAGCAGCCAGTCGCTCGCCGAGGGCTCCAGCGAACAGGCCGCCAGCCTCGAGGAAACCAGTTCGTCGCTCGAGGAGCTCTCCTCCATGACGAAGCGCAACGCCGGCAGCGCCGGCACCGCCAAGGAACTCTCCGGCCAGACCCGCATCGCCGCCGAGGCGGGCAACACCGACATGAACGAGATGCGCGCGGCGATGGACGCGATCAAGACGTCCTCCGCCGACATCGCGAAGATCATCAAGACGATCGACGAGATCGCGTTCCAGACGAACATCCTCGCGCTCAACGCCGCCGTCGAGGCCGCCCGCGCCGGCGAGGCCGGCATGGGCTTCGCCGTCGTCGCCGAGGAGGTCCGCTCCCTCGCCCAGCGCTCCGCCCAGTCCGCCAAGGAAACCGCCGCCAAGATCGAGGTCGCCATCCGCAACGGCGAGCACGGCGTCGTCATCTCCGGCAAGGTCGCCCAGTCGCTCGACGTCATCGTCGAGAAGGCCCGCAAGGTCGACGAACTCGTCGCCGAGATCGCCACCGCCTCCCACGAGCAGAGCCAGGGTATCGGACAGATCAATACCGCCGTCAGCCAGATGGACCAGGTGACGCAGGCCAACGCCGGCGGCGCCGAGGAGACCGCCGCCGCCGCCGAGGAGCTCAACGCCCAGTCCCACGTGCTCCGCGACGCTGTGATCGAACTCCGCCGCCTGGTCGACGGCCGGCAGGCCTCCACGGCCGCCACCCATCCGGCGCCGACCTCCGCCGGCATGACGCACGCCTCCGCTTCCTCCGTGAAAAAACCTCACCTCGTGGTGCCCGCCCGCCCGCGGGCCGTCACGCCCGCCGTCAACGGCGCCCACGACGAGCACTTCGTCAACGCCTAGGACTCCGCTCCGCCGGCCGCCGCCTCCGCCGCGGCCGGCGGCTTCGCGCCGCCTTACGCCTCCTCGGCCGCCAGCAGATAGCCGGCGCTGGTCACGCTCTTGATCCAGCGCGGCTCCTTGCCGTCGTCGCCGAGTTTTTTGCGCAACCGCCAGATGTGCGTGTCGAGCGTGCGGGTCTCCGGCAGATAGGTGTAACCCCAGACCACGTCGAGCATCCGCTCGCGCGTGACCGGTTCGCCGCGGTGCCGCGCAAGCAGCTCGAGGATGGCGCACTCGGTGCGCGAAAGCTTGACCGGCCCGGCGGCGCCCCGCGCCTCCATCAGTTTCAGATCGATGGTCAGCCCGCCGATCCTCAGTCCGGCCGCCGCGACCGCCGCGGATTCATGACGGCGCAGCAGGGCCTGCACGCGCGCCAGCAGCTCCGTGTAGGCGTAGGGCTTGCCGAGATAATCGTCGGCCCCGACCGTGAGCCCCTTCACCCGATCCTCCACCTCGCGCCGGCCCGACAGCACCAGCACGGGTATCCCGATTCCCAATTCGCGCAGCCGGGCGATCACCTCGAGGCCGCCCATGCCGGGCATCTCGATGTCGAGCAGCGCCAGCGCGGGCTTCTCCTCCTGCGCCAGTTTCAACGCCGCCCGGCCATCCGCCGCCTCGAGCACACGATAGCCTTTCTGGATCAGGAGCTCGACGATGATCCGTCGGGTTTCGAGTTCGTCGTCCGCGACGAGGATGCGTTCGTGCTGCGCCATGGGTGGAAGTCTGGAGTGATGACTGCAATCGCAAGCATATGGACCGCCGCGTCGTTCCCGCCACATGAAAAGAGCGGTCCGCAGCGTTTCCGCCCGGTGCCGCACCCAGCGATCCCTGCCGACGCTCCCGGCTGGGCGACGTTCCCCGGGGAGTTCGCCACGACGGCGGGTTTTCCGGCCATTCGAAGCGCCTAATAGTTCCACCGTCTGGCGGAGAAAGACTGCAACCGTCTGGCCGGTGAGCCACTCATCAACGCATGAGGCCATCGGATCAGGACAGAACCCAGCCGCATCGGAAACCGCGCGTTCCGCGAGAGAACGAGGCGGGTTACCGGCATCTGTTTCAGGACAACCCCTGTCCGATGTTCGTCTACGAGCTGCCCACGTTGCGCATGCTCGCCGTCAACGAAGCCGCCCTGCGCTGCTACGGCTTCACGATGGAGGAATTCCTGCAGCTCAACGTGTGCGACCTGCATCCGGCGGACGAACGGCCCCGGCTCACCCAGGCGATCCTGAACCGTGCGTCCGGCCCCGCGGCCAGCGGGCCGTGGCGTCTGCGCCGCAAAGACGGGACCGAGATCGTCGTCGAGGTCAGCTCGCTCGAGCTGACCTGGGAGGGCCGCAACGCCCGGTGCGCCTCGCTCTCCGACATCACCGAGCGCAGACGCGCGGAGGAGGCCATGCAGAAGCGCATGGTCGCCCTGACCAACCCGGCCGATGTCACGGCCAGCGTCGACTTCGACGATCTCTTCAACCGGGACGACATCCAGAAACTGCAGGATCAGTTCGCCCGGGCCACCGGTGTCGCCGCCGTGATCACGCGGCCGGACGGCACGCCCATCACCCGGCCGAGCAACTTCACTCCGCTGTGCGCGGATATCATCCGGCAAACCGAGCTCGGCCGCTGCAATTGCTTCAAATCCGACGCCGCGCTGGGCCGGCCCGATGCGACGGGTCCGATCGTGCGCCCCTGCCTGAGCGGCGGGCTGTGGGATGCGGGCGCGAGCATCGTCGTGGGCGGCCGGCACATCGCGAACTGGCTCGTCGGCCAGGTGCGCGACGAGACGCAGGACGAGGCGCCGCTGCGCGCCTACGCCCGAGCCATCGGCGCGGACGAGACGGCGTTCATCGCGGCGTATCGGCGGGTGCCGGCCATGACGCGCGAGCGGTTCGAGGCGATCGCGCAGACCGTGTTCACGCTGGCGCGGCAGCTCTCGTCCGCCGCCTATCAGAACATCCAGCAGGCCCGGTCCATCGCCGCCCGCAATCTCGCGGAGGACGCGCTGCGCGCCCGTGAGGAGCAGTTTCGCGCCACGATCGAGCACGCGGGCGCCGGCTATTTCCGGGTCGACCGAGAAGGGCGCTTCGAGGCCGTCAACCGCGCCTGGCTGCGGATGCACGGCCGGCTCTCCGCCCAGGAGATCCTCGGCCAGCCCTTCCAGACCACCCTCGTGGAAAAAGACCGGGAGGCCGGGGAAAGGAACCTGCAACGCAGCCTCGCCGGCTGGGAGCTGCCCAACGGCGAGGCGACCCGCCGGCTGGCGGACGGCTCGACGGCCTGCCACTCGTTCTCGCTGCATCCGGTGCGCCGCGACGGCGAAGTGGTCGCGGTCGAGGGCTTCATCATCGACACGACCTCGCTGCGGCGCGCCGTATCCGATTACAAGATGCTGTTCGACACCATGCTCGACGGCTTCAGCCTCTACGACGTCGTCTGCGACCACGCCGGCCGGCCGGTGGACTTCCGCTACCTGACCGTCAATCCCGCCTACGAGCGCCAGACCGGGCTCAAGGCGGAGGCCGTGCTCGGCCGCACCCTGCTGGAAGTGATGCCCACGATCGAGCCGTCCCGGATCGACGCCTACGGGCAGGTGGCCCTGACCGGCGAGCCGCGGATGCTCGTGAGCTACAACCGGACGCTGCAACGCCACCTTTCCATCAGCGCCTTCCGCCCGGCGCCGGGACAGCTGGCCTGCATGGTGATCGACATCACGGCGCGCAAGCGCGCCTCGGCGCAGATCCGCGAGCAGGCGGCGCTCCTCGACGTCACCCACGACGCCATCTTCGTCGCCCGCATGGACCGGACGGTGACCTACTGGAACCGCCGCGCCGCAGTCATGTTCGGCCTGCCGCCGGACGCCGCCGGCCAGAAGATCGAGACGCTCACCTACCAGGAACCTCCGGCTGATTTTCCCGGCAGCTGGAAAACCATCGTCGAGCAGCACGACTGGAACGGCGAGCGCCGGTGGACCACGCCCACCGGCCATCCGCTCGACATCCGGATCCGCACACGGGTGTTTTCCCCCTCCGGCGGCGAGGACGCCTCGGTGCTCGTCGTCATCACCGACATCACGGAAAGCAAGCGGCTCGAGGCGCAGTTCCTCCGCGCCCAGCGGCTGGAAAGCCTCGGCGCCCTCGCCAGCGGCGTGGCCCACGACCTCAACAACGTGCTCACGCCGATCCTCATGGCGGCGGAGCTGCTGCGCCCGCTGGCCCAGGCGCAGGATGATCTCGAGACCCTGCGGCTGCTCAGCGACAGCGCGCGGCGCGGCTCGGACATCGTGCGGCAGCTGCTCCTGTTCGGCCGCGGCAGCGATTCGCCGCGCTCGGCGCTCAACCTCGGCGGCGTCATCCAGGACGTGGGCCGGATGATGCACGGCACGTTCCCCAAGAACATCGTGCTCTCGATCCAGGCCCCCGCGGATCTCCGGCTCGTCGACGCCGACCGCACCCAGATCCACCAGGTCGTCCTCAACCTCTGCGTCAACGCGCGCGACGCGATGCCGCAGGGCGGCCGCCTGGCCGTCGTCGCGGACAACGTCGAGGTCGACGAAGCCTTCGCGCGCAGCCATGGCGGCAAGCGCACCGGCGGTCACGTGCGTCTCCAGGTCCGCGATACCGGCACGGGCATCGCGCCCGAGCACCTCGACAAGATTTTCGACCCGTTCTTCACCACCAAGCCGGTCGGCCAGGGCACCGGCCTCGGCCTCGCCACCGTGCTCGGCATCGTCCGCAGCCACGACGGCATCCTCGACGTGCAATCGACCGTCGGCGCCGGCACGACCTTCGCGATCTACCTGCCGGCGGCCGTCGTCGCCCCCCGCGACGCCGCCGGCGAAAACGGTCTCCAGCCGCGGATCGGGAACGACGAGCTGGTCCTCGTCGTCGAGGACGAGGAGAGCATCCGCAGCACCCTCCAGCGCGCGCTGACCGCGCATCGCTATCGCGTGCTGGTCGCCTCGGACGGCGCCGAGGCGCTCGGGGTCTTTGCCAAGCATGCGGCCGGGGTGAAGCTGGTGATGACCGACGTGATGATGCCGGTGATGGACGGACGGCAGATGGTGGGTGCGCTGCGGCGGCTGAATCCCGGCGTGCCGGTCGTGGTGATGAGCGGCCTGGCCTCGCACCGGGGCGAGTTCGAGCGGACCTTCCGCACGCGCCTGCGGTTTCTGGCCAAACCGTTCGACTCCGATCATGCGCTGCGGGTGGTGCGCGAGGCGCTCGACGAGGCCGCGGCTCCGGCCGCCTGAACATCTTCCCCCGTATCCGCCTCTACACGACCGTTCGGGTCCGGGCCGCGCGGCGGCGGGCCAGCCGCTCCAGCAGCGCATCGAACCGCCGGCGGTGCCGCGCGGGCGCGATCGCGTCGTAGTGCTGCGGAATCATGAACCGCGGGTCGAGCCGCCGCGCCTTCTCCAGGCTCGCCGGGATCAGCTCCGGCGCCGCGTTCAGGATCGGCGGCGGCAGATGGACGTTGAAGAAGTAGCTCGCGAACAGATCGCCGCTGAAAAGCACGTCGTGCCGCGCGCTGTAAAAACCGCAGTGTCCCAGCGTGTGCCCGGGCAGGTGCACCACGCGCAGCCCGCCCCAGAACGGCAGTTCGTCGCCGTCCGCGATCGTCACGTCGATCTTCGCCGGCGCTCCGGTCCGCAGGATCGCGCGGCCCGCGCGCTCCAGTTTCCCGCAGCCCACGCTGCGCCCCGTGTAGGGAAACGTGCCGTCGATGTGCGCCTGCTCGAGCGCGTGTCCATGGACGGGCGCGCCGCTCCACGCCTTGGCCCACGCGAGATTGCCGGCGTGGTCGAGGTGACCGTGCGTGAGCAGGATCGCCCGCAGGTCGCGCGGGCCGAGCCCGGCCCGGCGCAGCCGCCAGCGGATCAACGCCGGCTCGCCGATCAGCCCGGTGTCGAGCAGCACCGCGCCGCGGCCGTCCGGCTCGATCAGCAGGTGGCACACGCCCATCACGCCGCGGATCGTCCGCACGCGCCGGAGCCAGTCGTCGTTGTCGGCCATCACGTCGACTTCACCGCTGCGGTGGCGGGCCGTCAACGCCCGCGTCCGGAACACCGCGAGTCTGCGTCGCAACGCGGACGTGTCAGAGTTCGACCGCAAGCGTCCGGCGCAGCGTCAGGTCCGCATCGGCCGACGAGGTGCCGACCAGCAGCTCGATCCGGCCGGGCTCGACTGTCCACGCGTGCCGCTCGACATCCCAATACGCCAGGTCGTCCGGTTTCAGTTCGAATTTCACCGTGCGTTTCGCGCCCGGGGCGAGCGTCACGCGCTGGAAGCCGCGCAGCTCCTTCAGCGGCTGCGCCACCCGCGACCCGAGGCGCCGCACGTAGAGCTGCACGACCTCGTCGCCTTCGCGGCGGCCGGTGTTCGCGAGGTCGGCCTCCACCGTCACACCCCCGGCGCCGATCGCCGCGGCGCTCGTCTGCAGGTTCGACAGCGCGAAGGTCGTGTAACTCAGGCCGTATCCAAACGGATATTGCGGCTCGCCGGTGAAATACTGGTAGGTGCGGCCGCGCCGGATGTCGTAGTCCATCAGCGGCGGCAGCTGGTCGAGCGACTTCGGCCAGGTCTGCGTGAGCTTGCCGCCCGGGGTCGCGTCGCCGAAGAGGACGTCCGCGAGCGCGTTGCCCAGCTCCTGGCTCGACTGCGTGAGATGCAGGATCGTCGTCGCATGCCCGGCCGCCCACGGCAGCGCATAGGGGAAGCTCGAGATCAGCACGACGATCGTGTTCGGGTTCGCCGCCTGCACGCGGCGGATGAAATCCTCCTGATCGGGCTGCAGCACGATGTCCTTCCGGTCCACGGCCTCCTTGCCCTCGCTCGGCGAGGTCGCGAGGCCCCAGCCAGCGTTGCTCTCGGGATGGTTGCCGACACAGACGACCGCGATCTGCTGCCTGCGGGCGAGCTCCACGGCGATGTCGCTCGTGTCGGCCACCCAGTTCACGTCGATCTCGCGGCCGGCCGCGCGCTCGATGCCGTCGCGCGGCGAACTCGCATACGGCGGCGTGCCGCCATACCAGTCGGGCAGCACCTCGTTGGCGCGCGGGCCGACGACCGCGATCGATTTCACCGCCCCGCGATCGAGCGGGAGCAGGCCGGCGGAGTTTTTCAACAGCACGATCGATTTCCGCGTGACGCGGCGGACGAGCGCGCGCGTCGCCTCCTCCGTCCAGGGCGGCGGCTCGCCGGCGACACCGATCCGCCGATACGGATCGCGCTCCGCCGGGTCGAGCAGACCGAGCTTGATCGAGACGCGGAACAGGCCGCGCAGCGCGTGATCGAGATCCGCCTCGGTGATGAGCCCGCGCTTGAGCGCCTCCTCGACCGGCGCCTGGTGCTTGTCGAGGAAATGGTTGATGCCCGCCTTCAGGCAGGCGGCGGCCGCGGTGGCGAGGTCGGGAAACGCCTTGTGCTGCGTGACGAGCAGCCGCAGCCCGCCGCCGTCGGTGCAGAGGATGCCGTCCTGCCCCCATTCGCCGACGACGATGGCGTTCAGCATCGGATGCACGTGCGCCGGCGTGCCGTTGATCGCGTTGTAGGCGGCCATCATCGCCCGCGCGCCGCCGTCGCGCACGCCCATCTCGAAGGGCTTCGCGTAATATTCGCGCCAGAGCCGGTCGTCGAAATCCGACGACGAATGCTCGCGCGTGTCCTCGTTGCTGTTCGCGAGAAAATGCTTCAGCAGCGCGGCGCCGCGCCACACGCGCGGATCGTCGCCCTGGAAACCGCGGACAAACGCCGTCGCCAGCGTGCCGGCGAGAAACGGATCCTCGCCGTAGCTTTCCTCGGTGCGGCCCCAGCGCGGATCGCGCGCGAGGTCGGCGTTCGGCGCGCGCAGGATGAGGCCGCCGCGACGATACTGCGGACTCTGGAACAGATACCGCGCCTCGATGCTTTCCTGCTCCGCCACCTGCCGGATCAGCTCCGGATCCCAGGTCTCGGCGAGGCCGTAGGCCTGGGGAAACTGCGTCGTCGGCGTCGGGCTGCGCCGGCCCCAGTTCGACGGGCCGCCTTGCGCGATCCCGTGATAACCCTCGATGTGCGGCGAACCCACGACGCCGAGGCGCGGCACCTCGGCTTTCACCGCGAGGCACGCGATCTTTTCCGCGGTCGTCATCCGCCCGATCAGATCGTCGATCCGCGCCTCCGCCGGCAGATCGGGATCCTGGAAGGGATATTCGTAGGCCAAAGCGCCCGCCGCGGTCCCGAGGAGACCGGCGGCGAGCATGAACGAGGGGGGCAGACGCATGAGTCGGGGTGGATTCACCCGCCTGACGCGTCGCACCGGAAACGGATGCGGCCGCGGAGAAAGACCGCGCGCGCCCGTTCCGGCGTTTCGATCGTCAGAATTTCAGCCGCACGCCGGCCGTGACGCCGCGGCCCGGCAGCGGCGCAAGGTCCTTCAGGAAGGAGGTCGACACGCGCGCCTCGGCGTTCGCGAGATTGTCGCCGCGCAGGAAGAACACGTAGTCCACGCGGCGCGTCGGCACGAGGTAGACGAGGCTGGCGTTGAGCAGCGTGTAGTCCGCCGTGGCGGTCTCGTCCGGGCTGAAGCGGTTCTGGCGGTTCGCGTGGCGCAGTTCGATGCCGGCCTGCCAGTGCGCGTTCTCATACTCGAGCCGCGCACCGATCCGCAGCGGCGGCATCCGCGGCAGCGGCACGTCGTCGGTCGTCTGCTCCGCGTGCACGCAGTCCGACAGCAGCGTGAGGTGCACGCGGTCGTCCTTCCGGTCGAGGAGGTGCAGCGTGACCTCGGCCTCCGCACCGTAGAAGAGCGCGTCCTTGGCGATGAACTGGTAGTTGGTCAGCCCGTCGGGATTGTTCGCCGCCGGGATCGCGTCCGCCGCCAGCTCCTGCTCGAAGATGTAATCGTTGAACCGGTTCACGAACGCGCCGATCGAGCCCGTGACGAAGCCCGCGCGTTTGCGCAGGTTCACGTCGAGACCGATCGAGCGCTCCGCCCCGAGTCCGGAGGTGCCGATTTCATAGGCGTCGGTGCCGCCGTGGGGACCGTTGGAAAACAGCTCCTGCGCCGTCGGCAGCCGCTCCGAATAGGCCAGCGACACGCCGAGGGCATAGTTTTCCGCCACGTGCACCACCACACCCGACGACACGCTCACGCCGTCGAAATTCCGTTTCTCGCCGCTGCGGGCCGCATAGCCGGGCACCGCGGGCAGGGCCGGATCGACGTCGCCCAGCTTGATCGACTGGAACTCGTAGCGCGCACCGAGCTGGTAGGTCACCGGGCCGTGCTTGAGCTCCTCGAGCGCGAACAGCGCGCCGCTCGTCGTGCGCGACGGCGGGGTGACGACTTCCTCGCCGACCGCGGAGAAATCGCTGAACGCGCCCTGCAGGCCGATCGTGCCGGTGACCGCGCCGATCGCGACATGCGGCAGCTCGATCCGGCTCTCCCACGCGTCGTTCTTGAACGTGGTGCCGACGTCGGCGCCGTCGAGTTCGCTGTGCCGGTAGCGGCCGTAGCCGAAGCGCGCCGTCGCGCCGCTAAACACGCCGAACGGCTGCGCGATCGCCGCGGAGAGGTCGAAGCGCGTCTGCTTCATCGCGATCGTCACGCCCGGATCCTCGCCGTTGGGCACGCCGTAGCGCGTCTCATACTGGCTGAGCGCACCGCCGAGATGGCCGGCGTCCCAGAAGCCGGTCACGCCGACCGATCCGCTCTTGGTGTCGCTCGCGCTGTTCGGCAGCGTGCCGTCCGGCTGGTCCGCCGGCGCCTCGGCGTCGATCCGGGCGACGCCCGGGATGTCGAGATCGTCCGTGCGCTGGCGCAGCGCGTCGACCTGCACGACGAGGCGCGCATTGCCGGTGCCGACGGCGACGACGCCCGTGCGCTCGTTGTTCGCGCCGCCGAAGCGGCCCTCGATCGCGCCGTGCGGCGAGCCGTCGCCGGGCTGCGCGGGGATGCGGTTGTCGATCACGTTGACCACGCCGCCGACCGCCGAGCTGCCGTAGAGCAGCGTCGTCGGACCGCGCAGCACCTCGATGCGCGAGGCGAAGAGCGGCTCGACGGCGACGTTGTGGTCGGGACTGATGTTGGAGGCGTCGAGCGAGCCGACGCCGTCGGAGAGCATCCGCACGCGGTCGCCACCGAGGCCGCGGATGACCGGTCGGCTCGCGCCGGGACCGTAGTAGCTGGCGCTCACGCCGGGGGTGTCGGACAGCGTGTCGCCGAGCGTCGAGCGCATCGCGCGCAACAGGTCGTTGCCGGCGAGGATCGAACTGCCCTGGGCAAGATCGAACGCGGTTTTGTCGCCGGCGGCGGAGATGACGACGGTGTCCAGGACGAGTTTCTCGCCCGGAGGACCGGATGGAGAGGCCGGGGAATCGGCCGCGGTCTCGCCGCGAAGCAGGCTCGCGGCGGAGAGAAGGAGGAAGGAGGAAAAACGAAAATAGGCAGGCATGCTGAGTCGGTCTGAAAGGTTGCAAACGCCGGCCGCGTCACGACGCGGCACGACAAGGAAACACCGCCCGCACGGCGGACGGCGAAACGACGGTGGGACTGACTCAGCCCAGGGGCGGCCCGCGCTCGGGCTGCCGGAGATGACGCGGCGCCGCCAGGTGCAACTCCGCGGCCGCGCGCGGCAGGAATTCCCGCCACGCGATCCGCGGCTCGAGCACAGCCGCCGCGCCGACCGCGAGCGTCACGCCCGCGGCGAACAGCACGACCGCGCATTGATCCGCGTCCGGCGCATCGCCGTGGTGCAGCCACGCGTGCAACGACGGACTCGCGACCAGCACCGCCAGCAGCAACACCACGGCCGCGCCCGCCGCCGCGAGGAAGCGGCGCCAAGGCGAGGCGTGGTGATGATGGTCGGCGGACATGCGGCGCGAAACCTGAAGAGTATCGCAAACGCGTCAAGGGGGCCCGCGCAACGATCCATCGACATCGCGCTTCGCCGGCACGGCCGACCGAGGCTGCAAAAACCGCGCCACGCCGCGTTTCGCCGGTTCCGCGCTGGCCAGGCGGCCAAAGCCGGCTTCACTGCCGGGATGACGGACTCCACGCGCCCGCTTCCTCCGGTGACCGTGTTCAGCGGCTTCCTCGGCGCGGGCAAGACGACGCTGCTGCGCCACCTGCTCGCGCAGGCCGAAGGCCGGCCGTGGGCCGCCATCGTCAACGATGTCGCCGCGCTCAACATCGACGCGGAGCTCGTCCGCGACGCCGGCGCCGCCCGCACCGTCGCGCTCGGCAACGGCTGCGTGTGCTGCTCCGTGCGCGACGAACTCGCCGAGACGCTCGCCGAACTCTGCGCCGCGGGCGGCTACGCGCACGTGCTCGTCGAGACCTCCGGCGTCGCCGAGCCGCGCGCGATCGCCGACCTCTTCGTGCGCCGCAACGCCTTCGGCCGCAGCCTCGCGGATTTCGCGCGGCTGCAGTCGCTCGTCACCGTGATCGACGCCCGTGCGTTCCTCGATGCGCGCCGCGACGCCACGCGGCGCGTCGTCGCCGGTCCGGCGGACAAGAAACCGGTCTTCGACCTGATGCTCGAGCAGGCGGAATGCGCCGACGTGCTCGTGCTCAACAAAGGCGATCTCGTGAGCGAATCCGAGCTGGCGGAACTCGAGACCGCGCTCGCCGCGCTCAATCCGCGCGCGGAGCGGCTGCGCACGGAGCATGGCCAGCTGCCCGCCGAAATCCTGCTCGATCGACCGCGCTTCGACGCCGCGGCCACACTCGGCGCCGCCCGCTGGATCCGCGTCCTCAACCCGTCCGGCCGCATCGTCGCGGAGCCCGCCGGCACGAATCGCTCGCCCGGGAGCCGGCCGCACGCCGCGGTGGTCAAACCCGGTGCCGCCCGGCACGAGGAACGTTTCGGCATCGACAGCGTCGTCTTCGAAACGCGCACGCCCTTCGACCGCGACCGGTTTTTCGCCTGGCTCGACGCCGAACTCCCGCCCGGGCTCCTCCGCGCCAAAGGTTTCTTCTGGCTCGCCGGACAGCCCTCCGACATCGGTTTTTTATCCATCGCCGGGACGCAGGTGCGGCGCGAATTCGTGGGCACCTGGGCCGCCGCGCTGAGCGAACGCGGAGTCATTGGCCCGGAGGAGATTCCGGCATCGGCCCGCGCGCACTGGCGCGAACCGCACGGCGACCGCCGGCAGGCCCTCGTTTTCATCGGCACGGGGCTGGAGGAGAAAAAGATGATTGCAGGTCTCGAGACCTGTCTGCAACGCAAGGGCGGGATCGACGATGTTTGACCGAAAATTTCTGAAACACTCTCCGCCGTGGCGCGTCGAAGGCGGCGTGGTCTTCTTCACGGCGTGGCGTGCAGCGTTCGAGACGGCGATGCGGGTGGCGATTCCGGCGGTCGCGATCGCCGGCCTGATGCCCCTGCGCGCCCGCGCGGACACTCCGCCTCCCTCCCCCGCCGCCGCTGCGACGGCGACAGCCAAGCCCGACCTCGACGAACTCGTTTACAACGACGGCGACCGGATCCGCGGACATCTCGTCGAGCAGAAGGACACCACGATCGTTTTCAAATCCGAGCGTTTCGGCGAACTGCGCGTCGCCACGGCCGACGCCAAGGTCGTCCTCGCCGTGCCCGCCGCCCCGGGCCTGCCGTCGAGCGCGCCGGCCGTTTCCTCGGGAGCGATGGAGGGCGCCGCCATGGCCGCCGCCGACGCGGACCGGCTGTGGGTGCTTTCGTATCTGTCGCCCGTCGAGTTGAAGCGCCGCCTGCAGCGGTTGTTCGGCTCCTGGCACGGCAAGTTCCAATTCTCGACCGAACTCGTCTCGGACACCACCAGCCGCAACACGATCACGACCGAAGCGCATCTCCAGCGCAAATGGACGAGCGACGAGGTGCAGGTCAATGCCCGCTACGATTACAGCGAGACGGACGACGTCACCACGACCGACGTCATCAAATCCGACGCCTCCTGGCGCCACGACTTCCCCGACAAGCTCTTCTCGATCTACCGCCCGAGCGTCGAATGGAACCGCGCCTACGTCACCGATGCGGGGATTCCCTCCGACTACGTCTTGCTCCAGCAGGAAATCGGCGCGGGCGTGAACATCTTCGCCCTGCCCGAGCGCCAGCTCCGCACCGGCGTTTCGGAGAACATCTTCGACGTCTGGGCCTCGCAGGATCCCTCGGCCCGGAGTTTCCGCGCCGTCGAGTCGGTCTTCGTCGAAACCGAATGGGGCCTGCCCTGGCGCATCAGCGTGAAGGACCGCGGCGTGATCTACTACTCCGTCTCGGTCGGCGCGATGCAGGGCTGGGAAAATCGCTTCGAGGTCGACAAGAAGCTCACGGAAACCCTGAG
>Ga0222421_100320_pt1 | contig 19407 bp, 16 predicted proteins | sample 3A1ome_2_FD_182473 | JGI IMG/M metagenome (GOLD analysis project Ga0222421, IMG submission 182473) | Enriched microbial communities from leaf-cutter ant dump, University of Wisconsin, Madison, United States - 3A150A (version 2) | ecosystem: Environmental > Terrestrial > Nest > Insects nest > Nest... | reverse complement strand
CAGGTTCATCATGTCGTCGGTCATCGGTGGTCTCTCCAGAAAGGTTGGCTTCGCAACCAGACCCTACCGGAAAGCGCCGATGACCACCGCGCTATCCAGCTACACCACGTCTCGGGACGTCACCTCTGCCGGCAGGGTGGCGCGGCTGATCAGCGGCGCACCGATCCACGTCTCAAGCTGCTTGATGCGTCGGCTGAAAGCCGGCTGGGTGACGTTGCGGATTTCGGCGGCCCGTGAAAAGCTCGACGTTTCCGCGAGCGTGACAAAATCTTCGAGCCATTTGATTTCCACGCGGCCCTCTCGGCACGCCGGCCGCCTATCGAGCCAGGTTGGAGAGCATATTTCATTATGTTTGCAGCGTTATGCAAATTTTGCATTTCTCGTTGCGAAAACCGAATTGGCCATGTGGTCACGGACGCAGCAACGTAGACCCAACAAGAACCGGCAGGGAACCGGCGCCTCAAAGGCGCCAGTTTCGAATTTTGCCGTCGATCCGGGGAGCCGTCTTACGCCATTGATCCATAGTGGACCCTTGCAGTTTGTCGGACGATGCAGCGGAATCTTCGCCGATCGCGTGGGTCACCTGACACGGGTGGCGGTATGCTCACGGGGTGGCGCGAATTCGGGCGCCTTAGGGAAAATGGCGGATCGTCGCTTCGGGCCGACCAGAACCGGGATTTTGTGAACGCCGAGGAGAAGAAAAAGCAGCATGAGTTCCATGAAGCGTGCCGATCTCGTCCTGAAGGGCGGCAAAATCTGGACCGGTTACGGCAATCCGCTCGCGGAGGCGATCGCGGTCGTCGGCAATACGGTTCTGGCCAGCGGGTCTGATGCCGATATCTTGGCACTGGCCGGTCCGGGTACGAAGGTCGTGGATCTGGCGGGACGCTTTGCCATGCCGGGGCTCAACGATGCGCACCTGCATCTGATCTCGACGGGGCTGCTGCGCGGCAAGGTTGATGCGACGCCGGATGCCGCGCCGACACGCGCGGCGCTGATGGCCGCCTTGCAGGCGCGGGCGGCCGAGACGCCGAAGGGTGCGTGGGTCACGGCACGCGGGTTCGACCAGACCCGCTACCCCGACGCGCTGATGCCGACCGCCCAGGAACTGGACGCAGCGCTGCCCGACCATCCGGTTTCGGTGACGCGCGCCTGCGGCCATGTCACGGTGGTGAATTCGCAGGCTCTGGCGATGGCGGGGATCGGCCTCGACACACCCGATCCCGACGGCGGCCTGATCGGGCGCGAGAACGGCAGACTGACCGGAATGCTGGCGGAAAACGCCCAGAACCTCGTCTACGATATCCAGCCGACGCCTTCGCTCGCCGAGATCGTCGACGCCATCGAGGCCGGTGGGCGTCACCTTCTGCAATTCGGCATCACCTCCTGCATGGATGCCGCCGTCGGCCAGGTCGACGGCATGACCGAGATCGAAGCCTATCAGCAGGCCGAGCGGGACGGCCGGCTGCCGGTCCGCGTCTGGGCGACGCTGCTGGGCGATCCGGGTTCGTCCATCGTCGAGCCCTGCCACGCCGAAGGCCTCGTGACGGGCGTCGGCAGCGACATGTTCCGCATCGGCGGCGTGAAGGTGTTCACGGACGGTTCGGCCGGCGGGCGCACGGCCTGGATGCGTCGGCCCTATGTCGGCCAACCCGACAATTTCGGCGTGCGGATGCTGCCGGACGCGCAATTGTTCGACCTGGTCGACCGGTATACGGCCATGGGCTACACCATGGTCTGCCATGGCATCGGCGACGCCGCCATCGACCAGCTCGTACGCGCCTACGAGCGCGTGCGCGCCGCCGACCCCGGACACCGGCACCGCCATCGCATCGAGCATTGCGGCTATGTCGACGACGCATTGAACCAGCGGATGCTCAAGGCCGGCATCCTGCCGGCACCGCAACAGGCCTTCATCTACGATTTCGGCGACGCCTATATCGCGGTTCTCGGACCCGAGCGCGGGCTCTCTTCCTACCCGATCGCAACCTGGGATCGCCTTGGCATGAAACCGTCGACGGGAAGCGACTCGCCGGTCTGTTCGCCCAATCCTTTCCCGGACCTCTACGCCATGTTGACGCGCAGGACGCATAAGGGCACGGTGATGGACGCTTCCGAGATCCTGACGCCCGAACAGGCCCTGCGTGCCTATAGCGAGCACGGCGCTTATTCGCAGGGCGCGGAAACGGTGAAGGGCCGGCTGGAGCCGGGAATGCTCGCAGATATCGCCGTGTTCTCGAACGACCTCCTGACCGCCGAGCCCGAGGCGATCCTGCAGGGCACGCGCTGTGAAATGACAATTCTGGATGGGTGCATCGTCCATGGCGGAAGTTGAGGCGGGGTGCCGCGACGGACCCGGCTCTGATAGGAAATGAAAAACAAACCATACAGGGAGGAACTATGATGTTGACCAGACTTGGCTTGATTGCGGCGCTTGCGCTCGGCACGGCGAGCGCCGCGCTGGCGCAGGACGCTACGCCGAAGGACGGCGGAAAACTCATCTTCACCGCGCCCTACGGCAACTCCATCACCTCGCTTGACATCACGGCGACGCCGCACACGCAGGACGAGATCGTCGCCAAGGCGATCAATCGCTCCCTCTACAAATGGAATCCCATAAGCGGCAAACCCGAACTCGACCTTGCCGAGTCGGTCGAGAAGTCGGCGGACGGCAAGACCTACACCTACAAGCTTCGCGAGGCGACCTTCCACAACGGCGACAAGCTCGACGCCGATGACGTGATCTGGTCCTACAACCGGCTGGCCGATCCCAAGAAAGCGCTGCCGGGCGCCGAGCAGATGCTGCAGATCGAAGGCGTCGCCGAATTCCAGGCGGGCAAGGCCGATCACATCTCTGGACTGAAGAAGATCGACGACCGGACCGTCCAGATCACCTTCATCAACCTGGCCGAGCCCGGCTGGAACCTGATGTCGAACTACGCGCCGATCTATTCCAAGGATTATCCGGAAGACCAGCTCGCCTCCAAGCCGAACGGTCTCGGCCCGTTCAAGCTGGCGAATTACGTTCCCGGCTCGAAGGTCGAACTGGTCAAGTTCGACGATTTCTACGAGAAGGGCAAACCGCATCTCGACAAGCTCGACATCATGCTGATGGGCGAGGCTTCGGCGCGCGACGTTGCCTTCCGCAACGGCGAAATCGACGCCAGCGTTCTCGGGCCGGAGCAATATGAAGCCTACACCCAGGATCCGGCGCTGAAGGATCACATCCTCGAAGTCGCCGAGGTCTACACCCGCAACATCGGCTTCAATCCGAAGATCAAGGCCTTCCAGGACAAGCGCGTCCGTCAGGCGATCAACTACGCCATCGACAAGGACCTGATCATCAAGAAGCTGGCGAAGAACAAGGCCTATCCGGCCGTGTCATGGCTGCCGATCTCGTCGCCGGCCTTCGACAAGGACGCCAAGCCCTATGCCTACGACCCGGAAAAGGCCAAGGAGCTGCTCAAGGAGGCAGGCTTCGAGACCGGCCTGAAGTTCTCGGTCACCGCCACCCCGAACGAGAGCTGGGGCGTGCCGATCGTCGAGGCGATCATCCCCATGCTCGCCAAGGTGGGCGTCGAGGTGACGACGGATCCGGTGGATGGCTCGGTCCTGTCCGACAAGATCCTGTCCGACAATTTCGACGCCTATATCTGGTCGAACTCGTCGGGTCCGGACCCGCTGAAATACCTGACTTGCTTCTATTCGAAGACGCCGCAGAACGCCTGCAACTACGTCAAGTTCTCCAATGCCGACTTCGACAAGCTGATCGACGAAGCGGGCAACGCGACGGATCCGGCCAAGCAGAACGAGTTTCTGAGACAGGCGAACGACCTGCTGCAGGAAGAGGCGCCGGTCTGGTTCTTCAACTACAACAAGGCGGTCATGGCCTACCAGCCGTGGGTCCACGGGCTGAAGCCGAACGGCGCGGAAATGGCGATCCAGGACTACGAAGACATCTGGATCGACGACAGCGCCCCCGCATCGCGCAAGTAGCGGGCGACATCGCGGACGGGCGGAACCGGCCGTACGGTTCCGCCCGCGCATGGCACCGGCCGAATGGGAGATAGAGCCCGCCTATGTTGCGCTTCATCCTTCGTCGCATGCTGCAGATGATCCCGACCCTTCTGGCGGTCGTGCTTATCATCTTCGTCATCTTCAGCGTGGTCCCCGGCTCGTTCATAACGAGCCTGATGTCGGAGGGGCGCAACGTCATGAACGCGGACGTCCTGGCGCATCTGAACCAACAGTTCGGGCTGGACAAGCCGCTGCCGGTGCGCCTGTGGGATTATCTCTGGGGGCTGGCGCATTTCGACCTCGGAATTTCCTACCGGACGCGTTCGCCGGTATGGGACGTGATCGAGCCGCGGCTGTGGCCGTCCGTCAAGCTCGCGCTGGCGGCGATGGGGTTCGCCGCGGTGGTCGGCATTCCGCTGGGGTTTCTGGCGGCGCTCAAGCCCGGCAGCGTGTTCGACACGGGCACGATGATGATGGCCGTTTCCGGGCTCTCGCTTCCCGAGTTCTGGTTCGGCCTCTTGCTGATGTATGTCTTCGCGCTGCATCTGGGCCTGTTGCCCAGCTTCGGCTACCAGGCCGGAAGCGTCAGATACATCATATTGCCTGCCGTCGCGCTCGGCGTATCGCCGATGGCGCTGCTGGCGCGAACCACCCGCGCCGGCGTGCTTGACGTGATGAACGCCGACTTCGTGCGCACCGCGCGCGCCAAGGGCCTGTCCGAGCCGCGCCTGGTGCGGGCCCATGTCACCCGCAACGTGCTGGTGCTGGTCCTGACCACGCTCGGCCTCCAGGTCGGCTCGCTCATGGGCCAGGCGATCGTGATCGAGAAGCTGTTTTCCTGGCCGGGCATCGGCTCGCTCCTTGTCGACAGCGTGTCGACGCGTGACATTCCGGTGGTCCAGGGCACGGTCATCGTGATCGTCTTGTGGTTCCTGGTCATCAACATGCTGGTCGACGTCGCCTACGCGGCCATCGACCCGCGCATCAAGGTGACCTGACCGATGCGCGTGCGATTCAATTTCGCCCTGGGACTGGTGCTGGCGCTTCTGGTGATCGCCGCGGCGATCAGCGCCGGCTGGATAGCGCCTTACGATCCGATATTCGATGCGGACCTGATGAATTCCGAAATGCCCCCGAGCTGGGCACATTGGCTGGGCACCGACGGCCAGGGCCGCGATGTGCTTTCCCGCATCCTCTACGGTGCGCGCGTGTCGCTTACCGTCGGTCTCGTTTCGCAACTGATCAACTCCTGCATCGGCACGGCGCTCGGCGTTTCGGCCGGCTATTTCGGCGGCTGGTGGGATGACCTCGTGAACGGGCTGACCAATGTCATGCTGGCGATCCCGTCCTTGGTCTTCGCGCTCGCCATCATGGCCGTGCTGGGACCGGGCCTGCCCAGCCTTCTGATCGCGCTCGGCCTGACCAACTGGTCGTGGACCTGCCGCATCGCCCGCAGTTCCACGCTTTCGCTCAAGAACCAGGGCTTCGTTCAGGCGGCCAAGACGGCCGGTTTCGGCGACACCAACATCATGCGCACGCAGATCCTGCCCAACATCCTGGGACCGGTCCTCGTCATCGCCACGCTCGGCATCGGCGGCGCGGTCCTGGCGGAGGCGGCGCTGTCCTTCCTCGGCGTCGGCATCCGCCCGCCCCAGCCGAGCTGGGGCAACATGCTGACCGACGCGCGCGAGCTGATCCGCACGGCGCCCTGGGCCTCGATCTTTCCGGGGCTCGCGATCTTTATCACGGTCCTCGGCTTCAACCTTCTGGGCGACGGGCTGCGCGACATGCTCGATCCCCATATGAGGACCCGCAGGACATGAGCGGCGCTCCTTCCGAGCCGATGCTGCCTGACCCCGTCCTGTCGGTGCGCGACCTGCGCATCGGCGTTGGCCGCGGCAACGAACTCCTGCACGGTGTCTCCTTCGACATCCTGCCAGGCGAAACCTACGGTCTGGTTGGCGAATCCGGCTCCGGCAAAAGCATCACCGGCCTGTCGGTGATGGGCCTGCTGAAGCGTCCGCTGCAGGTGACAGGCGGCTCGGTGGTCTTCCGCGGACAGGATGTCCTGACGCTTGGCCGGCGCGCCCGGCGCAAACTGCGCGGCGACCGCATGGCGATGGTGTTCCAGGAGCCGATGACGGCACTCAACCCGCTGGCGACGGTCGGCCGCCAGATCGCCGAGATGTTCGTCATCCATCGCGGCATGGGATGGGCACAAGCGCGCAGGAAAGCCGTCGAAGCACTGGAAAGCGTGCGGGTGCCTGCGCCGGAGGAACGCGCCCGGTCCTACCCGCACCAGCTTTCCGGCGGTATGCGCCAGCGCGTCATGATCGCCATCGCGCTGGCCTGCCGCCCCGACCTTTTGATCGCGGACGAGCCGACCACCGCACTCGACGTGACGGTGCAGGCAGGCGTGCTGGAACTCATCGCCGAGCTTTGCAAGGCTGAGGGCACGGCTGTCCTGCTGGTCAGCCACGATCTCGGAGTGATCGCCAATATGTGCCGGCGGGTCGGTGTGATGGACCGGGGCAGGCTGGTCGAGGAACAGGACACCAGGGCGCTGTTCGAAAACCCTCTGCACCCGTACACGAGGGGTCTGCTGGCCGCGCGCCCGCGCCTTGGTTCGCGCTCGCCTGCCGGGCGCGGCCGCCTGACCGAACTGGATCAGGTCGTCACCGGCGAGGAGCGCGGACGCGAAGCGCCGACGCTGACCACGCCGCGCGGCCTTCGTCTGGAGGCCAGCGCATGAAGGTGCCGCTGCTGGAGATCCGCGACCTCACTGTCCATTTCCCGCTGGCGCGCCTCTCGCTGCTCGGACGCAAGCGAACGCTGCGCGCCGTGCAGGGCGTGAACCTGACGCTCAACGAAGGCGAGTGCCTGTCCATCGTCGGCGAATCCGGCTGTGGCAAGTCCACCACCGCGCTAACCGTGATGGGGCTGCAGGAGCCGACTTCGGGAGAAATCCTGTTCCAGGGCAAGCCGCTGACGGGGGCCGGCGCACCCGGCCGCAAGGAGCGCGCCCGCATCGCCCAGATGGTGTTCCAGGACCCTTATGCCTCACTCAATCCGCGCCAGACCATCGGGCGCATGCTGTCCGCGCAGCTTGCCCTGCACGGCATCGCCAGGGGAAGCGAGGCCCGCGACCGCGTCGCCGATATGCTGAAGCGAGTCGGTCTGACGCCCGACCACGCCGACCGCTATCCGCACGAATTCTCCGGTGGGCAGCGCCAACGCATCGGCATTGCGCGCGCCCTGATGCTCGACCCGAAGATCCTCGTGTTGGACGAACCGGTATCGGCGCTGGACGTGTCGATCCAGGCGCAGATCATCAACCTCCTGATGGACCTGCAGGAAACGCTCGGCCTGAGCTATATCATGATCTCGCATGATCTCAGCGTGGTCGAACACGTCAGCGACCGGGTCGCGGTGATGTATTTCGGCCGCGTCGTCGAGGAGGGCGACTGGCGTTCGATCTTCAGCCGCCCGACGCATCCCTACACACGCCGCCTGATCGGCTCGGTTCCGGATCCCGACGCGATCCTGACCGGCGCGCGCGGCCTGCCGGATGCCGCGCCCATCCCCGACGCCTCGCGCTTCTCGCCCGACATTTCGCGCCGCCCCGATCCCGACGAGGAGCCCGAGCCGAGCACGCTTGTCCGGATCGGCGAAAACCACTGCGTCCGCCTCGCGCAATAACTCCTGAAAGATACAGAGATTATCGATGCCATTCACGGTCCTCACCGCCGAATTCATGCACGAGAGCAACACGTTCTCGCGCTACCGAACCGACCTGCCGCAATTCGAGGTGGACGCGCTGTACTACGGCGACGAGGCCATCCGCGCCCGCCGCAACGCCAATACCGAACTGGCCGGCTTCATGGATGTCGCCGAACCGGCCGGCTGGACTGTCGTCCATGCGATCTCGGCGCATGCGGTGCCCGGCGGCCGGGTGACGAAGGCGGCCTATGATCACATCGCCGGCGTCATCCTCGATGCCGCGCGGGCGCACGCGGGCCGGCTCGACGGCGTGCTGCTCGGCATGCACGGCTCGATGGTGCCCGACTTCTGCGACGACGGAGAAGGCTACCTGCTCGGCCTGCTGCGGGCCGAACTCGGGAACGACATTCCCATCGCGGTGACGCTCGACCTGCATGCGATGGTTTCGGAGGATATGGTCCGGCACGCGCAGATCTTCGTGTCCTACAAGACCTATCCGCATGTCGACATGCGCGAGGGCGGCGCCCATGCCGCCCGCATCCTCGATCGGGCGATGAAGGGCGAGATCGCGCCGCGCACCGTCAGGGCGCATGTGCCGATGCTGGATGAGGCGAATTCCGGCCGCACCGATATTCCCGAGACGCTGGCGCTGTATGAGCGCGCCCGCGAAGCCGAGGCAGAAGGCCTGCTCGCGGTCTCCGTCAATTCGGGGTTCACCGGAGCGGACGTGTCCTGCGTCGGTCCGACGGTGCTCGCGACCTATGACAGCCACGATCCTCAAGCCGAAGCGGCCGCAAGGCGCGTTACGGAGGAACTGGCCGACCGGATCTGGCAGGGGCGAACGAAAAAGCGCAACGTCTTCGTCGAAGTCGACGAGGCGTCGGCCGAAGCGCTCGCCTGGACAGGCGAAAAACCGCTCGTCATCGCCGACTATGCCGACAATCCGGGCGCCGGATCCTATGGCGATTCGACCGCGCTGCTGAAGGGCTTGCTCGATGCAGGTGTGCAGGATGGCGTGTTCGCGCCGATGGTCGATGCCGAGGCGGCGGCGACCCTGCATCGTCATGGCGAAGGCGATACTGTAACAGTGACGTTCGGCGGCAGGGGCGCGCCGGACTTCGGCGGCGGTCCGCTGACGGTGACGGGCGTGATACGAAAGCTTTCGGACGGCGCCTATATCGGCGACGGGCCGATCCAGGGCGGGCTTGCACATAGTTTTGGCCCCACCGTCGTTATCGACGTCGACGGGATCGAAGTGCTGATCGTCTCGGAGGCACAGCAGATGGTCGATCTCCAGCAATTGCGCGCTTTCGGGATCGAACCGACGGATCGGCGCGTGTTGGTTCTGAAATCAATGCAGCATTTCCGGGCGGCTTTCGAGCCGATAGCGGGCAGGGTCATCGTCTGCGATGCAGGCGCGCTGGCAACGCCGCGGGCGGAACGGCGTCCCTACACCCGTGTGCCACGCCCGCTCTGGCCGCTCGACAAGGATTTCGAGCGTTTGGTTTAACCCTGTCTCCTTGACAGACACGCTCTGACCCCTTCTGGAGAAGGCTCGCGTCAGTGTGGTGCAGATCATCCGACAGTCGCCCATGTTGGTCGTCTTAGGAAGATCGCTTCAGCCAAATTTGCTCCAAAAGCGGACTGACAAGCGTCGGCTCCGCCTCAGTCAGCTCACTATGAGCTTCGATAGCCCGAAAACGGCAATGAACCTTCTCGCTTTCGGGGCAGACGGCTTGGGTGACGAACTCCTGCGCGGTACGGTGATGATCTCGGTCATCACCGTACCGGGCCTAAAGCGAGTGGTGTGTCGCCGCCCCATATAAAGACGAAGCCGAAGCTCGTAGCTCGTTCATACAGATACATCCGGCGCCTTTGACTGCTGCCCGAATCGTAGATGAGGCTATTGAAAACACCCTCGGATTGATTGATGCAAAAGCATGTGCCAGGCGGCCGATGCCGCCTGGCACCAACGGGAAATCCGCTTCAGTTGCCCATCATCTGCTTGGCATTTTCCGGCGTGACGGCCGTCGTGTCGACCGTAACAGTAGCCGGCACCGACGTTGCGCAATCGAGCAGGATCGATTTTGCCATGTCGATCGCTTCCTTGGCGCCGGTGGGGTAGACGAAGGTGGCCGCCCAGTCGCCCTTGGCGACGGCTTCGATGCCGCCGGCCGGACCGGGAAGACCATCCGTACCGATAACCTTCACCTCCTTGCCCGCACCCTTGGCCGCCAGCAGCGCGCCGGCCGCCATCATGTCGTTCGATGCATAGACCATCTTGATGTCGGGATGCGCCTGAAGCATGGCGGCGAACGCCGTCTGGGCCTTGTCCGGCAGCCAGTCGGCCGCCTGTTCCGCGACGATCTGGATCTTCGAGTTGCCCTTTACACCGTCCTTGAAGCCGTTGAGGCGCTCCACGGCGGGCGTCGAGCTCGGCAGGCCTTCCAGGACCGCTGCCTCGCCGCCGTCCGGCAACAGCGTCTTGGCGGTGTATTCGCCAGCAGCCTGCGCGATCTTGTAATTGTCGCCGCCGATGAAGGCCGTGTAATCCTTGCCGGGGTCGCCATTCGTCTTGCGGTCGAGCTCGATGACCGGAATGCCGGCGTCCATCGCCCGCTTGACGGCCGGTGTCAGCGGCGCGGCCTCGAATGGCGAGATCAGCAGCACGTCCACCTTCTGGGTAATGAAGTTGTCCACCTGTGAGGTTTGCGTGTTCACGTTGCCGGCGCCGTCGGCGATCTGCAGCGTGAACTGCGGGACTTTCTTCGCCTCGGCCGTCAGCTCGTCATTGACGTGCTGCCGGTAGGGTTCGGCGTTATTGGCCTGCGAGAAGCCGATGATGAATTCACCGTCCTTCGAACAGGCCTTCACCAGCGGATCGGCCGCATAGGCGCAGGTGGCAAAGCCGATGCAGGATCCTGCCAGCAGCGCGAGCCGCGCCGCATGGCCAACTCTTCTGTCCTTCCAGTCCATTGTCTTCTCCTCCAATTGGCCTCCCGGGCCTGGGTGTGGTTCAGTCCTTGTCGCCACCTCCTATCGACCCAATCCCTCGCGGCGACGGACGAGAGATTGAAGCATCGCCGCCAGCACGATGATCGCGGCGGTCGCGAGCAGTTGCATGGCGGGCGTGATGTTGTTGAGCTGAAGGATGTTGGCGAGCGCCCCGAGCATGATCGTGCCGGCGACGGTGCCGACCATCGATCCGGAGCCGCCGAACAGGCTTGTGCCGCCGATGACGACGGCGGCGATGGCCGTCAATTCATAACCCGCGCCGTCGTTGGCGCTGCCGAAGTTGAACTGGCCGGCATGGACGATACCGGCAAGCGCCGAAGCGAAACCTGTGATGGCGTAGACCGAGATCTTGATGGCGGAAACGGGAACGCCGGAGATTCGGGCCGCACGATCGTTGCCGCCGACGGCGAAGACATACCGGCCGAAGCGCGTGGTGTTGAGAACCACCGTCGCGATGCCGGCGAAGACGATGAAGACGATCGTTGCCACAGGCACGACGTTGTCGAAAAGACGTTCGCCGAGCACGGCGAAGATGGGAGGCGCCAGCCCGGGGCCGTCGCCGTACGAGATGTTGATGTACTGGTTGTCCGAGACGACCAGCGCCAGCCCGCGCGCCGCCTGCAGGCCGGCCAGCGTGACGATGAAGGGCTCAAGCCTGAAACGGCTCGAGATCACGCCCTGGACCAGGCCGAACGCTGTCCCCATCAGCAGCACCGCCAGCAGCGTGGTGATCAGGCCGAAACCGCCCGACACCATCATCGTCGCCGTCACCACGCTGGAAAGCCCGAGCACGGCGCCGACGGAAAGGTCGATACCCGCCGTGATGATGACGAAGGTCATGCCGATGGCGATGATGCCGGTTTCCGAGACCGCCCGGATGATGTTGGCGATATTGTCGGGCGCCAGGAACAGGATGGCTCCATGCCGCCTGGGCGAGAAGATCACCCCGCCGATGACCACCAGCACAAGGCCGATCAGGCTTTGGAAGCGGACGATGATCGCCAGCGGATCGCTGCGCCTGGCCTGCTGGGCGGCCGCTGCATTCGCGGATGGTGTCTGTTGTTCGGACATCAAGCCTCCCTGCCGTTGGCGGCGGCGAGCACGGTGTGCTCGTCCACGCCGCCGGAGAATTCCGCCACGCTGCGGCCGGCCCGCAACACGATGATGCGATCGCACAGGCCGATCAGTTCAGGCATCTCGCTCGATGCCACCAATATGCCGAGACCTTGCGAGGCCAGCAGCCGCAAGCGCGCGTAGATTTCCCCCTTGGCGCCGACATCGACGCCGCGGGTGGGCTCGTCCAGCAGGAGCAGGCGCGGTTTTCCGAGCACTTCCTTGGCGAGGACGACCTTCTGCTGGTTACCGCCCGAAAGCGCCCCGACGGCGATGTCGGGATTGCGCGGCCTGATGTCGAACTGGCCGAAGGACTCCTTGACGGCCTCGTCCTGTCTCTTTCGGGACATGAAACCGCTCGGCGATATGCGGCGGATGATCGACATCACCAGATTGACGCCGACGGCCATGCGCAGCATCAGGCCGCTGCCGCGCCGGTCGTCGGTCACGAAGGCGATGCCGGCCCTGCGAGCGGCAGCGATCGACTTTAGCGTTGCAGGCTTGCCGCTGACCGCAATGTCGCCGTGCCAGCGGCCCGCCAGTCCCGTGCCATAGAGGGCGCTGAGCAATTCGGTGCGGCCCGCGCCCATGATCCCGGCAAGGCCGACGATCTCGCCCTCATGGATGTCGAAACTCACGCTCTCGGGCGGTTGCCAGCCGGCGGCGGGCCGGGTTGGCCTGAAGCCCGCGTCGCGCAGATGGAGCAAAGGCTTGCCCACGGTCGCGGCACGTCGCGGGTAAAGTTCATCCAGCGGTCGGCCGACGAGCAGCCGCACCAGCTCCGCCTGCGGCGCGTCCGGCGCTGTGACGCCGGCGACGCGCCCATCGCGCATGACGGTGACGCGATGGGCGATGTGGGGCACCTCTTCCAGCCGGTGCGAGATGTAGATGATCCCGACGCCGCTGGCGCTCAGCCGCCGCATGATTGCGAAAAGACGCTCGACTTCGCCGACTGTCAGCGCCGCGGTCGGCTCGTCCATGATGAGGACCTTGGTGGCATAGGACAACGCCTTGACGATGGCCACCACCTGCCTTTGGCCGACGGAAAGATCCGCAACCGGGCGCGCGGGGTCGATCCCGAGGTCGATCGCCTCGAGCCGTTTGCGGGCTTCGGTGCGCATGCGCTGCGTATCGAGCATTCCGCTTGGCCGCATCAGTTCACGGCCAAGGAAGAGGTTGGAGGCGACGTCGAGGCTGGGAACCAGGTCCAATTCCTGGAAGATGGTTGCAATACCCGCGGCCTGCGCGTCGCGAGGCGATGCAAAACGCATGGAAGCGCCGTCAAGCCGAATGACGCCTGCGTCAGGCATATGCACGCCCGAAAGCAGGTTCATCAGCGTCGATTTGCCGGCACCGTTCTCGCCGAGCAACGCGTGAATCTCGCCGGCCTTCAGGTCGAAGTCGACGCCGCGCAACGCCTGGACGCCACCGAAATGCTTGACGGCTCCGGTCACAGACAGCAGGGGCTCGCTCATGCCGGCGCTCCACATGATCCGCGTACCCGAAGGCTTGGCGCCAGGCGCAGGGTGCGCCGCGCCCCGTCCGGCTTAGCGATGCGTTCGATCAGGAGCTCCGCGGCCTGCTGGCCGATGTCGTTGCACGGCTGCGCCACCAGGGTAAGGCGAGGCTCGAAATAGTCCGCCCATTCGAAATCGTCGATGCCGAGGACGGACAGATCCACCGGGACGCGCAACTGCCGCTCCCGCGCCGCGCGCATGACGCCGATCATGGTCAGGTTGTTGTTGGCGATAATCGCCGTCGGTGGAACGGGAAGCGACAAAAGCCGATGAGTCGAAACCGATGCCTGGGCCGTGCCGGTGTTGCTGTCGCTGATATAGGCGGCCGGCACGTCCAGTCCGCGCGCAGCCATCGCCGTCTTGAATGCGTCCACACGCTCGATGGTCGTTGCGAAGCCAGGTTGTCCCGCGATGAAGCCCACGCGCTCGTGCCCGGCCTCGGCAACATGCGCTACCAACGCTTCGACGGCCGCTACATTGTCCAGCCCGATCTGATCGAAGCGGCTGTCCGAGAGGCGATCGACAAGGACGCACGGAACGCCCTTTTCCAGCATGTAGTCGAGTGAACTCCGCGGTTCGCGGGACGGAGCAAGGATGATCCCGTCGACGCGCCTCTGATGCAACTGGCGGATGACCGCCAGTTCGCGCTCCGGATCTTCCTGGGTGTCACAGAGGAAGACCGTCAGGCCGCGGCGCGAGCACTCAGCTTCGACGGCACAGATGATGTCGCTGAAATAGGGATTGGATATGGCCGATATGGCCAATCCGACAGTTCCGGTCGACGCCATTTTCAGCGACCGGGCCACCGTGTTGGGAATATATCCAACCTCGGCGACGACGTCCTCCACACGCCTGACCTTGGCAGGCGAGACATAGCGCGTCTTGTTGATGACGTGAGAAACGGTCGAGACCGACACGCCGGCCATTCTGGCGACTTGGGCAATAGTGGTCATCGGCGCAGCCAACCTGACGGCGGCGACGCGACATGGCGTGCGACCAAATTTTCCTCCCAGCCGAGCCAATCTCCAACCTCTGGAAGCTGGGAAATCGCCCGAGTGTCAGACGCTAGCGTTGTCGATACGTTTGCGCAAACGTTTTTTTGGTCATCTGTTGCCCTCAGAAACGACCAGCAGCATGGTGCAACGTGCCATGACGCTGATCAGGCAGCGTAGCAAAGATGGATTACCGACAGGGGTAGCGGTGATTTTTTCCACGATCGAGGGGACGAAGGGCAGGTTGGCCGGGATGTCGGTGTTCTGTAGCGCCTGCAGGTGAGAAGTTGGGGTCGTTTGCGGGAGAGGGCGCGCGCGAGGCGGACCAGCAGTCGCTTGCTGATGACGGCATTGCTCGTGTCGAGAGATAGAAACGGAACAGCGGTCCCAAACCATCCCTTTGAAGTTTGGGAAAAATCGCAAATCGTAAAAGGAAATCAATGCGATGAAAAAGTGGTTGGTACGCCCTAGGGGAATCGAACCCCTGTTTGCGCCGTGAGAGGGCGCCGTCCTGACCGCTAGACGAAGGGCGCAGCCGAGAGGCGCCATATAGGCTGAGGATTTCCAAAATGCAACAGGGCGCGTGCGCAGGGCGTGCATGTCGCACAGCTTGCGTGGGAGCGCCTCAGTTGCGGACCGCGAACTGCCCGATGATGCGCCCTGCCGCCATGTCGTAGACGAAGATGGTCCGGCTGCCGTCGGCCAGTTCGGCGTCGATCGACAGCCGGTTGCTCGAGAGCGACTGCGAGACGATCTTCGATCCGACGGGAAGGACGATGTCGCCGGCGAGCGGCGCGTCGGCGGGAACGGGGATCTCGCTCGCGGCAGGGAGCGGGGGCGCCGCCTTTTGCCGCTTGTAGACAAGGGCGCCGACCACCACCATAAGGGCCAGGAACAGGAGGCCGAGATTGATCCCCATGAAGCGCACCATCTTGCGGCGCACCTTCTCCAGATCGGGGTCGAGCGGCTTTTCCTCTTCTTCGTCGGCATATGGCCGGGGCATGGCGTCTCCAGCGGTTCCTGAAAGATGAGCGCTCATAGCGAAGAGACGGACGAATTGATAGGGGCCTCGCGGCAGCTGACGGCGGATGCCGCCGCAGCCGGCCAGCGGCTCGACCAATGGCTGGCGGGACGGCTTGGCCCGGACCTGTCGCGCAGCCGCATCCAGGCGCTGATCCGCCAGGGCGCCGTGCAGGTCGGCGGGCAGGCTGTCACCGAGGCAAAGCACAAACTCGCCTCGGGCGATACCGTCACTCTCGATGTGCCCGAACCCGAATCCGCCGAGCCGCAGGGCGAGGCGATCCCGCTCGATATCCTCTACGAGGACGACGCGCTGATCGTTGTCAACAAGCCGGCAGGGCTGGTCGTGCATCCGGGCGCCGGCAATTGGACAGGAACGCTGGTCAATGCGCTGATCCACCACTGCGGCGACAGCCTGTCCGGCATCGGCGGTGTCAGGCGGCCGGGCATCGTGCACCGGCTCGACAAGGACACGTCCGGCGTCATGGTCGTGGCCAAGACCGACCAGGCGCATCGCGCATTGTCGGAGGCCTTCGCCGATCACGGCCGCACCGGCGACCTCAGGCGCGCCTATGTCGCGCTTGTCTGGGGCATTCCCACGCGCGTGTCGGGCATGATCAACGCGCCGCTCGGGCGAGCGGCGGACAGGGTCCGGCGCGCCGTCGTGCCGGCGACCCGCGACGACGCCCGCCATGCGGTGACGCACTATGCGGTGGAGGAACGGTTCGGCGAGGGGCAGGCCAAATACGCGACCGCCAGCCTGGTCGAATGCCGGCTGGAAACCGGCCGCACCCATCAGATCCGAGTGCATATGGCCCATATCGGCCATCCGCTGGTCGGCGACCGGGATTACGGCCAGGCTTTCCGCAGCAAGGCCAACCGGCTGCCGGAGCCTGAGGCGACGACCGTGCGCGAGTTTCCCCGGCAGGCGTTGCATGCCAGGCTCCTTGAATTCTCGCATCCGGATACCCATATCACGATGAGGTTCGAGGCGCCGATGCCAGGGGATATGGAGAATCTCGTCGACGCCTTCCGAAGACTCTGAACCGCATCAACGAAGCCGACCCGCCAAAAATCCTTATCCGATCCGCAAAAAACCTGACTGGCATTGTTCACTTTGGCGTGACAGACTGTTCTGCCTTGAACAAAAGCTGTCTTTTCTGGTTTTGTTCCTGTATAAATTGATCCTGCGAACGTGCGCTTCGGCGTTCGCGTCATATGCCCGCCGTGTTTCGGGGGCACTCTCATGAGAGGAGGGCGCACCTTATGGCCCAGTCACTACCCAGCATCGTTTCCGGAGAAGGGGGGCTCACCCGCTACCTGGAAGAAATCCGCCGTTTCCCCATGCTGCAGCCGCAGGAAGAGTACATGCTCGCCAAGCGGTATCAGGAGCATGACGACACCAACGCGGCGCACAAGCTCGTCACCAGCCATCTGAGGCTCGTGGCCAAGATCGCCATGGGCTATCGCGGCTACGGCCTGCCGATCGGCGAGGTGATCTCGGAAGGCAATGTCGGCCTCATGCAGGCCGTGAAGAAATTCGAGCCGGAGCGTGGTTTCCGGCTGGCCACCTATGCCATGTGGTGGATCAAGGCCTCGATCCAGGAATACATCCTGCGCTCGTGGAGCCTGGTCAAGATGGGCACGACCGCCAACCAGAAGCGCCTGTTCTTCAACCTCAGGAAGGTGAAGGGGAAGATCCAGGCGCTCGACGAGGGCGATCTCAAGCCCGACCAGATCGCCGAGATCGCCACGCGCCTCAACGTCTCCGAGGAGGAGGTGGTGTCGATGAACCGCCGCCTGTCGGGCGACGCCTCGCTCAATGCGCCGATCCGCGCCACCGAAGGCGAGAGCGGCGAATGGCAGGACTGGCTGGTCGACGACCACGACAGCCAGGAGACCATGCTGATCGAGCAGGACGAACTGGACAACCGGCGCAAGATGCTGTCGGGCGCCATGTCGGTCCTCAACGACCGTGAGCGCCGCATCTTCGAGGCGCGGCGGCTCTCCGAGGAACCGCTGACGCTGGAGGAACTGTCGGAGGAATTCGACATTTCCCGCGAGCGCGTGCGCCAGATCGAGGTGCGTGCCTTCGAGAAGGTGCAGGATGCCGTCAAGGCCGCCGCCCGGCGCCAGGCGCAGGCGCTGCGCACCATCGACGCCCAGCCGGCCGCCTGATCGCGGCATTATCGCGCCGAAGATCGAAGCCCGCCTCCGGCAGGAGGCGGGCTTTTTTGTTTGGGAGCGGAGCGCAGCACAAGACGTGCCCCTCTTCCCCGTAAACGGGGAGAGAAGACAGCAGCGTCGTGCCCGATTGCGCAGGGACCTTATCCCTGACGTTTCAACCCGCCCGATCGGCAAACCGTCATCTTACCCGACGTCGAGCACGATCTTGCCGATGTGCTCGCCCTCCTCCATGCGCTCATGGGCGCGCCAGGCTTCCCTGAGCGGGAAGATCATGTCCATCACCGGCGCGATGCGGCGCGTGGCGAGCAGCGGCCAGACCCGCGCTTCCAGCGCCGCGGCGAGCGCGCCCTTGAACTCGACCGTGCGCGGCCTGAGCGCCGAGCCGGTATGGACCAGCCGCTTGACCATCAGCTTGGAGATGTCGGCATTGGCCATAGCCCCGCCCAGCGTGGCGATCTGCACCACCCGCCCGTCCATCGCCGCAGCGTCGTAGTTGCGGCTGACATAGTCGCCGCCGACCATGTCGAGGATGACGTTGGCGCCCTTGCCGTCGGTTTCGTCCTTGACCGCGCGGACGAAATCCTCCTCGCGGTAGTTGACGGCGCGCGCGGCGCCGAGCTTCACGCAGGCCTCGCATTTCTCGGCCGAGCCGGCGGTGGCGATGACGCGCGCGCCGAAGGCGGAGGCCAGCTGGATGGCGGCGGTGCCGATGCCGGACGAGCCGCCGTGCACCAGCAGCGTCTCGCCCTCCTTCAGGCCACCGCGCTCGAAGACGTTGTGCCAAACGGTGAAGAAGGTTTCCGGCACGGCCGCCGCCTCGGTCAGCGTGAAGCCGGCCGGCACCGGCAGCGCGTGGGAGCCTTGAACCCTGACATATTCGGCATAGGCCCCGCCCGGCGTCAGCGCGCAGACCTGGTCGCCGAGGCGCCAGCGTTCGGTGCCTTCGCCGAGGGCTGCCACCTCGCCCGCCGCCTCCAGCCCCGGCAGGTCGGAAGCGCCCGGCGGCGGCGGATAGACGCCCCTGCGCTGCAGCACGTCCGGCCGGTTGACCCCGGCCGCATGCACGCGGATGAGGATTTCGCCCGGCCCCGGCTGCGGCACGTCGCGCCTCTCCGGCTTCAGCACCATCGGCCCGCCGGGCTCGGAAATGGCCACCGCCGTCATCTTCGCCGGGATTCTCTGCTCGTTCACCATAGTCCGTCCGTTTCCGTGGCCTCTCGCGGTCCTGCCGCCGCGAGGGTGGTTTTGAACCATGCCCCTGCCCTATGTATGCTGATTGCCTGATCTGGCAAAACCAAAAGGGAGGAACGGCGATGGCGATCTTCGACGACGAGCCGGTGAAGAAAGCGAAGGCGCACGAGGTCGGCCAGGACTTGTCGCTGCTGTCGGTCGGCGAACTCGCCGAGCGCATCGAATTGCTGCGCGGGGAGATCAGCCGGATCGAGGCCGCGCTGCAGGCCAAGGGCGCGACCAAGTCGGCGGCCGAGGCGCTGTTCCGCCGCTGAGCGTCGCATCGCCGCCGCCGAAAAGCCCCAAACTGCCTATTGTGACGTGGACGCACCGATTCTCCGGACGGATATCCGATGCTCGCAGCCTATCGACCGATCCTTTCCCTGCTCCGCGGCACCGCCTTCCTGCTCGCCGCCTCCGGCCTGCACGGCCTGCTCTTGCCGTTGCGCGGCCAGGTGGAAGGCTTCTCGACCGCCGCGCTCGGCCTGATGGGCACGGCCTGGGCGGGCGGCTTCGTCACCGGCTGCTTCTTCGCTCCGCGCATCGTGCGCCGCGCCGGCCACGTGCGCGCCTTCGGCACCTTCGCCTCGGTGGGC
>Ga0222421_100319_pt1 | contig 19455 bp, 13 predicted proteins | sample 3A1ome_2_FD_182473 | JGI IMG/M metagenome (GOLD analysis project Ga0222421, IMG submission 182473) | Enriched microbial communities from leaf-cutter ant dump, University of Wisconsin, Madison, United States - 3A150A (version 2) | ecosystem: Environmental > Terrestrial > Nest > Insects nest > Nest... | reverse complement strand
ATGTCGTCGCCCTCCGCGATGCCGCCGGCACCGCCAACGATCTCGAAACCCAGGATCTCGCCATCGGCAACATCCAGTGGCACCAGAAAACCGGCTGGATGCTCAAGAGCTATCTGAAATCGGTCTGATCGCGACCGCCGGCGCGTGCGGACACGCTTCGCGCCACCGCACGCGTCACGCCTCCCGCCGAGGGTAAGCCACCGTGCGGGAGCTCACAGGGTCGGCGTTCGCCATGGCAGACGATTGGAGGAAGGTCCCACGCCGCCCGTCTCGCCGTTTTGCTTTGTCCATCGCGTGCGTCCACGGAGGAGACGACCGAAGTTCGCCTCGTTTCCGGGCGTTCCTCGCGCGACGACACTCCTAACCGGCTTTCCGGTTTTCACTTAGCGATCATCCCGCAACGCCGGCTTGCACGATGTAATGTTTTACGACCCTCTGTTGAGATTGAGTTTCGCTCCCATGAAACCGCTTTTCGTTCCTCCGTCCACTCTCTCCTTCGACCCGTCCGACACCGCCGCCGCCTGTCCGCTCAATACCGGTTGCGCCGTGCTGGACCAGCTCATGGCGGCGCTGGCGGCCGAGGGCGATCTCGAGGGGTTGGACGCCGCGCTCGATCTGCGGCTCGCGCTCGCGACCGACGAAACCGAGACGATCCTCGGGCAGTATTTCCAGCTGCGCGGCCGTGTCGGCGAGCGTCACTATCTGGCCTGCTACCGGCTGCGCCGCTGGCTCGAGGGTCAGTATTCCGCCTTGGTCACGTTGAGCCGCGTGAGTCCGGCCTGCGAGGTCGGCCTGCATCTCGACGCCGCCGGCGTTCAGGCGGTGTGCGCCCGCTGTCTCGCCGACGCCGCCAACGGCCGCAGCATCCCGGCCGGCGCCCGCATTCAATTGGTTCGTCTCGCCGCGCGGCCGGAGTCCATGCTCGCCTGAACGCGACCGAAGGTCTTTCCCGTCGCCGTCCCGCCGATCATGTCCTTTCGCAAAACCGTCTTCTGGCTCCATCTCGCCGCCGGCCTCGTCGCCGGCCTCGCCATCGCCGTGATGTGCGTCACCGGCGTCGCGCTCGCCTTCGAGAAGCAGCTCACCGCCTGGTCCGAGCGCGACGCCCGTCTCGTCGCCGCGCCGGCGCCGGGCGAGGCGCGTCTGTCGCTCGAGGAGCTGACGGATGCGGTCCGCGACGCGAAACCCGACGCCCGGCCGTCGGCCATCGCTTTTTCGGCCGACCCGCGCGCCGCGGTCGCGTTTTCCTTCGGTCGCGATGAGGTCGTCTATGTCAACCCCTACACGGGCGAGGTGCGCCGGCCGGCGTCGACCGGCATGCACGATTTTCTCCACACGATGGAGGAATGGCATCGCTGGCTCGCGCTCTCCGGCGATCGGCGGCCGGTCGGCAAGGCCGTCAACGGCGCCTGCAACCTCGCCTTCTTCGTCCTCGCCGTCACCGGGCTTTATCTCTGGCTGCCGCGCTCCTGGTCGTGGCGCAGCGTCCGCGCGCTCGCCGTCTTCAATGTCCGGCTCGCCGGCAAGGCCCGCGACTTCAACTGGCACAACTCCGTCGGGCTCTGGAGCGCGCCCGTCCTGATCGTCCTCACGCTCACCGCGCTGCCGATCTCGTATCGCTGGGCGGGCAATCTCGTTTACACGCTCGCCGGCGACACGCCGCCGGCCCAGCCGGGCCCGGCCGGCATGGCCGGACCGGCCGTCGTCGTGCCCGCGCCCGCCGCCGGCGCGCGTCCGCTCGGCCGCGATGTCCTCTTCGATCGTATCCGCGAAACGCATCCTCACTGGCGCGAGATCACCCTGCGCCTCTCCGCTCCGGGTCCGCGCGGCGCCGGTCCGCAGGCGGCCGCGCGTCCCGCCGGCGCTTCGGGCGAGACTCCGCGTCCCGCCGCCTCCGCCGCGCCCGCGGGCGAGCGCCGCTCCGGTCCGGCCGCCGCCACGTTCGTCGTCGCCGAGCCCGGCGTCTGGCCGCGCACGGCGACGACCACCGTCTCGCTCGATCCCTACACCGGCGCGACGCTCCGCACCGAAGCCTTCGCCGATCTTTCGCCCGGCCGCCGGCTGCGGACGTGGACGCGTTTCCTGCACACCGGCGAGGCGCTCGGCTGGCCCGGCCAGCTCGTCGCCGGCCTCGCCTCGCTCGGCGGCGCGCTGCTCGTCTACACCGGTTTCTTGCTCAGCTACCGGCGCTTCTTCGGCCAGCGCGTCCGGCCGCCGGTCTGATCTTCAGCGCCGCACCGCGTAGAGCGTGCGGCGCGCGGCGATGAAGAGCGTGCGCCCGTCGGCGCCGCCAAACGCGACCGCGCTCGGCCGTTCGGGGACCGCGATCGTGCCGGTGTGCTTTCCGGCAGGATCGTAAACGAAGATCTGCCCGGCGCAGACGTAGACGTTGCCCGCGGCATCGGTCGTCACACCCGCCTCGCCTTCCTCGGCGAAGCGAAACGGCTCCGTCAGCGTCCCGTCCGGCGCGACGCGGAAGCGCCACGTCGTCTGCCCGAATTCGTCGGCCACGTAAAACGGCGCCCCTGCCCTCGCCGGCGCGAGTTGATAGGTGCGCGCCACGTCGATCGTGCCCGCGCCCCAGCCGCCGATCGGCCGCGTGAGCCGCGCGAAACGTTCCGGCGCCGGGATGAACGCCGTGCCGTCGGCCGAGACATAGTGCAGCGGTTCGCGCCGGGTGTTGGCCTCGATCCAGTCGTGACTGTCGCGCCAGCGGGTCGCGGGCAGCCACGCGACCGCATCGCCGCGGGCCGCGGCCGGCGCGGGCGCGATCACGGCGAGATCCGATTCGGACGCGCCCGGTCTGACGGCGTAGACATTGCCGTGCCGCGTCACGACCAGCAGTCCGCCGCCGCCATCGACGGCAACCGCCACCGGCTGCGGGATCGCATCGGTGACGACGGTCAGTCCCTCGCCCTCGCGCCAGCGGTAGACGGTGCTCACGGCCTGGTCGACGAAGTAGACGCCGCCCGCGCCATCGGGCGCCAGTCCGTCGATCGCCGTGAATCCGTCCGCGATCTTCTCGACCGCCGTCGTCGCGGCCGCGGCGGCCGGCGGCCGGCCCGACACCGCCAGCCGCGCGATCTCGCGCGCGCGGATCTCGGTCCCGTGCGTCGTCTCGACCAGCGTGGCGTCGAAGCTGAGCTTGCCCGGACTGTAGACGTGCAGCCCGCGAAACAACAGGTCGCGCGAGCGCGTCACCCGGATGCCGGCCGGAAACGGCACGGGCTGGTCGACGCGGTAGATGAAGAAGTTCGCCACGAGCAGGTCGCGGCACGCATCGATCTCGAGCGGCAGCGCGCGCGGGCTTTCCCCGCGCTCCTCCTCCGTCTGCAGCGCGTGGAAGCTCCAGTTTGCGACGTTGCGCAGCTTCACCTCGTGCCGCACGTGATGCTCGCTCGACAGCGCGTAGACGCGGCCGGGCGTCGTCGTATCCGAAACATGCAGACCCGCCGCCGCAAACGGGCTCGGCGTCCAGATGCCCTTGAACGTCCCGCCGCCGCCGTCCGTCACCCACAGGCTCGCGTATTGCGAATCCCAGCGGCGCTGCGGGTCCGGATCGGCCGTCTGGTTTTCGTTGTAGATCTCGAGCCACCCGCCGTCGGGACCGTAGGTGCCGTGCCCGCCGAGGAAACGCACGTCGTCGACGAGCGACCGCTCCCCCGCGCGCCAGCGCAGCGCGACGGCGCGGTTGTTCGCCCCGCCGGTGTCGAGCCCGAGGCCGGAGACGATGTTCGTGCCGCCGCGCGGCGTGTCGACCAGCGGCACCGGCGCGCCCCGGCCCACGAAGGGCGGGATCGCCAGCCAGCTTCGCGGGACGCCGGGCAGCTCCGGCGGCACGGGCCGCGCCGCGGGGCCGTTCACGCCCTGGAAGGCCGGCGTGAAATCCTCGATCAGGATCCGGGTCGCGCTCGGATGGAGGCCGATCAGCACCGTGTCGGGGCGGAGCGCGAGCGTATCCGTGACCCGGTAACGTCCGCTCGGGAAATACAGCACGCGATGGGCGGCGATGGCGGCGCGGAGCGCGGCGGTGTCGTCGGTCGCGCCGTCGCCCCGGGCGCCGAGCGCGCGCACGTTGACCCAGTCCGCCATCGGCGGCAGCGGGGCGATGTCCGTCGGCGCGGGCGGCGGGGCCGCGTCGAGCGGCTCGAGCGCGCAGGTGGTCGCGAGTTCCGGCGCGGCGCCGGCGTCGGCGATCTGCAGCCCGTGCACGAATTCCTTCACCCGGTAGACCGGGGCCGCGCCGGCGATCCGCCGGCCGCTCTCGCGCCACGCCGCGAGCACGGGCACGTCGACGCACACGGTGTCGAGCAGCGTGATCTGCGTCCGTGCGCTCTTTTCCTCGCTGATCACGATCGCCGGTCCGGAGACATGCTCGAAGCGCGCATCCTGCACGAACAGCTCCTCCGCCCGGTGCTCGCGCACGAGGACCACGGTCGGAACGTTCCTCGCCTGCACGCGGATGAGCGTGAGCCCGGCTTCCTCCGTCTCGATCGCCGCGCGCCGCTGGCCCTCGAACGTCGCATCGAGCAGCACGAACGGCCAGCTCGGCGAGGGTTTGTGCGTGGTGATGCCGAACTCGCCGCCGACGAAGCGCAGGTCCGAGGATTCGTTGCCCACCTCCTCCACGCCCGCGCGCCCCTGGCCGATGCGAAACTCCATGTGCGCGAGAAAACCGTGCTGCGCCCAGTGCGAGCGCACGCCGACGGCCGCGGGATTCCCGTCCTCGATCTCGATGTCGATGTTGCTCATCGCCGAGTAAAACGTGCCCGGATTCGCGTCGCGCACCGGCTGGTCGGGCGCCGCCGGCCGGTCGCCGACGAAGTGCACGAGGTATTTCCGCGCGCCTTCCTGATAACCCGGCGTGTCCCGGCCGAGCACGAGCACGGGCCGGTGCGCGCCGTAGCCGATCAGCCGGATGCCGCTCCAGACGAGCAGCGCCTTCGTCAGCCGGTAGCGGCCCTCCGGCAGGAACACGAGGCCGCGCCGCGTCGTTTCCTGCACGCGGTCGATCGCCGCCTGCAGCGCGGCCGTGTCGTCGGCCACCCCGTCGCCGCGCGCGCCGAACGCCGCCGGCGTCACGTCCACCGCCGCCGGATCGTCCGGACGGATCGGATACACCGAGGTCGACGCCACCGCCGCGGAGGCCGGCGCCAGGAGCCAAACGAGAAGGGAAACGAACCAGTTCATGGGGAAGCGAATTGAAAACCACCCCCGCCCGCCCTTCCTGCGCCACCCAACCACCCGCTCCACCCAACGACGTCCCCCGGCACAGCGTCATGTAATAAATGACGCTGTGCCGGGTGGCGTCGCGCCGGAATGTGTCACGGAGAGGACGCGGCGGGAGAGTCGCTGGGGATGGAGGCGGTGGTGGCCGGGACGGCGATGGCAGCGGGGACGACGGAAACGGGAGCGGCAGGGGCGACGGCGGGGGAAACAGGAAGCTCCGGCGGGACGCGCAGGCCGAGAGCGCGGATATAACCGGAGTTGAGCCGGCAGCGTTCGAAACGGACGTTGTCGAGGAGTTGCGCGAGCGTGCGGCGGGCGGTGGCGAGCGGCGGCATGGCCTGGCGGATCGCGTCGTAGTCGTCGCCGCGGACGGTCTCCTCGTAGGCGACGATCGTGGACCAGTCGGCCGGCGCGGGCGCCGTGGCCACGCAGGCGCCGCCGACGATCTTCTTGTAGGTCCAGAAGCACCAGCCGATGTCGTGCGCCTCGAGCAGCGTGCGGAATTTTTGCACCCAGTCATCGTCGGCCTCGCCCGACTCGCCGAGCCACATCGGCACGCCCGTCTTCTCGCGCCAGTCCAGATAGCGGCGGATCGAGGCCTCGACCGGTTCGTCCTGATAAAGGTGAAACGTGTAGGCGAGGTTGGCGGCCGGCGGCGGGCCGAGCACTTCGAACTGTGTGTTCCACTGCGCGCCGCCGAGGAAGAGGATGTGATGCGGATCGACTTCGCGCACGGCCGGCACGAGCCAGCGGTAAAAATCGGCCAGCCGCGGATTGTAGCTCGCGGGATCGTGATAGTGCGCGACCGGTTCGTTCAGCAGATCGTAGCCGAGCACGCAGGTCTCGTCGCGATAGCGCGTCGCCAGTGCGCGCCAGAGATCGACGGTGAGCTGTTGCGCCGCCGGATCGTCGAAGAGCAGCGGACGCCCGCGGCTGTCGTCGATGTTGGAGCCCGTCTGGCCGCCCGGCGCGCCGTGGAGATCGATGACGACGTAGAGTCCGGCCTCGCGGCACCAGCCGATCGCGCGATCGAGCAGCGCCCAGCCGGGGCCCTCCAGTCGGAACGGAGCGTGCTCGCCGACGAAGAGCCGCCAGTTCAACGGAATCCGCACGGAGTTGAACCCCATCGCCCGCAGCGCCCGCACGTCGTCGCGCGTGAGGTAGGCATCGCGCCACCGGCGCCAGAAATCCGCGGCGGACACGTCGCCGACGAGTTCGGCCACGACGTTCTCGATCTGGCGCGGCGAGCCCGCGCGGTCGAAACCCCACATGTAGCCTTCGGGCAGGAGCCAGTTGCCGAAATTGGTGCCGCGAAGGCGCAGCACCTCGCCCGAAGGGGCGACGAAGTCGCGGCCGCGGACCTGCACGTAGGCCGAGGCCGGCGGCGGCTCGGCCGCGGCAAGGACCGGCGCGCCCACGAGTGCGAACCAGACGAGGATCCCGGAAAAGGAAAAACGACGCGGCGTCATGCGATCAGTCGACGAAGAAGGGGAAGTTGGCCGTGGCCGCCGATCCGCCGGCGCCGCGGACCTGCACGAACAGGCGGTAGGCGCCGGGCTGAGCGGGCGCGGCGAAGGCGAGCCGCGCCTCCCGCGTATCCAAAAAATCCTGCGCATCCGCGGCAGGCAGCGCGGCCGGCCGGAGTTCGGCATCGCCGCCGGAGCCCTTGTGCGCGCTCTCGGGCAGCAGCTCCCAGGAGACGCGCAGTCCGGCGGGATCCGCCCGGAGCAGCGGCACCACGCAGGTCAGTGCGGCACCCGCGCGCACCGTCACCGCCTCGGTCGCGAGCCGGCCGTCGAGACGCGGCGGGGCAATCTGCGGAGCGAATCCGGCGGGCGCGGCCGGCTGGCCCCGCCAGAGTGCGGCGAGCGTGGCGACGGATTCCGTCTCCCCGCCGTCCTCGGTGAAAAGGTTGAACCACGTGGGCGTGATCTCCTGCTTCTGGCCCCAATAGAACGCGTAGCCGCCGAGGCAGCGGCCGGGATCGGCGAGAATGTATGCGTAGCGCGCGGCGCGCTGCGCGGCCTTTTCCGTGCTGGTCGGCTCGAGCTCGGCGCCCCATGGCAGTTTCGGCACCTCCCAGTTGCCGTCGTTGCCCCACTCCGCGATCAGATACGGCCGCTCCCAGCCGGCGGCGCGCACGTCCTGCGCGATGACGGCGATGCCGGCGTAGCAGTTGCAGCCGATCAGATCGATGGACGGACAGCGCTCCTTGATCGCGGCCACGGCCGTGGCGCTGATGTGCGCCGTCACCGTCATCACGGGATGATGCGGATCCACTTTCTTGATATGGGCGGCGACGGCCTCGATCACGTCCCAGACCTTCGGGTTGCCGCCGGCGATCTCGACCTCGTTGCCGACCGACCAGAGCAGCAGCGCGGGATGGTCCTTGAAGCGATCGACGTCACGGCAGTGTTTCTCGATCTGCGCGCGGACGGCCGCGGGATCGTCGTAGTTGAAACCGTGGCGTTCGTGGTCGACCCACAGGCCGGCGCAGACCGTGAGTCCGAGGCGCCCGGCCTCGTCGAGCACCTGGACGGTCTGCTCCGTGCCCCAGGTGCGGAGCGAATTGGCGCCGCAGGCGGCGAGCCGGTCGAGCCGGCTCACGCCGCCCGCGCCGCGGACGAAATAGGGCGCGCCGTCGCGGCGCAGCTCGTAGCGGTCCGGGGCCGTCTCGCGCAGTTCGACGTGCGCGGGCCGGGCGAAACCGGCCAGCGCGGCGGCGAGGAAAACGCCGGCCGCGCCCGCGAGTCCGCCGCAGCGGAGCCGCCTCGGTTGTGCAAACCCTGGCCGGCGCGTCATGACGCTCAGGATTTCGCCGGCTCCTGCTGGTAGACGCGCACGTAGTCGACCTCCATGCGCTGCGGGAAGGCCGTGTCGTCGATGCCCTTCTCGCCGCCCCAGGCGCCGCCGATCGCGAGATTGAGGACCAGATAGAAATCCTTGAAGAACGGCCACGACGTCCAGTCGCCGCCGGCGCGGCGCGAGGTGAAATAGTGCCGGTCGTCGACATAGACGCGGATCTCCTCCGCGTCCCATTCCAGCGCATACGTGTGGAAGGCCGTCGTCGCATCCGGGATCACGGTCGTGGCCGTGCGCTGCGTGTTGTTCTTCCACCAGTGCAGGTGGCTGTGCGTCGAGGCGTGGATGACGCCGACGTTGGTGCCGACATGCTCCATGATGTCGATCTCGCCGTTGTCGGGCCATTCGCCGTTGCCGAGATCCCACTTGGTCGGAAGCATCCAGATCGCGGGCCAGGTGCCGCGGCTGGACGGAAGCTTGGCGCGGATCTCGAAGCGGCCGTGGGACCAGTCGCCCTTGCCCTTCGTGACGAGCCGCGCGGAGGTGTAATCCATGCCCTGCCAGGGTTCGCGCCGCGCCTCGATGACAAGGTGCCCTTCCTCGACGCGGGCGTTCTCGCGGCGATCGCCAGTGTAAAACTGCTTCTCGTCATTGCCCCAGCCGTGACCGCCGACGTCGTAGCTCCAGCGCTGCGGATCGGGGGCGCCGTCGTGGTCGAATTCGTCGGCCCAGACGAGCTTCCAGCCCGGCAGCGCGGGTGTGACCGTATCGGCGCGCGCGAGAGTCCCGAGCGCGGCGCAGGAGGCGAGGAAGAGAAGGAATCGAGGTTTCATAAAAACGGGAAGGAGGACAGGACGTGACGGACTTCAAGGGGCGAAGACCGCGAGTTCGCTGATGGCGGTGAAATAATGGCGGCCGAGGGTGCGGTTGGCCTCGTCGGGCTCGATGCCGCCGGCGCGGCCGACGAGGCGGATCGCGGTGGTCTCGACGGGCGCGAAACTGAGATCGTAATCGACATGGCTCGCCTTGAGCCACTGGCTGTTGTCGAGGTTCAGCGCCGGAGTCACGTTCAGCGCGGAGACTTCATGCCAGGCACCGTCGACACCGAGGACCTCGACGGCGAGGCTGGTGAACCAGCCGCCCCACTCCTTCATCTCGCCCACGCTCATCCGCAGCGCCGCGATGCGCTGCGGCGTCGCCCAGCGGTAGCCGTAGAAATCGGTCTTCGGCTCGGCGTGCCCGGCGACGCTGTAGTAGGTGCGCTGGCGGCGGTCGCCATCGCGCAGCAACGCGAGGTCGTGGTCGAGACTGTCGGGGTTGAAGAGAATCTCCGCGGCGGACGCAGCGAGGTTCGCGCCGCGCACGCAAAGCGTCACGGGCACGCTCGCGGCCTCGCCCGATGCGGTCGTAACGTGCATGCGCAACGTCGCCGAACCGGCGGTCTCCGGCGTGCCGGAGACGACGCCAGCTGCGAAAGCCAGACCGCGCGGCAACTCGCCTTCGAGGCGCCAAGTCGACGTGCGCGCGTCGCGGCCGGTGTAGAACTCGTAGGAAAACGCTTCGCCGAGCGCGCCGAAAAGCGGCGGCGGCGGATTCAGTTCAAACGGCGGTGTGAACTCGGCCGCGGCGGGGATCTCGAGGTAATCGACGCCCTCGATCGTGACGCGACGGCCACCGTGCGCGAGGATCACGCGCTCGCCCTGCCGGGCCAGCCGGCGCGCCTGGTCGCCGATGCTGGCATCGGGCAGGTCGTGGCGCGAGACGTTGATGTAGCGGTCGTTGAACGGCTGCGTCCAGTGTGCGTCCGGCAGCGGATACAGCAGATTCGCGGGCAGCCCCTTCGTGCCATGGAGGAGGCCGAGCAGGCCGCACATCGTCGCGGCCTGGTTGTCGGCGTCGAAACCGATCGCGCAGCACAGATCGAGCGTGCGCTGGAAATCGCCTTCGCCGTAGAGGAGCGCCATGACGCCGCAGGCGCCGTTGAGCACGGCGTCGACGACCGGCCACGCGCCGACGTTGTAGTCGAACTGGCCGTAATAGCGCGCGGCGAGGGCCGCGCGGGCGGCGCGCCAGTCGTGCGGATGTTGTTTCACCCGGGTCTGCACGAAGCGCACGGCCTCGGCGAAACGGCTGCCCGGTGGCATCGCGGCAAGCCCGGTCTCGACGAGTCGATGGATGTCCGATTCGAAAAACGCGGCGGCATACATCGCGCCGTAGAAAACGGTCGGCTCGACGCCGAAGGAGTCGCTGGTGATGCGGGCCGCCCAGTCGGACTTGGCCGCGGCGTAGCGGACCATGCCGGGCGCGGTCACGGCCCAGATCTCGTTCACGAGCTGCGGATCGATCTGGAACCACTGGCCGTTATAGCCGCGGCGGCCGGTGTGCGGCGGGAAATGACCGGCGAGCATGAGCGTGAGCGCGGCGCGGTTGGCGACCCAGACGCGTTCGCGCACGTGGTGTTTCCACGCCGCCGCGAGCTGCGCGTAGGTCGGCTCGATCCCGTGCCGCTCCATCGCGAGCAGATACATGTATTCGATGTCGGTGTCGTCGTCGGAGAAGCCGCCGCCGGCGGCGCGGAGCCGCGCGAGGACGTCCGGCTGGAAGCCGTAGGGCATCGCGTCCGGTCCGGGCTGCTCGATGAATTTGAACTCGTAGCCGAGCCCGTAGAAGTTGCCCGCCATCTGTCCGAGCCAGGAGGCGAGCACCTTGTCCTCGTAGTCGGCGACGGCGAGGCGGCGCGGCGGCTCCGTCGCACGAAGCGACACGACAAGCCCCAGACCGAGGAGCAGCACGGCCAGAACCGCCCGGCGAGCGCGGGCGGACGGCGCGATGAAGGGCGAATGACGAACGGACATGTGCGGCCGGGACCGGATCAGGCGGCGACGGTGCCTTTGCGCGCGGCGAGATCGCGCTCGATCTGTTTCACCTGCGGTTCGTCGAGCCTGTAGAAGAAAATCGCAAAGCCGCTGAGCAGGGCGAAGGCGCCGGGGAGCACGCTGAAGAGCAGCGTGATGCCGTGGAGCGAGCGCGGTGTCTGCACCGCATCGGCCACGTAGCCGTAGTGGCTGAGCAGCCAGCCGATCATCGCGCTGCCGATGGCGAGGCCGACCTTCTGCACGAAGACCGTCGCGGAAAACACGAGGCCCGTGGTGCGGCGGCCGAACTTCCATTCGCCGTAGTCGGCGGTGTCGGCATACATCGACCACACGATCGCGGGCGTGGGGCCGGCGACGAAGCAGGCGAAGATGTTGGCGGCGTAGAGCAGCGGCAGGTTGTGCGGATCGAGGAAGTAGAACGACGCCATCGCCAGGGCGTTGAGGATCGTGAGCCCGATCATGAGTTTCCGCCGCGAGGCGAACTTCGTGAACAGCTTGGTGGCGAGCGAGCCGGCGATGAAGGCGAGGAAGCCCCAGAAATTGAAGGCGCTCAACCCCTCGAAATCGCCGACGACGTATTTGAAATAATAGACGCCGGAACCGCTGCGCAGGCCGGTGTTGGCGAGCGTGAGGAAGGCCGCGAAGAACAGCACCAGCCAGGGCGCGTTGCGGAAAAGGTCGCGCAGGTCGGCGCCGAGCGAGGACTTCTGCTCCACGGGCGGCGCCACGCGCTCCTTCGTGTTGAGGAACGTGAAGAGAAACATCGCCACCGAGATGACGGCGAAGATCGCCATGGTGTAGCGGAAGCCCGCGGCCTCGCTGCCGCCGACCTGGGCGAAGAACTTGCTGAGCTTCGGCACGAGCGAGCCGATGAGCAGCGCGCCGAGAAAGGCGCAGGCGAAGCGGTAGGTGGAGAGCGAGGTCCGGTCCTCGGACGAGGCGGACATGACGCCCATCAGCGCGGAATACGGCGTGTTGATCACCGCGTAGGCGACCAGCATCAGCGTGTAGGTGGCGTAGGCGAAGACGAGCTGGCCGTCGGGCGAGAAGCCGGGATTGGCGAACATCACGTAACCGAGAAACCCATACGGCAGCGCCCCCCAGAGGATCCACGGGCGGAACTTGCCCCACCGCGACTGCGTCCGGTCCGACAGCACGCCGATCACCGGATTCAGCGCGGCCACGAGGATCGGCATGGTGCCCATCAGCCAGCCGACGGCGGCGGTGTTCTTGATGCCGACGACGTCGGTGTAGTAGTAGGCCAGGAAGATGTTGAAGGCCTGGAAAAAGAAATTCGAGGCGGTGTCGCCGAGGCCGTAGGCGAGTTTCTCTTTGAAGCCCAGCCGGGGAGCCGGGGAGGAAGCGGGGGTGCTCATAGAGGGGAGATGACGGTTGAAACGAAAACTCAGATGCAGCGATACTCGAAATGCGTGAAATCGGCGGGCGGGGCGGCGTCGCTCGCATCCTGCGCGCAGAGCACGGCGAAGGCGCCGGTGAAGGCCCAGCCCACCCCGCCCTCCGCCGGATAGTCGTCCGACAGGATCGTGGCGTCGAGCGGCGGGCCGAGCGGCGCCGGGGCGGAATCCGGGGCGTCCGTCGCGACGAAGAACCGCAGGGTCCCGCCGTCGAGTTCCGCCGACAGCTCGATCGCACCGGAGCCGGGCAGCGCCCGCGGCGCCTCGAGGAGGAAACGATGGCGGCGGTTGTCGCAGGCGAGCAGCTGGAGACAGCGCGAACCCGCATCGTCGGCCGTGACGAACGCGGAGTAGAAATTGGCGCCGTTGTAGAAGAGCGCGAGTCCCGCCTGCTGCTGAAAGGTGCGCGGCGCGAAGTCGAGTTGCACGCCCACACGGCAGCGGTGATGCAGCAGCCGGAAGCCCAGCGCGCTCTGGTCGAAGGCGGACTGAAGCGAGTGGCGCCCGCGGAGCCGCAGCCAGCCGGGCCGCTCGGCGAGACTCAGCCACGACGGGTCGGCGGGCTCGCGAAGGGTGTTCCACTGCGGGTCGAGCGCGGGCGCGGCGAAATCGTCGGCAAAGGTCGGGAGATAGGGCGGAACCTCCTCGCCGAGCCGCGGCTCTCCGGAGGCGGTCCGACCGGACGGCCACGCGGAGGCATCGGGCACATCGACGACCACGCGCGGGGCGTGGCCGCCGCCAGCGAGACGCGGCCAGTCGCCGGCCGGCCAGTCGACGCGCTGGAGCGCCGTCTCGCGGCCGAGGATACAACGGCGGTGCGGCCCGACCGGACGGCTGCAGAGATGCGCGAGGAACCACTCGCCGGCGGGCGTCGACACGAAGGAGGCGTGACCGGCTTTCTGCAGCGGGTTCGCGGGGTCGTCGCGCGAGGTCAGCAGCGGATGATGCGGCGAGAGTTCGTAGGGGCCGTCGATCGCGCGCGAACGCGCGACGGTGACGGCGTGGTTCCAGCCGGTGCCGCCCTCGGCGGTGACGAGGTAGTAGAAGCCGTCCTTGCGGTAGAGATGCGGGCCTTCGGTGATGCCGAGCGAGGAGCCGCGGAAGATGTTCTTCGGTTCGCCGACGAGCCGGTGTTCGGTGCGCGAATACTCCTGCAGGACGATGCCGGCGAAGGCGTCGACGCCGGTCGACGGACGCCAGAGCTGGTTGACCAGCCACGAGCGGCCATCGTCGTCGTGGAAGAGCGAGGGATCGAAGCCGGAGGCGTTGAGTGCGACGGGCTCGGACCACGGTCCCTCGGCGGCGGGCGCGGTGACGAGGTAGTTGCGCAGATCCTTGAAGGGGCCGTTGAGCGAGCGGGTGTTGGTGTAGGCGAGCCAGAACTGCCCGCGTGCGTAACTGAGGGCCGGCGCCCAGACACCGCCGGAGTCGGGCACGCCGCGAAGGTCGAGCTGGCTGCGGCGCGTAAGCGCGTAGCCGGCGAGCTCCCACGTGGCGAGATCGCGCGAGCGGTGGATGCGCACGCCCGGCCACCACTCGAAGGTCGACGTCGCGAGATAATACCACTCCCCGACGCGCACCAGGCACGGGTCCGGATGAAAGCCGGGGAGGATGGGATTGGCGACGCGGGGCATGTCGGGCAGGTGGAAATCAGCGCGCGGCGACGAGGAGGGGAAAGCTCCCGCGGCGGAAAGGATCGAACATCATGAGGCTGGGTAAGCCACCAGTTCGCGCTCCGCGCGACCGTCGGCATAAAGATTGATCACCGCGTAGGCGGGCCCGAATTCCTGATACGGTCCCTTCCACCAGCCGCCGCAGACCGCGCCGTTGCACAGGTAGCGCACGCCGAGATAGGTGACGTCGTCCACCATGTGCAGATGTCCGCTCAGGCAGACCTTCACGTTGGGATGACGGTGGAACAGATTCTTGATGCGGGCGGCGTCGATGTGCATCCACGCGCCGGGCACGACCCAGTCGCCCTCCTGCGCGCGATCGCCGTCGAAATACGCGGCCGAACTCAGGATCGGAATATGGGAAAGCACGCAGACGGGCGTGGCGGCCGGCACGGCCCCCAGATCGCGCTCGAGCCAGGCGAACTGCGCATCGTCGAGTCGCGCGATGTAGCCGTGGTTGCCCGCGGCGATCTGCATGCTGTCCAGCACGACAAAATGCCAGCCGCCCCGGTCGAAGGAATAATACGCGGACTTCAGCCCCAGCCGCTCCAGCGCGTAGGCCTTGCCATAGAGGGCATCCTGCTCGACGCCCGGCCGGCTGCGTTGCTTCCAGCCGAAGATGTCGTGGTTTCCGAGGCATTGATAGGCGGGTAGTTTCAATTCCGCCGCCAGCACTTCGGACCAGACGTCCCACTGGCGCAGCACGCTTTCCCGGGGATTTTCGAGGGCGTCGCCGATGCAATCGCCGCCGAAAAGAATGAACTCGGGCGGGTCCTCTCGTCCCTGCGCATGGCGCAGCGCGGCCGCCATCCCGGCCGGGGCGCCCAGACCGGGCTGCACGTGGATGTCGGTGAGATGGGCAAACCGGACCACGGGGCGCGGGCCAGCCGCAGGCTCGGCGCGAACCAAGGTCGAAGCGGCGGCCAGGCCCAGCGTCTGCCATCCGGCGCAGCGGAGAAAGGAACGGCGGTTCATGGCGAGGGGCGGTTCTGGTTCATGCTCCGGAATCGGCTGGGGTTGCGACCACCGTCACGGCTGCGGCCGCGTCGCGATGGCCTTCCAGATCAGGCCGGGGTTGTTGGTGATGATCCCATCGACGCCGAACGCGAGCAAGGTCTGCGCGGCCGCGGGATCGTCGATCGTATAGACCCAGACCTTGAGCCCCTGATCATGGGCGAGGCGCACCGCGTCGGCCGTGACGGCGCGACTCCAGACGACGACGCTCGCGCCGGTGGCCGCGGCCTGGGTCAGCCACGTCGCGTCGAGCGCCTGCTCCGCCGCCGTGAGCCGGCGGCCGTCGCGATGGTCGCGCGGACCGAGCGCGCCCAGCACCTGCTCGGGCACCAGCGCGTGCAGGGCGCCAAGAAATTCCCAGTCGAAGGATTGCACGACGACGCGGTTGACGAGTCCGTGCTCGCGCAGGAACCGGGCGCAACCGGCCGCATCGCCGCCTTTGCGTTCGATCAGGACGACCGCCGGCGGCGCGATGGCTGCGACGGCCTCGCTCAACCGCGGCAGGCGGGTGCCGGCAAAACGCGCATCGAACCACGCCCCCGCATCGAGCGTCGCCAGCTCCGCGGCGCTCCGATCGGCCACGCGGAGATCCCGGCCGCCCCAGCGCGCGACCGCATCGGTCGTGCGATCGAGCGTCGGGTCGTGGATCACGACCGGCACGCCATCGCGGCTGACGTGGTAATCCAACTCGACCAGGTCGGCTCCGGCGAGCTGCGCCAGGCGGAACGACGGCAGCGTGTTTTCCGGTGCCGCCGCAGCGTATCCACGATGGCCGATCACCAGCGGACGCTTCTCATGGAGCAGCACCACGGCGGGCTCGCACTCCCGCATGAGCGCCAGAAACGACGCCTTGGGCTGCCGATCGACGGTGAACAGGCCCCAGTTTTTCTCCGCCTCGCGCGGGTCGCCGGCCGGTCCGGCGCCTTTCCACGTCTCGTCGAAAGCCTCGAAGAGCAGCGTGACGACCTGATTTTCGCGGACCCAGCGCCGATGCTGGCGCAGGTAGTTTTCCTGCGCCGCGAGCGAGGTTTCGGCTTTCATCCGCGCGCTCTCGCCGTCGGGACCGGGCCGGTCGAGCACGCGGCTCGTCGCCCAGCCGGTCTCCCCGATGATCACCGGCCGGTCGGGATACAGCCGGCGGATTTCGTCGTAGACGCCCGCGGTCCAGCGGATCGCTTCATCGAGCTGCCGGCCGTTCCACAGCGCGTAGGCGTGCAGCATGATGAAATCGACCTCCGCGGCCACGGCCCGCGCCTCGGGCTTGTTCCAGAAATCGTGGTCGTCCGCAGTCGTGACCGGCTGCGCGATCGCGCTCCGCACTTCGCGGATGAAACCGATCAGCACGGCCCGGTCGCAAGGCTGCCACGACCAGGAAACCTGGGTTTCGTTGCCCACGTTGACCGCGACAACGAGATCACGATAGGAGTTGGCAAGACGGATGGCGGTTTCGACCTGCCGCCGGTTGGCGGCGCGGGCCTCGGGCCCGGTGTCGCGACCGATCCACGCGCCAAGGACCAGGCGCAGCGGCAGTCCGTGTTCGCGGATGAGGCGCAGCACCCGCTCCGCCTCGGCGGAGGCGCCATACATCCGGATCAGATTCCAGTGCCGGCAGAGGATGCGCAGATCCTCCAGCGTCTCCGCATCGTTCGGCAGCGGTCCTTCGGGGGACTGTCCGCGGCGATACGGGCCGTAAGCGATGCCATCGCCGATCCAGCGACCGTCCAATTCCATCGTCAACGGCCGCACGCCGCCGGGCGGAGCGGGAATCGCCTCCACCGTGGCAGATGGCGCGGGCTCGGCCGCGCGGACCAGTGACGCCAACGCCACCAGCACGCCGAAGAGGAGACCGCAGCCAAGCCCGATCCCGCTCAGTCCGCCACCGACCTTCGCTCGAAAATCGAACCGCCCGGCGACCGCACTCGGCTTTGCCGGAAAAATCATGGAGCCGCGGACGTGTCGGATGTCCCGGAGCGTTTGCCGAGATAAGTGTGGATGGCGTGGGCGGGGAGGCGGCAGGCGAGGGATTCGCCGGCGACGGCGAGCGAGAAGTCGACCGCGGCGTCGGTTTCGTTGAGCACGACGACGACGAGCGAGCCGTCGGGATTGGCGAACGCCACCGACTGCAGCGCGGCCGGACCGCCGCCCGACTCGAGGCGGTGCGCGCCGGTCTGCACGTAGCGGCTGAAATGTGCGATGTAGTAGAACGACGTCTGGTAGTGCACCTCGCCGGTCGCGGTGTCGACGATCACGGGCGCGTCGCAGAGATTGCCGACGTGGTTCGGGCCGCCGGTCTGGTCGAGGACGATGTTCCAGTCGATCCAGCCGCAGACCCAGTTGCGGAAGTCGCCGATCATGTTGCGCGCATAGCGTTCGCCGCGGTCCCAGCGGCCGAGCTTCACGCCGCCTTCCCAGCAGCCCTCGGTGAAGAGGATCACCTTGTCGGGAAACTTCGCATGAACACGGCCGGAGGCCGCGAAGTCCTCGCTGACATACCAGTGCAGCGCGGAGCCCCAGAAATACTTCGCCGACTCGGGATCGCCGAACAGGGCGTCCGCGCGTTTCTCGAGGATGTCGCGGTTGTGATCGAAGCCGAGGAGCTTCACGCCGCCGAGGCCGGCCCTAGCGAGCGTCGGACCGAGATGATCGCGGACAAAGTCGCGCTCCTCCTCGGGCGTGAAGATGCACGATTCCCAGACCTGCACGGCCTCGGGTTCGTTCTGCACGGTGAGCGCCCAGACCGGGAGCTTCTCCTCGCGCTGCATGGCCTCGACGAACTTCACGTAGAAACGCGCCCAGGCGTCGCGATATTCGGGGCGGAGCGAGCCGCCGGCGTCCATGCGGTTGTTGGTCTTCATCCACGCCGGCGGGCTCCACGGCGAGGCGAGGAGCTTGAAACGATCGGCGCCGGCGATCGCCTGCGCCTCGTGCAGCAGCGGCAGGAGCCAGCGGCGCATCGGCTCGAGCGTGAACTGGTGCAGGTAGTAGTCGCCCGGCGTGTCGTCGAGCGTCCACAGGTTCAGCGAAAAATCGCAGCTGTTGATGTGCGTGCGCCCGAGCGTGTAGCCGATGCCGTCCTTCGGATCGTAGTAGCGGCGCAGGATCTCCCGGCGCTTCTCGGCGGGCAGCTGCGCGAGCACCCACGCCGAGGATTCGGTCAGCGCGCCGCCGAAGCCGGTCATCTCCTGCCGCGGCTGCGCCGGGTCGATCACGATGGCTTCGGCCCCGGCGACCGGGACGGATGCGCCCGCGGCGAGCGGCGCCAGCCGGCGACCGCTGTCGCGCGCCGTTTCGATCACGGACCAGGTGTGCATGGGAGGAGCGGCGAATGCCGTGGCGGTCGTCGCGGCGGCGACGAACCAGATGGAGAGACGCGAAAAAGACGGGAGAGAAGACATCGGCGGAAAAATAACGTGCGCCGGGCGAAGGATCGCGCGGCAGGACGGGGAGGAAAAAAGCGGACGACGGTCCCCCAACCGTCGTCCGCTGTCGTAGCCTATGGGAACACTCTAATCTATACCTACCCTGAAACAAAGCCGGCGCGGGCGAAACGTGCGCCCGCGCCGGCGCGGAATTACAGACTGTAGTTGAACTCGAGACGGAACTGCCGCGGCGCCGCGTAGATGAGGCCGTAGAGTTTCCGGTCGTCGAAGACATTGCTCACGTTGAACTGCACGTTGGCGTCGTGATCGAACAGCTTGAAGCCGTAGCGGATCATCGCATTGCAGACATAGCGCTCGGGCGTCTTGAGGACGACGATGTTGCCGTTCTTGTCCGTGATGCGCTGGCCGCCACCGTGGGTGATGCCGGACTGATATTCGCGGGGCGACTCGTAGGTGCCGCCCATGGCGAAGGACCAGCCTTTCATCAGACCGCTGGTGAACTGATAATTGGCCCAGAGGGAGGCCTGGTGCTCGGGCGTGTCGTCCTGCTTCTCGCCGTAGCCGAAGCCGATGCCGGTCCAGGTGGAGGTGTCGTTGGGATCGGCATACGCCGTGGTGATCGCTTTGCCGGTAAGACCCCAGTCGGTGTTCGGGAAATACCAGACGGCCCAGCGATCCTCGGGGTGGGCATATTTGGCGAAGTTGCCCGCCGAGGTGATGATCTTGCTGATATGCGTGTAGCTGGCGAGGATCTGGAAGTTGTCCGTCGGCGAGAACACGATGTCGGTGGACCAGCCCTTGCTCTGGTCGGAACCGATGACGTATTCGTTGCCCTGCGAGCTGGACGCGCGGTTCTCCCACGAGTTGTTCGTCTCGGAGTCGCTGTTATAGAGCCAGCCCGGCCAGCTCATGTTGTTGGCCTTCGTATAATCAAAGATGGCTTGGATTCAGGAAGTAAGTGCGACATGTCGACGGGATGGGATATCGGCAACTGAGCACTGAGGAAAGGTATATGATCGGGGCGATGCGGCAGCGTGGCTGCGGTGTGTGCGAGATCGCCCAGGAG
>Ga0222421_100318_pt1 | contig 19593 bp, 22 predicted proteins | sample 3A1ome_2_FD_182473 | JGI IMG/M metagenome (GOLD analysis project Ga0222421, IMG submission 182473) | Enriched microbial communities from leaf-cutter ant dump, University of Wisconsin, Madison, United States - 3A150A (version 2) | ecosystem: Environmental > Terrestrial > Nest > Insects nest > Nest... | reverse complement strand
GCAACAGCGCGACCACGCGCTGAACTTCATCTCGCACGACATCCGCGCACCCAACGCCTCCATCCTCACGCTGCTGGAAATGCAGCGCGCCTACCCCGGCCGCATTCCCGGCGAAGAACTGATGCAGCGCATCGAGCGCTATGCGCGCACCTCGCTGGGCATGGCCGAGAACTTCGTCCGGCTGGCCAGTGCGCAGTCGCAGGAATACCGCATGGCACCGCTGGACCTGGTGGCCGTGCTCGCGGAAACCGTGGACGACACCTGGGCCCTGGCCCGCGACGGCGGCGTGGAAGTGAGCATCGCCACGGCCCCGGAGACTGCCCCCACGATGGGCGACCGCGCGCTGCTGTGCCGCGCGCTGGCCAACGTGCTCAACAATGCCGTCAAGTTCAGCCCCACAGGGGGCACAGTGCAGTGCGCCATCGTGCAGCGCGGCGCGTACTGGGCGGTATCGGTGCGGGACCAGGGCCCGGGCATAGCGCCGGACCAGCAAGGCCAGCTGTTCGCCCCGTTCCAGCGCCTGCACGACCGCAGCCACCCGTCCATTGGCGGCATGGGGCTGGGACTGGCCCTGGTGCATACCGTGATCCAACGCCATGGCGGCACGCTGGAGGTGGACAGCGACGTGGGGCGCGGCGCCGAATTCCGGCTGGTGCTCCCGCAGCAGCAGGGGACGGCGCCAGGAGCCTGAAAAGCTTCTGCCCCTACGAAACCCGCCAGAAGCAGAAAAGGCTTGCTACCAATTTAATAGTAGCAAGCCTTTGTGCATATTGGCGGAGAGGGTGGGATTCGAACCCACGGTAGTGTTGCCACTACGCCTGATTTCGAGTCAGGTACATTCGACCACTCTGCCACCTCTCCTGTGTCGAAGCCTGCGATTCTAGCAGGATTTTCAGACCATCTGCAGCCACCCTTTCCGATACGCACCGCGCGCTCAATACCGACGGGGCCGTGTTTCTTGACACATGTCATTACCCATACCGGCACAGAGTGGCACCATCATGGCCAGCCAGCACTTGCGTGCGCGCCAGCCAAAAAACTTCTTCCTCCCCTACCTTTTCTCCACTCTCATCCAAGGACACACCATGCGATACGCACATTTCATCGTCGCCGCTTCCCTGTTCGCCGCAGGCTCCGCCATTGCCGGCCCCTGCGACCTGGAGATCGAAAGCAACGACGCCATGAAGTTCAACAAGGACAGCCTGAGCGTGCCCGCCAGCTGCAAGAAAGTCACGCTCAAGCTGGTGCACACGGGCAAGCTGCCCAAGGCCTCGATGGGCCACAACTGGGTGCTGACCAAGACGGCCGATATGCAGGCCGTGGCCACCGACGGCATTCCGGCTGGCGCGGACAAGGGCTACCTCAAGCCCGGCGACGCCCGCGTGCTGGCCGCCACCAAGCTGATCGGCGGCGGCGAGAGCGACACCATCAGCTTCGATGCCTCCAAGCTCAAGGCCGGCGAGGGCTACAGCTTCTTCTGCTCCTTCCCGGGCCACATCGGGCTGATGAAGGGCACGTTCGCCGTCACCAAGTAACCCACACGGCTCCAACAAAAAAGCCGGTGAATTCCTTCACCGGCTTTTTTGCGGGTTGGTTGGATGGATGGAATCAGGCCGCCAGCACGGCCACGCCGCCCAGGTAGGGGCGCAGCACCTCGGGCACGGTCACGCTGCCGTCGACGTTCTGGTAGTTCTCCAACACGGCCACCAGCGTGCGACCCACGGCCAAGCCAGAGCCGTTCAGGGTGTGCAGCAGTTCGTTCTTGCCCTGCGCGTTCTTGAAGCGGGCCTGCAGGCGGCGGGACTGGAAGGCCTCGCAGTTGCTGACTGAGCTGATCTCGCGGTAGGTGTTCTGCGCGGGCAGCCAGACTTCCAGGTCATACGTCTTGGCGGCGCCAAAACCCATGTCGCCGGTGCACAGGCACACCACGCGGTAGGGCAGGCCCAGCTTTTGCAGCAAGGCCTCGGCATGGTGGGTCATCTCTTCCAGCGCGTCGTAGCTCTTCTCGGGGTGCACGATCTGCACCATCTCGACCTTGTCGAACTGGTGCTGGCGGATCATGCCGCGCGTGTCGCGGCCGTAGCTGCCCGCCTCGGAGCGGAAGCAAGGCGTGTGGGCCGTGAGCCTGATGGGCAACTCGGACTCGGCCACCACCACGTCGCGCACGAAGTTGGTCAGCGGCACCTCGCTGGTGGGGATGAGGTACAGCGCCGCGTTGTCCGGCACGGGCTCGCCTTCCTGGCCGCCCTTCTTGGCGGCGAACAGGTCGCCCTCGAACTTGGGCAGTTGGCCCGTGCCCTTGAGCGAGTCGGCGTTGACGGCATAGGGCACGTAGCACTCGGTGTAGCCGTGCTCCTGCGTCTGCACGTCCAGCATGAACTGGCTGAGCGCGCGGTGCAGTCGGGCGATGGGGCCTTTCATGACGGTGAAACGCGAGCCCGAGAGCTTCACGCCCATGTCGAAGTCCAGGCCCAGGGGCGTGCCCACGTCCACGTGGTCTTTCACTTCAAAGTCGAACTTCGGCGGCGTGCCCCAGCGGCGCACCTCGACGTTGCCGGCCTCGTCGCTACCCACGGGCACGCTGTCGTGCGGCAGGTTGGGCACGGCGACCAGCATGGCCTGCAGCTCGGCCTGGATCTGCTCCAGGCGCGCGGCGGACTGCTCCAGCTCGATCTTCGACGCGGCCACCTGGGCCTTGGCTGCCTCGGCGCCGTCCTTGTCGCCCCGGCTCATCAGCATGCCGATCTGCTTGGAGAGTTGGTTGCGCTGGGCCTGCAGTTCCTCGGTGCGGGTTTGCAGCGTCTTGCGCTCGGATTCCAGGGACTGGAACGCGGACACGTTGAGAAAAGCCTGGGGCTTTTTGCGGGTTTCCAGGCGCGCGATGGCGGTGTCGAGGTCTTTGCGAAGGAGAAGGATGTCAAGCATAGGGGTGCAATTTTAGAGGGGCGGTCAGGCGACGGTGGCGGGGTCGCAGTTGGCGCCGCACAGGATGAGGGCCACGGTTTCCTGCGGCTGGGGCCTGTAGGCGCCCGTCTGCAGCGCGGCCAGGCCCAGGGCGGCGGCGGGCTCCACGGCCAGCTTGAGCTCCTTCCACAGCCAGCGCTGCGCGGCGCGGATGGCCTCGTCGGGCAGCAGCAGCGCGTCATGCACGTGGCGCTGGCTCACCTCCCAGCAGATGGCGCCGATGCGGCGGGCACCCAAAGAATCGGCGGCGATGCCGCTCACTTCCACGTCCACCGGCCGGCCCGCAGCGCGGGCGGCATGCAATGTGGGCGCACGCTCGGGCTCCAGCGCCACCACGTGGGCGCGGCTTTCCACCCAGGCGGCCACGCCGCCGATCAGGCCGCCGCCGCCCACGCTGACCAGCACGCTGTCGGGCAGACGGCCGCCTTGCTCTTCGATCTCCAGCGCCAGCGTGCCCGCGCCCGCCACGACCTCGGGCTGGTCGTAGGCATGGGCCTGCAGCGCGCCCGTGGCCTGCTGGCGGGCCACGCAGGCCTCGAACGCCTCGGAATACGCGGCCCCGGTGACGACCACCTCGGCCCCCAGCGCGCGCAGGCGCTCGCGCTTGGCCTCGGGCGAGACCTCGGGCACGAACACTTCGCAGCGCACGCCCAGGGCCTGGGCGGCCGCCGCCACGGCGATGCCGGCATTGCCGCCCGAGGCGATGATCACGCCGCTGTCGGGCACCGGGTTGGCCAGCAGGCGGTAGAGCATGCCCCGCGCCTTGAAGCTGCCGCCCACCTGCAGATGTTCGAGCTTGAGCCAGACCTCGGCGCAATCCACGCCCAGGGACGGCCCGGGCAGGCGCAGCAGCGGCGTGGCGCGCAGAAAGCCCGGCTGGCGGGCGAGGATGTGGCGGCGGGCTTCGGCGATGGCGGCGCGGTCGATCATGCGGGGAACTCCGGGGAAAACAGGCTGGGCAGGATACACGGGGATACATGCCCGGCCTGCGGCTGCGCCGCGCAAGTGCCGATAACATGGCCACAGGGTTCACCGGCAGGAGGCAGCAAGCATGTTCTTTGTGTTCGGCCCGTCTGGGCAAATGTACCGGGGCGGCCCGGAAAACCTGGCGCAGATCTCCGCCGTGCGCCGCGTGCAGCGGCCCCAGGCGCTGCGCACGCGGGTGCTGGACGTGCCGGCCGAGCCTTTCCAGCCCCCCGCCGCCCCTGTGCATGCAGCGCCCGTGAACCTGCGCCTGCAGGATGCCGTGAGCGCCTACGCCCAGACGGAGCAAGGCCCCCAGCAGGCGCGCCAGCCGCTCTCCAAGGTGAGCGACGTGATGACCACGGGCGCCTTGAGCGTGCAGCCCGACGCGCGCGTGAACGATGCCTGGCAGACCCTGGCCGAGCACAAGGTGGCCCAGGCCCCGGTGGTGGATGCGCTGGGCCGCGTGATCGGCCTGCTGCTGCGCGCCGACATGGCGCCGCTGGACCTGCTGCCCGAGCCCGGCGCCGTGAAGCAGGCCATCGACCTGGCGCGCAGCCCCGTGTCCGAGGTGATGGTGAGCCCCGTGCCCACCGTGGCGGCCGACACCGAATTGCGCCGAGTCGCGGCCGTGCTGCTGGACACCGGCCTGCCCGGCCTGCCGGTGACGGACGAGGTGGGCGTGCTGGTGGGCTTCATCTCGCGCACCGACATCCTGCGCGCCGTGGCGGCCGACCCGCCGCTGGACCTGTGGAGCGGGCCCGTGGCGGCGCTTTAAAATAATAGTCAAATCGGCCTCCAGCGCTTATCCATCAAGCGCTGGCAGCTATCGATTCAGTAGTATTCAGTGCCCCGTCTCGGGCACGCGTTCGGTGATCGCCAGCCCCGTGGCCGCGTCGATCTTGAGGCCCTTGGGCAGGGGGAACTTGATGGTCTCCTCGATGCCGTCCATGCTGCGCACCGACACCGCGCCCAGCGCCTTGATGCGGTCGATGACCTCGCGCACCAGCACCTCGGGCGCCGAGGCGCCCGCCGTCAGGCCCACGCGCGTGGCGCCGTCGAACCATTCGGTGCGCAGCTCCTGCGCGCTGTCCACCATGTAGGCGCGCGTGCCCAGGCGGGCCGCCAGCTCGCGCAGGCGGTTGCTGTTGGAGCTGGTGGGGCTGCCCACCACGATGACCAGGTCCACCTGCGGCGAGAGGATCTTGACGGCGTCCTGCCGGTTCTGCGTGGCGTAGCAGATGTCCTGCTGCTTGGGCTCGCGCACCTGCGGAAAGCGCGCGCGCACGGCGGCGGTGATCTCGGCGGCGTCGTCCACACTCAGGGTGGTCTGCGTGACCACGGCCAGCTTCTCGGTCTGCGCGGGCTGAACGCGGGCCACGTCCGCCACGTCCTCCACCAGGTGGATTCCGTGGTCGAGCTGGCCCATGGTGCCCTCGACCTCGGGGTGGCCCTTGTGGCCGATCATGATGAACTCGTAGCCTTCCTTGGCGAGCTTGGCCACCTCCACGTGCACCTTGGTCACGAGGGGGCAGGTCGCGTCGAAGATGGAAAATCCCCGCGCACGCGCCTCGTCCTGCACGGCGCGGCTCACGCCGTGGGCGCTGAACACCAGCGTGGCGCCGGGGGGCACGTCGGCCAGCTCCTCGATAAAGATCGCGCCCTTGGACTTGAGGTCGTTGACCACGTAGGTGTTGTGCACGATCTCGTGGCGCACGTAGATCGGCGCGCCGAACTTCTGCAGCGCGCGCTCCACGATCTCAATGGCGCGGTCCACGCCGGCGCAGAAGCCGCGCGGCTCGGCCAGGAGGATTTCCTGCGGTTGGCCCGGCATCAGAGGATTCCGATGACGTGCACTTCGAACGTCACGGGCTGGCCCGCCAGCGGGTGGTTGAAGTCGAACAGCACCGCGCCGTCCTCGCGCACCTGCATCACCGCGCCGGCGTAGCTTCCCTGCCCGTCGGGCGTGGGGAACTGCACCACGTCGCCCACGCTGTAGCGCTCGTCGGGATCGCCCAGCTCGCTCAGCAGCTTGCGCGCCACCCACTGCTGCATGTCGGCATTGCGCTCGCCGAAGGCCTCGCCAGCGGCCAGCTCGAACGTGGCGCGCGCGCCCTCGGCCAGGCCCAGCAGGCGCTGCTCCATGGCGGGCGACAGCTCGCCCGCGCCCAGGGACAGCGTGGCGGGCTTGTCGGCAAAGGTGTTGATCACATCCCCCGCCGGGCCGGCCAGGCGGTAGTGCAGCGTGAGGAAGGAGCCGGGCTGCACGGTGGGGAGAAGGGCGGAGGAAGTCGTCATGAAAGTCCCGATAAACTGCCCTGCATTGTAGAAAACCGGGCAAAGCCCTACGCCCGCCATTCCACCGCCACTGCCGCCAGGGCCTCCCCGCCCGACCGCTCCCATGTCCCTCAAAAGCCTGCCCGCCGAAGCCCAGCCCCGCGAGAAACTGCTGGCGCGCGGCCCCGCCGCCCTCGCCGATGCCGAACTGCTGGCCATCCTGCTGCGCACCGGCATCGTCGGCAAGGGCGTGCTGCAGATGGCGCAGGAGCTGCTGGAGCCGCCCGCCGTGGACCGCGCCACCGGCCAGGTGAGCGGCGGCTTCGGCGGCATCGCCGGGCTGCTGCACACCAGCGCAGCCGACCTGGAACGCATCAAGGGCCTGGGCCCCGCCAAGCGCGCCGAGCTGGTGGCCGTGCTCGAGCTTGCGCGCCGCGCCCTGGCCCAGCAGCTGCGCGAGCGCGAGGTGTTCGACTCGCCCGACGCCGTGCGGCACTACCTGCAGCTGCACCTGGCCGCCAAGGGCCACGAGGTGTTCGCCGTTCTGTTCCTCGACAGCCAGAACCGCCTGCTGGCCATGGAGGAACTGTTTCGCGGCACCCTCACCCAGACCAGCGTGTACCCGCGCGAGGTGGTGCTGCGCGCCCTGCACCATCAGGCGGCCGCCGTGGTGCTGGCCCACAACCACCCCAGCGGCAGCGTGCAGCCCAGCCGCGCCGACGAGTCGCTGACGCAGACCCTGAAGACCACCCTGGCCCTGGTGGACGTGCGCGTGCTCGACCATGTCATCGTGGCACCGGGGCAGGCCCTGTCGATGGCGGAGGAGGGGCTGCTGTGAGAATGCCCCGCCTCCCCTCTGCACCGCTGGGCGCCCTGCTGGCCGCCGCCGCGCTGCTCCAAGCCTGCATTTCGCCCTCGTCCTGGCCCTCGGCTGCGCCACAGCCCGCAGAGCCTGCGCCGCCGGCCGCGCAGGCCTGCCCCTGCCTGCGCCTGATCGGCGAGGCCACGCTCCCGCAGCGCTGGAATTTCGGCGGCACCACCGTGGGCGGCCTCTCGGGCATCGACTACGACGCGGCGCGGGGGCGGTACATCCTGCTCTCCGACGACCGCTCCAACGTCGATGACGCGCGCTTCTACACCGCGCGCATCCGCTACACCGCAGACGCGCTCGCCATGCCCGAATTCACCGGCGCTACCGCCCTGCGCAACGCCGCCGGCCAGCCCTACGCGCCCCGCCGCCGCGCCGTGGACGGCGTGGACGTGCCCGACCCCGAGGCCGTGCGCTGGCTGCCCGGCGGCGATGCCTTTGTGTGGACGAGCGAGGGCGACTTTGCGCGCGGCTTCGGCCCCGCGCTACGCGCCAGCCGCGCCGCCGACGGCGCACTGCTGCGCGATTACGCCCTGCCCGCCGCCTTCCAGCCCCGCACGCCGGAAAAAACCGGCCCGCGCGACAACGACACGCTCGAAGGCCTGGCCCTGATGCCCGACGGCCGCACCGCCTGGCTGGCCATGGAAGGGCCCTGGCTGCAGGACGGCCCGCGCGCCACGCCGGCCAGCGGCGGCGCGCCCGTGCGCATCACCGCCATCGACGTGGAAAGCGGCCGCGCGCTGCGCCAGATCGCCTACCAGCCCGACGCCGTGCCGCACCCAAGCCCCCTGCCCGGCGGCTACACCACCAACGGCGTGAGCGAGATCCTGGCCGACGGCCCCGGCCACCTGCTGGTGCTGGAGCGCAGCTACACCCTGGGCGTGGGCACCTCCATCCGCCTGTACCGCATCGCCCTTCATGAGGGCAGCGACACGCTGGGCCTGCATGCGCTGGCACCCGGCAACCACACGGCCGTGCGCAAGACCCTGGTGGCCGACTTCGCCCGCCTCGGCCTCGCGCACCTGGACAACATCGAGGCCATGACCTGGGGCGAGCCCCTGCCCGGCCCCGCCGGCCCGCGCCGCGTGCTGGTGTTCGTGAGCGACGACAACTTCAACCCGGCGCAGGTGACGCAGTTCATCGCGGCGGAGTATCTTGAGCAGTGAAATTGGCCTCTTGCGCTTATTTAGAAAGCACTAAAAGCTCCTGAATCAGGAGCAATCCCAAAACCACTCAAATCGAACGATTCGCTTAAAATATGCGAATCCATAGGAGCGCCGTCCATGCAGACCATGACCGCCAACCAAGCCAAGACCCAGTTCGGCGCCTTCATCGACATGGCGCAGCGCGAGCCCGTGCGCGTGCTGCGCCATGACCGCGTGGTGGGCGTCATGGTGTCTCCCGCCGACTACGAGGCCATGCGCGCCTTCTATGCCGACCGGCTGGCGCGCACGCTGGACCGCACCGCCGCGCAGGCCGAGGCAGCGGGCCTGACGCCCGAGGCGCTCGAAAATCTGCTGCGCGATGACCGTTGAACCGGTGGCGGTGATCGACACCAACGTGTTGATCAGCGCGGCCCTGTCACTCCATTCCCCGCCCGCCCGGGTCGTACGGCACGTGCTGGCGCACGGGCGCCTGCTGTTTTCCGGCGCAACGTTCGCGGAACTGCAGACGCGACTGTGGCGCCCCAAGTTCGACCGCTACCTCAGCATCGAAGACCGCAAGCAGCTACTGCACGACTTTGGCGCCGCGGGAGTCCGGGTGGATGTGCCGCCCGACGTGCAGGCTCGCCGCTTCAGCCGCGACCCGGATGACGACGCCTTCGTGCACGCCGCCCTGGCGGGCGGCGCGCGCCTACTGGTCAGCGGCGACCAGGACCTGCTGACACTGGGCGCCGTGGAGTCCATCGACATCCTCACACCCGCCCAGGCCTGGGCGCGCATGGCTGGCGGACAGCAATAGCCCGTGAAAGCCAAATCGCTCCAGGACCTGCAGCCCCTGCGCCAGGCGCTGGCCGAAGCCGCCGCGCGCGAGGCCGAGCGCCTGCGCCTGCAGCGCGAGGCCCAGCGCCGCGCCCGTGCCGAGCGCAACCTGTTCCGGGACGCCGTGGGTCCCGTGCAGGCGCTCAAGGGCCCGCAGCACGACCGGCGCTGGCACACACCCGTGCCGCCCGAGCCGCTGCCCCTGCAGCACTGGCTGGACGAGGAGCGCGTGCTGCTCGAATCCATCAGCGACGACTTCGACGTGAGCACCCTGCTCGACACCGACGACCAGCTCAGCTTCCGCCGCCCCGGCATCGGCGTGGACGTGACGCAGCGGCTGCGCGCCGGGCACTGGAGCATCCAGCGCCAGCTGGACCTGCATGGCCTGCGCGTGGACGAAGCCCGCGAGGCGCTGGGCGAGTTCGTGCGCCAGGCCCACAGGGCGGGCCTGCGCTGCGTGCGCGTCGTCCACGGCAAGGGCCTGGGGTCGCCGGGCAGGAGCCCCGTGCTCAAGAGCCGCGTACAGCGCTGGCTGGTGCAAAAAAGCGAGGTGCTGGCCTTCGTGCAGGCGCGCCCCCTGGACGGCGGCGCGGGCGCGCTGGTGGTGCTGCTGCAGCCGGTGGGCAAACCCCGGCGCCTGGCGCAGGTTCAGGCATAAAACGGCCTCCAGCGCTTTGCCAGCAAGCGCTAGCAGCTATTCTTTATATAGCACCACCTCCGTCGATGCGGCGCACGTCCCCGTGCTGGGGCGTGGCGCTTTCATGGAACAGGTCGGCCAGGTACTGGCCGAGTTCGTCGGCCTCCACGAAATCGGGCACCACGAAGCCCGCCGGGCTGCGCTTGCCGTCCTGCCCGACCAGCAGGGCCTGCCATTGCGCGCCCTGGCGCTGCACCTCGACGATGCGGCCGAAGACGTTGAAACGGGGATGGTGATGCGGTGCCGCCATGGGTTGTACAGCGGATGCGTCAGTCGCCAGCGCCGGGCGCGACAGTAGCGATCAGGTCCACCTCGACCGTCGCGTTCTTGGGCAGCTGCAGCACGCCCACCGAGGTGCGCGTGTGCGCGCCCACCTCTGGTCCCAGCACCGTGAAGAGAACTTCCGAGGCGCCGTCGGCCACCTCGCTCTGCTGCGTGAACGTGGGCGCCGACTGCACGTACACCGTGATGCGCGGGATGGCCTGCACGGCATCGAGCGAGCCCAGCGCCCGCTGCAGCAGTGCCAGCGCGCGCATCGCGCAGACCTTGGCCGCCACCTGTGCCTGGGCCAGCGTGGCGCCCGCGCCGGCCGCGCCCGTGGCCACCACGGTATCGCCCACGCGGGGGATCTGCCCGCTCAGGTAGATGTGGCAGCCGTCGCGCACCAGCGGCACGTAGTTGCCGCCGATCTTGATCTCGCCATCGAAGCTGTGGCCCAGGGCATCGGCCTGTGCCTTGAAACGTGCGTCACGCGACATGGAAAAACCTCGGCAGGTGAAACGCTCCACTATGCCAGCAGGCACGGCGCTTCACATGTGCCTTGCGAACGGATCCACCAGCGAGGCGATCGTCACGCCGGCAGGCTGGCCTGCGCTCTCCGGGCGCCAGGCCGGCTCGGGAGCGGCGGTGACGGGCGCCACCTTGATCGGCGACATGCGCCGGCCGTAGACGCGCTGCACGCGCTCCTCCAGCTTGGGGTGGGAGTCGAGCCAGTGCTCCATCCGGCCGCCGCCCTCCACGTCCACCAGCAGCATGTGCTGCACCGAGGGGTGGTTCAGCCCGCGGTGGCTGTGGTCTTCGTAGCCCGAAGGCGTGTCGCGGCGCTGGGCCATGACCTTGCGCAGCACGCCGCCCAGGCCGTCGCGGCTGCGCGTCCACTGCACGGCGCGCGCGTCGGCCAGGTATTCGCGCTGGCGCGACACGGCGGCCTTGAGCATGCGGCCCGTGAGCCAGCCCGCGAAGCCCGCCAGCATGATGGCCGAGCCGAACCACCAGGCCAGGCCGCGGCGCTCGCGCAAGGTGTCGCCGAAGTTGTAGACCAGCTCTAGCCCGAAGACCATGCCCGCCAGCCGCATCTTCAGGCGCGTGTCGCCCTCGTGCAGGTGGGACAGCTCGTGGGCCACCATGCCCTGCATCTCCTCGCGGTTCAGGTAATCGAGCGCGCCCTGGGTCACGGCGACCACGGCGTCGCTCTCGTCCCAGCCGGCGGCGAAGGCATTGATGGCGTCGGTGCGCGGCATCACCATCACCTCGGGACGCGGCATGTGGGCCGCTATGCACAGCTCGTCGACGATGTTGGACAGGCGCTGCTCGGCGTGCGAGAGCGAGGGCCGCAGCTCGCGCGCGCCCACCCGCTTGGCCAGCTTGACGCCGCCCGCGCGCAGGTTCGACGTTTCCACCCACCAGCCGCCCAGCACCAGCAGCAGCGACACGCCCACGTTGGCGGCCAGGAAGCCCGCCGGGAACGGCAGGCGCCCCGGCAGCAGCGCCGCCATGAGCCACCACGCCACGACCAGCGCCGCATGCACCGCGACGACGAGCACGGCCACGGCGATGGCGAAGCCCAGCAGCAGGCGCCGGGTCTCGCTACGGGCGTCCTCCTGGTGGTCCCAGAATTTCATGCAAGCGAAGCGTCTCAGGGGGCGAAGCTGACCTTCGGCGCGGCGCGCTCTTCCTCGCTGCGCGTGGATTCAAGCATGGGCGCGGTGGGAAAGCCCATCAGGCGCGCCACGATGAGGTCGGGGAAGCGCGCGGCCTTGTCGTTGAACTCCAGCACCTGGTCGTTGTACGCCTGACGCGCGAAGCCCAGGCGGTTCTCGGTGCTCGTGAGCTCCTCGCTGAGCGACTGCATGGTGGCGTCGGCCTTGAGGTCAGGGTAGGCCTCAGCCACCACCATCAGGCGGCCCAGCGCGCCGCCGAGCACGCCCTCGGCCGCCGCCAGTGCGCCCAGTGCGCTGGCGCTGCCGGGCGCGGCGCGCGCCGTACCGGCGGCGCCGAGCGCCTGGCCGCGCGCCTGGATCACGGCTTCGAGCGTGGCGGCTTCATGCTGCAGATAGCCGCGCGCCACCTCCACGAGGTTGGGGATCAGGTCGTAGCGCCGCTTGAGCTGCACGTCGATCTGGCCAAACGCGTTGGCGATGCGGTTACGCAGCTGCACCAGCCGGTTGTAGACCCCGACGGCCCACACCAGCAGCGCCACGGCCACGCCCAGGACGATCCATGCGGTTGCCGACATACCCCACCTCCTTTGTTGTTCAATGAATGGATGGGCGCATCTTAGCGTTGCCTATTTCCTTTGGGACGAATGGTTTTTCGGGGCTGGCAGGCCCCCTGCCAGTCCGGCGCCTGCGCCGCTTCGGCGTGCCGTCCGACGCCGGGCGCGCGCGTGCCCATGCATCCTTGCAGCTCATCAAGACGCACCGAGGAGCCGGCCATGCTGAAGAGTCTTTTCGATCCTTTGACCATCTACCAAAGACGCGCCCAACGCTGCCTGGAGAGCGCCCGCCTGGCCGCGCTGGAACACGACACCGCCGCGGAATTCCACGCCGCACTGGGCAAGATGTACCGTGAGCGGGTCACGCGGCTGGAACGCGAACTGACCGCCAGCCCCACGCCCAGCGTCATCATCGACACCTCCCTGCCCCCGCGCGTGTCGGCCCTGCGGCGCAGCGAGGCGCGCACCGGGCAGGCGTTCCTGGAACAGGGTAGCGCCGCCGCCAGCTGAGGCCGCCCTTGGCCCAGGCGGCCTGGTGCCAGCGGACGCCGTGGAGCTGGCTCCGCCAGGCCACCGGCGTCGTCCCCCTGCCCGCGCAAAGCGCGAGAGCGGGGGGAAGCGACGAAGTCGCTCAGGGGGGGGTTCCCTTGTTCCGCATCCAGTCCGCCGTGTTCATGAAACTCGCGTTCAAGCGGGTGCGCAAATCGGTGGGCACGCCCGTCTCGCCCATGGCCTGGTCCATGCAGGCCACCCACTGGTCACGTTCCTTGATGCCGATGGAGAACGGCAGGTGACGTGCGCGCAGGCGCGGGTGGCCGAAGCGGCTCTGGTAGTGGTCCGGCCCGCCCAGCCAGCCGCACAGGAACCAGAAGAGCTTCTGCCGCGCGTCGGCCAGCGTGCTGCCGTGGGCGGCGCGCAGCTCGGCGTAGCCGGGCTCCAGGTCCATGAGGTCGTAGAAGCGCTCGACGAGGGCGTGCACGCGGTCTTCGCCGCCGATCCATTCGAACGGGGTCGTGGCGGCGGGGGCGGCGGTCTGGGTCGGGTCCATGGAGGCGGGCCCCGGAGGGGGCGGTCAAGTTCGTTCGGTGAATTTGATTATAAAAAAAGCGAAGTTCATGCCCATTGGTTTGAAGCGTAGTCTGTGACCCTTTCCAGGCCACCAGCCTTCCTTCACCTCTTTTCCCGGAGAAGAAAACCATGCGCATCCGCCTCCTCGCTTCCACCGTCGCCGCCGCGGCGTTCGCCCTCTCGGGCGCGGCCCACGCCGACCAGCTCGCCGACATTCAGAAGAAGGGCGAGCTCGTCGTGGGCGTGCTCGGCACCGACGAGCCCAACAGCTTCATCGACCCCAAGACGCGCGAGCTGATCGGTTACGACGTGGACCTGGGCAAGGCGATCGCCAAGAAGATCGGCGTCAAGCCCGTGTTCAAGCAGTTGGCCGTGGCCGCGCGCATCCCCGAGCTGCAGCAGGGCCACGTGGACATACTGGCCGCCTCGCTCACGCACAACAAGGAGCGCGAGGCGCAGATCGACTTCTCGCTGACCACTTTCGTCACCGGCCAGAAGGTGCTGGTGAAGAAGGCGAGCGGCATCAAGGACGTGCCCGACCTCGCCGGCAAGCGCGTGCTCACCGTCAAGGGCGGCACGCAGGAGCCCAACGTGCGCAAGGCCGTGCCCAGCGTGGACGTGGTGACCTTCGAGACCACGCAGCAGGCCTTCCTGGCGCTGCAGCAGGGCAAGGGCGTGGGCTACGTGAACGACGAGTCCTCGCTGATCGACGACTTCGGCAAGCTGGGCGAGCGCAGCAAGGACTACGTGATCCTGCCCACCAACCTGAGCGTGGAGCCGCTGGCGCTGGGCATCAAGAAGGGCGAGGCTGCCGTGAAGGCCGTGGTGGACGACACCCTGCGCGAGCTGGAGAAATCCGGCGAGGCCGAGAAGATCTTCTTCAAGTGGTACGGCCCCAAGACCAAGATCAAGTTCACCACCCGCCCCTTCAAGTTCGAGACGGACAAGATTGACGGGTGATACCCCCTTCGGCGCGCGCGGCGGCCTGCTGCCGCGCGCGCCCGTGCCCGCTGCATGCCTTTGTTCGACTATTCCCTGCTGCTGACCGGCAAGTACCACGACATGCTGCTCGGCGGCCTCGTGCTGTCCCTGCAGCTGCTCGCCGCCTCGCTGGTGCTGGCCCTGCCGCTGGCGCTGGCCGTGGCCCTGCTGCGCCTGGCGCCCGTGGCGCCGCTGCGCTGGCTGGGCTTTGCGTATGTCGAGGGCATCCGCAACGTGCCGTTGCTGGCGCACATGCTGTTCTGGTACTTCGGCGCGCCCGAGCTGCTGCCCGATGCGGCCAAGCAATGGCTCTATGACAGCGGCAAGGCCGAGGCCGCCAGCGCCGTCGCGGCGCTCACGCTGTACACGGCGGCCTACATGGCCGAGGACATCCGCAGCGGTATCCGCGCCATTCCCACGGTGCAGATGGAGGCGGGGCGCGCGCTGGGCTTCGGCTTCCTGGCCACCATGCGGCGCGTCATCCTGCCGCAGGCGCTGCGCGTGACGGTGCCGCCGCTGATCTCGCAGACGCTGAACCTCTGGAAGAACACCTCCATCGCCACCGTGATCGGCGTGGCCGAGATGATGTACCAGGCCGCGCAGGTGGAAAGCGCCACCTTCCGCAGCGTCGAGGCCTTCACCTTCGCCAGCGCAGCCTACCTCACGGTGTCTCTGCTCATCACGGGGCTGGCCAGCTGGTACCAGCACCGCTACCCGGTGAGGACGGCGGCGGCATGACCGAACTCATCGACACCTACTGGCTGTACTTCCTGGGGGGCCAGTTCCCGGGCGGGCCGCTGGGCGGGCTGGCGCTGACCCTGGTGCTCGCGGCGGCCGGCCTGCTGCTGGCGCTGCCGCTGGGCGTTCTGTTCGGCCTGGCGCGCGTGAGCCCCTGGCGCTGGGTGCGTTGGCCGGTGACGGCCCTGGTCTTCGTGGTGCGCGGCACGCCGCTTCTGATGGTGGTGTTCTGGGCCTATTTCTTCCTGCCCAGCGTGACGGGCGTGAAGACCGGCCAGTTCGCCACCATGCTGATCGCGCTGGTGGTGTTCGACGCGGCCTACCTGGCCGAGATCGTGCGCGCGGGCATCCAGGGCCTGCCGCGCGGCCAGCTCGAATGCGCGCGCGCCCTGGGCCTGAGCTACCCGCGCGCCATGCGCTCCGTGGTGCTGCCGCAGGCGCTGCGCAGCATGCTGCCCTCGCTGGTGAACCAGTTCGTCTCCACCATCAAGGAGACCTCGCTGGGCTACATCATCGGCCTGGCCGAGGTCTCGTTCATCGCCACGCAGATCAACACCCAGGTCTTCACCAAGCCTGCCGAGGTGTTCGGCATCCTGGGCCTGACCTATTTCGTGCTGTGCTTCGGCCTGTCGCGCCTGGCCTATGCGCTGGAGCGCCGGCTGGCGCGGCGCGGCAGCACCCCCCTTCGGACAACGACCGCAACGCCATGATCGAACTGCAAAACGTCAACAAGTGGTACGGCAGCTACCAGGCCCTGGTGGACGTGACCGAGACCATCGCCAAGGGCGAGGTGGTGGTGGTGTGCGGGCCCTCGGGCTCGGGCAAGTCCACGCTGATCCGCACGCTGAACCGGCTCGAACCCATCCAGGGCGGGCGCATCCTGCTGGACGGCCACAACATCTACGGCCCGGGCATCGACGTGAACGCGTTCCGCTCGCGCATCGGCTTCGTGTTCCAGCAGTTCAACCTGTTCCCGCACCTCACGGTGCTGGGCAACTGCACGCTGGCGCCCATTCAGATCGGCCGCCTGCCGCGTGCCGAGGCCGAGCAGCGCGCCCTGGCCCTGCTGGAGCGCGTGGGCCTGGCGCACAAGGCGCAGGCCTGGCCGTCAGAACTGTCGGGCGGCCAGCAGCAGCGCGTGGCCATCGCCCGCGCCCTGGCCATGCAGCCGCCCCTGATGCTGTTCGACGAACCCACCAGCGCCCTCGACCCCGAGATGGTGTCCGAGGTGCTGCTGGTGATGCGCGACCTGGCGCAGGCCGGCATGACCATGGTCTGCGTCACGCACGAGATGGGCTTCGCCCGCGAGGTGGCCGACCGCGTGCTCTTCATGGACGAGGGCCGCGTGCTGGAGCGCGCCACGCCCGAGGCATTCTTCGGCCGCCCGCAGCACCCGCGCGCGCGCCAGTTCCTGGCGGACATCCGATCGCCCTTCGCGCGCGCCACCTGAGATTTTTTATGAAAATGGCCTGCAGCGCTTGTCCAGCAAGCGCCAGCAGCTATTCAAAACGTAGCAACATTCATCATTCAGGCGCTAGGGCCCCCTCGAACCCCAGCGCCATGGGCTGCTTGAGGTCGCCGGTGTTGCTCATGCCCACGGGCGCCAGGCGCAGGCCGCGCGCCTTCAGGTACAGGTAGCGGCCCGCCTGCGACACGGTCACGGTGCCGGCCTTGTCGGCGCTCTCCCAGCCCAGCAGCTTGCCGCCGGAGGTATCGAGGAAGGACACCTTGGCCTTCTTCTGCGCGGCGGCGGGCTTGGACGCCACCTCGTACACGCCGGGCGCGGGCTTGTCGGTGCCGAAGTCCACCTCCACCAGTTGCAACTGCGAACTGGTGGAGAAGATGAAGGACTTGGGCGTCTCCATGTAGTGCAGCCCGCCCTTGAAGCCGTAGCGCTTGCCCGCCGCGCCCGCGACCTCGGCGCGCACCTCGCCGAAGTCGTGCCAGCCGTTGGGGCCGGCGTAGAGCTTGCTCTTGGGGTTGGTGAAACGGTCGTCCGGGGCGGACGGCACGTTGCTCCAGGTGTCGCCGCCCGTGGATGCGGATGCAGGGGCGGGCTGGGCGTGGGCCAGGGCGCAGCAGGCCAGCAGGCCCGCGCACAGGATCTTCAGGGGTGCTTTCATGGTCGGTGCATCCGGCAGGCAGTGCAGGGGCGCCCACGGTAGCACCGCGCGGGGCGATGCGCCACCGGATGCGCATCAGGATTCATGGCCAAATCGGCCTCTAGCGCTTGTCGGTAAAGCGCTGGCAGCTATCAATTTAGATTACTCGGCGGCGCGGCGCAGCGTGTCCACCACGGGCCGCAGCAGCACCTCGCGCAGGCCCCACCAGCCCGCCGCCAGCGCCAGCACCGCACCCGCCACGGCACCCGCCACGGGCACCCAGGGCGCGGCCGTCCAGGTGAAGTCGAACACGAAGCGCGCCAGCGCCCAGCCCACGCCCACGGCCACGCAGCTCGCCAGGAAGCCCGCCAGCAGGCCCACGCCCACCAGCTCGGCGCGCTGCACCTGCCGCAGCAGGCTGGCGCGGGCGCCCACGGCGCGCATGATGGCGTACTCGCGCGCGCGCTCCTCGCGCGTGGCCGTGACGGCGGCGAACAGCACCACCAGCCCGGCGGCCAGCGTGAAGGCGAAGAGGAATTCCACCGCGCGGATCACCTGGTCCAGCACGCGCTGCACCTGCAGGATGGTGGCGCCCATGTCCACGTTGGTGATGTTGGGGAATTGGCGCACCAGCGCATTGTCAAAACCAGGGGCTTCCGGTGCGCGGTAGGCCGCGAGGTAGGTCACGGGCGCGTCCTTCACGCTGGCCACGGGGTACATCACGAAGAAGTTGGCGCGCATGGAGCCCCAGTCCACCTTGCGCAGGCTGGTGATGCGCGCCTCGCTCTGCACGCCGCCCATGTCGAACTGCAGGCGGTCGCCCATCTGCAGGCGCAGGGTCTGGGCGATGCCTTCCTCCACGCTGATGGCGCCCTCCTCGCCGGGCTTCCATTCGCCGGCCACGACCTGGTTGTGGGGCGGCGCCTCGGTGGCGTTGGAGAGGTTGAACTCGCGGTCCACCAGGCGCTTGGCGCGGTCGTCGGTGTAGTTGTCGGGGCCCACGGGGTGGCCGTTCACGGCCACCAGGCGGCCGCGGATCATGGGGTACCAGTCGTACCGCGTGACGCCGCTGTCCTTGAGCGCCTGCTGGAAGTCCTCGGCCTGGTCGGGCATCACGTTGATGACGAAGCGGTTGGGCGCGTCGGGCGGCGTGGCCTGGCGCCAGCTGTCGATCAGGTCGGTGCGCAGCAGCACCAGCAGCACCAGCGCCAGCAGGCCCACGGCCAGGCTGCTGACCTGCACCACGGCATAGGCCGGGCGCGCGGAGATTTGCCGCGTGGCCAGCACCAGCCAGCGCGGCGCGGTGGATTCATTCACGCTCTTGCGCAACAGCTTGACGGCCACCCACGACAGGCCCGCGAACAGCGCCACCGCGCCCGCGAAGCCGCCCACGGCGATCAGGCCCAGCTTGATGTCGCTGCTCACGGCCAGCAGCAGCGCGGCGAAGCCCGCGATGCCGATGCCCAGCACGGCCAGCGAGGCGGGCTTGAGCCCGCCCACATCGCGCCGGATCACGCGCAGCGGCGGCACCTGCGCCAGCTGCAGCACGGGCGGCAGGCCGAAGGCGAACAGCAGCGTGAGCCCCATGCCCAGGCCGAAGGCCACGGGCCAGCCGCTCGACGGCGGCAGGGCCGACTCGACCAGCCCCGCCAGCAGCAGCACGAAGACGTAGTGCACCAGGTAGCCGAGCAGCACGCCCAAGCTGCTGGCGAACAGCCCCACGAGCGCGAACTCCGCCGTGTAGGCCCCCGCGATGGTGCGCTGGCTCTGCCCCAGCACGCGCAGCATGGCCGAGGCGTCCAGGTGCTCGGCCGCGAAGCCGCGCGCGGCCAGCGCCACGGCCACGGCCGACAGCAGCGCGGCCAGCAGGGCCACGAGGCTGAGGAATTTCTGCGCGCGGTCCAGCGTCTGGCGCATCTCGGGGCGACCGCTTTCGAGCGACTCCACGCGCACGCCGTGCACCTCGGGCTTCTTGAGCTCCTGCGCGGCCCAGTCGTTGAAGGCCTTGACGGCCGCCGCCGGGCCGGTGACGGCATAGCGGTAGGTGAGGCGGCTGGCGGGCTGCACCAGGCCGGTGGCGGGCAGGTCGGCCTCGTTGACCATGACGCGCGGCGCGAAGCTCATGAAGCCCGCGCCCCGGTCGGGCTCGATGACGATGATGCGCGCGATGCGCAGCTGCGCGTCGCCCAGCAGCAGGAAGTCGCCCATGGCGAGGTTCAGCGATTCGAGCAGGGGCGCGTCCACCCACACCTCGCCCCGGGCCGGGATGTCGCGCGTGGGCTGGTCCAGCGCACCGGGCGCGTCGGCCACGCGCAGGCTGCCGCGCAGCGGGTAGCCGGGCTGCACGCTCTTCAAGGCCACGAGCTTGCTGGCGCCGCCCTGCGCATCGCTGGCGCGGCCCATGGTGGGAAAGCCCAGCGTGGTGACCGACTGCAGGCCCAGCGCCCGGGCGCGTTCCA
>Ga0222421_100317_pt1 | contig 19608 bp, 19 predicted proteins | sample 3A1ome_2_FD_182473 | JGI IMG/M metagenome (GOLD analysis project Ga0222421, IMG submission 182473) | Enriched microbial communities from leaf-cutter ant dump, University of Wisconsin, Madison, United States - 3A150A (version 2) | ecosystem: Environmental > Terrestrial > Nest > Insects nest > Nest... | reverse complement strand
CGCGTCGATTTTACGGCGCCGCGGCCGCCGTCCGCCTGAGCCGTTCGCGCGGGCCGTCGCACATCGGACGTTTACCGTCCTCCGGGAGCGCCCTGTCGGGATCGTGCGGTTTGGCCGTGGCGTGCGTCCAACAACCCGTCCGGAGGACGGGGTCCACCATCAGGGCGCCGCTCTTCCGTGGAGAGGGTCCGTCCCACGGCATGTATCCGGCTCAGCGTTTCGCGTCGCGGTCCATCTTTTCGAGCTTCTCGTTCAGGTCCTTTTGCGCCTCGGCCTTGCCGGCGTCCTGGCCCCAGGTCCACGTCGTCTGGTATTCGGCCGGCACATCGCCGTAGCGCGCGGCGGCTTCCTCGCGGGCCTTGGACTCGGCGGTGGCGCGATCCTGAAACGGTCCGCCCATCCGCTGCAGTTCCTGCGTGCGCTGCGCGACGAAATCCTCGTAGGCGACCGCCTGCAGGTCGCGACGGTGCGTCTCGGTCGAGCGGACGGGTTTCGAATGGCAACCCGCCAGGACGAACAGGGCCAGAGCCAGGGGCAGTCTCGCGTGCATGGGAAAAGTCCCGCACGACAAGGATATAGCGTCAACATTGCGGGAAGCACAGCTCGGCGGATTTTCCGCCGCACAGCGCGGTTGCGCGCGCCATCCGAGGCTCAGGGCGCGGCCGCCGGAAATTGTGCCGCGAGTTTTCGCAGCATGCGGAGGTTGCGCAGGGTGACGGTCGGCAGCCGCAGGGCACGCATCCCGGGCGAACGCCAGATCTCCGAATCGCTCGATCGGATACGGCAGAGCCAGTAAAACTCCCGGCCGGCGACGGAGAACGCGTCCGTCTCCGTCCGCAGCGCGGCGAGGCGGCGCGCGGTGTCCGCGGGCAGCGGCGCCTTCAGAAAACCGACGTGCACGGTGTGCTCCGGGTGGTCGAGGTCGGCGGCGGCGAAGGGCCGCGCGGCGGCGACGGCCGCGACCTCGGCGCGGGTGCGGACGAAGGTGTCGACCTCGTAGCCGAGGGCTTTCGCGAGGTGGCGCTCGATCCGGGACTCGAGTCCGCCGCGGTCGCGCGCGCCGCTGGCGAAGAGGACGTTGCCGCTGGCGATGAACGTCGCGACGTCGCGGTGGCCGAGTTCCACGACGAGCGCGCGGAGCCGCTCCATCTTCAGGCGGCGCCGGCCGAGGTTGATCCCGCGGAGAAACGCGACGTAGGCGGTGGCCGGCATGGCGGCATCCGAACTGGCGGATGATGGCGGCGTCAACCCGCGAACGCGCGCGGCGCCTCCTTGCCTCCGGCGCGAACGCTGCTTTGGTCGGACCGCCCGCTCCATGACCGCCTTCGAACAGATGCTTGTCCTGCTGTTGCTGACCACGGTCCTGAGCGTGATGGCGCGCTGGCTGCCGTGGCCGCGGCCGATCACGTATGTGCTGGGCGGCGTGGCTGTCGCCCTCGTGCCGGGCGTGCCGCGCGTGGCGCTCGATCCGGGAATCTTCTTTCTCTGTTTCCTGCCGCCGCTGTTGTTCGCGGACGGCTGGTTGATGCCGCTGCGCGAATTCGTGCAGGCGCTGCGTCCGATCCTGCTGCTGGCGACCGGCCTGGTCGTGCTCACGACGCTCGTCGTCGGCTGGGTCGCGCATGCGCTCATCCCGGGGCTGCCGCTCGCGATGGCGTTTGCCCTCGGGGCCGTGATCTCGCCCACGGATGCCGTCGCCGTCGGCGCGATCACGGACAAGCTGCGGATCCCGACGCGCCTGACGACCATCCTCAACGGCGAGAGCCTGATGAACGACGCGACGGGCCTGGTCGCGTTCAAGTTCGCGCTGGCGGCGGCGATGGCGGGGACGTTTTCCCTCCGTGCGGCGACGCTCGATTTCGCGTTGCTGGCCGGCGGCGGCCTGGCGCTCGGCTGGCTGGTGGCCTTCGGGGTCGGCCGGCTGCGCGACCTGTTGATCCGCACGCACAACGCCGATCCGCTGATCGAGATCACCCTGTCGCTGCTCACGCCCTACGCCGCGTATCTCGCGGCCGGGCCGCTCGGCGTGTCGGGCATCCTCGCGGTGGTGGCGGCCGGGCTGTATTCGGGCTGGCGCGATCCGGTGAAAATGGATGCCGAGACGCGCCAGACGACATGGATCGTGTGGGCGACGGCGCTGTTCTGGCTCAACGGCCTCGCGTTCGTGCTGCTCGGGCTGCAATTCCCGGCGCTGCTTGCGGCCGTGGCCGGGCGGTATTCGGCGCTGGAACTCGCGATCTTCGTCGCGGTGGTGGCGGGAGCGGCGATGGCGATCCGGCTCCTGTGGTTTTTCCCGGCGGCGTATCTGCCGCTGGCGGTGTCGCGTCGCATCCGCACGACCGAACCCCGGCCCGCGTGGCAGGAACTGCTCGTGGGCGGCTGGGCGGGCCTCCGCGGCACGGTGACGCTCGCGGCGGCGCTGTCGATCCCGCTGACGCTTGCGGACGGGACGCCGTTTCCGGCGCGCGATCTGGTGATTTTCCTGTCGTTCGGCGTCGTCGTCGCGACTCTGCTGCTCCAAGGCACGACCGATGGGGTGGCTGATCCGCCGGCTCGGATTGCAGGAGGACGGCCAGCGGCGGACGGAGGAGCATCTGGCGCGCACGACGGCGATCCGCGCGGGCCTGAAGGCGCTGCATGCGCTCGAGTCGCCGGCCAATTCGGCGGCGACGAACGCGGCGCTGAACCACGTGCTCGCCGAATACGACGAGCGACTCTCCGAACTCGTGGCGGAAGGCGAGACGCGCGCCCATTCCCGCGAGCGGCGTGCCGCCGAGATGGAGTTTCGCTGCCAGGCGCTGGAGGCGGAGCGGCAGGCGATCGACGATCTCTGGCGCCGCGACGTCATCTCGGACGACGTGCACCGTCCGCTGCAGCAACTGCTCGATCACGAGGAAGGCATGTTGCACGGCCAGGCCGGTCCGGAGGCGTGAGCGCGGCGCGCCGGATCGGATCGCGACCCCTCGTCCCGAGGGGCGCATGCGAGCGGTCTTTCGACGCTCTGGCGGGAGGGGCGGAGGCGCGGGTGGAGGCTTGACGCGCACGGCGGAGTCGGCGCCCCTTGGCGGATGGCGACGCCGACCGCGCAGAATTTCGAAGACTACAAACGGGCCGAAAAAAAGGCCCTCGCGATCGTGGCGGAGATGAAGACCGCCAACGCGAAGAAGACCGACATCGAGCTGGCGCTGCTCGTGGCCATCTTCGAGCTGCATAAAGGCACGCTGCCGGCCCCGACCATCGGGGCGATCGTGCAGGGCCACCTCAAGCAGCTGCTGCCGTATTACGCCGGCAAGGCGCCGACGGGCTGAACTCAGGACGACGTCTTCGACGTCGAGGAATTCTGCAGTTGGGTGAGCTGCGTCTGGAGCACGACCATCTGAGACTGATACGACTGGATCTTCATCTGCTTGGTCGTGTCGTCGTCGTTGCTGGCCATTTCGGCCTGAATTTTCTGCTGGAGCACGGCGATCTTCTTCTGGACCTGGGCGACGGTCGTGGTGCCGGTCGTCGAACTCGTGATCGTGCTGTAGGAGGAGGCGGAGACGGAGGAAATATTCATATCGTGATGAGTTACATATGAATGAATCGGTTCGGATTGTCCCAACTTCAGCGACGGTTTTGTAAGGCGGGGTGAACGCCGGACCGACGGGGTGAAGCATCGGATTTCGCGGGCGGAAAGGGGTGGCCGGACAAAGAAAAGCCCCGCGCCGGGAAAGGCGCGGGGCTGAAAGCTGACGACTGACAGCCGATCGCTTGCTTACTTCTTCTTCGCGGCCTGGAGATCGGCCACGGCGGCCTGGGCGGCGGCGAGGCGCGCGACCGGGACGCGATAGGGCGAGCAGCTCACATAGGTGAGGCCGACCTTGTGGCAGAACTTGACCGAGTCCGGATCGCCGCCGTGCTCGCCGCAGATGCCGAGCTTGATGCCAGGGCGGGTCTTGTTGCCCTTTTCCGCGGCGATCTTGATCAGCTGGCCGACGCCGGTCTGGTCGATCGAGGCGAACGGGTTCTTCTTGATGATCTCGTTCTCCTGATAGGCGCCGAGGAAGGAGCCGGAGTCGTCGCGCGACATGCCGAGGCAGGTCTGCGTGAGATCGTTGGTGCCGAAGCTGAAGAACTCGGCCGTCTGCGCGATCTCGTCGGCGGTGAGGGCACCGCGCGGGACTTCGATCATGGTGCCGACGGAGTAGGAGATCTTCGTCTTCTTCTCGGCCTGGACGGCCTTGGCGACCTCGTGGACGATGGCGACCTGGAGATCGAGCTCACGCTTGAAACCGACGAGCGGGATCATGATCTCGGGCTTGGCCTTGAAGCCGGCCTTGGTGGCGTCGGCGGCGGCCTCGAAGACGGCGCGGGCCTGCATCGAGGTGATCTCCGGATACTTGATGCCGAGGCGGCAGCCGCGGAAACCGAGCATCGGGTTGAACTCGTGCAGCTCGTGCACGCGGTGGATGATCTTCTCGACCGGGATGTCGAGCTTCCGCGCGAGATCCATCTGCTGTTCCTTCGAGTTCGGGAGGAACTCGTGGAGCGGGGGATCGAGGAAGCGGATCGTCGCCGGGAAGCCCTTCAGCTCCTTGAAGATGCCGAAGAAGTCGGCGCGCTGGTAGGGGAGGAGCTTGGCGAGCGCGGCCTTCCGGTCGGCGAGATTGTCGGCGAGGATCATCTCGCGCATCGCGTCGATGCGGTCGCCCTCGAAGAACATGTGCTCGGTGCGGGTGAGGCCGATGCCGGTGGCGCCGAAGGCGACGGCGTTGCGCGTCTGCTCGGGCGTGTCGGCATTGGTGCGGACCTGGAGCTTCGAGACCTGCGCGCACCACTTCATGAGCTGGGCGTAGTTCTTGAACTTCTCGGTCGCCTGCGCGGCCTTGTCGCCGTGGAGCAGGCCCGAGATGATCTCGGACGGGGCGGTCTTGACCTGGCCGGCGTAGACGAGGCCGGAGGTGCCGTCGATCGAGAGGTAGTCGCCCTCGGCGAAAGCCTGGCCGGCGATCGTCGCGACCTTCTTGTCGTAATCGATCGAGACGGCGGCGGCGCCGCAGACGCAGACCTTGCCCATCTGGCGGGCGACGAGCGCGGCGTGCGAGGAAACGCCGCCGCGGGCGGTGAGGATGCCTTCGGCGGCGATCATGCCGCGGAGATCTTCCGGCGAGGTCTCGACGCGGACGAGGAGGACCTTCTCGCCCTTGTCGGCGGCGGCGACGGCGCGGTCCGCGTTGAAGTAGATCCGGCCGGTGGCGGCGCCGGGGCCGGCGGGGAGGCCGGTGGCGATGACCTTGGCCTTCTTGACCTCGGAGAGATCGAAGATCGGGGCGAGGAGCTGCTCGAGCTGGTCGGCCGGGTTGCGCGTGATCGCGGTCTGCCAGTCGATGAGCTTCTCCTTCACCATGTCGATGGAGAACTTCAGCGCGGCGGCGGCGGTGCGCTTGCCGTTGCGCGTCTGGAGCATGAACAGCTTGCCTTCCTGGATCGTGAACTCGACGTCCTGCACGTCCTTGAAGTGCTTCTCGAGGATGGCGCGGACCTTCAGCAGCTCGGCGTAGGACTTGGGCATCTGGTCCTTGAGCTTGATGACGGGCTCGGGCGTGCGGACGCCGGCGACGACGTCCTCACCCTGCGCGTTGATCAGGAACTCGCCGTAGAATTCGTTGGTGCCGTTGGCCGGGTTGCGGGTGAACGCCACGCCGGAGCCGGAGGTGTCGCCGGTGTTGCCGAAGACCATGGCCTGGACATTGACGGCGGTGCCCCACTCGGAGGGGATGTTATATTTGCGGCGGTAAACGATCGCGCGGTCGTTCATCCAGGAACCGAAGACGGCGCCGGCGGCGCCGCGCAGCTGGTCCCAGGCGTTGTTCGGGAACGCCTTGCCGGTGCGCTCCTTCACGAGCGCCTTGAAACGGTTGACGAGCTCCTTCTGGTCGTCGGCGGTGAGCTTCGAGTCCTCGACGTCGGCGTGGTAACGCTCGTGCTTGAAGGTGTGGATGACCGTCTCGAACGGCTCGTGATCCTCGCCCTCGCGCTTCTGGACGCCCATGACGACGTCGCCATACATCTGGATGAAGCGGCGGTAGCAGTCCCAGGCGAAGCGGGGATTGTTGGTGGCGTTTTCGAGGGCGACGACGGTCTGGTCGTTGAGACCGAGGTTGAGGATCGTGTCCATCATGCCCGGCATCGAGTCGCGGGCGCCGGAGCGGACGGCGACGAGGAGCGGCATGCCGGAGGTGGCGCCGAACTTCGTGCCCATGATCTTCTCCATGTTGGCGATGCCGGCCTCCATCTGGGCCTGCAGTTCCTTCGGGTAGGTCTTCCGGTTCGCGTAGAAATAGGTGCAGACCTCGGTCGTGACGGTGAAGCCGGGAGGCACCGGGAGGCCGATGCGCGTCATCTCGGCGAGATTGGCGCCCTTGCCGCCGAGGAGGGGCTTCATCGAACCGTCGCCGTCGGCCTTGCCCGCGCCCCACGTGTAAACGTATTTGGGCGCCTTGGAGGCGTTGGACTTTTTCGCGGGGGCGGAGGCTTTGGCCTTCGCGGCGGGTTTCTTCACTGTGGTTTTAGCAGCCATGATGGTGATGGGAGTTGGAAAAGACAGGTGCCTTGCGCGGGGCGCAAAGGTCTACGGGATACCTGTGCCGGCGAGGCTGTCAACGCTCGGCGCGCCCGGAAGGGCGCAGGGAGCGAAAACCGCGGGGAGGTGGACAAAAAACGCGGGCCGCCGGTGAGGGCGGCCCGGGGGGGCGAAAAGGGAGAATACGCGGGCGTCAGCGCTTCGCCGCCAGCTGGGCGCGGAGCACGACGCGGAACATCTGCACGGCCAGCCAGAACACGCCGCTCATGCAGGCGCCGGCGAGACCGGCCCACAGCGCGATCATCTTCGGGTCGTTCGAGGGCACGTGCGGCTTCAGCACGCCGAACATGTAGACGAAAAAGCCGATCACGAGAACGGCGTCGACAGCGAGGCTGACGGGGGTGACGAGCTTGGTTTCGGACTGGGCCATGCCGCCAAGGAGAGCCAGAGCCGCGCGGTTGTCCATGGAAAATTTGCGTCCGCGCCCGCGGCCGGGATTGAACCTTGCCACGGCTGCGGCGTGCGCGTTTTTTGCTGATGTCACTCCGGCCGCATGCTTCCCACCGACCCTATCGCCCAGCAAACCCTCCGGCGGGAAGTCAGGCGACTGCGGCTGGTCGTGATCGTGCTGTCGGTCGTGATCGTCGGGCTCGGCTGGTTCAGCGCCGGCCTGCTGCGGACGATCGACCGCGACTATGCGACGTTGCTCGATCGGAGTATGCCGGCGCTCAATCAGTTGCGGGTGCTCAGCAACTCCGCTCTCTCGACCCAGCGGGCGCTGCTCGGCGGACTGGCCGCGCCCGATCCCGCGACCCGCGCCCGCGCGATCGGGCAGATGCGGGAGCGACTGCAGACCACGCGAAGCCGGCGGGAGTCGATCACGGATCTTCAGGTCTTTCAGGACCGGCCGGCGTTTCAGGCGCGACTCGCGCGGACCGGCGCCGGCTATGAGGACGCAGCGGTCCGCGCGCTCGAACTCCTCGAGGCCGATCTGGTCGACGACGCGCACCGCCTGCGGGCCGATGTCGTCAAACCCGCCCTCGATCGCTATCTCACCGAGATCGAAATCGCCGCCCGTTACGTCGAGGACAGCAGCCAGAATACCCGCGATTCCGTTTCGGAAAAAATCCGCAGCCGCTCGGTCCTGCTCGTCGGCGTCACCAGCCTGCCCCTGGTGCTTTTCGCCCTCGTGGCCCTCACGATCGTCGCGTTGATGACGGCGGTCGTCGTCATCCTGCGCCGCGTCGGCGGCGAAGCCGGTCCGTGAGCCCCGCCGGCCGCGGCCGGCGGATCACAGCGTCTTCGGGATCGCGGCGGTCAGGATCTCGGGCGCGCCGTCGGTGATGAGGAGATTGTCCTCGATGCGCACGCCGCCGATCTCGAGCTGCCGCCCGGCGAGCTCCCAGTCGACGCAGTCGCGGAAACGCTCGCGGCGCGCGGGATCGTTCAGCAGCGCGGGGATGAAATACAGTCCCGGCTCCACGGTGACGACGTAGCCCGGCGCCAGCGGCAGGTCCATCCGCAGCGTGCGGAGACTCGGCCGCGGGTCCTTGGTCCGGCCGGGGAAAAGCCCGCCCGCGTCGCGCACGCCGAGGCCGAGCATGTGCCCGAGCCCGTGGGGGAAGAACAACGTGTGCGCCTCGCGCTCGACCAGCGACTCCGGCGCGCCGCGCATCACGCCCAGCGCGACGAGCCCGGCCGTCAGGTCGACGGCGGTGGCGAGGTGCACCTCGCGCCACTCGGCGCCGGCCACGCAGCGGCCGATCGCCCGCACCTGCGCGTCCAAGACAACCTGATACAGATCGCGCTGGAACGCCGACGGCCGGCCGGCGACGCAGGTGCGCGTGACGTCGATGACGTAGCGGTCGATCTCCGCGCCGGCGTCGATCAGCACGAACTCGCCCTCGCGGGCCGCGCGGGGGCCGGGCTCGAAATGGAGCACGGCGGCGTTCGGCCCGGTGCCGACGATCGTGCCGTAGCCGGTGCGCGCCGCCCCGTGCCGGAAAAACTCCGCCTCCAGCTCGATCTGGATCGCGCGCTCCGTCACGCCGGGCCGGATGAACTGCCGCGCCTTCGCGTAGCCGGCGGCGGTGGCCGCGGCGGTCCGTCGCAGCAGCGCGATCTCGTCCGCATCCTTCGGCCGCCGGGCGTGCGTGAGACGTTCGCGCGCCTGCGCGCTCCGGGCGGCGTCGGCCGCGATCCCGGGCAGCGGCGCGCCGAGCAGCGCGACGGGCCGGCCGTGCCGGGCGGCGAGCCACGGCTCGAGACCGGCCAGCAGCGCGCCGGGCGGCTGCACGCGGCCCTCCCAGACGCGCTCGCCCTCGGTGACCTCGGGCACGAACGACACCCAGCCGTCCCGCGCGCCGTCGCGCGGATCGAAGGCGACCACGCCGCCGGCGCATTCGCCGCCGGCGAGGTAGCGGTATTCCGCGTGCGCACGATACGGATACGTCTGGTCCGAGCCCTCGGGCAGCGGCACGGGCCCGCCGGCGCCGACGAGCAGCAGCGTGTCTTCGAGCTGGAGGGCGGCGGCGACGCGCGCGCGGCGGTCGGCGAGAAGCGGTGAGGTCGGCATGGGAGTGGCGTCCAGTCATCCTTTTCGCCGCCCGTCGTCAAGCGGGGCGGGCCGCCGTTTGCAACGGGTCAAAATCCGCCCAGTGTGTGGCAATCCTCGCGTAGCCATGAACGCCGGAAACTGGCAGAGTAAGCCCGTGAAAACGATCCTAGCCCCGATCGATTTTTCCAGCATTACCGAGTTGGTGATCAATCAGGCTAGGACGCTCGCCCGGGCCTTCGACGGACGAGTGGTGCTGTTGCATGTCATGCAGCCGCCCGTGATCACGAGCGAATACAGTCCGTTCATTGAAAACATCGCGGAAATCGTCACGGTCGGCGAGAAAGCGGCGGCGAAGCAACTCGCCCAGCTGCAGGAACGCCTGATGGCCGAGGGAATTGCGACGGAGACGCTCCAGTTCACGGGAGCGCCGGTCGGCAATATCCTGACGCAGGCCGCCAAGCTGGCGGCCGACTACATCGTGATGGGCTCGCATGGCCACAAGGCGGTCTACGATCTGATCGTAGGCAGCACGACGCACGGCGTCCTGCTGCGGGCCACGTGTCCCGTGATCATCGTCCCGGCGCAGAAACCGAAAGCGCCCGCGGCGAAATAAACACTTTGTTCTTTGGTTCGTGGAAAGGGAAATGTGTGTGGAGGGCGCGGGCGCAAGCCCGCGCCCTTATTTTTTGTCCGGATCCGGCGGAGCGCCGGCGGCCGGACGCAAAAAGCCCGCGGAGATGACCGCGGGCGAAGGATCGGTCCCGGATTTCGGGATCAGAATTTATACGTCGCACCAACGCTGGCGACGGTGCGCGAGAAGGCGCGGTCCGGCAGGGCGGTGAGTTCGTTCCACCCGCGGTGGATCAGCAGGTCGGCCGAGAGCGTGAGCGCGGCGTTGACCTTATACGTCGCCCCGAAGCCGGCGAAGCTCTCCCAGTCCTGGCGCACCGTCGGGAAATAATCGGACTCGTGTGCCTTCGCGGTGAGCCGCAGAGCGGTGGCCGGGGTGACATTCCACGCGAGTGCGGAATCGACGGAGAAATCGATGTAGGCGGATTTGCCCGTGCTCGACAGCCAGACCCAGCGCGTCGCCTTGCCGGTGAGCGTGAGCGTGGAGGTGAGTTTCGTGGTCGCGCTCGCCTCGAACCAGAGCGAGGTGCGGTCGCGTCCGGCGAAGACGCGCGTGTCGACATCGCCGTCGAAGTGACGGAAGTCCGGACCCGCGCTCACGGCCAGCGTGGTCGCGGAGCCGAGCTTGCCCTCCCAGCCGGCGACGAGCCGCGTGTAACGGCTCGAGTAGTCGAACGCGCAGTTCGGCAGCGGCACCTGGTCCTGCGACTGCCAGCCGGCGCGGACGCCCGCGAACACGAGCGCGTTGCCCGACGGCTTCCAGCCGAAGTCGGCGCCGGCGAGCAGGTCGCGGCGGTCGGCGAAACCGACGTGGCCGGCCGTCACATGCGTCAGATAATCGTAGGCGAGCAGCGAGCCGTTGAAGCGGAGAACGTAGGCGCCGAGATCGCGTTGCGCGGCGACTTTCGCGCGGTGCTGCCATTGCTCGCGGCGCTCGCGCCAGAGCGTGGTGGCGTTGGCGTTCGCATTCGCCAGCGAGAGGTAGGTGTCGCGACTGCCGTCGATGTAGAGCGACGAGGCGTCGGCCGACAGTTTCCAGGCGCTGAGCCGGATCTGCCCGGTCGCGCCGAACCGGTGCGTGGTGTAGTTTTCCTCGCTCCACCGGTCGAAGCGGAACGTATCCACCGCGTAGGTGAAGCGGGCGGCGGTGCCGCGGGCGGAGTCCGTCGGCGCCACGAGCGCGAAGCCGAGCCCGGCCGAGGCGGTCAACGTGTCCTCCGCGCCGAGCACGGCGATGGTGGAGCCGCCGGCGCCGAGCGGATTCGTGTCGAAGCCCAGGCGCGCCTGCAGCGTGGGATCGGCGAACCATGCCGGCTTGTCGCCGGCCGCCAGCGAGGCGGCAGCGGTCAGAAGAAGGAGGGCCAGTTTTTTCATGCGGGAAGCTGCGGGCGCCCGCCGCACGATCGTTGGCTGCGGAGGCGACCCGACGCTTCCCAGCATCGGTCCAACTCGATCAAGGTCACGGTCACGTTGTCGTCACACCGTCGACAGAAGCGGGGTTTACGCCGGCGCAAACGCCGCGAATAACGGCGGCAGGACCGCGGCCAAGCTTGCCCGCGGGGCCGGCTTGCGGTTCACGGGCCGCGCCCGGCGGAGGTCAGACGCGGAAGGCCGGCCGCATCCCGCCGGTCACGAGCGCGAGCGTCAGCAGCGAGTTCACCGGCATCAGGATCGCGGCGACGAGCGGGTTCATGTGGCCGGCGACGGCGAGGCCGACGGCGAGGACGTTGTAAACGACGGAGAAGATGAGGATCCAGACCTGCGTGCGCCGGCGGAACCGGTTCACGGCGAAAAGGGCGCGCAGGCCGCCGATGCCGCGGCCGAGGTAGTAGAAATCCGCCTTCTGCTCGAGGATGCCGCGGTGGATGACGGGCGTGCCGCGGCAGAGCGCGCGGTCGAAGGCGAGCGAATCGTTGGCGCCGTCGCCGAGCATGAGGGCGTCGCCCCGGCCGTGCGCGTCGAGCCAGCCGGCCTTCTCCCCGGGCGTGAGCTCGCCGAGCGCGTGCGCAGCCGGGAGGCCGAGCGCGGCGGCGAGCGCGGCGACCTTTTCGCGGCGGTCGCCGCTGAGGATGTGGACGGAGAAACCGCCGGCCGTGAGCGCGGCGACCTCGGCGGGGGCGTCGCTGCGGACCGCGTCGGCGAAGTGAAACTCCGCCACGGCGACGCCGTCGCAGCCCAGCACCACGTCGCCGGAGCCGCCGGCAGGATTGTCGTCGGCGGCTTCGCGGGCGGGCGTGCGCCAGCCGGCGCGGCCGAGGGACCAGCGCATGCCGGCGGCGGCCTCGAATTCGACGCCCTGGCCGATGGTCTCGCGGATGGCGGCGGCCGCCGCGTCGGGGGACTCCGGGCCGGAGCCGGCCGCGGCGAGGAGGTTCTCGAGCAGGCACTGGCTGACCGGATGCGGGTTGTCGCGCACGAGGGCGAACAGAGCGCCGCGCGCGGCGGGGGCGAGCGCGGCGAGCGTATCTGGATTTTTCAAGACCGGGGTCTCGAGCGTGAGCGTGCCGGTCTTGTCGAAGACGAGCTTTCTGACGCGGCCGAGCTTCACGAAGAGATCGCCGTCGCGCACGAAGACGCCGCGGCGGCGCAGGGCGACCGTGGCCATCTCGTCCGCGAGCGGAAACGCGAGCCCGATCGCGCACGGGCAGGACACGACGAGCACGGCGGTGACGACCGCCCAGGTGTGGGCGGCGTCATGGCTGGCGAACCACCAGCCGCAGCCGGCGAGCAGCGCGACGGCGATGATGCCGATGAGGTAGCCGCGGATGATCTTCTCGAGAAATTCGTGGCGCTCGCCCGCGCGCCCGGACGGTTTCAGCAGCTGCGCGAGCAGCGAATCCGCCCACGGCTGGAGGGCCGCGAGGCGGACCTCGCCGCGGCCGAGATGGATCGCGCCGGCCGGCACGCGGGCGCCGGCGCGGAACAGCCGCGGCTCGGCCTCGCCGTTGATCGAGGCGAGGGAGAACGCGGCCTCGGGCGAGTCCAGCCGCGACTCGACCGGCACGGTCTGGCCGGGCGCGGCGAAGAAATCCTGGCCGGCGAGCAGTCGCTCGGGCGCGACCTCGCCGCCCGCGGCGAGCCGGACGCGCTGCGGTTTCGGCTGCTGCCGGAGCAGCCGGCGCTGATTGCGCTCGACCGCGGCGGTCTGCGCCCAGCGGCCCACGAGCATCAGCAGGATGAAGGTGCCGACGAAATCTAAATAGATGAAGCGCTCCTGATCGGTGAACCAGCCGTAGACGGAGCCCAGATACGCGCCGAGGATGCCGATGGCGATCGGCAGGTCGATGTGCAGCGCGCCCTCGCGCAGGGCGCGGACGGCGCGGCCGACGAAATAGACGCCGCCGACGAGGAAGCTCAGCGTCCCGAACGCGAGGGTGAGGAGCCCGAAGAGCCGTGCGTATTCGAAGCTCGACGACATCCCGAAGTAGACCGGGAAGGCGAAGAGCATGATGTTCATCGCGAAGGCGGCGCAGAGGCCGATGCGCTTCACGAGCGCCCGGCTTTCGGACGCGGCCGGCGCCTCGCCCGCGGGGCCGAGCAGGTAACCGAAGGTCTGGAGCCGGCGGGCGAAGCCGGCGGCGGAGAACTCCCCCGGGATCCAGCGCATCCGCAGCTGGCCGAGCTGGGCGTTGGCCGCGATGTCGCGGGCGCCGGGCTGCTGCTGGAAGACGCGCTCGATCAGCCACACGCAGCCGGCGCAGGAGATGCCCTGGACGTCGAGCGTGAGTTCGGGCGCACGGCCGGCGGCGGCGGTCTCGGCCTCGCGTTGCGCGGTCTCGAGCCAGGAAAAGTCGCGCGGCTGGAAGACGGTGCCGTCGGCCGGGGCGGTGACGGTGTCCTTGAGCCGGTAGTAGCCATCGAGGCCGTTTTCGTGGACGAGGCGGAAGACATAGGCGCAGCCCGCGCAGCAGAAGCCGGACGCGCGCATGCGTTCGTCGATCAGCGGCGCGCCGCAGTGGCGGCAGACCGGGTGCGATCGCTCCGCGGCGACGGGAGCCTGCGGAACGGCGGTCGGGGCCGAGTCCGGCCGCGACGGCGCCGCGGCTCCTGCGGTGGCGGGGCTGGTCATGTCAGAAACAGATGAGGGAGGCGGGATCGGGGCCGGCGAAACCGAGCGTGCCGCGGAGCCGCCAGCCGACGACGAGCGCGGAGGCGAGCGCGAGGGTGAAGCGGGCGCGGTTGAGCCAGAGCGGGGAGAGTTTCCGCCGGACCCAGTGGAACTGCGTCTGCGCGAGCCAGAGCAGCGGCACGGTGCCGAGGCCGAAGGCGAGCATGAACTCGACGCCGCGGAGCGCGGAGCCGGAGAGCAGGGCGAGACCGACGAGGAAATACAGCGGACCGCACGGCAGCAGCGGCGTGGCGAAGCCGAGCGCGGCCGCGGCCTGCACGCGCGAGCGACCGCGCAGCCACGTCTGCAGCCGCAGCGTGAAACCGCCGAGCGCGGCAGATTTTGGCAGGTAGCGATCGAGCCGGAACGCCAGCGCGACGAAGAACAGCACGAGCACCCACGGCAGCCAGCGCAGGACGGAACCGGTGACGAAGCTCAGCGGCAAAGCGCCGAGCCCGCCGGCCAGGGCGCCGAGCGCCGCATAGCTCGCGAGCCGCGTGATGTGATACGTGGTGCTCACGGTCTGCGCGTCGGCGGCGTCGCCCCGCACCGGCATCAGCGCGCACGCGAGCGGCCCGCACATGCCCGCGCAGTGCAGGCTTGTGACGAGACCGGCCACGAAGGCGGCGGCGGGGGAGTTGACGGCGGCGAATTCCATGGGGAGAGCTGTAAGCTTTAAGCGGTAAGCGATAAGCTCTGAACGGGAGGTGGGAGGCGCGGTGCGGCGGATTGGAGCTCAGGGCGTAAAGCTTAGCGCTTGTAGCTTTGCTCCAGCGGCACTTCGGCGACGGGATGTTTCGACGCGAGCGTGATCCAGGCGGTCCAGACCGCCAGCTGGACGACGAAGGCGAGGACGAACCAGAGCCACAGCCGCGAGGTGCGCGCGGGCGGTTTCGCCGGTTCAGTCGCGGGGTTTGTCGGCGTGGTGTTCATGCGCTTTTTCCTCTTCCTCCTCGCGGAGGAGACGGGCGTCGGGGCCGAGAAACTCGACCTCGCGCTGCAGGTGGAAGTTGCCTTCGGAGTCGTCGATGCGCACGAAAAACTTGAACGGACCGGAATAGGCCGGGCGCGGCTGCTGGATCACGAGCGGCTGCACGATCTCGCCGAGCGAACCGATCGCGACCGGCTGGCCGGTGCCGATCACGCGGAGGCCGGCGGGAGCGTGGTCGAGGCTGACGACGAAGTGCCGCGCGTCGTTGCGCTTGTTCACGATCCGCACGAGGAACTGGTTGCGGACGAAATCGGTGTCGACGATGTAGGGCGTGCCGGTGATGCGGGTGACGCCGAGGTTGGCGGGCCGCAGGGTGGAGAGCGCCCACGCGGCAACGCCGGCGCCGACGAGCAGGAGCACGCCGTAGAGAATCGTGCGGGGGCGGATCCAGCGCGTCGGCTTCCGGTTGAACGCGGTCTGCGAGTCGTAGCGGATGAGGCCGGTCGGACGCGAGAGGCGCGTCATGACGGAATCGCAGGCGTCGATGCAGGCGGTGCAGCCGACGCATTCGAGCTGGAGGCCCTGGCGGATGTCGATGCCGGTGGGGCAGACGTGGACGCAGCGGTTGCAATCGATGCAGTCGCCGGCGCCGGTGGTGCCGGCTTTGCCGCGGGGCTCGCCGCGGGCGGCGTCATAGCCGATGACGAGCGAGTGGTCGTCGATCAACGCGGACTGGAGCCGGCCGTAGGGGCAGATGACAATGCAGAGCTGCTCGCGGAACCAGGCGAAGTTGAAATAGAGGATGCCGGTCGAGACCATCATGAAGCCGAAGGCGCTCCAGTGCTCGAGCGGGTTGTCGCGGATCATCGACCAGACCTCGGGCAACGACACGAAGTAGGCGAGGAACAGGTGCGCGATGGCGGCGGAGACGAGGATATAAAGCGCATGCTTGAGCACGCGCTTGGCGAACTTCACCCCGCCCATGGGCGCGGCGGCGAGGGCGCGGCGCTGCACGGCGTCGCCGTCGATCCAACGCTCGATCCGGCGGTAGACGTGATCGAGGAACACCGTGTGCGGGCAGGCCCAGCCGCACCAGATGCGGCCGAAGAGCGCCGTGATGAAGAAGAGCGAGAACCCGAGTCCGGTGATGACGAAGAACAGCAGCCACATGTCCTGCGCGGCGAGCGTGATGCCGAACAGGTGGAAACGGCGCTCGGCGATGTCGAGGAAGACGGCGGGATAGCCGCCGATCTTGATCCACGGCAGGGCGAGGTAGAAGACGATCAGGAACGCCGCGGAGTATTGGCGCGCGCGGGCGAAGCGGCCGTGGACGTCGGCCGGATACAGATACGGGCGCGAGCCATCCGAGCGGATGGTCGTGACGGAGTCGCGGTTCGGAGCGAGGGGAGCGGGCCGGGCGCCGCCGCGGTGCGGCGGGAGGGGACGGGGAAAGGGAGCGCCGGGCGGCGTGGTGGGTGTGGGAGGAATCTCGGGCATGAACTATTTCGGAGGCGGCGGCGTCCAGGCGTCCTGCTTTTCGACGGGTTCGCCCTCCTGGTGATGGCTGAGGATGTAGGCGACGGCCTCGGAAACCTTCTTGGCGCCCAGCACCGGACCCCAGGCGGGCATGCCCTTCACGAGCACGCCCTCGCTGACCGTCTTGTAGATCTCGGTGGGTTTGCCGCCGTGGATCCAGAGCTGGTCGATGAGATTGGGGCCGATGCCGCCGGTGAGCTCCTTGGTGTGGCAGCTGGCGCAGGTGGTGTCGAAGGTGGCGCGGCCGGCGTCGACGAACGTGGCGTTGCGGCTCATCTTCCACAGGCTGGCGTCGTCGACCGTGGGGGCGGCGGCGAGCTTGGCGGCCTCGATCCTGGCCATGTCGGCCTCGACGGCGACGGCGCGGGTGGGGCCGAAGTGGGCGCGTTCGTAGTAGAACCAGTAGCCGACCCAGAAGATGATGGCGCCGTAGAATGTCGCGAGCCACCAGTTCGGGAGGCGTTTGTCGTATTCCTGGATGCCGTCGAACGAGTGCGCGCGGATCGGGTCTTCGCCGGGCGTTGGATTAGGCGTGGGAGTCATGGCGGGCGCTGGAATCGGAGTTGAAGGGGAGGTTGGCGAGGTTGTCGGACTGGGCGCGCGGCATGCGGATCGCGCGCCAGGCCATCGCGACGAAGATCGTCGCGGCCGTCACGAACGCCACCGCGGTCACGATCGCGGTGGCGTCATCGAGGAGAAGGCGTTTGAACATGGTTGGCGGAGTTCGAAGTTCGGGATCAGCGGGCGGCCTTGGGGGCGACCTTCTCGTATTTGCCGAGGTGCTGGAGGTAGGCGATGAGGGCGACGATCTCCTTCTCGGGGGCGACGTAGGCGCCGGCGGCGCGGAGATCCTGCGAGATGGACTTCGCCTGGGCGTCGACCTGGTCGAAGATCTGCTGGGCGGAGAGCGCGCCGTAGGGCACGCCGAGCAGGCGCTGGACCTTGATCTTGGCGGGGAGGGCGGCGACGTCGGTGTCGTCCTGCAGCAGCCACGGATACGACGGCATGATGGAGCCGACGGAGATCGAGCGCGGATCCTCCATGTGGCGGAGATGCCAGACGTTGGGATACTTGCCGCCGACGCGGGCGAGGTCCGGGCCGGTGCGCTTGGAGCCCCACTGGTAGGGGTGGTCGTAGATCGACTCGCCGAGGCGGGAGTAGTCGCCGTAGCGGAGCACGTCGGGCACGAGCGTGCGGATCATCTGCGAGTGGCAGAGATAGCAGCCCTCGCGGACGTAGATGTCGCGGCCGGCGAGCTCGAGCGGCGTATAGGGGATCTGGAGACGATCCTCGACGTTCTGCGCCTTCTGGGCGACGACGGTCGGGACGATCTGGATCAGGCCGCCGGCGACGACGGCGAGGAAGGTGAGGAGGGTGAACGGCAGGGCGTTGAGCAGGAGCTTCTCATACCAGTCGCTCCAGGCGTGGCTGCGGGACTTGATCAACGCGTAGCCGGCGACGAAGCAGACCAGGGAGCCGACGAGGCCGGCGACGCTGACGAGGCCGCTGCCGAGCATCCAGAGCGTGGCGAAGCCGGTGCCGAGGATGCAGAAGAGCGCGGGGGCGCTGAAGAAGGTGCCGAGGAAGCCGAGCTTGCGCTCCGCCGGGGCGGCGTCCTCGACGAAGACCTCGATGGTGCCGTTGACCGTGGCGGCGCCCCTGACCGTGCGGTAGAAGTTGTAGGCGAGCAGCAGCCAGCCGGTGAGGTAGAGCCCGCCGCCGATCAGGCGGAAGAGCATCATCGGCTTGATGGTGTTGAGCGTGTCGAGGAAATTGGGATACGCGAGGACCGTGCCGCCCTCGGTGGTGGCGTTGAGCATCAGGCCCTGGGTGATGCCGCTGGTCCACATCGCGGCGACGTAGAGGAGGATGCCGAAGGTCCCGATCCAGAAGTGGAGGTTGGCGAGCGCGGTGGAGTGGAGGGGCTTGTTCCAGAGGCGGGGGAGGAGCCAGTAGACCATGCCGGCGGCCATGAAGCCGTTCCAGCCGAGCGCGCCGGCGTGGACGTGGCCGATGATCCAGTCGGTGTAGTGGCCGAGGGCGTTGACCGACTTGATCGAGAGGAGCGGCCCCTCGAAGGTGGCCATGCCGTAGAAGGTGACGCCGGCGGCGAAGAACTTGAGCACCGGGTCGGTGCGGAGCTTGTGCCAGGCGCCGCGGAGGGTGAGCAGACCGTTGAGCATGCCGCCCCAGGAGGGGGCCCAGAGCATGAGGGAGAACGTCATCCCGAGCGACTGCAGCCAGTCCGGCAGCGCGGTGTTGAGCAGATGGTGCGGGCCGGCCCAGATGTAGATGAAGACCAGCGACCAGAAGTGCACGACGGAGAGCCGGTAGCTGTAGACCGGGCGCTCGGCCGCCTTCGGCACGAAGTAATACATGATGCCGAGGATCGGCGTGGTGAGGAAGAACGCCACGGCGTTGTGCCCATACCACCATTGCACGAGCGCGTCCTGCACGCCGCTGAAAACCGGATACGAGTGGAGCAGCGAGGTCGGGATCGAGAGGTGGTTGACGATGTAGAGCATCGCCACGGTGATGATCGTCGCGATGTAGAACCAGATCGCGACGTAGAGCGCGGGTTCGTGGCGGCGGGCGAGCGTCCAGAAGAAGTTGACCGCGAAGACGACCCAGATGAGGGCGACGGCGATGTTGATCGGCCAGATCAGCTCGGCGTATTCCTTGCTGCGGGTGAGACCGAGCGGGAGGGTGATCGCGGCGGCGACGATGATCAGCTGCCAGCCCCAGAAATGCAGCTGGGAGAGGAAGTCGCTCGCGAGCCGCGCCTTCACCAGGCGCTGCGTCGAATAGTAGATGCCCGCGAACATCATGTTGCCGACGAAGGCGAAGATGACGGCGTTGGTATGGAGCGGCCGGAGCCGGCCGAACGTCAGCCACGACGTCTGGAAGTTCATCTGCCAGAAGTTGAGCTGGGAGGCGATGAAGACGCCCGCCAGCATGCCCACCGCGCCCCAGATGAGGGTCGCGATGATGAACTGGCGAACGACTTTGTCGTTATATTCGATGGTGATCTTGGAGGCGGACATGGTGCGAAGACGGAAGGCGGGGCGGCGATGGGGTTAAAATGCGTGAATGAGCATATAGTCTAACGGAAAGTAGCGGCGACCGGGATGGTATTAGGGCGCTGCGCGTCGGCGTAAGGAACACCGATGGCACCGGCGGTGGGGAATGGGGAGGCGGCGGGTCAGCGACCCGGGGCGGGCGGGGTGTGGCGGGGCGGGATAACGTGCGGGTGCTCGTCGGCGAAGGGCAGGACGGAGTCG
>Ga0222421_100316_pt1 | contig 19653 bp, 17 predicted proteins | sample 3A1ome_2_FD_182473 | JGI IMG/M metagenome (GOLD analysis project Ga0222421, IMG submission 182473) | Enriched microbial communities from leaf-cutter ant dump, University of Wisconsin, Madison, United States - 3A150A (version 2) | ecosystem: Environmental > Terrestrial > Nest > Insects nest > Nest... | reverse complement strand
ACGGCTACTGGTCGGAAGTGTGGAACAAGCAGCCCTTCTCGCTCTCCTACTGGGGCGGACGGCCGACGCAGGACCAGATGTATTCGACTGCCTACATTTCCAGCGCCGACTGGAACGACACGCGCTTCAAGCGGCCCGACTTCGACAAGATGATCGTTGCCGCGCGCGGCGAGCTCGATCAGGACAAGCGCAAGAAGATGTATCGCGATATCGGCATCGTAATGCGCGACGAGGGCGGGCTGATCGTACCCTTCTTCAACCAGTATATCGACGCCAGCGGCAAGGGCGTCCAGGGCTGGGTGAACAACCCCGCGCAGGAAATGTGCGGCGGCTACGCGCTGGCGATGTGCTGGCTCGAAGCCTGACCGATACCGGCGGGGCCGGCGCGCATCGGTGCGCCGGCCCCCCTCTTTCCTCCACGCACGCATCCGCTCCATCCCGAGGCCCCGTGGCAGGTTTTCCATGTCGTCAATCCTGAAGCTGGTCGCCCAACGCATCGCGCTGGGCATCTTGCTGCTTTTCGCCGTCTCGATCCTCATCTTCGTCGGCACACAGATCCTGCCTGGCGACGTGGCGCAGTCCATCCTCGGCCAGGCGGCGACGCCGCAGGCGCTGGCCAACCTGCGCGAGCAGCTCGGCCTCAACGATCCGGCCTATATCCGCTATTTCCGCTGGCTCGGCGGCGTGCTCACCGGCGACCTCGGCACGGCGCTGACGAGCGGCCAGGACATCGCCTCGTCCATCTGGCCGCGGCTCAAGAACACGCTGTTCCTCGCCGCCTGCGCGGCGGTGGTGGCGGTGCCGCTGGCCATCATCCTCGGCCTGCTCGCCGTGCGCTACCGCAACGGCCCCATCGACCGGGCGATCTCGGCCTTCGCGCTCGCCTCCACCTCCTTCCCGGAATTCTTCATCGGCTACCTGCTGGTCTATTTCTTCGCCGTGAAGTGGCAGATCTTCCCGGCCATCTCGACCGTCTTCGACGGCATGTCCTTCCTGCAGCGCCTCCAGGCTGTGGTGCTGCCGGCGACGGCGCTGACCTTGGTGGTGCTCGCCCACATGATGCGCATGACCCGCGCGGCGATCCTCAACGTCATGCAGTCGGCCTATATCGAGACGGCGGAACTGAAGGGGCTGAGGCCCTTCGACATCATCCGCAAGCACGCCTTCCCGAACGCCATCGCGCCGGTGGTCAACGTCGTCATGCTCAACCTCGCCTACCTGGTGGTGGGCGTCGTCGTGGTCGAGGTCATCTTCGTCTATCCCGGCATGGGACAATATCTGGTCGACCACGTCGCCAAGCGCGACGTGCCGGTGGTGCAGGCCGTGGGCCTGATCTTCGCCGCCGTCTACATCACCTTGAACATCATCGCCGACATCGCCGCGATCCTGTCGAACCCGCGGCTCAGGCATCCGAAATAGGGAGCGCCCATGCTAGACCTCAAGCGCATCCCCGTAGGCGCCTGGCTCGGCCTGATCCTCACCGGCCTGTTCCTGATCTGCGCGGTCTTCGCGCCCTGGATCGCGCCGCACGGCAACGGCGAGATCGTCGGCGACGTGTGGGAGCCGATGTCGTCGGCGCATCTCCTGGGCACCGACAATCTCGGCCGCGACCTCCTGTCGCGCATGATCTACGGCGCCCGCATCACCATCCTGATCGCGGTGCTGGCCACCGCGCTGTCCTTCTCGCTCGGCGCCATCCTCGGCTTCACGGCGGCCGCCGTCGGCGGCTGGTTCGACACGCTGATGTCGCGCTTCGTCGACCTTCTGATGTCGATCCCGACGCTGATCTTCGGCCTGGTCGTGCTGTCGGTGCTGCCGGCCAACACGCTCACCCTGATCCTGGTCATGGGTATCCTCGATTCCACCCGCGTCTACCGCCTGTCGCGCGCCGTGGCGGTGGACATCAACGTCATGGATTTCGTCGAGGCGGCGAAGCTGCGCGGCGAAGGCATGCGCTGGATCATCTTCCGCGAGATCCTGCCCAACGCGCTTTCCCCGCTGATCGCGGAACTGGGCGTGCGCTTCATCTTCGCGGTGCTGTTCCTGTCGGCCCTGTCCTTCCTCGGACTCGGCGTGCAGCCGCCGGATTCGGACTGGGGCGGCATGGTCAAGGAGAACAAGGACGGCATCGTCTTCGGCATCCCGGCGGCGCTGATCCCGGCGGCGGCGATCGCGGTGCTTGCCATCTCCGTCAACCTCGTCGCCGACTGGGTGCTGAACCGCACCACCGACCTCAAGGGAGGACGCGGCAATGGCTAAGCCCGCAACCCAGCCCGCCCGCTCCGAGACACTGCTCGACATCCGCAACCTGAGGATCGAGGCCACCGTCTATCCGCCGGGCGAGGCGCCGAAGACCGTCACGCTCGTTCACGACGTCTCGCTGACCTTGAAGCGCGGCAAGGTGCTCGGCCTGATCGGCGAGTCCGGCGCCGGCAAGTCCACCATCGGGCTGTCCTCGATGGCCTATGGCCGCGGCGGGGTGCGGATCACCGGCGGGGAGATCGTGCTCAATGGCCGCGACATCCTGAAGGCCGGGACGAACGGCATCCGCAAGCTGCGCGGCCGCGAGGTCTGCTACGTGGCGCAATCGGCGGCGGCCGCCTTCAACCCGGCGCACAGGCTGATGGACCAGGTGGTGGAGGCCTCGCTGCTGCATGGCGTGGCGACCCGCTCCGAAGCCGAGAAGCGCGCCAGGGCGCTGTTCAAGAGGCTTTCGCTGCCCAATCCCGACACGATCGGCGAGCGCTATCCGCACCAGGTCTCGGGCGGCCAGTTGCAGCGCGTCATGACGGCGATGGCGCTGTGCTCGGAACCGGACCTGATCGTCTTCGACGAGCCGACGACGGCGCTCGACGTCACCACCCAGATCGACGTGCTGGCGGCGATCAAGGACGCCATCCGCGACACCCATGTCGCCGCCCTCTACATCACCCACGACCTCGCCGTGGTAGCGCAGGTGTCCGACGAGATCATGGTGCTGCGCCACGGCAGGCTGGTGGAATGGGGCGGAACGCGCCAGATTATCAAGGAGCCGCGGCAGGAATACACCAACGCGCTGGTTTCGGTGCACGAGATCGAACACGCGGAGCAGAAGGCCGATGGCGCGCCCTTCCTGTCGGTGAAGAACGTGACGGCCGCCTATGGCGGCGGCGCGGTGAAGGTGCTGAAGAACGTCTCGGTCGACATCCTTCCCGGCCAGACGCTGGCCGTGGTGGGCGAATCCGGCTCCGGCAAGTCGACGCTGGCGCGCGCCATCACCGGTCTCCTGCCGCCCGAGCAGGGCACCGTCACCTTCGACGGGCGGCCGCTCGCCAACCGGCTGGCCGACCGGCCGAAGGAGGATCTGCGCCAGCTCCAGATGATCTACCAGATGGCCGACGTGGCGATGAACCCGCGCCAGACGGTGGGCACCATCATCGGCCGGCCGCTGGAGTTCTATTTCGGCATGAAGGGCGCCGAGCGCGACCGCCGCGTCGGGCAGTTGCTGGACGAGATCGAGATGGGCAAGGGGTTCGCCGACCGCTATCCGGCCGAACTGTCGGGCGGACAGAAGCAGCGCGTATGCATCGCGCGCGCGCTCGCCGCCAAGCCGAAGCTGATCATCTGCGACGAGGTGACCTCGGCGCTCGATCCGCTGGTCGCCAACGGCATCCTGAAACTCCTGCTCAACCTGCAGCAGGCCGAGAAGGTGGCCTACCTCTTCATCACCCACGACCTCGCCACGGTGAAGTCGATCGCCGATTCCATCGCGGTGATGTATCGCGGCGAGGTGGTGCGCTACGGGCCGAAGAGCAAGGTGCTGACGCCGCCCTTCGACGCCTATACCGACCTGCTCTTGTCCTCCGTGCCGGAAATGGAGATCGGCTGGCTGGAGAAGGCGATCGCCGGCCGGCGCATGGAGAGCGCCGGCAACTGACCCCTGCCCCTCGGGCCGGCGCCGACCCTGCCGCCCGGTGCCGGTCGTTCATCGGCGATGCCCGGTCATTCCTCCTCCGCCGCCGCGCCCTCCTGCCGGAACGGCGCGAAGGAGATGCGGTGCAGCCGGACCAGCGGCCCGTGCAGGTCGATCGCGGCGCGGTGGCGGACGGTGGCGTAGCCCATGTGCAGCTCGAAGCCGTACTGGACATGGAGCCGTCCGCAGCCCGCCATCATGCGGTCGCGCATCACCTTGGCGACGATCGAGGCGGCGGCGATCGACTGCGAGCGCCGGTCGCCCTTGATCAGCGCGCGGCCGGCGCAAGGCAGGCCGGGCGGCACGTCGCGGCCATCGGCCAGCGCCAGCTTCGGCCTGACCGGCAGGCCGCAGACGGCGCGGCGCATCGCCTCCAGGCTGGCCCTCAGGATGTTGACGCGGTCTATGCCCTCGGCCGAGACGGAAGCCATCGCGACGCCCTGGGCGCTCGCCAGGATACGCTCGAACAGCGCCTCCCGCTGCTCGCAGGTGAGCCGCTTGGAATCGTCCAGCCCCTCGGGGATGCGCGCCGGGTCGAGCACGACGGCGGCGGCCACCACCGGGCCGGCGAGCGGGCCGCGGCCGGCCTCGTCCGTTCCGGCCACCGGCCACAATCCTTCGGCCATCGCCCTGGTCTCGAAGGCGAAGTCGGGCTTCTCGACCATCTCGAAGAGAAGCGGAGAATCGGAACGCGCGCGGGCCATGTTGGCGGCGAGCCTCGCATCGGTCCCGATTCTCCGCAAGACCCTCCCGGCCCGCTGGGGCGGCGGACCGGGAGGCACCGTCGGGGCCGGGGGACAGGGCCGGACGGGATTCCTCGCCAAGCGCCGGACCGTCGCCGGTCCGGGCAAGCCGTTGAAACGCATCTACAACAGCATCAGCTGCTCGTTCTGCCGCGCCGCCGGCACGAACCGGTCCGTGCGCAGCGTGCGTCGCTCGGTGTTGAAGCCGAGGCGTTTTGCCGCGATCTCGAAGCGGCGGCCGATCTGCCAAGCATAGGGGCCGCCGCCCTTCATGCGCTTGCCCCACTCCGAATCGTAGTCCTTGCCGCCGCGCATTGAGCGCACCAGCGCCATGACGTGCCGATAGCGGTCGGGATAATGCCTGAGCAGCCAGTCCTTGAAGATCGGCGCCACCTCCAGCGGCAGCCGAAGCATCACGTAGCCGGCCTCGCGCGCACCCGCCGCATAGGCCGAATCGAGGATGCGCTCGATCTCCGGGTCGGTCAGCCCCGGCACGATCGGCGCCACCATGACGGAGGCCGGGACGCCGGCATCGGCAAGCCGGCGGATCGCCTCCAGCCGCCTGGCCGGCGTCGAGGCCCGCGGCTCCATGGTGCGCGCCAGCGAGCGGTCGAGCGTCGTCACCGACAGCGCCACCTTGGCCAAGCCCCGCTCGGCCATGCGCGCAAGGATGTCGATGTCGCGCACCACCAGCGCCGACTTGGTGACGATGCCGACAGGGTGGCCGCGCGCCTCCAGCACCTCCAGGATCTCGCGCATGATGCGCCACTGGCGCTCGACCGGCTGGTAGGGATCGGTGTTGGTGCCGATGGCGATGGTGCGCGGCTGATAGCCTTCCTTCGACAGTTCCCTGTCGAGCAACCGGGCAGCGTCCGGCTTGGCGAACAGCTTCGATTCGAAGTCCAGCCCCGGCGACAGGCCCATGAAGGCATGCGTCGGCCGCGCGAAACAGTAGACGCAGCCGTGTTCGCAGCCGCGATAGGGGTTGATCGAACGGTCGAAGGAGATGTCGGGCGATTCGTTGCGGGTGATGATGGTGCGCGGCTTTTCAACCTGCACCTCGGTCCTGAACGGCGGCAGGTCCTCGATGGAGTTCCAGCCGTCGTCGAAGACGTGCCGCGTCACCGGCTCGAAGCGGCCGGACGGGTTGATGCCGGCAGAGCGGCCGCGGTTGCGGTCGGGCCGGACGCGGATGCCGCTGTCCTCGATCATCGCATTGGCCATTTCGGCGCGTCCTGCGCCGAAAGCTGCAATGTCGGCGCGCACGATCTGTTCCATCTTCGCCCTCTCCCAAGGCCGGTCGGCAGGCTGTCGAATCGCGTGTCTCATGAAATTATTCCTATTTCACGATATAGAACAAATCAAGAACTTTTCGCGGAAACCCGTATCGGCTGGCGCTGCGACGCGCTTTCGGCTATCGGGCTTGCCGATGCTCAGCGTGCTGATCGAAACCCTGGACGACGAGGAAGGCCTCGCCCGCACGCTCGCCTCCCTCGTCGGCGGCGCGGTGGAGGGCGCGGTGCGCGAGGTGATCGTCTGCGACCGCGGTTCGGGCGACCACACGCACAGGGTCGCCGAACACGCCGGCTGTCATTTCGTCACCGAAGGCCTCGCTGCCGGCATCCGCCTGGCGAAGGGGGACTGGCTGCTCTTTCTCGAACCCGGCGCCCGCCTTGCCGACGGCTGGACGGACGCGGCGGCAGACCACGTCGCCCGCTCGGCCATGCCGGCCCGGTTCTCGCGCGCGCCGGGCAGCCGCGCGCCGTTCCTGTCGCGCCTGATGGCCCGCCCGACGGCGCTGGCGCAGGGGCTGCTGATCCCGAAGCGCCGGGCCTTGGCTTCAAAGGCGGCCGATGCGGAAGCGCTGGCGCGGGGGCTGGCGATGAAGACGCTGCATGCCGGCATATGGCAGGCACCCGCCCGTCAAGCGCCCTGAACATCGCTTGGGTCGTGCGTGGACGGTTGGGTGGTCGCATAAGGGGGCGAGCGGCCGTGCTCATTTTCGTCATTCCGGGGCCGCGCAGCGGAACCCGGAATGACGGCGGGTGCGTGAACGTTTTCGATCCCAAACTGCCCGCACAGATTAAACCGGGGCGCCGGCGATCGAACCGCGCACGACCAGGTCCACCGGCCAGACTTCGCCGCGCGCGCCCTCTTCCAATCCGGAGATGCGCGCCGCCAGCCGCTCGGCGACGCGCGCACCGGCGGCGCGGATGGAGGAGCGCGTCGTCGACAGCGGCACGGAAAAATTCTCCGGCTTCAGCCAGGAAAAGACGTCGTCATGCGCAATCAGCGACAGGTCGCCGGGGATGGAAAGGCCGAGATCGCGCACCGCCCGCACGACGCCGAGCGCCATGATGAGGCTGGAGCACAGGATGGCGGTGGGCCGCTCGGGCGTTTCCAGCAGCCGGCGGGCGGCGCGGTAGCCGTTCTCCTCGGTCATCGCGGTCGAGACGATATCGCGCTCGGCGAGCGCAAGCCCGCTGCCGGCCAGCGCCCGGCGCACGCCGCGCTCGCGGTGGATGGCGAAGGTTTCGCGGCAGTCGCCGTTGATGAGGCCGATGCGCCGGTGGCCGAGCTGCACGAGCAGCCGCGTCGCCTCGTGGAAGGCGCCCTCGTTGTCGATGTCGATGAAAGGATAGTCGTCATCCAGCCCTTCGCTGCGGCCGTGGACGAGGAAGGGCAGGGCGAGCGTGGCGAGCAGGGCCACCCGCCGGTCCCTCGGCCGCGGCGAGGAGACGTAGACGGCGTCGACCTGCCGGTTGGCGGCGATGCGCCGGTAGGTCGTCTCCTCGTCGTCGGCGTCGGCTGGCGACAGCACCAGGTCGAGGTCGTGCGAGCGGGCATAGTCGCCGAGCCCGGAGAGGAACTCGACGAAATGCGGATCGATGCTGACGGCTGCGCCCGTCGGCAGCACGTAGCCGATCATACCGCTCTTGCCGGTGGCCAGCCGCCGCGCGCTCGGATTGGGCCGGTAGCCATGCCGCTTGGCGGCGTCCATGACGCGCCGCCGCGTCTCCTCGTTGACCTCCGGATAGCCGTTCAGCGCGCGGCTCACCGTCGTCTGCGAGAGCTCCAGCATGCGGGAGAGCTGTTTGAGGTTCAAAGAGGCCTCCACCTCAAAGCGCTTTAAAACCATCGCCGCGGTCCCGATGGAATCGCCGCGAACGTTTGTCGGACAATAAAGGCTTGGGAACGGCGTTTGAAGCCGGAAAGACTGCTGCGTCGCCGAAAATTCATGCTGCGATGCACATTTTCATCGACCGGTGGCAAATTAAATCGATTTATACGACTACCTCTTGACTCTGCGCCCATTCGGTGGCGAGATGCGGAAGAGCCAAAGCGCTTTGAATATCCGATCAGGAGGTTGTCGTTTCCTTCGATCGGGCGCACAGTCGGAGCGCTGACGGCGGCGGAATGGAGGTTCCGCCGGCAATTCGATCTATGGGAGGACTGCGAATGAAGAAGATGCTTTTGCTGGGTGCGGCCCTTGCCGCCCTTGCCCTCAGCGCGCCCGCGCAGGCGGACCTGAAGTTCAAGCCGGGCGAGGATTCCCGCTTCCACTGGGACAACTACGAGGCGCTGCAGAAGGTCGACCTCAAGGGCGAGACGCTGACCATCTTCGGACCGTGGCGCGGCGAGGACGAGGCGCTGGTGCGTTCCGTGCTGGAGTATTTCACCGAAGCGACCGGCGTGACCCTCAAATACTCGTCCTCCGAGAACTACGAGCAGCAGATCGTCATCGACACCCAGGCCGGCAGCCCGCCCAACATCGCCATCCTGCCGCAGCCGGGCCTGATCCAGGATCTGGCCTCCAAGGGCCTGCTCACCCCGCTGGGCGACGACGTCGCCGCCTTCGTCAAGGACAACTACGGCGCCGGCCAGTCCTGGGTCGATCTCGGCACCTATACCGGCAAGGACGGCCAGAAGGCCTTCTATGCCTTCCCCTACAAGGCGGACCTGAAATCGCTGGTCTGGTACTCGCCCGACAACTTCGAGGAGGCCGGCTACGAGGTGCCGACCACCTGGGAAGACATGATGAAGCTGTCGGACAAGATCGTCGCCGACGGCGGCACGCCCTGGTGCATCGGGCTGGGCTCGGGCGGGGCAACCGGCTGGCCGGCGACCGACTGGGTCGAGGACATCATGCTGCGCACCCAGGCGCCGGACGTCTACGACAAGTGGGTCACGAACGAAATCCCGTTCAACGACCCGGCGGTCGTCAACGCGCTGCAGATCTTCGCCGACATCGCCACCAACGACAAATATGTCGACGGCGGCAAGGCGGCGGTGGCCGCGACCGACTTCCGCGACAGCCCGAAAGACCTCTTCACCGTGCCGCCGAAGTGCTATATGCACCGCCAGGCGTCCTTCATCTCGTCCTTCTTCCCGGAGGGGACGAAGCTCGGCGTCGATGCCGACTTCTTCTACCTGCCGCCGATGGCCGCCAAGCCCGACCTCGGCAAGCCGGTGCTCGGTGCCGGCACCTTCGCCATGATCACCAAGGATTCCAAGGCCGCGCGCGAGTTCATCAAGTTCCTCGAAATGCCGCTCGCGCATGAGATCTGGATGGCGCAGTCCGGCCTCTTGACCCCGCTCAAGACGGTCAACAAGGACGCCTACGCCAACGAGCAGTTGAAGAAGCAGGGCGACATCCTCACCAACGCCACCACCTTCCGCTTCGACGGCTCGGACCTGATGCCCGGCAAGATCGGCGCCGGCGCCTTCTGGACCGGCATGGTCGACCTCGTCGGCGGCAAGCCGGCCAAGGACGTCGCCACCGATATCCAGAAGAGCTGGGACGCCATCAAGTAGGCGGCGTAAAGGCGCTTCCTCCCAAGCCGGCGCCGCCCCTCGCCTGCCTGCCGGCTTTCGTTGCCGGCTTGCGGGATGAGTATGGCGGTTCCGGTGCCGCCGCCTCCCTCTCCCCGCTCGCGGGGAGAGGATGCCGGCAGGCAGGCGAGGGGCGGCGCCGGCATACGCAGGAAGCGGGTACCGGCCGGAGAATCCGCACGTCGGTTCGCATGAGGGGAGGGAATTATGGCATCTCAGATTTTCTCTGCCATTCTCGTCATCATCATCGGGGTGGGCGGCTGCGTCGCCTATTTCTGGGGCGCCAACAAGCTGCTCGACCTGACGTTCCCGGCACACGGCGTCAGCGGCGCTGCGGCGGTGGACAACCTGCGCAGGCAAGGGCTGATCCGGCCCTGGCTGTTCATCGGCCCGGCCATGCTCATCCTGGTGATCTATCTGATCTATCCGGTCATCGACACGTTCTGGCTGTCCTTCCACGACAGGGGCGGCGCCAATTTCGTCGGCCTGGCCAACTACGAATGGGCCTTCGGCGACCGCGAATTCCGCAACTCGATCCTCAACAACATAGTGTGGCTCGCCGTGGTGCCGGCCGCCTGCACTTTCCTCGGCCTGGTCATCGCCGTGCTCACCGACAAGATCTGGTGGGGCACCATCGCCAAGAGCCTGATCTTCCTGCCGCTCGCCATCTCCTTCGTCGGCGCCTCGGTGATCTGGAAGTTCATCTACGAGTACAAGGGCGCAGGCCAGACGCAGATCGGTATCCTCAACGCCATCGTCACCGGCCTCGGCGGCGATCCGCATGTGTGGATATCCATTCCCTTCTGGAACAACTTCTTCCTGATGGTGATCCTGATCTGGATCCAGACCGGCTTCGCCATGGTGATCCTGTCCTCGGCGCTGCGCGGCATTCCCGAGGAGACGATCGAGGCGGCCGTCATCGACGGCGCCAACCCGTTCCAGATCTTCTGGAAGATCATGGTGCCGCAGATCTGGGGCACGATCGCGGTGGTGTGGACCACCATCACCATCCTGGTGCTGAAGGTCTTCGACATCGTGCTCACCATGACCAACGGCCAGTGGAACAGCCAGGTTCTCGCCAACCTGATGTTCGACTGGATGTTCCGCGGCGGCGGCGACTTCGGCCGCGGCGCCACCATCGCCATCATCATCATGATCGCCGTCATTCCCATCATGGTCTGGAACATCCGCCAGGCCAACAAGGAAACGGGAGGGCACTGAGATGGCGAGCTCAAGCGGAAAGTCCGTCGTCGGCCGCTTCGGCGTCCATCTCGCCGTGCTGTTCTTCGTCGCCCTGTGGACCGTGCCGACGCTCGGCATCCTGATCTCCTCGCTGCGCGACAAGGACCAGATCGTCGCCTCCGGCTGGTGGACGGCGCTGGCCTCCTCGACGCAGACGGAGGCCGGGCGCCTCGGCGCCGCCGCCGACCAGGTAGAGAAGGACGGCGCCTTCCAGATCGCCGGCAGCCTGTTCGAGGACGGCGGATCGCGGAAAATAACCGCCTTCGGCACGCGCTCGCAGGAGCCGACCAGGTACAAGGCCGGCGAGGTCGCCGATCTCGGCGACGGCGTCACGCTGCAGGTGAACGAAGACGGCTCCTACGTGCTGTCGTCGCCGAAGGCCTTCGAGGGCGAGCGCGGCCAGCGCGTCTATTACGCGGCCTCCTCGCCGCCGAAATTCACCACGCAGAACTACCGCACGGTGCTGTTTTCGGAAGGCATCGGGCGGTCCTTCCTGAACTCGCTGACCGTGACCATCCCGGCGACCGTCATCCCGATCCTGATCGCGGCCTTCGCCGCCTACGCGCTGGCCTGGATGCGCTTTCCCGGCCGCGCGCTGCTGATCGCCGTCATCATCGGCCTGCTCGTCGTGCCCTTGCAGATGTCGCTGATCCCGCTCTTGAAACTCTACAACGGCGTCGGCACCTTCTTCGGCGTGCCGTCGAAGACCTATCTCGGCATCTGGCTGGCGCATACCGGCTTCGGCCTGCCCTTCGCCATCTACCTGCTGCGCTCCTACATCGCCGGCCTGCCGCGCGAGATCATGGAATCGGCGCGCATCGACGGCGCCAGCGACTTCGAGATCTTCGTCAAGATCGTGCTGCCGCTATCCTTCCCGGTGCTCGCCTCCTTCGCCATCTTCCAGTTCCTGTGGGTGTGGAACGATCTGCTGGTGGCGATGGTTTTCCTGGGAACGGAAGCGGACCAGATCGTGCTCACCGCCAAGCTCAACGCGCTGCTCGGCTCGCGCGGCGGCGACTGGGAGATCCTGACGACATCGGCCTTCGTCACCATCATCGTGCCGCTGATCGTCTTCTTCTCGCTGCAACGCTACTTCGTGCGCGGCCTGCTGGCCGGCTCGGTGAAAGGGGGCTGACGTGGTTGGCGTCCCCCTCCGGCCTGCCGGCCATCTCCCCCTCAACGGGGGAGATCAGCCGTCGCGTCGGGTTTCGCTAATTCCCTACGTCGCAGAATTGGCGGCGGCACCGAAGCTGCCGATCTCCTCCTTTGAGGGGGAGATGGCCGGCAGGCCGGAAGGGGGGGCTATCAGCGTCCGGAGCTTGTCATGTCCACGTCTGCACTGAAATCATCTCCGATGGCGGCACCGGCCGTCGACCGCGACTGGTGGCGCGGCTGCGTCATCTACCAGGTCTATCCGCGCAGCTACCAGGACACCGACGGCGACGGCATCGGCGACCTGAAAGGCATCGCCCAGAGGCTCGGCTACATCGCTTCGCTCGGCGCCGACGCCATCTGGATTTCGCCCTTCTTCAAGTCGCCGATGAAGGACTTCGGCTATGACGTCACCGACTATTGCGACGTCGATCCGATGTTCGGCACGCTCGCCGACTTCGACGCGCTGGTCGCCGAGGCGCACCGGCTGGGCCTCAAGGTGATGATCGACGAGGTGCTGTCGCACACCGCCGACAACCACCCCTGGTTCCAGGAAAGCCGGTCCAGCCGCACCAACCCCAAGGCCGACTGGTATGTCTGGGCCGACGCCAAGCCGGACGGCACGCCGCCCAACAACTGGCTGTCGATCTTCGGCGGTTCGGCCTGGCAGTGGGACACGCGGCGCCAGCAATACTATCTGCACAACTTTTTGTCGGAGCAGCCGGACCTGAATTTCCACAACCGTGAGGTTCAGGACGCGCTGCTCGATGTGACGCGCTTCTGGCTGGAGCGCGGCGTCGACGGTTTCCGCCTCGACACCATCAATTTCTATTTCCATTCGCAGGGACTGGAAGACAACCCGGCCCTGCCGCCTGAGGAGCGCAACGACCAGACGGCGCCGGCGGTCAATCCCTACAACTATCAGGACCATCTCTACGACAAGAGCCGGCCGGAGAACCTCGGCTTCCTCGAGCGTTTTCGCGCCCTGCTCGACGAATATCCCGCTGCCGCGGCGGTCGGAGAGGTCGGCGATTCGCAGCGCGGGCTGGAGGTCGTCGCCGCCTATACCGAAGGCGGCAGGCGCGTGCAGATGTGCTACGCCTTCGATTTCCTGGCGCCGGAAAAGATCAGCGCGCCGAAGGTGCGGCAGGTGTTGCAGGAGTTCGGCCGCGTGGCCGCCGACGGCTGGTCGTGCTGGGCCTTCTCCAACCACGACGTCAAGCGCCATGCCTCGCGCTGGGCCGCCAGCGAGCCCGATCCGACCGCCTATCTCAAGGTCGTGTCGGCGTTGCTGATGTCGCTGCGCGGCTCCGTCTGTCTCTACCAGGGCGAGGAACTGGGCCTCACCGAAGCCGACCTCGCCTTCGAAGACCTGCAGGACCCCTACGGCATCCGCTTCTGGCCGGAATTCAAGGGGCGCGACGGTTGCCGCACGCCGATGGTGTGGCAGGCTGATGCGAAGAACGGCGGCTTCTCGACGGCGAAGCCCTGGCTGCCGGTGCCGGCCGAGCACCTCGCCAAGGCTGTCGATGCGCAGCAGGGCGACGAGAACTCGCTGCTGGAGCACTACCGCCGCTTCCTCGCCTTCCGCCGCTTCCATCCGGCTCTGGCGAAGGGCGACATCGAGTTCCTGCCGGGCGACGGCGACACCGTCGCCTTCACGCGCGGCGAGGGCAACGAGCGGCTGGTCTGCGTCTTCAATCTCGGCAGCCGGGCAGCGGAGGTCGATCTCGGCGCCGGGCTGACGACGCAGCCGGTTGCGGGGCACGGTTTTTCGGGAGAGGCCGAGTCGGGGCGTGTGAAGCTCGGCGGTTACGGAGCCTGGTTCGGGCGTCTGGCCTGAGCCGGGGCGAAAGGGTTCAAAGGGAGGACACAATGGCCGATCTGACGCTGAGGCAAGTCAAGAAGTCCTATGGCAACGTGACGATCCTGCACGGCATCGACCTGGACATCGAATCGGGCGAGTTCATCGTCTTCGTCGGTCCGTCCGGCTGCGGCAAGTCGACCTTGCTGCGCACCATCGCGGGGCTGGAAGAGATCACGTCGGGCGAGCTGAAGATCGACGGCCAGGTGGTCAACGACGTGCCGCCGTCGAAGCGCGGCATCGCCATGGTGTTCCAGTCCTACGCGCTCTATCCGCACATGACCGTCTACGACAACATGGCCTTCGGCATGAAGATCGCCAGGGAGGACAAGGCGGAGATCGACCGGCGCGTGCGGCAGGCGGCGGAGATCCTGCAGCTGACCAAGTATCTCGACCGCCTGCCGCGCGCCATGTCGGGCGGCCAGCGCCAGCGCGTCGCCATCGGCCGCGCCATCGTGCGCAATCCCAGGGTATTCCTGTTCGACGAGCCGCTGTCGAACCTGGATGCGGCGCTGCGTGTGGCGACCCGCATCGAGATCGCCAAGCTGAAGGAATCGATGCCCGAGACGACGATGATCTACGTCACCCACGACCAGGTCGAGGCGATGACGCTGGCCGACCGCATCGTCGTGCTCAAGGACGGCCATATCGAGCAGGTCGGATCGCCGATGGACCTCTACAAGAAGCCCGGCAACCTGTTCGTCGCCCAGTTCATCGGCTCGCCGGCCATGAACGTGCTGCCGGCGACGGTGGACAAGGCCGGAGCCTCGACGGTTGTCAATCCGGCCGGGGGTCACACGGCCACCGTGCCGATCGCCACGCCGGCTTCCGCCAAGGGGGAGACGGTGAGCTTCGGGGTGCGGCCTGAAGACCTCTTCCTCGCCAGCGGCAAGGCGTGCCTGTTCGAGGGCAAGGTGGACTACGTCGAGCAGTTGGGCGAGGTGCAGCTCGTCTATATCGACATCGGCCGCGGCGACCAGCCGCTGACCGCCAAGCTGCCGGGCAATGTCGAGGTCAAGCGCGGTGCGACCGTCAGGCTCGACGCCAATGCGGCCGACCTGCACATCTTCGACAAGGACGGCCGCTCGTTCCTGCGCGAGGAAACCTCGGCCAAGGCCGCCTGACCCGGCCGGCGAAGGAAACGGCCGGAGCGACCGAAATATCTGCCGGACTTAAAAAAAGAGCGGCGGGCCGAGCCCGCCGCTCTTTTCCAGTTTCGGCAACCGGTCTTAGCTGTTGCCGCCGAGACGCGGGGCGCCGTCGGTGACCGGCTTGTGCACATGACCGTTGTCCTGCGTCGCCGCCGGGCCGATCGAAGCGGTGTAGGAGCTGTCGACATTCACGGCAGACTGGTCGGCGCCGTCGGAACCGAAATGGTCACTTCCAGCCGCAAAGGCGGCACCGGCGGAAACCAGCAGGGCGGCAGCGGCGGTAAGAGCGATCTTCTTCATTTTTAGGTACTCCAGATTTCAATGTCCCGTCCGTCTAGCGGCGTGTCCTAGGAGGATTTCGCGTCGTTCGGACAGCCCCGATTTGGGCGTTGGAGGTGCCGGTTTCCAATCACGAAATTGTTCCGCCTGGACCATGAATCGGCCGCTTGAAATGCGGGAACAGGCTTCCTCCGCCACATTTTCCTCCTTCCATATCAATCGATTAACATGAAGCCGGTGGCCGATATGTGAAACCAGACCGAGCCGGTCGTTCACAACGGGTTGGACACTGCGTCAACTAAAACCGAACCGTTCGGTTCGATTTATTCGCCGGATCGCGAGCCAGCTAACCGATCGCTAACCATGCGAGGAGGCTGCGAGCCCCTGTCCCGTGGTCAGGATATGGCGTCAGGACGCTTCCGGACGGGAAAGATAGTCCCGCGCGATGGCGCGCATGCGGCTCCCGTCGAAACTCGGCCCGTGACCGCCATGGCCGAGGCGGACCGGCAGATCGATGAGGCGCCGCATGGTATGCCGGTAGGCTTGCCGGTCGGAATCCGGCAGGTCGTCGATCAGCGTGTCGTCGTAGATCGCATCGCCGCTGAAGAAGGTGCCGTCCCGTTCCTCGAACAGGCCGATGGAATCGGGAGAATGCCCGGGCAGCGAGAGCACCTTGAACAGCCGGTCGCCCAGGTCGATCGTATCGCCCTCCTGCAAAGGGCGGGTCAGCGGCGCCGGCCCGATGCGGTAGCCGGCCGCGCTCCAGCCGGCATGCGGCAGGCGCGAGACCGGCGCTTCCAGGGTGCGGAACATGTCCGCATAGGTCGCTTCGTCGGGCATGGCCGCGAAGGCGGCGGCGCTGCGTGCCGGCCCGGCCCGGTCGGCGAATTCGTGCAGCGAGCCGACATGGTCGAGATGGATATGGGTGGCAACGACGACCAGCGGCTTGCCGGGCCGCGTGTCGATCTCGGGCGCCAGCGGACGGATGCCCATGCCCGTATCGACCAGAAGGTCGGCATCGCGGCCTTTGACATGCCAGATGTTGGCGCGCATGTAGTCATGCACGAAAGGCTCGGTCAGCATCGTCGTCGCGGCATCGACGACGGTTCGCGAAAACCAGTCGCTCATCAGGCCTCTGCCGGTTTACACAAAGGGCTTCCCGACCTTGTATTTTTCAGGAACCAGCCGCTTGAAATAGGCGAGGCCGGCATCGGAAAGCGCATTGGCGTCCGGCAGCAGGAAATCGTCGGGCATGTGGCGGGTCTTGCCGGCGACGCTCTCCAGCGGCACCTTCTTCAGCACCGTGCGCGCGCCGTCATATTGCAGGGCGACGGAGCCGCCCCCCTCCCCCGCCACCTGGACGGCGAAGGCGCCCGCCTCGAAAGCCTCCCGCGCATCGACGGCGTTGATCGCCGCGATGGAGCCGCGCGGCATGTAGCCCAGCGCATCGACCCGTGCCCGCTTGCCCGGCAGGCCGTCGGCCAGCGCCCGCTCCAGCGCCGCCGTCAGGTCGCTGCCGGAGAGCTTGACGTTGCCGTGCTGGTCGCGCTCCAGCCGGTCAGCCGGCACGAGGCTTTCGACCAGCGCCTTCCCGTCGGCGGTGGAAACGCCCTCGGAGACGGCGACGACGCAGCGGCCGTGGCGGGCGAGCGTGGCCTTGACGTCGTCGATGAAGCGTTCCGTCGAAAAGGCGCGCTCGGGCACGTAGACAAGGTGCGGACCGCTGTCCCCGTCCAGCCGCCAGGCAGCGGCGGCGGCGGTGAGGAAGCCGGCATGCCGGCCCATGACGATGCCGACATAGATGCCCGGCAGCGCGCGGAAGTCGAGATCGACCGACAGGAAGGCCCCGGCGACGAATTCCGCCGCCGACATGAAGCCCGGCACATGGTCGTTTTCTTCCAGATCGTTGTCGATGGTCTTCGGCGCATGGACGAAGGCGATCTTGCCGCCGGCGGCGTCGGCGAGGATCTGCTGGGTGCCGGACGTGTCGTTGCCGCCGATATAGATGAAGGCATCGGCGCCGGCCTTCTGCAGGCCTTTCAGGATGACGTCGCAATAGGCGGCGTCCGGCTTGTCGCGGGTCGAGCCGAGTGCGGCGCCAGGCGTATTGCCGATCAGCCGCAACCGCTCTTCGGGAACGGCGCTCAATTCCACGTAGTCGCCGTCGCGGATGCCGCGCACGCCATAGCGGGCACCCAGAACGCGGGCGCCGGCATGCCGCCTGCGAATTTCCAGCGCCGCGCCGGCCATCGTCTGGTTGATGACGGCGGTCGGGCCGCCGCCCTGCGCGATCACGAAGGTTCCCGACATCCGATCCTCCCGGCGACTGGAAGTGCCACATTCGCCCGTCTCGGGGTAGCATGCAACGGCAATTCAATCGATTCGCAAGGATTGATTTGTCAGACCACCAGCACGGGATTGCGCTTGGAGGCGCGGCCGTAGAGGTCGATGATGTCCTGGTTGATCAGCCGCACGCAGCCCGAGGACATGGCCTGGCCGATCGACCACCATTCCGGCGAGCCGTGGATTCGGTAGCCGGTGTCGCGGCCGTCCTGGTAGATGTAGAGCGCGCGGGCGCCGAGCGGGTTGGTCAGGCCGCCCGGCTGGCCGTTCTGCCACTTCGCCAGTTCGGGCTTGCGCTGGATCATCTCCGGCGGCGGCGTCCAGGTCGGCCATTCGCGCCCGTACTGGATGTTGGCGCGGCCGGACCAGCGGAAGCCGTCCTTGCCGACGCCGACGCCGTAGCGGATCGCCTCGCCGCCCGGCTGCACCAGGTAAAGCAGGCGTTCCTGCGTGTGCACGACGATGGTGCCGGGCGCCTCGCCGGTCGGATCGACGACGATCTGCCGGCGGAACTCGGGCTTCACCTTCTGATAGGGCACGGCCGGCACCACGAAGCCGCCGTCCGTCAGCGAGGCATACATGACATCGGGCGAGGTGACGTGTCTGTCCACGCTGATGCGCGGCACCGGCCGGTCGGCGCGGATGGAGCCGGTGGTGATGTCGTCCAGGCCCATCATGCCGGGCATGTCGACCGAACGGGAGCAGCCGGCCATGCCGAGCAGCGCCGCCGCGCCGATGCCGTTGAGAACCGCCCGACGCGACAGGACGTCCGCGGTTTCCTCCCGGCCGTCCGTTGACGGCATCGCCTCATGCTGGGCTGTACGCATGCACGCTCGCTCCAAAACAGGCCGCGGGTCCGCTGCGGCCGAGTGAAGCGCATTTTGTGCATTCATGGTTGAAAAAGCGTGAACCGCGGCAGGGCGGCGGTAACCTTCATGGCGCCAGCCGGGAGAACCGCCCCCCGCCCGGCAAAGCCGATCCTCCGGATTTTCTCCCTTTACATCCTTGCGGGAGCAGGGATTTATCCTTTTCTTTGCGCAAGGAGATAACGATGCCGTTCGAGAACTGGGCCGCCTTTGCCGCCGCCTCCACGATCCTGCTGATCATACCCGGACCGACCGTGCTGCTGGTCGTGTCCTATGCGCTGGGCCAGGGATGGCGCACGGCGCTGCCGATGGCCGTCGGCGTCGCGCTCGGCGACTTCACCGCCATGACGCTGTCCATGCTCGGCATCGGCGCGCTGCTGGCGGCATCCGCCACGGTCTTCACCGTCCTGAAGATGATCGGCGCAGCCTATCTCGTCTATCTCGGCGTCAAGCTGTTCCGCGCCGGCGGAACGCTGAAGGCCGAGCCGCGCAGCAGCGGTGCCTCGACACTGAAGATGGTGGCGCATGCCTGGCTTGTGACGGCGCTCAATCCGAAAGCCATCACTTTCTTCGTCGCCTTCCTGCCGCAGTTCATCGACCGGCACGCGGACTTCCTGCCGCAGATGGTCGTCTTCGAAGCGACCTTCCTGGCGCTCGCCTTCGCCAATGCCTTCGGCTACGCGCTGGCGGCGGCGCGCACCCGCAACGCCGTGCGCAGCGAACGGGCGATCCGCGCCTTCAACCGTGCGGGCGGCACCCTGCTGGTGGGCGCCGGCATCGCCACGGTGGCGATGCGCTCCGGCACCTGACTGCCGCCGCGCGACGATGATCGGAGCGGACCAATCGTCGGACAATTGACGCTGGTCCGTTCTTGTCATAGGAGGATCGAAGGAATTTTTGCGAGCTTCGAAAAATATAAGCGGGGAAGTTTGCAGCGGTCACACAAGGCGATAGCCGCTACGTTTGCAGCCGGGGTCCGGCGACCCCGGCGAGGAGGAGGAACCGCACGATGTATCTCGGCCTCGATCTCGGCACGTCCGGCGTCAAGGCGCTGCTCATCGACGACGGCCAGAAGGTCGTCGGCTCCGGCCATGCGCCGCTGGAAGTATCGCGCCCGCATCCGGGCTGGTCCGAGCAGCAGCCGGCCGACTGGGTCCGCGCCTGCGAGGAGGCAGTGGCCGAACTCAAGGCTTCGCACGGCAAGGCGCTGGCGGCGGTCGAGGGCATC
>Ga0222421_100314_pt1 | contig 19695 bp, 19 predicted proteins | sample 3A1ome_2_FD_182473 | JGI IMG/M metagenome (GOLD analysis project Ga0222421, IMG submission 182473) | Enriched microbial communities from leaf-cutter ant dump, University of Wisconsin, Madison, United States - 3A150A (version 2) | ecosystem: Environmental > Terrestrial > Nest > Insects nest > Nest... | reverse complement strand
CCTGTTCCGCCGCGAGGGTCTGCAGCCGTCGCCCGAGATCGCCGGCATCATGATGGGTGGGTTGATTTCGGATACGCTCCACCTCAACGGCCCCACCACCACGCGCAAGGACGCCATCATCCTCGCCTGGCTCGCCGAGATCGCCGGCGTCCACTCGAAGCAGCTCGCCGAGGAGATCTTCAACTCCGGATCCGTCATCCTCGCCAACCCGCCCGGGAAGATCGTCCGCTCCGACTACAAGATCTACGAGGAGGAGAGCGTGCGCTTCTCTGTCTCGCAGGTCGAGGAACTCGGATTCCGCAACTTCTGGAAGCACGCGCACGAGATCGCCGTCGCCCTGCGCGATCTGCGCGACGAGGAGCGCCTCGCCTTCGCCGCCCTGCTCGTCACCGACATCAACACCCAGAACTCGCTGCTCCTCGTCAAGGGCGACCCCGAGTTCATCAAGCGCATCTCCTACGCGCACGTGGAGCAAGGCGAGATCTTCGACCTGCCCGGCATCGTCAGCCGCAAGAAGCAGCTCATTCCGTATCTCACCGGCCTGCTCGCCGAGATGGCCGCCGACGGCGCCTCCCCGAGCGCCGGCACCACCACGCCCTTCGCCAGGCGCGGCTGATCTCCCGCGCGCCCCGGTCGCGCTCATGCCGTTGGAGGGTCGATCTCCACCGGAGAACCGCGCCCTGAAGGTTGGAGCCGTTCCCCGGACGGATCGATGGGCGCACGCCAAGACAAAATCGGCCCGGAAAACCGGTTTCCCCGGTCAACCGCCAGATTCCGCCTCGGCGTCCGTTGCATCCTTCCGCGGTGTTGCGGTCCGCGCCCATGCGACTCGTTCAGCCGCCCGCGCGCGCCGGTCCTGACGCCTCGCCGCGGGCCGCGGCGCGCACCCGCTCCGCCGCTTCCGGCGGCAATCCGATCCGGCGCAGAAAGCGCGCATGCGCCCGCGGATCGTCGCGCTCCAGCTCCGCATGCCAGCGGAGCATGTCGTCCTCGGAAAAAGCGCACGCCTTCAACAGCGCCACCCATTCGTCCTTCGTCCGCGCCGGGCTTTCGCCGCGCAGCACCGCGTCCTTCAGCATCGCCACGATCAGCCGTTGCTGCGCCTTCAGGCCGTCGATCTGCCGCTGCCGCGCGGCGAGCTGCGCCTCGAGCGCGCGGTTCACCTTCGCCGGTTTCGCCTCGAGGATCGCGCGGATCGCCACCAGCGGCACGCCCGCCCGCCGATACGTCACGATCCGCGCCAGCCGAGCCTCCTCCGCGTCGGAATAAAGCCGCGCCTCGGCCTGTGTGCGATAGCTCGCCCGCAGCAGTCCGATCCGGTCGTAATACAGCAGCGTCGTCCGGGACAGCCCGAACCGCCGCGCCAGCACCGTGATGGTTTTCATCGAAGGAAAAGGCGCGCTCGCCCAAGTGGGGCGGACGTCTCCGCCCGCCCCACCGTGGCGGCGATCGCCGCCGGGCTCAACGACTTTGCCGGCGGATCCGCTCCACCGTTTCATCGTCGAGCTGCAGCCCGCGCAGGAAGGTTTCGTGCGCCGCCGGATGCCGTTGTTCGAACAGCCGGTGGAGCGTCGCCATCTGCGCGTCCGTGATGCCGCTGTCCCGCAGGAGAGCGACGAACTGGTCTTTCGTGACCGGGGTCGGATTGGTTTTCATCGCGGCGAGCGTCGCGGGTGAACCCGTAGACGGGTCAAGGGCCGCCCGAAAAACTTTTCGCCCCCCGGCCGCGCTCCGTTCTGCAGAGGATCGTCCGCCCTCGCCTCGTGCACACCACACCGTCGGACCGGAGACTCGCAGCCGGCCACTCGACCGGACTCTGCCAACGATAAACGTGCGCCGAAAACCGCCGGCGCCGGGTCGCGGCGCGGGACGCGCCCTACTCCTTCACATGCGCGGCCGGCCGGGCCGGTTTCCGCTTCGCCGCCGCAAGCGCACCCGCGGCGCGGTCGCGCACCTTCGCCTCGCCCGCGAGGGTTTTTCTCAGCTGCGCGATCGTCGCCAGGAAGTCCTTCGGCAGCGGCGCGCGCAGATCGAGCACCTTGCCGGTGATCGGATGCCGCAGCACGAGATGCTCGGCGTGCAGCATCACGCGCGCGGGCTGGTCCGCCAGGCGCGCGTCCGGCTTCCAGCCATACACGTCGTCGCCCAGCAGCACGTGGCCGAGCGATTTCAGGTGCACGCGGATCTGGTGCGTGCGCCCCGTGTGGATCGTGCAGCGGATCAGCGCCGCGAGATCGCCGAATTTTTCCACGACCTGCCAGTCGGTGTGCGCGTCCTTCCCGCCCGTCTCGACGACGGCCATCTTGTGCCGGTGGCTCGGGTTGCGGCCGATGGGCTTGCGGATGCTGCCGCTGAGCAGCGCCGGCGCGCCGGCCACGAGCGCCAGGTATTCCTTCTGCAACGACCGCTCGGAAAACTGCTCCGCGAGGCCGCGGTGCGCGCGGTCGTTCTTCGCCACGATGATGAGTCCGGACGTCTCGCGGTCGAGCCGGTGCACGATGCCCGGACGCTCGACGCCGCCCACGCCGCTCAGCCCGCCCGCGCAGTGCGCCAGCAGCGCGTGCACGAGCGTGTCCTCGCCCGTCGCCGCGCCGGGATGCACGACCATGCCCGCGGTCTTGTTCACCGCCAGCAGGTGCCGGTCCTCGTAGACGACCTCCAGCGGGATCGCCACCGCCTTCAGCTCCGCCGGCCGCGTATCCGGAAAATCAAAACCGAGCTCGTCGCCCGCCAGCACCGTCGTGTCGCGGCCGATCACCGCGCCGCCGCGCGTGACGAGCCCGGCGTCGAACGCCCGCTGGAACGCCACGCGGCTGTGCTCGGGGAACGCCGCCGCGAGCACCTTGTCGGCGCGCGCCGGCCGGCTGTCGGGCGGGACGATGTGGGTGGTGTGGGCCATGCGGATGCATCTACCTGCGCGGATCGCCGCGAAACATAAACCACAAAGTGCGCGGCGGCGGCGCGGGACCGGCGCCGGTCCGCGCGGGCCGTGGATTTTTCGTGTCTTTTCCCCGCGTTCGTGGTTCCCAGTTTCCTCCCATGCGCTTTCACAAATACCACGCCCTCGGCAACGACTACATCGTCCTCGATCCGCGCGATTTTCCGCACTGGACGCCCGCGCCGACGGTCGCGCAGATCCGCGTCATCTGCCACCGCAACTTCGGTGTCGGTTCCGACGGCATCCTCTGGGGCCCGCTGCCGTCGACACAGGGCGAGTTCGGCCTGCGCATCTTCAACCCCGACGGTTCCGAAGCCGAGAAGTCGGGCAACGGCCTGCGCATCTTCTCGCGTTATCTCTGGGATCAGAGCCTCGCGAAAAGCGCGACGTTCACCGTCGAGACGCCCGGCGGCGTCGTCCAGTCCGTCATCAAGGACCAGGGCCGCCTCATCACCGTCGAGATGGGCCGGGTCAGCTTCGACAGCGCGAAGATCCCGGTGAACCTCACCGGCGCGCCGCGCGAGGCGCTCAACGAAAAGGTCGCCGTGCTCGACCGCGAGTTCACGTTTTCCGCCGCCACGATCGGCAATCCGCACTGCGTCATCCCGCTGCCGGCCGTCTCGCCCGAGCTCGCGCACCGCTACGGCCCGCATCTCGAGACGCATCCGCTCTTCCCGCGCAAGACCAACATCCAGTTCCTCCAGGTCCTCGACCGCGCCAACATCCGCATCGAGATCTGGGAGCGCGGCGCCGGCTACACGCTCGCGTCCGGCAGCAGCTCCAGCGCGGCGGCCGCGGTCGCGCACCGGCTCGGGCTCGTCGACCGCGCGGTGACGGTCCACATGCCGGGCGGCACGATCGGCATCGAGATCGGCGACGACTTCGCGATCAGGATGACCGGCACGGTGAACAAGGTCGCCGACGGCGCGATGCACCCGGAGTTGTTCGCCGTCACGGTCTGAGCACGGCGCGCGTCCTGCAAACGGAGCCTTGACTCACGCCGCCCGCTTCGGAAGCTGATCCCTTCGATTTTCCAATACCATGGGCCAACAACTCAACAAGCACATCAAACGCAAACGCCGCGCCGCCTATCTGAAACGCAAGAAGGAAAAGGCCAAAGTCGTCGCGAAGAAAAAATAAGCGCCCGGACTTTGCCGTTACTTTGAACCGCGGCCCTGTGCCGCGGTTTTTTCGTTCCCACCCACGTCCACGTCGCCGCCGCCGGGCTCCACCTTCCGGCGCGGTCTCCGCCGCCCGCCTCCCTTTCCGCCATGATCAAAGTCAGTCTCGTCTCGCTCGGTTGCGCCAAGAATCTCGTCGATAGCGAGATCATGGTCGGACATCTCCACCAGGCCGGCATGTCCGTCGTGCCCGACGCCGACGCGGCCGACGTCGTGATCGTCAACACCTGCTCGTTCATCGATTCGTCCAAGGAGGAATCGATCGGCCACATCCTCGAGGCGCACCAGCGGCGCGGGTTGAAGAAGCGCCGGCACAACCAGAAGCTGATCGTCGCCGGCTGCATGTCGCAGCGTTTCGCGAAGGACCTGCCCAACGCGATGCCGGAGGTGGACGCCTTCATCGGGCTCGACCAGGTCACGAAGGTCGCGCCGATCATCGAAGACATCTACGCGCGCGAGCGCGGCGCGGGCGAGGCGCCGGCGTCGTTCATCGAGGGCCGCTCGACGTGGATCCCCGACTACGACACCCCGCGCTTCCGGCTCACGCCGCGGCATTTCGCCTACGTGAAGATCGCCGAGGGCTGCAACCATCCGTGCACGTTCTGCATCATCCCGCAGATCCGCGGCCGCCACCGCAGTCGCACGGTCGACAGCGTCGTCGCCGAGGTGCGCCAGCTCGTGCAGGAGGGCGTGAAGGAGATCAACCTGATCTCCCAGGACACGACGTTCTTCGGCATGGACACGTGGGAGCAGCGGCCGAGCCCGCGCACGCCCGTCGACTCCACGCGCGGCACCGCGCTCACCACCCTGCTCCGCCGGCTCGACGCCATCGAAGGCGATTTCTGGATACGGCTGCTCTACACGCATCCGGCGCACTGGAGCGACGAGCTCATCCGCACGATCGCGGAGTGCCCGAAGGTCGCCCGCTACATCGACATCCCGCTCCAGCACATCAGCGACCACATGCTCGGCCGGATGCAGCGCGAGACGAGCGGCGACTACATCCGCGGCCTGATCGCGCGGATCCGCGCCGGCATCCCGGGCATCGCCGTGCGGACCACGTTCATCGTCGGATTCCCGGGCGAGACCGAGGCCGACGTGGACGAACTCGCCCAGTTCATCACGGAGACGAAGTTCGAACGGCTCGGCGTCTTCCGCTACTCGCAGGAGGAGGGCACGCGCGCCGCGAAGATGGAGGAGCAGCTCGCCAAGAAGGACAAGGAGCGGCGCTGGCACCGGCTGATGAAGCTCCAGAAGTCCATCGCCGCCGAGGTCAGCAGGAGCTGCGTCGGCCGCACGCTCCGCGTCCTCGTCGAGGAGCCCGGCGTCGCCCGCGGCGCAGCCGACGCGCCCGACATCGACGGCCGCGTCTACGTGCCGATCACGCTGCCCGTGGGCGAATTCGCCGACGTCGAGATCACCGGTTACGAGGATTACGACCTGATGGCGCTGCCCGTCGGGCAGAAGCCGTCCACCCGCAAGATTGCCAAGCAGGCGCAGTGAAGTTCAGCGTGGCGTCATGACGACGCCCCGCCCCTTCCGGCTCAGTCTGATCGCCGTGGCGCTGCTCGCGCTCACCGGCTGTTCCCAGCCCGCCGCCCGCACCGACCGCATCACCGCCCGCGACGAGGCGGGTTTCGACCAGTGGGTCGAGCTGCATCGCGCGGTCCTGACGGCCGACGACATCAAGGAATTGAACGAGGCGCGCCAGCAGATCCGCTACAAGGTCATGACGCAGCATCCCGGGCTCATGTCCGCCGATTTCGGCAACGCGCTCTACGCCGAGATCGACGGCCGCACGCTGCGGGAATTGTTGATGACAAGCTACGCGCTCCAGATCGAAAGCGCCGAGGTCGACATCCGCAATTACCAGCCGCTGCTCGACAAATATCACGGTTACGAAGCCCGGCGGGATCTGGACGCCGACCAGCGGCAGGAAGTGCAGGCGATGCTCGCCCAACTCGACGGGAAGGTGGCGAAACGCGAGGCCGAGCTCGCGCAGCTGAAGAAGCGGCTCGCGGAAGTGAAGCAGATGGCATCCGCCGCGCCCTGACGCCGGCGCGGACGCGCCACCGGCGCCCGTTCCTCTCACGCGACCGCACCGCCGTCGCAGCGCCGCCGGCCGTTCAGCGGGCAGACGGGATCGTGCCGGCAGTCGCCGCACACCGCCTCGAGTTCGCGGTGCACGAGGATGTCGAACGCCTGCCCGATCTCTTCGTGCAGCCGGCCGGACTCCGCCGGCGGCAGACCGCCCTGCGTCGCGCCGATCTCGCGCAGGATCAGCGCGAGCGCGCGTTCGCCGCTGGCGAAGAAATCGAGCACCGGCCTGACGCCGCAACCCGTCGTCGGCACCAGCGGCTCCTGCGGCTGCGGATTCTCCTCGAGCCAGCGCTCGAGCTGGCGCGTGGCCAGCAGGCTCCACAGTTGCTGCAGCGCGCGGGCGATCGCGTGCCGCATCGCATCGGCCGACATCGCGGGCGGCATGCCGGCTTCGCGCAGCAAGACTTCCCAGCAAGCTCTCTCCGCGGGCTGAAAGAACTCGCAAGCCTGCAAAAGTTTCGGGGTCACGGGGTGCCGTCATCCTAGCCGGTTTCACGCGCCCCGGCTACGCATCGCTTGCACAATCGCGCTGCTCGCCCGCGATTTGCGATTTCAGCCGCGCGCCGAGGACGCGTAGCGCGCGATGATGCCGTCGAAGGAGCCGTTGGTGAAGAAAACGACCACGCGCGGCGCCGGGCCGGCCGGCAGCGTGGCCGCGACGAGCGCGTCAAGCAGCGCCGCGTTGCCCGGCGCGGTCTGCGCCGCCACGCCGTGCGCGGCGAGTTCGCGGATCACGGCCGCGGCGTCGAACCGCTCCTCGGCGCTCAGTTTGTCGGCGCGGTTGACGGCGCCGAGATAAACCTCGTCGGCCTGCGCGAGCGCCTGGATGAATCCGGATTGCAGCGCCTTCGTCCGCGCCGTGTTGCTGCGCGGTTCGAAGACGGCCGTGAGCCGCGCCCCCGGAAACCGCGCGCGAAACGAGTGCAGCGTCTCCGCCAGCGCCGTGGGATGATGCCCGAAATCCTCGATCACCGTGAGCGCCGGCGTCGCGAGCAGCGTCTCCTGCCGTCGTTTCACACCGCGGAAATGCGCGAGCGAGTCGAGCCGCACTGCACGGGGATCGAGCGCTTCCGCCGGCGCGGAGAGATCCGCCAGCGCCAGTCCGGCGGCGGTCGCGGCCATGGCGGCGTTGCGGGCGTTGAACAATCCCGGCTGCGTCCACACGATCCGCGCCCACGGCGTGCCGCGCCATTCGAGCGCGAACGTCACGCCCTGCGGCGACTCGGCGAAACCGGCGATGCGGACGTCGTTCGTCGCGCCGGTGCCGACACGGATCACGCGCGTCCACGGCAGCGGGCCGAGCGCGGCGAGGTTCGGATCGTCGCCGTTGAGGACGACGCAGCCGTGGCGCGGCACGATCCTGGTCAGGTGCGTGAACGTCCGCTGCACGTCGGCGAGGTCGCGGAAGATGTCGGCGTGGTCGAACTCGAGATTGTTGAGCACCGCGATGAGCGGCGCGTAGTGGATGAACTTGCTGCGCTTGTCGAAGAAGGCGCTGTCGTATTCGTCGCCCTCGATCACGAAGGGATCGGCCGCCGTGCCGAGATGGTTGCCCACCGGCGGATCCTGCGGCACGCCGCCGATGAGGAAGCCGGGATCGCGGCCGTTCGCGCGCAGCAGAAACGCCGCCAGCGCCGTCGTGGTCGTCTTCCCGTGCGTGCCGCAGACGACGATGTTGCGGCGCCGCTGCAGCACGAAGTCGTGCAGCATCGCCGGCAGCGAGGTGAAGGGCAGCGCACGCGTGTCGAGCAGCCACTCGACCTCGGCGTTGCCGCGCGACATGGCGTTGCCGATCACGACGAGATCGGGCGCGAGCCGCTCCAGCCGCGCCGGGTCATAGCCCTCGTGCAACGCGATCCCCGCCTCGGCGAGCACCGTGCTCATCGGCGGATACACGCCGGTATCGGCGCCGAGCACCTCGTGCCCGGCCGCGCGCGCGAGCAGCGCGGCGTTGCCCATCGCCGTGCCGCCAATGCCCATGAAGTAGATCCGCATGGCCACCGTTAATCCAAATGCGGCGCGCCGGGTCAATAGCCCCACGCATCCCGCCGCACCGGCGCTCCGGCTGCGGCGGCGCATCCACCCGCGGTCTGGTTAACGATTAACCAAATCGTCTCGGGAATTTCGTGCATCGCACGCGTAACAATCCGATCGGCAAGCGCATGAGAGGATCGCATCCCGCCTCCGATCCCGGCCGTCGTCTGCCGGCAGATGCGGACGGGGGCACCTTCCTGTCATGACTTTATCCATGAAAACCTGGACCATCGGAAAACGCATCATCATCGGCTACGTCGTGGTTCTTCTCGCCACGCTGGCCATCGGACTCTTCGCCTACACGCGCCTGAGCCTGATCAAGCAGCGATCGGACTCGCTGACGCAGGACAGCCTGCCGGGCATCGTCACCTTGACCCAGATCCAGGCCAATGCCCTCGAGTCCAACGCCCTCGTCCTGCGACACCTGCTTTCGACCGATCGCAAGCAGTTCGATGCGCTCGAAGCGCGTATCAAGGAAATGAGTGCGCAGAACACGCAGCTTTACCAGGAGGTCGAGGCGTCGATCGCGAGCGCCGAAGAGCGCGCACTCTACGAAAAGGTCCTCGCCACGCGGAAAATCTACAACCAGGTCCGCGAAGCCGTCTACGACCTGAGCAATTCCAACCGGAAACAGGAGGCGTTCGCCCAATACGAATCGAGCGTCGGTCCCTCCTTCGCCGACTACGCCACGGCCCTCCTCGCCCAGATCACCTACAACAAGACCAACGGCGTCGCCGGCGGCGATGCGATCACCGCCGCCGTCACGGCCTCGCAGACGTTCATCGTCATCGGCCTCGCCTCCGCGCTGACGCTCGCCGGCGCCTTCGGCTTCGTCATCATCCGCGGCACCAACCGCGTGCTCACCACCGCGAGCCGCACCCTCGACGAGGGCGCCACGCAGGTCACCGCCGCCGCCGGCCAGGTGTCCGCCGCGAGCCAGTCGCTCGCCGAGGGTTCCAGCGAGCAGGCCGCCAGCCTCGAGGAAACCAGTTCCTCCCTCGAGGAGATGGCTTCGATGACGCGGCGCAACGCCGAGAGCGCGCAGCAGGCCAAGGATCTCTCCGCCCAGACGCGCCACGCCGCCGACGCGGGCACGACCGACATGGAGGAAATGAAGCACGCGATGGATGCGATCAAGGCCTCCTCCGACGACATCTCGAAAATCATCAAGACGATCGACGAGATCGCGTTTCAGACGAACATCCTCGCGCTCAACGCCGCCGTCGAGGCCGCCCGCGCCGGCGAGGCCGGCATGGGCTTCGCCGTCGTCGCCGACGAGGTCCGCAGTCTCGCCCAGCGCTCCGCCCAGTCCGCCAAGGAAACCGCCGGCAAGATCGAGGAGGCGATCAAGAAGAGCGAGCACGGCGTCCGCATCTCCGGCAAGGTCGCCGAATCGCTCGCCATCATCGCCGAAAAAGCCCGCAAGGTCGACGCCCTCGTCGCCGAGATCGCCACCGCGTCCAACGAGCAGAACCAAGGCATCGGCCAGATCAACACGGCCGTCGGCCAGATGGACAAGGTCACGCAGTCCAACGCGAGCAACGCCGAGGAGACCGCCGCCGCCGCCGAGGAGCTCAACGCCCAGGCGCTTTCGCTGCGCGAGGCGGTCGGCGAGTTGACGAAGCTCGTCGACGGCGCCCGCACCGGCCCCGCCCCCGTCGCCATCAAGCCCTCCGGCCCCGCGGCCGGCAACCGGCTGGCGAAGGCGCCGGCCGCGCCGCGCCATGTGAAACCGCCGGTCCCGCCCGCCCGCGAACCGGCCGCCAACGCCGGCAACCGCAACGGCAACCTCCACTTCCAGGACATCTGAGATGAACTCCGAAACCACCTCGCTCGCCGGAAAATACCTGACCGTGGCCCTCGATCGCGAAGTCTACGGCCTGCCCGTCCTGCGCATCCGCGAGATCATCCGGCTGCAGAAGATCACGCCGGTTCCCCAGATGCCGGCCTGGGTCAAGGGCATCATCAACCTGCGCGGCCGCGTGATCCCCGTGATCGATCTCCGCGTGAAATTCGGCCTGCCGGCGGAATTCGGCGAGCGCACCTGTGTCGTCGTCGCGGAGGTAAAGCTGCCCTCGCAGCGCTCCATCCAGATGGGCCTCGTGGTCGACGGCGTCGAGGAGGTGCTGTCGGTCGATGCCGCCGGCATCGAGCCCACGCCGGACTTCGGCGCGAGCGTCGACACCGCCTGCTTCCTCGGCATGGCCAAGGTCCACGGCCGCGTGCAGACGCTGCTCGATCTCGACCGTATCGTGGCGGCGGATGCGCTGCTCGCGCTGCCGGACGCCGCCTGAACGCCCCCTCCCGGCGCAACGTCACAGGCCTCGATGATCCCGGACGAACCGAACTCCGCGGCCGCGGTGGCCGCGGCCACCGCGTTGCTTCAATCCCTCGATCAGGCGACCTCGGCGGAAGCCTGCCGGCGTCTGGTGCTCGACCTCGCGTGCCGGACGACCGGCGCGACGCACGGGGCGCTGCTGCTGCCGGACGAGGCGGACCGGGCCGCACTGACGATCGCCGGGGTGACCGGAGCGGACTGGCCGCACACCCTGGCCGCCGGCAGACGGCTGCCGGATGGTCCGAGTCTGGCGCGCCACGTCGCGACGACCGGACTGGCCGTGCGGCGCGTCGGCCGCTCCGAAACGGAAGCGGCGGATCCCTTGTGCGCGGGATTGACCAGCACGTTGACCGTCCCGCTCGAGACGCAGGGGAAAGTCCTGGCCGTCCTCCACGTCGGTCACGCCGCGGCCGACGCGCTGACCCCGGCGCATCTCGCCCAGCTCATCCTGCTGGCGCGGATCGCCGCCCTCGGTCTCGCCCGCTTCGCCGACGCCGCCGAGCGGGGACGGCTGCAGGAGCAAGTGCTGCATCTGGCCCGCCTGGCCATGCTGGGCGAGAGCGCCGCCGATGTCGCTCACGAGCTTTGCGGTCCCCTGACCGCGATCGCGGGGCTCTCGGAATTGCTCGTCGCCGATGCCCTGCTTCCGGCCGCGACCGTGCGCGCCCGGTTGTCGATCATCGCCAGCGAGGCGCGGCGGGGAGCCCAAATCGCCCGGGATACCCTGTCCTCCGCACGCCGGGGCAGCAAGGTCCGCGAGTCCTGCGAATTGAACGAACTCGTCCGCACGGCACTGGCGTTAACCGGCATCTCGCTCAAGGCCCGTCGTGTCAGCATGGAAGTTCATGCTAGCTTCGGGCTTGCTCGTGTGATGGCCTCGCCGGAACAGGTCATGCAAGTCGTTCAAAACCTTGTCATTAACGCAGCGCAAGCCGTGGCCGATCGGCCCGCCGGACAGGGCGTGGTGCGCGTCACCACTCATCTGCGGCCGCCCTTTGCCGCCGTCGAGATCGCCGACAATGGCTGTGGGATTCCCCCCGAAAATCGCCACCGGATTTTCGAATCGTTTTTCACCACGAAGACGACCGGCGAAGGAAGCGGCCTCGGACTGTCCCTCTCCCGCTCCATCGCACGCGCGCATGGCGGCGACGTCCGGCTCGTCTCGTCTTCATCCCTTGGGAGCACGTTTGTCCTCGAACTGCCGTTGCTGGCCCGGGATGAGGAAACGGTGTCCGCACGCAACGAGGGCGAGGGCGCGGCCGGTGTCAGATCCGCTCCGCCAACCGCCACGCAGCGCGGTCCGGCGGAAGGCTGTCCGGCACCACCGCAGAGCTCCCGCGTTCCGGATCGTGCCTGCCCTCCCTGAAGGCCTCTCTCCTTCGCACGCGTCGAAGCGGACCAAGGAATTCCGCCACGTCTCCCCCGGTCCGGAATCGTCTGCGGAACACACGCGGGACCGGCCGCCGACGATGGCGGAGATCGCGCGCGGCCTTGGGCTCACTGCCGCCACGGTGTCGCTGGCCCTGCGTGACCACCCGAAAATCTCCGCGACCACCCGGGATCGCGTGAAACACGCCGCCGCGGCCGCCGGCTACCGCCCCGACCCCGTCCTGGGAAAATTGATGCATCACCTGAGGAATCGCCGCCGGAGCGGATTCAAATCCATGCTGTGCGCCCTGTCCGCGCCATCCGGTCCGCTCAACGGGTCCTATGCGGAACGCCTGCTGGAAGGCGCCCGCCGCCAGGCCGAAACCCTCGGCTACGGCATGGTCTCCGAACGCTTCACCGCCGTGCCCGAGGCCAACTGGATCCTCCAGCGCCGGCTGCTGCACAGCGGCATCGAGGGACTGCTGCTGCTGCCCATGCCCGTGCCGCTGCGCTGCGACGACTGCCTGGACTGGGAGCGCTTCTCCGTCGTCAGCGCCAACCTGAGCGTCGTGTCGCCCGATTTCGACCGGGTGGGGTCGCACTGGTTCGCGAGCGTCCGGACGGCGTTTTCCGCGCTGCGCGAACGCGGCTACCGCCGCGTCGGCATGATCGTCAACGCCCTCGACGACAGCCTGCGCAACCAGCAGGTCATGGCCGGCGCCTTGTGCGAGCCGCTCTTCGGAGATTCCTCGCTGCCGCCCTTCCTCCATCTGACGCCGCGGCATGTGCTCCAGCCCGCGTGGAGCACGCCGGACTTCCGCCGCCTGATCGAGACGCGCCGCTACGACAGCCGGCACCGCCCCCTGCGTCCGCTCCCCGCCGGACTGCGCGATTGGTTCAACCGCACCTCGCCCGACGCCCTGCTGGTCGACAGCGAGGCACACGCCCGGCTGATCAGCCAGACCCTGCGGCTGGAATCGCGGGGCGCCATCGGGTTCGCCGTGCTCGGACGCAGTCCGGACTCGCCCTTCGCCGGCATCGAGGAATGCCCCGATGCGATCGGCGCCGCCGCGGTGGAGCTGCTGCACCAGAAACTCCTGCGCGGCGAACGCGGCGTGCCGGCGAACCCGGTGTCGCGGATGATCAAGGGACGCTGGGCCCTGCCCGCCGGCTCCGCCTCGCTGGCCGAGACGCCGTTCGCCCCGATCGCCGCGCCCTGAGCGGACAGTCCGGCCTCGCCTAGCCCAGGCTCATCGGATCGACGTCGAGCACCTGCGTGATGTCGTCCGGCCAGGTGAAGCCTGCGCGCAGCCGCGTAAGATCCGGGATGACCTTCGACACCGCGGTGGTGAAATACCAGAGCTGCCAGCGATACTCGTCCTTGATCTTCTCGATCGGCGACGGCGACGGACCGCGCAATTCCACCCGGCCCGCGAGTTCCTTCTCCACCAGCCGCGCCCACTGCTCGGCGAAGAATTTCAACTTCTCCGGATTCGGCCCGCGAAACAGATGGTGGATGAGATGCCGGTAGGGCGGATAATGAAACTCCCGCCGCAGCTTCAGCTCCGCCTCGGCGAAGCCGGCGAAATCCGCGTGCCGCGAAAACTGGATCGCCTCCGCCTGCGGCGTGAAGGTCTGCACGATCACCTCGCCCGCCCGGTCCCCGCGCCCCGCCCGGCCCGCGACCTGCACGAGCAGCTGGAACGTGCGCTCGTTGGCCCGGAAATCCGGCATGTGCATCGAGATGTCGGCGTCGACGAGCCCGACGAGCGTGACGTTGGGAAAATCCAGCCCCTTGCCGATCATCTGCGTGCCCACGAGCACGTCGATCTTCCCCGCGCGAAACTGGCCCAGCACCTCGCGGAACCGGTTCTTCTTCGCCATCGCGTCCGTATCCATGCGCTCGATTCTCGCGCGCGGCAGCACGCGGCGGACCGCCTCCTCCACCCGCTGCGTGCCGAGCCCCTTCCAGCGGATGTCGGGCGCGCCGCACGAGGGGCAGCGCGCGGGCGCCGGCTTCTGCAGCCCGCAGAGATGGCAGCGCAGCGTCTCGTCCGCCCGGTGATACGTCAGCGCGATGCTGCAATGCGGGCACTCCTCCACGTGCCCGCATTTCGTGCACAGCATCGACGAGGAGTAGCCGCGGCGGTTGATGAACAGGATCGTCTGCTCCCGCCGCTCGAAGCGCGCCTGCATCGCGTCGACGAGCTTACGCGAGAGCGCCGGCAGCGCGCGCTGGCGCATCGCCTCGATCTTCAGGTCGACGATGTCGATGTGCGGCAGCTTCCGCGCGTCGACGCGCTCGCGCAGCTCGAGCAGCCGGTATTTGCCCGCCTGCGCGTTGGCGAAGCTTTCCAGCGACGGCGTCGCCGAGCCGAGCAGGCAGAGCGCGCCGGCGAGCTTCGCCCGCATCACGGCGACGTCGCGGCCGTGGTAGCGCGGCGTCTCGTCCTGCTTGTAGGCGGGCTCGTGCTCCTCGTCCACGACGATGAGCCGCAGATTGTCCACCGGGGCGAAGATCGCCGAGCGCGCGCCGACCACGATCCGCGACGCGCCGGTCGCGAGCGCGAGCCAGCCGTCGAACCGCTCTCCCTCGCTCAGGTGGCTGTGCCACACCACGCAGGTGTGCCCGGGCGCGATCGCCTCCAGCCGCGAGCGCAGCCGCGCGACGGTCTGCGGCGTGAGCGCGACCTCCGGCACGAGGAACACCACCCCGCCGCCGGCCTTCAACGTCGTGTCGATCGCGCGCAGATACACCTCGGTCTTGCCCGAGCCGGTCACGCCGTGGAGCAGCGTCACGCCGAACTTCGCCTCGGCGATCGTCGCGTCGAGCGCGGCGACCGCCGCCGCCTGCTCGGGATTGAGCGCGTGCGGCTGCGAGGCGACGAGCTCGCCGCCCGCGAAATCGTCGCTGTAGGCCACGCGCTCGACGCGGTTCAGCCGTTCGGCGAGGACGCCGCGTTTCACCAGCGCCGCGGCCACGGCCGCCGTCTGGCCGAGCCGCGCCAGCACGAGCGCCTTCGGCTGCGGGCGGAACTGCTGGACGAGGAACCGGTAGAGCCTCGCCTGCTGCGGAGCGCGTTTCTCCAGCGCGGCCAGCTCGGCATCCTCGAGCCGGCGCTCCACCGCGAGGAGTTTCTCGTGCTTCACCGTCGCCCCGTTGCGCACCGCCACGGGCAGCATCGTCTCGATCACGCTGTCGAGTCCGCACGCGTAGTAGCCCGCCATCCAGCGCGCGAGCCCGAGCAGGTCCGGCGGCAGCGCCGGAAACGGATGCAGCACCTGCGCGAGGGGCTTGAGCCGGTCGAGCGGGAAATCCTTCGGCGCGCCGATCTCGCCTACGATTCCGAGCCGCAGCGTCCGCCCCACCGGCACGCGCACGAGCGAGCCGACGGCCACGGCATCGGCCATGGACTCGGGCACGCGGTAATGGAGGAGCTTGTCGAACCCCGCGAGGGGGTGGACGCCGACGGTCATCCCGCCAATGACGCCGCGCCGACCGCCCGGCGCAACGGAATTTCCCGCCCGCCCCCGCCGCCGGCCCGCGGCAAGCGCGCGATTGACACCCCCGCGCGCCCCGCGCGACAGTCCGGCCGTGAGCACCTCGGCCGCCCGCGAACAGTTCAGAAATTTTCTCGCCAAGAAGGGACTGCGCGTCACCAACCAGCGGCTCGCCATCTTCGACGCCGCCTTCGCCCGCGACGAGCATTTCACCGCCGAGCAGCTCCTCGACTTCGCCCGCGCCATCGACGACTCGGTGTCGCGCGCCACCGTCTACCGCACCCTGCCGATCATGACCGAGAGCGCGCTGCTCCGCGAAGTCGACATCGGCAGCGGCGAGAAATTCTACCACCCGAACCGCGGCGGCGGCAGCAGCGACGTCGCCCAGGTGATCTGCCTCGACTGCGACAAGATCTTCGAAATCGCCGCCCCGTTCATGGGCTGGTATGGCAACACCGTCTCCTCAAAGCTCAGCCTCACGCCCGTCACCCAGCGCCTCCAGGTGAGCGCCCGGTGCGATGTCCTCCGCCACACGGGCACCTGCCCGCGCCGCGCCTGACCGCCATGGGCAAGTCGCACGACCCCGAGTTCGAGATCGGCTTCTACGAGTCCGTCCTGCGCCGCGCGCCGCGCGACACGATGGTCCTCGAACTGCTCGGCGGGCTCTACACGAAGCAGGGCCGCATCGCCGACGGTCTCAAGATGGACCGGCGTCTGGTGAAACTCCTGCCCGCCAACGCCACCGCCCACTACAATCTCGCGTGCAGCCTCACGCTCGCGAAACGCAAGGGCGAAGCCCTGCGCTCGCTGCGCCTGGCCATCTCGCTCGGCTACGACGATTTCGACTGGATGCGCCGGGACCCCGATCTCGAGGCGTTGAAACAGCATCCCGAATTCCTCGCCCTGCTCGAGCCGTTGCGGCCGCAGAGTTAGCGAGAGAGCGGCCCGGCCGGGCGCGGGCGAGCCACGCCACCGCGCCGGCGGATGCACCCATCGGACGGACGTCTCCGATGCAACCGGTGACGAACGGCGAAACCGGCCGGATCGTGCCGTCGCGCCGCGGGGCCGCGTTCACCGCAGGCCGAACAACTGCTGCAGCACGACCTCGAGATCGCGCCCGGGCGCCCATTCGCCGCGCCGCTGCACGGCGAGCGATTTGCTGCGCTCCCGGCGCTCGACGGCCGCGTCCACCGCGATGAGCTTCGGCCGGTTCGGCACGAGCCCGAGCGCCTCGAGCGGCGTCAGCGGCGTCCACGCAAACGGCAGGCCCGTCCAGTTGCAGGCGATCTCCCAGCCGCCGATGTCGGCCGGCAGCGGCTTCGTCAGCAGCGAGGGATAACGGCTCACGAAATCCGGCACGCGCCGCGTCGCAATCCGCAGCCGCACCGCCGGCTGCATCCGCGCGAAATAGTCGGCGACGTTGTCGATCTCGTGCGCTTTCCAGCGATTCAGGAAATCCAGCGGATCGACGCCCATCAGGTTCATGCCGTTCCACAGGCTGTGCGCGTTGCGGCTGCCGAAGCCGCGCGCGTCATACCACGCCTGGAAATCGCGCGTGACCATCACGCCGATCTCGAAATGCAGGTGCGCGCGGTCGCGCGGGATCGGCGTCCCGCCCGCGCTGTGGCCCATCGTGCCGATCGGCTCCCCGTGCGTCACCCGCACGCCGAGCCGCAGTCCCGGCGCGATCGCGCCCAGATGCGCGTAGAGCGTGTAGACGCCCGGCGCCTGCTCCGGATGCTCGAGCACGATGTAGCGGCCGTAGTTGCTGTCGCCCGCGCTCGTGCTGATGTGGCGGACGACGCCGTCCATCGCCGCAAACACCGGATCGAGCGGCTCGCCGCGCCGGTCGCGCTTCAGGCACTTGATGTCGATGCCTTCGTGAAAACGCGTGCCGCCGCTGCGCACGCCGCCGAAGCCGCCCGACTCGGGATCGCCCGAGCCCGCATGCTGCAGATAATCGGCGACCGGCCGGCCCTCCGCCCACGCCTGGCTCGGCGTCGGCCAGACGACCTCGACCCGCGCGCCCGCGCCATGGGCGAGCGCCGCCGCCGCCAGCATCAGCAGGCCCCCCAGCACCCGTCTCCAACCACGCCGGCTCATGCGGCGCGCGCCGCGGCGCGTTGCAGTTCGGCGGACGTCGTCCGGAGGCGTTGCACCAGCGCGGGCAGTTCCGCGTCCGGCAGCTCCACGAAAAGCATGACCGCGCCGTCCTCGAACGGCCGCTCGATGCGCCGCGCGCCGACGGGCGCGCCGTCCAGCGTGAGCACGAGCCGGCGGCCCTGGCGCGACGCCGTCAGCCGATAGAGATCGCGCGCGGCCGCCGGCGTGAGTTGAAACCTCAGACAGCGGCCGAGCTCCACCTCGACAAGGTCGACGTTCACGATGTCGAACTCGCTGATCACCGGTTTCGCCGAAACGGGCACGCGCACGCCGCTCAACGGCAGCGTCGCCACGGTGTCCCGGGAGTCGTCCGTCTCGATCAGGAAACGCGCCAGCGCGACGTCCGTCCCGCGCGGCGCCGTGTGGCAGCCCGCCAGCGCCAGCCCCAGCAGCACCAACGGCGCCAGGCGCCGCAGGCCGGTCCGGCCGCGGGGCACCGCGGTCGCGCGGACGCCGTCTCCGCGCCGATCGCCGATCGCCACCCGTCTCGACTCAGAGGTTCGCATCAGCGGATCTTTTCCAGCCGCACGCTCCACTCGCCGCCGGAGGCGACGGCGTGTTTCGCGGCGAAATTGCCTTGGTTGAGCGCGAAGGCCACGTTCATCAGGCTGTTCACGTAGAGCAGCGGCTCGCCTTCCGGCACGTCGCCGAAGGTTCGCGCATAGGGCATCTCGCCGGTGTAGACGACCTGTCCGCCGCGCGAGATCGTCACGCGGAAACGGTCGCCGAACTTCGGCGCGAGCTTCGCGAAGAGCGCGTCGTCGAGGTTCGTCCAGACGTTGCCGTATTGAAAATCCAACGCCGGGATCGCGCCGACGAGCGCGCCGTTTTCCTCGCGCGCCTTCTGGTAGGGGATCGCCACGACCTCCGGCGGCAGCAGCGGGCCGACGTCCTCGAACGTCGTCACGCCGGCCGCGAGCTGCGCGCCGGTGTAGGCGTAGACGTCGCGGCCGTGAAACGTGTAGGATTTCTCCGAGCCGGGCCGGCGGTGCTTGTGCTCGTCGATCCCGCGCACGGCGGCGACGCCGAGCTCCTCGGCGACGAGCGTGAGCGTGCCGTTGTCAGGCGTGACGAAGAGATGTCCGCTCTTCGTCAGCAGCACGACGGACTTGCGCTCCGTGCCGACGCCCGGATCGACGACGGAGACGAACACCGTGCCCGCCGGCCAGTAGGGCGCCGTCTGCTTCAGCCGGTAGGCGGCCTCCCAGATGTCGAACGGCGTGTTCTCGTGGCTCAGGTCGTAGATCGCGAGCTTCGGGCCGACGCCGACGGCGATGCCCTTCATCTCGGCGACGGCTCCGTCCTTCACGCCGAAATCCGTCTGGATCACGAGCGGATGGTCGGCGCGCGCGGCCGCGGCCAGCAGGCCGGCGGCGAGGAGGAGGATCAGTTTCTTCATGTGGTAATCGCCTCGACGGAGAACGCCTCCATCACTTCCGCCCCGATCGCGTCGGCCAGCAGCCGGCCGCGGTCCGTCAGCCGCACGACCGCGCCGTCGCGGACCGCGAGGCCGTCGCCGTCGAGCCGCTCCGCCAGCGCCTCGACCGCCGCCCACGGCGCCTCCGGCGCACGGGCGCGCCAGGCCGCGAGATCGACGCCCGCGTTCATCCGCAGGCCGAAGATCACCGCGTCCTCCGCCAGCTGCGCCGGCGTGAGCGCCAGCCGGTCCTCGGTCGCGCGCTCGCCGCGCGCGACCCGCGCCCGCCACTGGTCGAGATCGGCGATGTTGGCCGCGCGCCAGCCGGCGTGCTGCTCGGCCGCGGACGGCCCGAGGCCGATCCATTCGTGCATCTGCCACGTGTGCAGATTATGGAGACACGCGTGGCCGGGCCGCGCGAAGTTCGACACCTCGTATTGCGCGTAGCCGGCCGCGGCGAGCCGGGCCCAGGTCGCCTCGTAAAGCCGCGCCTCGTGCTCGGGATCGAGTTTCACCCGGCCCTGGGAAAGCTTCACCCACAGCGCCGTGTCCTCCTCGAAGGTCAGGCAATACGTCGACAGATGGTCCGGCGCCAGCGCCACGGCCTCGCGCACGTCCGCCGCCCACTCCGCCTCCGTCTGGCCGGGCAGCGCAA
>Ga0222421_100312_pt1 | contig 19864 bp, 18 predicted proteins | sample 3A1ome_2_FD_182473 | JGI IMG/M metagenome (GOLD analysis project Ga0222421, IMG submission 182473) | Enriched microbial communities from leaf-cutter ant dump, University of Wisconsin, Madison, United States - 3A150A (version 2) | ecosystem: Environmental > Terrestrial > Nest > Insects nest > Nest... | reverse complement strand
GAGGACACGGAGCGATGCCCCGGAGATCACAGAGCCAAGCACCATTGACTTGCTCCGTGAACTCCGTGTCCGAGCTCGGTGCACTCTGTGGCCCGAAACAAACCGCCCTCCCGATGACCTCGCGGCCGTGACCGCTTCTCCTCGCTCCTCTCCGTGCGCAAACGTCTCTGGCAACTTCACTCCTGGCTCGGCCTGATCGCCGGTCTCGGCCTCCTCGTGATCGGTCTCACGGGCAGCCTGCTCGTGTTCAACCAGGAGCTCACCGCACTCTTCGAGCCCGGCCGCGTCGTCGTCGCACCCGCCGCCTCGGGCCGGCTGCCGCTCGACACACTGCTGCACGCGGCCGAGCGCCAGCTGCCCGACCACGAGATCACCGGCTGGATCCTGCAGAACGCGCGTCCCGACCGCGCCGACCATCTCTACGCCATCCGCCACGGCACCAACGAATGGCTCGTCGCCACGCTCGATCCCTACACCGGCCGGGTGCTCGATGCGCCGCGCCCGTTCACGGCGTTTCTCCACGGCTGGCTGGTCGAGCTGCACTACACGTTTTTCGCGGGCGATTTCGGCGTCGCCTTCGCCGGCGTGCTCGCCGCGCTGCTCTGCCTGCTCGGCCTGTCCGGCCTGTGGCTCTACCGCGGATTCTGGAAAAACGTCCTCACCCTGCGCTGGGGCCGCGGCGCGCGGATCCTGTTTTCCGACCTGCACAAGTTCGTCGGCATCTCCTCCGTCGCGTTCAACCTCGTCCTCGGCTTCACCGGCGCGTATTGGAACATCACCCACACCCTCGCCCACGTCGGCGGCCATGAGCCCGAGCAGGCCGTGCTCGCCGGCCGGCTCTACGCCGGCACGCTCTCGCTCGACGCCCTCGTGCGCGACGCCGCGGCGCGCCTGCCGGGCTTCCGGACCAACTTCATCTCGCTGCCGAGCGACCCGACGGCGCCGGCCGTCACGCTCTGGGGCGTCGTCGAGCCCCGGCCGTTCCTGCGCGGCGAATACGGCAGCACCGTCGTCTACGACCCCGCCACCGGCGCGCACCGCGGCACGGCCGACCTGCGCACCGCCGGCGCCTGGCCGCGCACGACCGACACCTTCACCGCGCTCCACTACGGCACCTTCGGCGGCCTGGCCGTGAAGATCCTCTGGGCCCTCGGCGGCCTCACCCCCGGCGTGCTCGGCGTCAGCGGCTTCACGATCTGGTGGCTGCGCCGCTCCGCTCGCCGGGCCGCATCCCCCGGCCTGGCCGCGATCGCTCCGTCCGATCCCCGCTCCGCCTCCCCTTCGCCATGAAGTATCCGCTCAACCACCACTGCGGCGCCCCGCTCCTGCGCGCCGCCCTCGCCTTCGCCGTCTCCACGGCCGCGCTCCGCGGCGCCGACGAATCCGCCGGCGCCACGCCGGACGAGACCGTCACGCTCGACCGCTTCGAGGTCACCGGCGAGAAACTCGGCCGCACCGCGCAGGAGACGCAGACCAGCGTCGCCGCCTTCACCGGCGCCGAGGTCGACCGCACCACCGACACCACGCTCGACGATCTCTTCCAGCGCACCGCCAACGCCTACGCCGCCAACGGCTCCTTCAGCCTCCGCGGCATCCCCAACGACGGCTTCGCCGGACTCGACGGCGCCCCGCTCGCCTCCGTCATCGTCGACGGCGTCAGCCTCGACAACAAGATGGTCGCCGACGGCGTCCTCGCCCCGTGGGACGTCAGCCAGATCGAAATCCTCCGCGGCCCCCAGTCCACCAGCCAGGGCCGCAACTCCCTCGCCGGCGCCGTCGTCGCCCGCACCAGCGACCCGACCTTCACCTGGGACGGTCGCGCCCGCGCCACCTACGGCTCCGACAACACCTACCAGACCGCCGCCGCCTTCGGCGGCCCGCTCCTGCCCGATGTCCTCGCCTTCCGCTTCTCGATCGACCGCCAATACAGCGACGGCTCGCTCACCAACGTCACCCGCGGCGAGGACGACTGGGACAAGACCGACCTCGTCACCCTCCGCGGCAAGCTCCTCTTCCAGCCCGCGAAATGGCGCGGCTTCTCCGCCCTCCTCACCTACGCGCACACCCGGAACGACTCCAACACCCGCAGCTACGCCTACGGCGACACCGACGCCGAGCTGCGCGAGCGTCATTCCTATGAGAATACGCCCAACGATTTCCGCTCCCGCTCGCACCTCGGCTCGCTCGAGCTCAACCAGGAGCTCGCCAACGGCTGGGTCCTGACCGCCACCACCGCCGGCACCAGGCTCAAGACCGATTCCGCCTACGACGGCGACCGCCGGCCCGACCAGAGCCTCGTCTACGGCTTCGATTACGACAACCACTCCTTCAGCCAGGAGGTCCGCCTCCTCGCCCACGGCGCCTCTTGGAAGGCCGTCGGCGGCGTCTACTACGCCGACGAGACGCTCGGCTACGGCTCCTCCGGCCCGTTCTACTACACCGTCAGCTCCGCCCTGCCCAAGGTCCTCCTCAGCGCCGACACCGACTACAGCACGGACACGACGACCAAAGCCGTCTTCCTCAACGGCGACTGGACGCCCTCGGCCCGCTGGACCTTCACCGCCGGCCTCCGCTTCGACGCCGAGCGGATCGACCTCCGCTCGCGGCAGGACATCCTGATCCTCGAGGGTTTCACCGGCCCCTACGCCGTCTACAATCCGCTGCTCGCGCAGCAGGCCGCCGGCGCCAGCTCCAGCACCGCCGGCACCGACGAGTTCAACAACCTCCTGCCCTCGGCCGGCCTCACCTATCGCTGGACCCCCGACCTCAGCACCGGTTTCACCGTCTCGCGCGGCTTCCGCTCCGGCGGCATCTCCTTCAACCAGCTCCGGAGCGAGGTCCTCCCCTACGACCCGGAATACACCTGGAACTACGAGCTCTCCTTCCGCTCCCAGTGGCTCGACAAACGCGTCACGGCCAACGCCAACGTCTTCTACGTCGACTGGCGCGACCAGCAGGTCACCGTCCGCCGCTCCGCCAATGTCTACGACTACAACACCGAGAACGCCGGCCGCTCCACCCTCTACGGCGGCGAACTCGAGCTGCGCGAGAAACTCCGCGGCGGCTGGAGCCTCTATCAGAATCTCGGATACACGCACACCCGCTTCGACGAGTTCGTCAGCAGCGCCGGCGACTACTCCGGCAACCAGTTTCCCTCCGCCCCGCGCTGGACGCTCGGCGCCGGCGTCGCCTACGAGCACGCCCGCGGCTGGTTCGGCAGCGCCAGCTTCAGCTATGTCGGCAACGCCTTCTACGACTCGGCCAACAGCGCGGACCTCAAGCTCGGCGACCGCCACCTCGTCAATGCCAAGCTCGGCTACACCGCGCGCCACTGGTCGCTCTATGTCTTCGGCTCCAACCTGCTCGACGACGATTATTACGTCGTGAAGTGGCACGAAGGCGGCGTCGCCCGATACGGCGCCACCTTCGGCCCCTCACGCCTGATCGGCATCGGCACCGACCTGCGCTTCTGAGCATGTCCGCTCCCGCCGCCTCCGCCTCCCGCGCCGCCGCCCGTTCCTGGCTGGCGGCGCTTTATCCCGCCGTCTGGCGCTGGCACTTCTGGGCCGGCCTGCTCATCACGCCGGTGCTCCTCGTCGTCGCGCTCACCGGCGCCGCCTACGTCTTCCACGACGAACTCGACCGCTGGGCCGCGCCCGAACTCTTCACCGTCTCGCCCGCCGACGGCGCCGTCCGGCAGCCCTACGCCGTCCGCCTCGCCGCCGCCCGCGCCGCGCTGCCCGCGACCTGGGAGTTCGACGCCTTCGCCGAATCGGCCGATCCGCGCGCGGCCGATGTCTTCACCTTCGAAAACGACCGCGATGGCGCCCACGCCCACCGGCAGGTCTTCGTCGATCCCTACACCGCGCGCCTGCTCGGCGACCGCGATTTCGACCGCAGCATCTTCGTCATCGCGCTCAAGCTTCATCGCACGTTGTTCGCAGGCAGTGTCGGCCAATACTTCGTCGAGGCCGCGACCTGCTGGAGCATCGTCTCGCTGCTCACCGGCCTCCTCCTCTGGTGGCCGCGCGGCAAGGAAAAGCTCTGGGGCGTCTGGCTCCCGCGCCTGCGCCGCGGCACACGGTTCGCGCTGCGCGACCTGCACACGATTCCCGGGCTCTATCTTTTCGCCGCCGCGCTCGCGATCATGGTCACCGGTCTGCTCTACACGCCGGTCTGGGGCAGGGCCGCCCTCACCGGTCTCTACCTCGGCCGCCAGCTGCCGCCCGCCTACATCAGCCCGCCGAAATCGACCCCGCCCGCCCCCGGCGCCGCGCCGCTGACGATCGACGCCGTCATGGCCGAGGCCCGCACGCACTATCCGTTTCCCGAATACCGGCTTCAGGCGCCGGATCAGCCCACCGCGCCGTGGATCGTCTACGGTCCCACCCAGGACGGCGACCTCGCCGACGGCGTCGTCTACCTCGACGCGGCGACCGGGAAAACCCTCGCGACGATCGACTATCCGTCGCTGCGCGTCGGCGCCCAGGTCGCTCTGCTGTTCTACTCGATCCACACCGGCTCGATCTTCGGCCTCACGACCAAGCTCCTCGCCGTCGTCGCCTGCCTGGTCATCGCGGCGATGAGCGTCACCGGCGTCTGGATGTGGTGGCGCCGCCGCCCCGCCGGCAGTTTCGGCGCGCCGCGGCGCACGGGCGGCGAAGCCGTGCCGCGCCTCGTCGGAGGCGTCATCGTCATTCTTGCCGTCGTTTTCCCGCTGGTCGGCGCGAGCCTCGTCCTGCTCTGGGCTGGCGAGTGGCTGCTGCGCCGGCTGCGCCCCGCCTCCTGATCGTGACCGATTCCGCGCACGCCCCGACGCTCCCGCCGGCTCCCGCGGCCGGAACGTCCGGACGCAGCGGCAGCCAGGAGATCCGGCCCGGTCTGACGCTGCAGTGGAGCGAGAACGCCCTGCCGGCCGCGCCCGCCGGCACCGCCGTCTGCCTGCTGTATCAACTCTCGCCGCCGCCCGGGCGCATGAGCCTGCATCGCGGCGTCCCGGCCTGCGACTGCGCCGCGGCAGCGGGCGAATTCCGTGCCGCGCTCACGCTCACGCCCGCGGCCGTGCAGGATCTGCTCGCCGGCGAAGCGACCGCCGGCGCCGGCCGGCTGCACCGCTTCGCCGGTCCGGACGAAGGCGGCGACGAGCATCCGCTCACGCCGCTCGCCCGGCTGGCACTCGAGTCCATCCGGCGCTGCCCGTTCGCCGGCGCCTGCCGTTGCATGGCGCTCGCCGCCCGCGGCCACGATCTGCTGGTCGAGTTTCTCGCAGCACTCGCCGAGCCCGCGCGACCGGGCGCGGCGGTCGTCGGTTCGTCCGACCGCATCCGCCTCGCGGCCGAGATTCTCCAGTCCGACCTCGAGCATCCGCCCTCGCTCGCCGAACTCGCCGCCCGTGCCGGGCTCAGCGAGACCACGCTCAAGCGCGGCTTCCACCAGGTCTTCGGCACGACGGTCTACGGCTACGTCCGGGCCCGGCGGATGGAGCAGGCGCACCGGCTGCTCGAGACCGGCGCCGCCACGGTGCTCGAAGCCGCCACGCTTGTCGGCTACAGCAACCCGAGCAACTTCTCCGCCGCGTTCCGCCGCCAGTTCGGCGTCAACCCCAAGACGTTCCAGCTGCGCGCCCGCCACCTCGGCTGAGGCCCGCGGTCCTCCGCGCACAAGGCGCCGCGCCTCATCGTCGCTCCGGTCACGCCACCGGCGCGGCATCCGGCTCCGCCTGACCGCCGACAGGTGAAAATCGCCCCTCAACAGGTGGAAAATCCGCGCTCGTTTTCGGGATACTTGCCATCTCGCAGTGAGGGAAGCCCGCGCTTCCGCGGTCCGCTTCCTCGCCTCGGTTCATTATGATTCATCCTGCTACCCGACTCATCCGATATTCCCTGCTCTGCGGATTCCTGACTGCCGCAGGCCATCTCGCCGCCCAGGAGACCGCGGCTCCGGCCGCCGGCACGCCGGCGCGCCCGGCCGGCACGCTCGAGACCACCACGCTGGTCAGCACCCGGACCGCGCGCTCCGCGCTGGAATCTCCCGGCTCGATCGTGTCCATCGATCTCACGAGGGAGGATTCCGAGCTGACCAAGGATGTCGGCGATCTCGTCAGCCAGACTCCGTCGGTCGATGTCCCCTTCGATCACCGCGGCATGGATACGCTCATCCCCTACCTGAACGGCGGCTACCAGAGCTTCAACGTCCGCGGCGTCGACGGCAACCGCGTGCTGCTCGAGATCGACGGCATCCGCCAGGTCCCGGAATACAACGAATACCTCGGCGGCGGCTCCGGCGGCACGACCCGCGCCATGTTCGACCCGAAGGTCTTCGAGTCCGTCGACATCCTCAAGGGCTCCGCCTCCGCGCTCTACGGCAGCGATGCCCTCGGCGGCGTCATCGCGCTGAAAACCCTTTCGCTCGTCAACGTCCTCGAGGTCTCCGAACGTCCGTGGTATCTCTCCACCAGCTTCGGCTACTACGACGTCAACGAAGGCATCAACCAGGTCACCAAGGCCGGCGTCCGCGCCGGCAGTGTCTACGCCACCGTCGTCAACAGCTATCGCGAGGGCGGCGAATATCAGAACGACCACGGCACCGCGCCTTATCCCGAGGACAGCAAGAGCAACCACCTGCTGGCCAGCGTCGCCTTCATCCCGAGCAAGGTCCACCGCCTGTCCCTCGTCGTGGAGAACTTCACCAGCGAGAACACGACGGACATGACCGGCATCTCCTACGCGATGTCCCTCGGCGGCCTTCCCTACACGATCGCCTACGACACGCTCGCCACCTCGGGAGCCGATCTGGATCGCACCCGCGTGAGCCTCAAGTATGAAAACAGGCCCGTCAGCGACGGCTTGTGGGACGAGTTCTCCGCTCATCTCTACTACCAGTCGTCCGAGTCCGAAATCGACACCCACACGGTCGGCACCGTCGGCTACGCCGCCGACTCGCTCTATCCGGGTTACAAGCCGTCGGTCCGCAATCGCAAGGACGCGATGGATTTCAACCACGACGTCTTCGGCCTCAATCTCCTCGCCCGCAAGCGGCTCGAGACCGGTGCGTTCACCCACACCACGATCGCCGGCGTGGACCTGAGCACCGAGGACGCGAAGAACACCTTTCTCCGCTACGACACCGCCACTTCGGGGACCGTCACCACGACCAACAAGATGAGCATGGATCCTTCGACGCTGAACCGCGCCGACCTCTTCGTGCAGGACGAGATCGATTGGAAGCACTGGCTATTCGTCGGCGGACTCCGTTACTCCCACTACGAGGTCAAGCCCGACAACGACCCGGCCTACCTCGCCGCCAACCCCTCGATCGGCGCGTCGGAGGATTACACCAACGACACCCTCACGCCCAGCCTCTCGGCAGTCTACAAGCTGACGAAGGAGTCGGCGCTCTGGGCCCGCTACGCCATGGGCATCAAGAACCCCACCAGCGAAAACTACACCGGCGCCTTCTCCCACTCCGGCGGCAGCGATCCGTTCATCATCCTCGCCAACCCCGACCTCGATCCGGAAAAGAGCAACGCCTTCGAAATCGGCTACCGCCACTACTCCGAGCTCTACCGGTTCGATGTCTCCGCGCACAAAACCTTCTACCGGGACTTCATCGACAGCTCCGTGCTGATCGAGGACAACGTCGCGCCCGAGCCCGACATCTACTCGCACGCCAACATCGGCCGCGTGGACATCTGGGGCGCGGACGCCAGCTTCTGGCTCGATCTGAAGGCCATCAGCGCCGGCCTCGACGGCTTCTCCCTCCGCCTCGCCAGCGCCTGGCTCGACGGCGAAAACAAGTCCGACCGTCTCTTCCTCGCCACGGTGCCTCCCTTCGAGACCGTGACCACGCTCGCTTACCGTCACGCGGACAAGTGGGGCGCCAGCCTCACCGGCACCTACCGCGCCCGGAAGAGCCACGCCGAAGCGATCGCGGCCCAGGGCTATTTCATCCCGGACAGCTCCTTCGTCACGGATGCCTACGCCTGGTATAAGCTCACGCCGAAGATCACGCTGCGCGGCGGGGTGAACAACCTCACCGACGAGAAATACTGGATCTGGTCCAACAGCTCCCGCGGCGGCCACTCCGGCACCGTGACCGAGCGCAATGTCCAGCCCGGCGTGAATTTCTACACCTCGGTCGACATCGTCTTCTGAGTCCTGCGGAACCCTCGGCCCACCGGACGCCGCGCTCGGCCTCCGGTGGGCTTCGGTGTTTCCGCAACCCGCTCCATGGACATCCTCGTCGCCGTCATTTTCTTCGGCGTGCTCCAGACGGTCTGCACCGTCTCGCAGCACCGCTGGAAAGGAACCGGCCCGGCCGTCGGACTGCTCGGCGCCCTCGTCGGCTACGCGATCCATCCCTGGGTCGCGCTGATCAACTTCGAGCGCCTCAACGCCGCGCTCGCCACCTCCGGCGCCGTCTCCGCGTTGTCCGCCCTGCTGCTGATCGAAGCCCTCGCCAAAGTGCTCGAGCGTTTTCACGAGCCGCACGCGCCCGCCGAAGGCCGGCACGCCTGGTTCGCCTTTCGCCGCGCGCTGCTCGACGCCAGCTGCGCCCTCCTGCGTTTCCTTCCGCCACTCTCGCTGTTCTTCGCCGTTTTCTACGCCCAGGCCTACGCCTTCCACACGATCGAGCGGCTTTCCTTTGACCGCCTCTCGCTGCTGATCGCCGCGAGCTTCGCCGTCCTCATCGCCGTCGGCAGCCTCGCGCTGCGCCGAGCGGTGGAGCCCGAGACCCGCGCCCTCCTCGAATACCGCCTGCTCTTCCTCCAACTCGTGGTCGCCCTCGTGCTGCCCGTCGTCGGCCGCCTCGGCCAGTCGGTGCCGCTCTACCACGGCTACGGCATCTATCTCAGTTTCGCCGGCTTCCTCGCGCTCTCCGCCCTCCTCGCCGGCCTCGGTTTTCTCGTCACCCGCCGCCTGCTCCATCGCCGCCTTCTCTCCCGATGAATCTCCTCAACGACGCCTTCTACTGGATCTCCCTGGGCCTGCTCGTGCCTGTGATGGTCGCCCTGCTGCTGGGCTTCATCTACGCCCTCGCCCTCGTCGGCGGCTTCTACGCGCACTACCGCGACCGCCGTCACTACCGCGCTAACTTGGAGAAACTCAAGGCACGCGCCGCCACCGAGGGTCTGCGCCTTCTTCCGTTCGCCGACTACCTCGCCGGCAACCCGCGTCTCCTCCAGTCCCTGCTCGCCGCGCAGTCCCACGAATGGCGCGAGCCCTATACGTCCAAGGCCATCGCCGATTTCGAACTCGCCGGCGAAAAAGCCCTCGAACCTTCGAAGCTCCTCGTCCGCCTCGGCCCGATGCTCGGTCTGCTCGGCACGCTGATCCCGATGGGCCCCGCCCTCGTCGGTCTCGCCACCGGCGACATCGCCTCGATGGCCACGAACATGCAGGTCGCCTTCTCCACCACGGTCCTCGGCGTCGTCATGGGCGGCGTCGGCTTCATCGTGCAACTGGTCCGCAAACGCTGGTTCAGCGAAGACCTCCACCAGCTCCAGTTCATGGTCGAACTCGCCGAAAATGAGCGCGCCTGACCTCCGCCCGTCCCGCCTGCGCCGCCGCCGCTCCGCCGAGGAGGACGCCGACCCGCTCGACGGCATGGCCAACCTCTTCGACATCGCGATGGTCTTCGCCGTCGCGCTCATGGTCGCCGTCGTCACCCGGATGCACGTCACCGAGATGTTCACCGAAAAGAATTTCACCATGGTGAAGAATCCCGGGAAGCCGGAGATGGAGATCATCATCAAGGACGGAAAAAAGATCGAACGCTACCAGGCCTCCGGCGAAGCCGGCGCCGGCAAGGGCAAGCGCGTCGGCGCCGCCTATCAGCTCGAATCGGGCGAGATCATCTACGTGCCGGAAAAGTAACCGACGCCTTTCGCCTCACCGTCTTTTCAAATGCTCACCCAACGCACGCTCTTCCTCGCCGCCGCGCTCGTCCTGCTCGTCGGCGGCGCCACCTTCGGCTGGTTCCGTTACGCCGCGCCCACCCGTATCGGCTTCGTCAACTACATGGACTTCATGTATGACGCCGTCGTCGAGGCCAACGACAACCGCTTCATCCGCACCGAGCAGCTCGCGCTCGACGCCGACACCTTCCGCCACGCCCGACGCTACGACGCCCTCTACGTCTTCGCCCACGGCAACGTCACGCTCTCAGACGAACAAAAGGCCCAGATCGCCGACGCCAACGCCCACGGCACCGCCGTCATCTTCACCGGCGCCGCGCCCGGCGATGTCGCCAACTCCCTCGATCCCGAGAAAATCAAATACGTCCTCACCTGCATCCGCAACGGCGGCCAGCGCAACGCCCAGCGCCTGCTCAACTACACCCGCGCCATCTTCGACGGCAAAAAGCTCTTCGTCGACGCCGTCACCGAGCCCTTCGTCCTCCCGAAAAGTTATTTCTACCACCTCGGTGACGAGGAAGTCTTCGCCGAGGCGGACGCCTACCTCGCGTTCCTGAAATCCTCCGGCCGTTACCGCGAAGGCGCGAAAAACGTCGTGATCCTCGCCGCCCAGTTCGGCGCCACCAGCGATGCCAGCTACATCGCCCAACTCGTCAAAGGTCTCGAGGCCCAGGGCCACAATGTCTTTCCCCTCGCCGCCTTCGGCCCCGACCGCCTGCGTCTGATCGCGGCGGTCAAACCCAACCTCATCCTCTTCACGCCGCACGGCCGCTTCGGCGACGACAAGGACGTCGCCTGGCTGCAAAAGCAAAACGTCCCGCTGCTCTGCCCCATCGTCGTCTTCTCTCCCGAAGACGAGTGGCGCCAGGATCTGCAAGGCATGTCCGGCGGCATGCTCAGCCAGGCCGTCACCTTGCCCGAAGTCGACGGCGGCGCCGTGCCCTTCGTCCTCGCCGCCCAGGTGAAGAACGAGCGCGGCCTCTACGTCTTCCGCGGCATCGAGCGCCGTATCCAAACCTTCCTCCAGCTCACCCAGAAGTGGCTCGCGCTGCAGTCGAAACCCAACGCCGAAAAGAAGGTTGCGATCTTCTACTACAAGGGCCCCGGCCAGAACGCGCTCGTCGCCGAGGCGCTCGAGGTCGGCGCGTCGCTCCTCAGCGTCCTCCAGCGGCTGCAAAAGGAAGGCTACTCCACCGGCCCGCTGCCCGCCACCGCCGAGGAACTCCAGGCCATCATCCAGCAACGCGGCCCCGTCTTCGGCACCTACGCCCAGGGCTCGGTCGAACACTTCCTCACCGAAGGCCAGCCCGAGTTGATCCCCACCGCCGAACTCGACGCGATGATGCAGCGCCGCCTCGCCCCGGAGTTGATCCAGCGCGTCCGCGAGGAGTTCGGCCCCGCGCCGGGCGCCTTCATGACGACGCGCACCGGCGACTCCGAAGCGCTCGCCGTCGCCCGCGTGCCGTTCGGCAACGTCGTGCTCATCCCCGTGCCGCCGGCCGGCGCCGGCGAGGACAGCGTCGCCCTCATCCACGGCGTCGCCACGCCGCCGCCGTATCCCTACATCGCCGCCTATCTCTGGGCGCAGGAGAAATTCGGCGCCGACGCCATCCTCCACTTCGGCACGCACGGCAGCGTCGAGTTCACCCCGCAGAAACAGGTCGCCCTCTCCGAGCGCGACTGGCCCGACGCTCTGCTCGCCGGCACGCCTCACTTCTACCCCTACGTCATCAGCAACCCAGGCGAGGCCATGATCGCCAAGCGCCGCTCCTATGCCGTCATCAACACCCACCTGACCGCGCCGCTGATGCAGTCCGAAATCTACGGCCCGCTCCAAGTTCTCGCCGACAAGATCGCCACCTTCAGCAACACCGCGCCCTCGCCCATGCGCGACCAATACCGCGAGAGCATCCACCAGCTCATGCTCGAAGCGAAACTCGATCAGGACCTCGAGTTCACGTTCAAGCCCGGCGAGTGGGTTTCCGATCTCCAGATCGAGCGCCTGCACCACTACCTCGACGCCGTCGAAAACGAGAAGGTCAACAAAGGCCTCCACGTCCTCGGCGTCTCCTACTCGTCCGACGAACTCGACGAGACCGCCCGCCTCATGGCCCTCGATCAGGTGCAGTATCAACGCGTGCAGCTGGAGCTCGCCCTCGGCCGCCTCACCCGCGCCCAATCCGAGGACGCCGCCTTCGTCGAGCGTGCCTACGGCGCGGATACAGCGCGCCTCGTCGCCGCCGTGCTCCACGGCCAGGCCGAGCCCGCCGCGTTGCTCGATCCGTCGACCGCCGCGCTCCTCGCCGCCCAACCCGACAAAGCCAGCCCCGACTTCGAGAAACACCGCGCCGCCCGCGCCTACCTCGACGCGCTCGAATCGGTCCGCGCCTACCGCGCCGCGCTCGCCGCGTCGCCCGAGGCCGAACTGGCCGCCATCGTCAACAGCCTCAACGGCGGCTACATCGCGCCGCAGCCCGGCGGCGATCCGGCCTTCAACCCCGCCGCCGTTCCCTCCGGCCGCAATCTCTACTCGATCAACGCCGAGCGCACGCCGTCCGCCGAAGCCTTTGCCGTCGCCAAGAAACAGGTCGACGAGTTGCTGCGCCGCCAAGTCGAGAAGACCGGCGCGTATCCGCAAAAGGTCGGCTTCACCCTCTGGGCCGGCGAGTTCATCCGCCAGGAAGGCGTCACCATCGCCGAGATCTTCTACCTGCTCGGCGTCGAGCCCGTGGTCAACGCCCGCGGCACCGTCCACGATGTGAAGCTCATCCCGCTGAAAGAGCTCGGCCGCCCGCGCATCGACGTGCTCGTGCAGACTTCCGGCCAGTTCCGCGATCTCGCGGCCAGCCGCATTTCGCTCATCAACAAGGCCGTCAAACTCGCCGCCGAGGCGCAGGAGGAGGAACTCTTCCCCAACTTCGTCGCCGCCGGCGTGCGCACGTCCGAGTCGGTCATGAAGAGCAAGGGTCTCGCGCCCGCCGAGGCGCGCGCCCTCTCCACCATCCGCGTTTTCGGCGGCTTCAACGGCGCCTACGGGGCGGGCATCATGGGCCTGACCGAAAGCGGCGACCGCTGGGAATCCGAGGATGAGTTGGCGCGGCGTTACCTCAAATCGATGGGCGCGATGTATGGCGACGGCATCTGGGGCGACTACAAGGAGGGCGCCTTCGAGGCCGCGCTCCAGAACACCGAAATGATCATCCAGCCCCGCTCCAGCAACACGTGGGGCGCGCTCTCCCTCGACCACGTCTACGAATTCATGGGCGGCCTCAGCAACGTCGCTCGCTACGTCACCGGCCAGGACGTGCCCGCCTGGTTCAGCGACCTGCGCAACCCGCGCAAGCCCCAGGTCCAGTCCCTCGACGAAGCCGTCTGGATGGAGGCGCGCAGCACGCTGCTGAACCCGAAATACATCCGGGGCATGCAGGCCGAGGGCGCCAGCGCCGCCGAGGTCTTCGCCGAGACTTTCCGCAACACCTACGCGTGGGACGCCATGAAGTCCTCCGCCATCGATCCCGCGCTGTGGGACCAGCTCAACGCCGTCTACATCGACGACATCAACGGCCTCGGGATCGAGGCGTGGTTTCGCGAGAGGAATCCCTACGCCCTCCAGGAGATGACCGCCGTCATGCTCGAGGTCGTGCGCAAGGGGTATTGGAAACCCGGTGACGCCGTCGTCCGCAAACTCGCCACGCTCCACGTCCAGCTCGTCAAGGACCACCGCGCCGGCTGCAGCGGTTTCGTCTGCGACAACGCCAAGCTGCGCGAGATGATTGCCGGCCAGGTCGATCCCGCGCTGCGCCGGGAACTCGCCGCCGCCATGGAGCGCGTCCGCGAAAGCCAGCCGAAGCAGCACGTGCAGGGCGTCGAGCTCAAGAAAACCGATCCGACCGAAGCGAAGCCGAAAAACGCCGCCGCCACACCGGAGAAATCCGGCCTCTCGCGCTACGTCTGGGTGCTCGCGCTCCTCGCCGTCGCGATTCTCGGCAGCGTGCTGATCCGGAAGAAGGAGCGGAAATGAGCACCCGTTTCGCCTTCCCCGGCGCGCCGCGTCCGCGCCGCCTGAAAAACCGTGCCATGCCCCGCGTTGGCCACAGTCCCACGTCGTTCGTCGCCCGTCATGCGCTGCCGGCGATGGTCGCGCTCGTCTGTCATGCGGCCGTTCTCTTTTGGCCGGGTTCCCGCTCCGCGCCCCGCGGCCCGCACGGCACCGGCGGCAGCACCGGGACAACCCCGCTCGAGCTGAGTTTCGTCGAACGACTCTCGAGCGAACCCGCCTCGGCCGCGGAAACGCCCGGCGCATCCCCGGCCGGGCCGGAGCCCGAGGCCATGCCGGCAAAGGCGCTTGCGTTTACGCCTCCGCCGCCCCCGGCCCCGCAACCGGACAGAACCGCACCGGTCGATCTTGCCCTCGCCGAAGCGACGCTCGACACGGCCGCCGTCACCGCGTCTCTCCGCAGCGCTTTGCCTGGCGTGGGACGATTGCAGGAAGCGGCGACCTCCCGATCGGGCCGCGGCGCTCCGGGCCGGCCGAGCCCTCCGCGGGGCGACGACGACGACGACAACCTCGACCTCGTCGAACTCGCCCAGCTCGATTGCGAGCCCGCCCTGCTCCGGGTGCCGGAATTCCATTTCCCCGCACACCTCTCCCGCCAGGGTCTCCATGCCGGTCGCGTCACCGTCGTCGTCCGCGTCAACGCCAGCGGCCGCGTAAGCCTGCTCTCCGTGGCGGAGTCGTCGCATCCCGACCTCGTTCCCGCGGTGTGCGAAGCCGTGGCGAAGGCGCTGTTTCAGCCGCCCCTCCGCCAGGGCCGGCGCGTCGCCCTGCGCTACTCCTGGACACTGGAATTGAAGGACCGGACGCAGGCCCCCGAGCGGAGGAACTCCTGATGCGCCTCCCCCTGATCGCCGTCTTCGCTCCCCGCGTTCCTCTCCGTGCCGGCCTCATCGTGTCCGCCGACACCGGGCACTCCGTGTCGATCGCCGATCTCATTCCGCTCGCGGCGGCCCGCCGGCCGCTCGTGGGGTTCCCCGCTTTTTCTCCCAGCCTATGACCTCCCTGATTCGTCACCTCCTGCTCGGTGTTCTCCTCTGCACCACCCCGCTGGCCACCCGCGCGGCGGACACCGCCGCCCCGGCCACGTCCCGCAAGGTCGGCGTGCTCCTCGTCAATCACGGCTCGCGCTCCGCCACTTGGCGGCAGGCCCTGCTCGATCTCGAAGCCCGCGTCCGCCCCGCGCTGCTCGACCGGGGTGCCATCCAGGGAGTGAAGACCGCCTTCATGGAATACACCGAGCCGTCCATCGCCACGCGGCTGAAGGAATTCGACGCCGACGGTTTCACCGACGTCGTCATCGTGCCGCTCTTTCTCACCGTCAGCGCGCACACCTTCGACGACATCCCCACGATCATCGGGAAAAAAGTCGACCCCTCGTCGCTCGAGATGATGCGGCTCGAAAAGATCGAGCGCTACGCGCCCAAGGCCGCCGTGGCCCTCACGCCCAACCTCGATTTCCCGGACATCCTCAAGGAAAACGTCCTCCGGCGCGCCCGCGCCCTCTCGCAGCAGCCCGCCGAGGAGTCGCTCGTGCTCATCGCCTACGGCGACGAGACCTACGACAAGGAATGGACCTCCCTGCTCGACGGTGTGGGCGACTATGTGCAGGCCCGCACCGGCATCCCCACGCACACGCACGGCTGGTGCGGCCACATCGTCCGCTACTCCTCCGCCAAGACCACCGAAGCCATCGAACGGGCCCTCCAGTCTTCCCGTCGCGCCCTCGTCATCCCCGTGCTCGTCGCCCACGACGAGAATTTCCAGATCAAGATCATCGGCGGCGGCATCGCCAAGGTCCCCGACCACCAGACGCGCGTCGTCTACAAACCCGATGCCATCCTGCCCGAACCGCTCGTCGACCAGTGGGTGGTCGCCATCGCCCACCGCTACGCCGCCGCCCTCGCCGCCGGCCAGTCCGCGCCCATCGCCGCGCATCCCTGAGCTCACGCCGTGCACCTGCGCCGTCTCAACGCCGACCTCCATCGCGACATCGGTTACTTCCTCTCCGGCCTGATCGTCGTCTACGCCTTCTCCGGCATCGCGCTCAACCACGTCGGCGACTGGAACCCCGACTTCGTCGTGCACAAACAGACGCTCAAGCTCGAGCGGCGCTACACGGCCGCCGAGCTCACGCCGGCCCTCCTCGCGGAACTCAGCGCCCGCGTCGGCGAGGACGCCCCCAAGGTCCACGACTTCCCCACGCCCCATCACGTCAAACTCTACTACGAACACGGCACGCTGCTGCTCGACCTCACCGCACAGACCGGCGCCTACGAAAGCCTGCGCCGCCGGCCGTTGTTCTATCATTTCAACGTCCTGCATCGCAACAGCCTCAAAGGCTGGCGCTGGGCGGCCGACATCTTCGGCGCGCTGCTCATCGTCCTCACCGTCACCGGCTGGTTCATCCTGCGCGGTCGGACCGGCCTCGGCGGCCGCGGCAAATGGCTGATCGCGGCCGGTCTGCTCCCGCCCATCGTCGGCCTGCTGTTGTTCTCGCTGCTCCAGTCCTGATCCGGCCGCCTCCCCGTTTATCCATGAAGAATCGCCGCTACTCTCCCCTCGCCTTCCTGCGCCACACCGCCGGCCTGGCCCTGCTCGCCGGCGCCCTGACCGGCTGCCGCACGCTGCCGCCACCGTCCGCCGCCGTTCCCGCCGCCCCGGAACGGGCTTTCTTCGACGGCCGCACCGGCGCCCGCCTCGATTGGACGGCGGTCGGGTCGACGCTCGCCGAGGCCGACGTCATCCTCGTCGGCGAACAGCACGACAACGTCGCCGGCCATCGCCTCGAAGCCGAACTCGCCGACGCGCTCCTGCGGCAGACCCCGGACGCCGCGATCGCGCTGGAGATGTTCGAACGCGACGAACAGAGCTTCGTCGACGCCTACCTCGACGGCCGCATCGCCGCCGCCACGCTCGTGACACTGACCGAATCCGAAAACTGGGGCGGCGGAAAAAACACCTGGATGGACTGGTATCAGCCGATCGTCGACCACGTGAAGGCGCGCCGCGCCACCGGCGCCGCGCTGATCGCCGCCAATGCGCCGCGCGCCTACGTGAAGCTCGCCCGCCTCGAAAGCCTCGCCGCGCTGGAACAGCTCCCGGCCTCGGACCGCGCTCTGTTTCAGGTGCCGGACCTCGCGGTCGACGACCGCGCCTACCGCGATCGCTTCCTCGCCACGATGCAACAGCACTCCGCCCCGGCCCAAGCCGGCCAGCCTGCGCCGAAAAAGAAATCGACGGCGCCCGCCGGCACGCCGCCCGCCCCGAAGATCGACCCCGCCGCCTTTCTCCGCGCCCAACAGGTGTGGGATGCGACGATGGCCGGGTCGGTCCTGCTCGCCCGCGCACGGCATCCGAAGGTCATGCTCTTCGTCGGCGAATTCCATGTGGGCTTCTCCGGCGGCACCTTGGCGCGCGTCCGCCACGGCGCACCCGGCGCCCGCATCGCGACGATCAGCATCCTGAGTTCGGCGACTCCGGCGACCTTCGCCGCCGGCGACCGGGACCGCGCCGACCTCGTGGTCTACACCCGCGCGCCCTGACCGCCGGCGGGCAGGAATCGGCCGGGCTCAGGTGGAAAAGACGCCTGGCGTTCTGCGAAGATCACGGCCTCCCGACCCGGCCGCCTTCGCCGTCATGCGCTCCACCTCTCCCTCCGCCCGCCAGCCCCTCGTCTGCGAGATCGTCTCGCCCGCCGCCTCCAGCGCGGCCGCGCTGGCCGAGGTCGCGGTGGCCTGCGCCCAGGAGCTCGGCCAGCCGCTCGCCGTGCGCAGTCTCCATATCGGCGATACGGCTTTTCGCCAGCCCTTGCTGACGCTGCACCTGCCCGCCGCCCTGGCCGCGAGCCAGCATCGCATCTGGTGCCTGGCCTGCCGGCTCGCCTGCTTCTGCCCCGAAGCCCGCGTCAGCATCCTCGTGCTGGGCCGCGACGCCTTTGCCGCCGCGTCCAGACCGGCCGACCGGCCCCGGCGCAAATCCGCCTGAACCCATGTCCTTTTTCGACAACTCCCCCGCCTTTTCCCGCGGTCCCGCGCCGCTCGATCTCGCCGGCCGGCTCCGGCTCGGCCGCTGTTTCCGGACCACGGCGGACGGGCGGATCGCGATCGCCGACGACGGACCGCGGCTGTTCGACCGGCTGCGCGCCTTCGACCGCATCGCCCTGCAGGCGCGCCACACCAGCGCCCGCCTGATCGCCGTCGGGCCGCCGCCGGCGCTGGTCTGGGACGCGGCGGGCGAATGCGCGGCCGATGCGGACGGCGCCCTGCGCCTGCACCTGCCCGCCTCCGCCCGCCCCTGGGCCCGCATCGCCCCCTGCGCCTGCTGCGGCTCGCCCGGCCGGATCGAACTGCGCAACCGTCACGATCTCGATTTCCTCCAGGTGTGCGCGCTGCCCGGCTGCCCGCTCGATCGCTGGAGCGACGCGGTCGCCGACCTGGTCCAGCCATCGGCCGCCGCCCCGCGCTCCGCGCCCGAATCCGTTTTTCCACGACTCGACGGCGCCGCGCTCCGCCTGCACGCCGCACCGCGCGCACTTCCCCGGTTGCTGACGGGGCTGGCCGAGCAGGGCGTCGCCATCCGCGTCGCGTTGCGCACCGCCGAGGTGACCCATGCCCGTGTCTTCGTGCCGGAAATCGAGGACGACGAGGGCGACGGCGGCCTGCTCACCGTGCGCGAGGCGACGACCGTGCTCCAGCTCGCACTGCCCGCGGTCCGCGGTTTCGCGATCGACGACCGCGACGAATCGCTGCCGCTGCAGGTCGTCGGAGCGCACGATGCCGTGCTGCTCACATTGTCCGCCGCACCGTGCGAAGCGCCGGCCTGGCGGGAGGCGCTTTTTCGCACGTTTGCCTTTCCCGCCTGAAAACCCATGATCGCTCCGCTCCACCTCTGCTACGCCACCGTCACCGGCAACGCCGAATCGCTCGCGCGACGCGCCTACGACCGCGCCCTCAACGCCGGTCTGGCCGCCCGGCTCCATAATCTCTCCGAGCTCTCCCCGGCCGATCTCGCGGACGCCGCCACCGCGCTCTTCATCGTCAGCACGTGGGGCGACGGCGAGCCGCCCGCGGATGCGGCCGATTTCTTCGCCGATCTGCTCGGAGACGGCGCGCCCGCGCTCGGTTCGCTGCGTTATGCGGTCCTCGGCCTGGGCGATCGCGACTATCCGGAGTTCAATGCATGCGCCCGCCAGCTCGACGAACGACTCGCCGCGCTCGGCGCGCGGTCGCTGCTGCCGCGCGTCGAAGCGGATCTCCAGTTCGAGGAGACCTACGCCGAATGGGAGGCGCGCGTGTTTCCGTTGCTCGTCGCACCGTCCGACGCGCCGGTCTCCGCCCAAGCTTCGACATGACGCGGATCGGGCGCGAAAATTGCTGGTTCGTCCTCGAGCTTCTCGCGGCCCTCGCCGTCCTCGGCGGGTTCCTCGCGTTCGTGCACGCCGGCGGCGCCTCGGCTCCCCGCCCCGCCGCACCGGCGCCGTCGTCCGCACTTTCGCAGCCAGATTTCGCCGATCCGCTTGCCTCGCTCCGCCATCGCATCTCCTTAACCGCATGAAAGCTTCCATCGCCTCCGAGCCCAAGACCAAGTCCGCCTCCCCGGTTGTCGCCGCCCTCAACCTCTATCTCGCCGATTCCTACGCCTTGATGGCGCTCACCCACCACGCCCATTGGAACGTGGAAGGCCCGGGATTCTTCTCGCTCCACAAGGCGTTCGAGGAGCAATACGAGCATCTCTTCCACGCGATCGACGAGGTGGCCGAACGCATCCGCGCCCTCGACGCCTACGCGCTCGGCGGCCTGCGCGCCTTCGCCAAGGAATCCGGATTGGAGGAATTTCCCACCGGCCCCGTGCCCGCCCGGGATTTTGTCGCCGGTCTGGTGGTCGCCCACGAG
>Ga0222421_100308_pt1 | contig 20241 bp, 16 predicted proteins | sample 3A1ome_2_FD_182473 | JGI IMG/M metagenome (GOLD analysis project Ga0222421, IMG submission 182473) | Enriched microbial communities from leaf-cutter ant dump, University of Wisconsin, Madison, United States - 3A150A (version 2) | ecosystem: Environmental > Terrestrial > Nest > Insects nest > Nest... | reverse complement strand
CAAATAGATAGATGGTTCCAGGGGCGTGCGCGCATGGCAGGGTTGCCAGGAGGGCAAGCTCTGGGCTCAGTCGAATTCGGGCATTTGCTCCACGGATTGCGGGGCTCCGGCGGGTATGTATCCGCTGCGGCAGCGGTAGAGGCGCATGGCGGTGTCGGTTTCAGCCCGCCACAGCAGGTCTTGCACGCGGCGCAGCCGGTGTGGGCTGATCCATTCGCCCAGCGAGTACACCGATTCCACGAAGGCCAGCGGTGTACCGGCGTCGCGTGCATTGGCCACCGTTCCTGCCGGCAAGGGCTCGCCATCGAGCGCGGCGTAGCCCACAGGGATAGGCACGGTCCAACCGGTTCCCTTGCCCCGCAAAGGGTCGCCCCAGGATTGCTTGGCGCCCGATGGGGTGGGCGTGTCAACCTCGCTGCCTGACGGCGTCTGGGGGGCGTGGTTGAAGCGCGCGGCATGCAGCCAGGCGTTCAACAGGCTGGCGTCGGGTTGGTGCTCGCGCAAGTGGACCAGGCGTGCGGCCAGCAGGTCGTCGCGCCCCACCAGCGCATAGCCTGGCAGCCATCGGCGGCGCCAGAGCGCAAAGTCCCGGGCCTGTGCTTCGCTGTCTTCTGGCAGCACTTCCATCCAGGGACGTGTGCGCTGCCGAGGTGCCGGCCGCGTGGGCAGCACCGTGCCGCCGGCGATGCGCATGCTGGCCACGATGCGGCCGATCTCGCGGGCCCACTCCTGCATCTGCACCCCGTTGCCCTGTACCAGGGCCGGGGCCTGTGGCGCTGTGTCCGCACGTTCGGTCACCAGAAACACCAGGGTGATGTCCAGGTGGATGCGGCCTTCCTCCACGATGGCAGCGGTACTGCCATCCTTGTCCAAGGGGTTGCGAGTCAGGCGGAAGGACTTGACGTAGCCATCGACCATTTGTTCTTCATGGTGATGACAGACCACGCCGACCTGCATCAGCTGTAGTGGAATGCCCTGTGTGGCCAGTTTGCGCTGCAAGGCCCACATCAGCCCCATGAAGGCGGTGATGGAGGGAAAGCCGTGTGTGAGCGGGCTGGAGATGGCATTGGCGTTCTGCACGCGCAAGCGAGGCAGCACCAGTAGAGCCTGGGAGGTGTGCAGTGCGGTCATGCGCCTCCCCGCTGGGTTTCCAGTTCGTCATGCGTTTTGCGGAAAGGAATGTACTGGGGCGCATCCAGCCGGTCGCGCAATGCGCGCAACTGCTGGGCCCAGGAGCCATCTTCGTCCAGCAAGGCCTTGCGCCATTGGCGGGACTCGGTAAATCCGACAGTGGGCAGCTTGTCTTTCAACTGGCTGTTCAGCCAGCGGCCAAAGCGTTTGCCGATTTCGGCAGGCCAATCCATCCAGAGCCAATCGCTGGCGAATTGCCCTTCTTCGGGCATTTCTGCTCGCAAGGGGTCCAGCCACAGCATTTCGGCATACGCCAGCTCCTGGAACCGCTCATCCAGGCTCCAGCCGGGGGGCTGGTGCAGCAGTTCCTCTGCATAGACCACCATTTCATCGACCAGCGCATCCACTTGGCTATCCACTCGCAGCCGCGTGGCCTTGTTCTCGGGCGGATCGGTCAGCAAAAAGGCGCTCATGTCCTGCACGATCTCGCGCACCGCGGGGCGGGCGCCAAAGGCGCGCTCGAAGATGGAGGGTGCATGCACGGGCAGGTAGTTGCGCTGCCCCTGCCACAGGGGCGGCAGGGACGCCAGCAGGTAGTTGTCGCCGCGCCGTTCGCTGTTGAGCTGCGAGATATTCTGTGGCTTCGTTCCGCCCATTTTCTGCACCGCCAAGTCACGGTATTCGCGGTACATGCCGCTATGGGGCAGCCCCTCGCGCCGTGCCTGGCGGGCCTGTTTGTTGGCTTCGCCAAAGCGGGCATCCTGTATTTCTTCGTAGACCGCCTGCGCCAGCGAGGTGGCGTGCAGCGGCGCCAGCAGGTGGTATTGCGCATCGTCAGCGGCATCGTTGCCCACCAGCCAGTAGAGCTGCTTGGCCCGTACGTGGGTGCTGGCGCCGCCTTCGCGTGCCGCCGTCAGGCTGATGAACGCTTCGCGCATGGCCTGCGCCTCGGCAGGGTCGTCGCTGAGCGCCCGCAGCGCATCGGCATCGTGGGCCGCCAAAGCGTGCAACAGGCTGCGGCCGCCCACTTCGAGCTTGAGCAGCTTGTACACGTCCAGTGCCGCCGCATTGCCCACCACGTCCATGGCGAAACGGGTGCCCAGTACGTGGCTCCCAACCTCGCTGATCGAGGGCAGGGCGGTGGGGTCAACGTAGAGGTTGGTGCCGCGCGCGTCGGGGTGCACGGGCTTGAGTGCATGGGTCACGGCCTGGATCTGCTTGACCCGCTTGGCGGCGCTTTCCAGCCAGGGGCCGCGCTGGTGCTGGGCGGTCAGCTCCGGGCGTTGAGGGTCGTCGGGCTTGAGCTTGTCGAGCTTGGCTGTCAGGCGTTCCTGGAGGAAGTTTTCTATAGCCGAGCAAAAATCTGTCGCCTGCCCTGAGGGAGGGGCTTCGAGCATGGGAATTCCTTTCGTATGGATGGACGAATAAAATCCCCGGAGCAACGCCCCGGGGAGTCTGACCAGGAAAGTTCAAACCCTCCTGGTCATATGGCGTAGAGCCATATCCGCCTCCTTATGCTCTGGTACCGCACTGTCTGTACCTGACACAGCCTCGACAGCTGGAGTGTTGTAGAACGCCCTCTTGGCACGCCAATGTCTCGAGGGCGTTCGCATTTTCATCCATGTTGACACATGACGCAAGCCATAGTTGCGTCATTTGTAATAGTAGCGCTGTTTGGCGCACCTATGCTGCTGTTACCATCCAGGCACTGTCGCAAGACAGCTCAGAAAATAGTGGCGCCGTTTGCTGCACTGCTGTTCACTGCCGCAAAGGCAGCCCTGCTACCCGTCATTCCTTGTTGAATCCCAACATCGAATGAAACCGCCAGCCCTGTTGCGACGCCGGCAGGCTGGCGGTAGCGACCTTTTCTGCGCTCTCTCGCAGGCTCTGGTCCTGCGATTTCGCCCAGAGGGTGAGTACGTCCAACAAGTTCGCATGGCACCATGGCCCGATGCCCGGCCCGGTGAGGTCGCGATCCGGGATGGGGTGCAGCAGATCGCGGATGTCCACATACAGGGTTTCGCCGCGCCGGGTGCCGTCGGTGATGCGGTGCAGGCGCAGGCTGTCCTCGTCCTCGTCCTCGTCCGTGGGCAGCAGGGCCACGTCCTCGCGGGGCAGGGGATCATGGCGAAAGCGCTGGAACTGCGGCAGCAGCCCTGTGAGCCACAGATGGTGCGGGTGGTGCCAGTGCAGGGAGGCGCGGTGCGCCACGGGGGTGAAGAGCTTGCTGTTTTCATCGCGTGGCAGCAAGGTGTCGCGCATGCGGGCGTGTTCCAGGTCCACCATGCGCTCCCGGGGGTGGAGCGCATTGCGGGGCGCGATGCGGGGACGGGCATCTACTGGCGTCGCGTGCTCTGCCGATAACTCGGGCAGGATGTCGCGCAACTGGTGCGATGCTAGGTGGAATTGCGCACTCGAATCCCATTTGCCATCGCTGCGTTTTTCGCTGGGGTGATCCTCCAGCTCAAAGCCTGGCTTGCAGAACGCCGCCTTGCCCGGCTGCTCTTGGGCGCGCAGGTTGCTGTTCAGCACCAGCAGGTTCACGCCCTCCACCGCGCCGGGGCGGTGCCGCCGCACGCGGCCCGCCAACTGAATCAGCGAGCGCATGGATGAGGGTTCCACGACGGCCCAGTCGTAACAGTGGTCCCGGCCCACTTCCGCCACGGGAGATCCAAGCACGACAAACAGGTGGTGTGGCTCGGGAAAGGCGTCGAGCAGCGCGCGGATGCCAGGACGGTGCGGCAGCGGGTCGGCGCCATCGGCCGCCGGGCGGCGGTTGAGCACGGTGTCCAACTGCTGTTCGATGGCAGAGCGAGCGAGCAGTGGAAACTGCGAGTGGTACACGCACAGGTGCACGCGCACGCCCGGAGCGGGCGCGCCCAGGCGGTGCATGGCCAGCGCCACGTCGAACAGCGGGCCGATGTTGGCCATGCGGATCAGGCCCACGCTCACCCGCTTGCCACTTGCAGGGTCGATGCCATGGTTTTGAGACTGCTGGTGAAGACTCCATGCGCTTTCCAGGACGAAACGGGCAAAGTCCGCCCGCCGCGTGGCCGTGTCCATGCCGTGCCATTGCGCAGGCAATTCGGCGATCTGGGCGCGGCGGCGTACCTCGGCCTTGTCCAACTGGGCCACGCGCTTTTCGACAAAGCTGGTATGGGCAGTGTGGAATGCCGTGCTATCCGGGCAGTCGTGCGCAATCTGGTGAAATTCGTCGATCCACAGGCAGCAAACGTTGACGGATTCGCCGGGCCGCTCGCTGCGGTGCGGCTGGTACACCGCGCGTCCTGCGCGGTAGGCCAGGAAGAGCCCTTCCACCAGCGCAGGTGGCAGAGTGGCCGATGACAGCAGCACGCGGCTGCCCAGCAGCCCCGCCCAGTGCACCAGCCGCGTGAGGGCGGGCAGGTCGGCCATGTCGAAGTCGTCGGGTTCATCCAGCACCAGGTCGCTGGTCAGCAGGCGCAGCATGGGCGCGATCTGGCGGCCGCCGCGCAGGCTTTCGGTGGCGGGGGTGAGGTGATCCACGGTGCACACCAGCAGCGGCGCGGCGATCATCGCGCGGGCCTTGGCGTCGTCCGTCAGGCGCTGCAGCAGGGGATGCTGGTCGTTGCCCTCGTACAGCACGGTGCCCGCTTCATCCAGCAGTTGCTGGCGCGATGCGGAGCCGCTGGCCTCGGCCCGCTGCTCCCAGTATTCAAACAACGCACGGCTGGCGGCACCGCCGACCTGGATGGCGAGCTGCTCTTCCCCCAGGCCCAGGCCGTTCTGAAAGCTGCGCCCGGTTTGCAGCGTGAGCGTGCGCAGCCCGATGGCAAACGCACAGCGCATGCCGGTGGCCGGGTCAGCCAGTGCGTTCATGACACGGGCGTTGCCCAGTGTCTTGCCGCAGCCGGTGGAGGCCATGTTGACGATGAAGGCACCCTGTGCCGCCGCCCGCGGGCGCACGCTGGCGGCCAAGTCGGCGGCCTTGTCCTGCCAGGCGAAGCGGGCGTCGGCGCTGCGCCTCTTGAGGGGCTTGTGGTTCTTGAGCGCGGGCAGGCTGTGCGCCAGGCTGGGCAGGGAGCGTGCCACCAGCGTGGCGTGGGCCTGCACGCCCAGCAGGTGCTCATCCAGGGTTTGATTGAAAATTGGGCTCCAGCGCTTGCCAGTCAAGCGCTGGCAGCTATCGTTTTTGAGGTCATCGGTTCGTGTGTTCGCATACAGCGGGTACCCCGCATTGCGGTAGGGCTGGCGCCGGGGCTCGTCGTGGATGCTGGAATAGTGATGGTCGGCCAGCATCAAGCACAGGCGCGCCACGTGCATGGCAAAGGGATCGTGCAGCACCTGCCCGCTGGCGGGTGATGGCGGCAGCGCCAGCAGCTTGCGGGCGTAGCGAGCGGCCTGCCTGCGCCAGGCAGGGGTGGCCACGGGCAAGCCGTGGGGAAAGTGCCAATGGGCGCGCACGGTGGCGTGGTCGGCACGCTCGCGCGGCTCATTCCAGTCGGCGCTGACGCGGGCCAGCACGTCCTCCAGTTCATTGGCGTTGATGAAAAGAGGATGCGCGCCAAAGCGCCGATATTCCGCTTGGGGCATGTCGATGTCTTCATCGTCAGCGCCGCCCGCCTGCCGGATGGGCAGGCACGGCAGCCGGTGGTGCGTGAACACTAGCCATGCCACGGCCTGGGCCAGCGGCGGCAACTGGGCGAAGGGCGGGTTTCGCGTGGCCTGCGGTTCATCCAGGCCGTCTCGCAGCAAGCGCCCGCCTGTGTGATTCAGCCACAGCGCTTCGAACGCGCGGGTATCCATGTCCGCATCGGCGCACGCCGCCATGCGCTGCAGCCAGCCTGCATCGTCATCGCTGCCCACGAACGCCTCGAACAAACGCACGGACACCCATTCGTGCCGGTAGTGGTTGCGTTCGCGCAGACCAGGGTTTTTCAATCGATCCTGAAAAGCCTGTGTGGCTTTGCCCAGATCGTGCAACAGGGCGGCCAGCGCGGCCAGTGCCGCCACCAAGGGCAAGTGGTGCCAGTTGTTCTCGTCATCCGCGCGCAATACGTTGCTGGCCGTCGTGTTGGTAGGCACCGCGCCCTGGTCGTTGAACTGGCGGGTGTCGCCGATGACCCAAAGCAACTCGCTGTGGTCGCGTCCGCGAATCCAGTGGCAGGCTACGGCGGTGTTTTTTCGCGCGGTTTGGCGCAGCAGTCGGCGCACGGTATCCAGTCCATCCTGCGTGATGGGTGTTTGCCAGGTGCGCTCACCGCGCCGCTCGGCGAATTGGTCCAGGATGCGGCGTGTTTCGGTCAGGGCGCGTTTGGTGCATTGCGAGATGAAGACCACGTTCATGCCCGCGTCTCCGGCGGCACTACCAGGCGGGCCGTGTCGATGGCGATCCGTTTCAGCGTATCGATGATGAAGTCGAGCGATTCGCTGCGTGTCAGCGCTTCTATGCACTGGCGTCTGAACTGTTGCTCGTCATCGCCGCGCATGGCCGAGAGGAATGCCTGCGGCAGGATGGCGGCGTCCTTGACCAGATCGGCCGCGTCGAACACCAGTCCGCCGCGCCGCGTCTTGCCATGCAGCACCGCCAGGCCATGTGGCAGCCCCAATACCCACGTGGCGGTGGCACCCAGGCCATAAGCCAGGTAGTTGCCATGGTCCAGAAAACGGTTGGCGGCGTCGGTGCCAATGCCACGCTTGGCGCGTGTGAATTCGCCATAGCCTACGGCATCGACGGCCAGCTTGAACAGCGCTTTGGTCAACCGAGCTTCGCCTGTCAGCAGTGCGGTGACATCCGGCGCCTGGGCAATGAGCAGGGTGAACTGCTGCACCAGGGTTTGCAGGCGCGCCATATCGACGGCAAAGCCCGCTTCGCGCAAGGGCCGTGCGCACCACTCGCCCAGCAGGCGTTGCAGCCGTCCTGTCTGGAGTTGCTTTGCAGCGTGCAGGCGCAACTCGTCGTCAAACCAGAATTTCACCCAGGCCTGAAGGTACTCGGTGGGCCGGTATTCGCTTTGCGGTGCGAGCCACGCCACTTCCACGTCCACCTCATTGGCTGCAAACAACGGTGTGCCGCCTCCGCCGCAAAAACCCACGAGCACGCCCGCCTTGGCCAGTTCGCGCATCGCTGCCTGAGTGATGGACGTGCCTGTGCCCAACAGGATGCTCGTGGTGTTGGCGATGGGAATATTCCAATACAGGCTGCGCTTGCCTGCATCGGTCACGTATTCGACGCGGCCGCCGTTGACGAGGACGCGGCAGTGCTCCAAGTAGTAAATGTTGGCCCGCTTAGAGTGCAGGATGGTTTTGAGATCGGATGACGCAATGGAGTCCATGGCGCCAGTGTGGCCCGAAACCAAGTCAGCGAGCCCCCGGGATCCACCCTGTTGCTGACGATGCTCATGCAATGCACTGGAGCGGGCGTGTCAAACCGATCCACCCGCTGATTGACGCGGCCTGGATCGGCTCAGGTATGCGTCTCGTCGCGCGCCGCGCCGTCCAGGTGCTGGGTGTCCGCCCAGCCGACCAGGGTCAGGCCGCCCTCGGTCCACAGCAGGCGGTTGATGGCCGCGTTGGATAGCTGCCAGGTGCGTGGTGCCTGGATGTCCTGGCGCGTGGCCAGGCGGTACAGCACGTCGAGCACGCCGCCGTGGGCCACCACCACGATCTGCTCGCCGGGGTGCTGCGTAGCGAGCGCGGCCACGGTGCGCTCGATGCGGTCGCGCAGCGTGACCAGGGATTCGCCGCCCTCGGGCGTGTAGTGCGGGTCGCGCGTGCGCCAGAGGCGGGCCTCCTCGGGCAGCTCGGCCTGGATCTCGGCGAAGGTGCGGCCCTGGAAGTGGCCGAAGCTGCGCTCGCGCAGCCCAGGCTCGGGCGTGAGCGGGGCGCCGGTGGTGCGTGCCACGGCCTGGGCCGTGGCATGGGCGCGCTGCAGGTCGCTGGTGTAGATGGCGGCGATGGCCTCGCCCGCTAGCGCCTGGCCCAGCTGCTCGGCCTGCCACAGGCCCGTGTCGTTGAGGGGAATGTCCAGGTGGCCCTGGATGCGGGTGTCCACGTTCCAGGCGGTTTCGCCGTGGCGGACGGCAACGATGCGGGTGGCTTGCATGCAGGCGGGCGGCAGGGGGGATGAGAAAAAGTCAGGGCTGGGCGGCCGGCAGCGGCAGGCGCACTTCGCGCCCGCCTTGCGGCGGCTTGGGAAAACCGTTCAGCGCGGCGTCGAACAGCACGCCGTAGACGGCCGGGTCGCTGACCCACACGTCCTCGTGCACCGCCGAGGTCTCGTACACCGCGGCCTGGGTGGCCGCGTCGCGCATCATGAGGCTCACCGCGCGGCGGTGCAGCGGCGTGGGTTCGCCGAAGCGCCAGGCGCCGTGCATGCCCCAGCCCCATCCCCGGCCGTACCAGCCGCCGAAGCCCCAGGGGCCGTAGCTGGTGAAGGGGTCGTAGCGCGGCACGGCGTCGGCCTGCACGCCGATCTGCACCAGCAGCCGCGGCGCCGCATCGTCGCGCACGAGGCCCGCGCGGGCCAGCGCCTGCTCGGCCAGCGCCGCGATGGGCTCGAACGAGGGCAGCTGCTGCGAAGGCAGGCGCTCCAGCCGATAGGTGGCGGGCGTGGGCACGGCTGCCAGGGTGGAGAAGCTCTGGACCTGGCCCTCGACGATCCGGGGGCCGGTGCTGCAGCCCGCCAGAACGGCTGCGGCCGCGCAGAGAAACAGCGTATCAATCCATCGGCGCATCATGTGAAACTCCTTGGCTGGAAAGTGGCAACGATTCGTTAGAGCCGGGCGCACCCGCCGAGGTTCATCATCATCACGACAACTGCACCACCTGCACGCTTGGCAGCGGCGTCAACTGCGGCGCCGAGAACTCTTCCTTGTCGAAGGCCTTGTCGCCGTTCTCGTCGGCCACGCCCGTGGCCTTGGCGTTCTGGAAGTCGTACAGGCCGCCGTCGAGCAGGTGCGAGGGCACCACGTTCTGCAGCGCGTTGAACATGTTCTCCACGCGGCCCGGGTACTTTTTCTCCCATTCGCGCAGCATCTCGCCCACCTGCTTGCGCTGCAGGTTCTCCTGGCTGCCGCACAGGTTGCACGGGATGATGGGGAACTGGCGGTGCTGCGCCCAGCGCGCCGTGTCCTTCTCGGGCACGTAGGCCAGGGGGCGGATGACCACGTGGCGGCCGTCGTCGCTGACCAGCTTTGGCGGCATGCTCTTCATCTTGCCGCCGAAGAACATGTTGAGCAGCAGCGTCTGCAGGATGTCGTCGCGGTGGTGGCCCAGCGCGATCTTGGTGGCGCCCAGCTCGTCGGCCACGCGGTACAGAATGCCCCGCCGCAGGCGGCTGCACAGGCTGCAGGTGGTCTTGCCCTCGGGGATCAGGCGCTTGACGATGCTGTAGGTGTCCTCGTTCTCGATGTGGAAGGGCACGCCGGTGCCCGCCAGGTACTCGGGCAGCACGTGCTCGGGAAAGCCGGGCTGCTTCTGGTCCAGGTTCACGGCCACCAGGTCGAAGTGGATGGGCGCGCGGGCCTTCAGCTTTTGCAAAATGTCCAGCAGCGCATAGCTGTCCTTGCCGCCGGACATGCACACCATCACCTTGTCGCCTTCCTCGATCATGTTGAAGTCGGTGATGGCGCGGCCCACCTCGCGGCACAGGCGCTTTTCGAGCTTGTGGGCCTCGCGCTCGATCTTCAGGCGCGGCGGGGTGTCGGTTTCTATCGTCATCGTCGTCATTGCTTGTTTCACCACTGTCCCGTTTCGATGCGGATCGCCACTTCGCAGTCGTCGAATATTTCCAGCTTGGCGATCTTCACGCGCACGCCCTGCACGCCGGGCAGCTGCATCAGGCGGTGGGCCAGCTTGCCGATCAGGCTTTCCAGCAGGTTCACGTGCTCGGCCTGGCACTCGTCGATGATGATCTGGCGCACCTTGCGGTAGTCCAGCACGTGCAGGATGTCGTCGTCGCGCGGGCTCAGCGGCTGGGTGCCCAGGCTGAGCTCGGCGTCCACCTGGATGGGCTGCGGGGCCTCTTTCTCGTGCGACAGGATGCCCAGGTTGGCGTCGAAGCGCAATCCGGTGAGCGTGAGGATCTGGGTGCCGGCGGCGTGGTTCTGCATAGGGGCTTCGTCACATCAGGGAAAAGTCGCGCTCGAACCGCATCAGGTGCTGGCCGCCATCGACCAGCAGCGTGGTGCCGGTGATGGAGCCGTTCTCCAGCGCGAAGCGCACGGTGGCGGCCACGTCCTCGGGGGTGGACGAGCGGCCCAGCGGGCTCAGCGCATGCAATTGCGCGAAGCGCTCGGGCGAGAGCATGTGGCTGGTCAGCGTGAGGCCCGGCGCCACGCCCACCACGCGCACGCGCGGCGCCAGGGCCTGCGCTAGCAGGGTGCCGGCGGCTTCGAGCGCGGCCTTGGACAGCGTGTAGCTGAAGAAATCGGGGTTGGGGTTCCAGAGCTTCTGGTCCAGCAGGTTCACCACGGCGCCCGTGGCGTTCCGGCTTTCCAGGTGCGCATGCAGCGCCTGGGCCAGCAGCACGGGCGCGGCGGTGTTGCTGCGCAGGTGCTGCTCCAGCGCCGCGAAGCCGAAGGTCTGCGCCGTGTCGTGCTCGAACAGCGAGGCGCTGTTGACCACCGCGTCCACGCCGCCGAAGTGCGCGGCCACGCGCGGCAGCAGCGCGCGCACGGCGGCTTCGTCGTCAAAATCGGCATCAAAATGGGCGCTGGCGCCCGCCAGTTGTGCGCAAGCAGCTACGGTTTCAATAGCGTCCTGCTCGGAATGCCGATAGTGCACCGCCACCTGCCAGCCCCCCGCCGCCAGCGCCAGCGCGATGCTGCGCCCCAGGCGCCGGGCGGCGCCGGTCACCAGCACGGTGCGGGGGCGGGAAGGGGAGGGCATTGGAGGGACGACTGGGGAGACAATGGACGCGTGACGAACGAACTCTCAATTTTAACGACCGCCCTGCAAGCGCACATCCGCGAGGCCATTGCCGCCGCCGGGGGCTGGATCGGCTTCGACCGCTTCATGGAGCTGGCCCTGTACACGCCGGGCCTGGGCTATTACGCCAACGACAGCGCCAAATTCGGCGCCATGCCGCAGTCGGGCAGCGACTTCGTGACGGCGCCAGAGCTGACGTCCCTGTTCGGCCAGACGCTGGCCGCGCAGGTGGGCGAGGCGTTCGCGGCCACGGGCACGGATGAAATCTGGGAGTTCGGCGCGGGCTCGGGCGCGCTGGCGCTGCAGTTGCTCGACGCCCTGGGCGACAGGGTTCGGCGCTACACCATCGTCGATCTGTCGGGCAGCCTGCGCGCGCGCCAGCAGGCGCTCCTCGCGCCGCACGCGCCCAAGCTGCACTGGGCGGATGCGCTGCCCGAGAAGCTCGAAGGCGTGGTCGTGGGCAACGAGGTGCTGGACGCCATGCCCGTGCGCCTGCTGGCCCGCGTGGGCGGCGTATGGCACGAGCGCGGCGTATCGGTGCACGAAGGCGCCTTCGCCTGGGCTGACGTGCCCACCGGCCTGCGCCCGCCCGTGGACATCGAAGGCCCGCACGACTACCTGACCGAGATCCACCCGCAGGGCGAAGGCTTCCTCCGCACGCTGGCCGACCGGCTGGAGCGCGGCGCGGCCTTCCTCATCGACTACGGCTTCGGCGAAAGCGAGTACTACCACCCCCAGCGCCACATGGGCACCGTGATGTGCCACCAGGGCCACCGGGCCGATGGCGACCCGCTGGCGGACGTGGGCCTGAAGGACATCACCGCCCACGTCAACTTCACCGCCATGGCCCTGGCCGCGCAGGAGGCGGGCCTGAACGTGCTGGGCTACACCACGCAGGCGCACTTCCTCATCAACTGCGGTTTGCTACCAAAAATGGAGCTGCTGCCGCAGAACCAGCGGGCGCTGGCGGCCAAATTGATCATGGAACACGAGATGGGCGAGCTGTTCAAGGTGCTGGCCCTGGGCGCGGGCGAGGCATGGGAGCCGATGGGCTTCGCGCGCGGCGACCGCAGCCACCGGCTCTGAGTCCCCTCAGTTCAAACGCGCACCGCTGGCGGCGTCGAACAGGTGGGCCTGCGCCGCCACGGGCAGCAGTTGCAGCGCGTCGCCGGGGCGCAGGTCCACGCGCTCGCGGAAGGCCGCGAGCACCGCGTGCCGCCCGTCCAGCCGCACGGCCACCTGCGTTTCCGAGCCCGTGGGCTCGACCACCACGACCTCGGCCGGCAGGCCCGCGCCGCTGCTGTCCAGCGCGAAGTGCTCGGGCCGCGCGCCGTACAGCACGCTGTCGCCGTGCCGCCCGCGCGGGGGCTGGGCCAGGGGCAGGCGCAGGCCGTCGTCGGTCACCACGCTGGCCGCGCCGTCCAGGTGCAGGCGGCCGGGGATGAAGTTCATGGCCGGCGAGCCGATGAAGCCCGCCACGAAGGCATTGGCCGGGCGGTCGTACAGTTCCAGCGGCGCGCCCACCTGCTCGACCACGCCGTCCCTGAGCACCACGATGCGGTCGGCCAGCGTCATGGCCTCCACCTGATCGTGCGTGACGTAGACGGTGGTGGTGGAGAGGCGCTGGTGCAGCGCCTTGATCTCGGTGCGCACCTGCACGCGCAGCTTGGCGTCCAGATTGGACAGCGGCTCGTCGAACAGGAAGGCATCGGGCTGGCGCACGATGGCGCGGCCCATGGCCACGCGCTGGCGTTGCCCGCCCGAGAGCTGGCGGGGCGTGCGGCCGAGTAGTGTCTCCAGGCCCAGGATGGCGGCCACTTCATGAACGCGGCGCTGGATGCGCGCCTTGTCCTCGCCCTGCAGCTTGAGCGCAAAGCCCAGGTTCTGCGCCACCGTCATGTGCGGGTAGAGCGCGTAGTTCTGGAACACCATGGCGATGTTGCGGTCCTTGGGCGCCACGTCGTTGATGACGCGCCCGCCCAGCCGGATCGCGCCGCTGGTGATGGACTCCAGCCCCGCGATGGCGCGCAGCAGCGTGGACTTGCCGCAGCCCGAGGGGCCGACCAGCGCGACGAACTCGCCGTCGCGGATGTCGATGTCCACGCCGTGGATGACCGGCGTGCTGCCGTAGTGCTTGACGATTTTTTCGAGGGAAAGGGCGGCCATATCAGTCCTTGACTCCACCGGCGGTCAGCCCGCGGACGAGGTAGGTGCGCACCAGCACCGTGAAGATCACCACCGGGAACATCACCAGCGTGCCGCTGGCGGCGATCTTGGTCCACTCCCAGCCTTCGTACTGCAGGAAGTTCACGATGGCCACGGGCGCCGTGATGGCGTTGGTGCGCGTGAGGATGAGGGCGTAGAAGAAGTCGTTCCACGCAAAGATGAAGCACAGCACGGCCGTGGCCGCCAGCCCCGGCGCGGCCAGCGGCAGCGTGATGCGCCAGAACGCCTGCCACACGCCGCAGCCGTCGATGTAGGCGGCTTCTTCGAGGGCCGTGGGCACGGCCTCGAAGAAGGTCTGCATCAGCCAGATCACGATGGCCAGGTTGAAGGTGAGGTAGACGATGGCCAGGCCCAGGATGGTGTCCTGCAGCCCCAGCCAGCGATAGGCCAGGAAGAACGGGATGGTGAAGGCGATGGGCGGCGCCATGCGCGTCACCAGGATCCACAGCGCCACGTGGCGCCGCCACTTGAACTGCCAGCGCGTAAGCGCGTAGGCCGCGGGCACGCCGATCAGCAGCGACAAGCCGGTGGACAGCGTGCTCACCGCCAGGCTGTTCCAGAACGACTTGAGGAAGTTGCCCTGCAGCAGGCTGCGAAAGCCCTCCAGCGTGGGCACGAAGAGCAGGCTGTCCTCGAAGATCTCCGCGCCGGGCTTGAAGGCCAGCTGCACCAGCCACAGGAAGGGGAACATTACCACCAGCAGCAGCGCCACGGCCGCGAGGCCGCGCGCATGGCGGCGCAGCCAGCCCGCGCGGCGCGTGCCGGACAGGGGCGGCTCGCCGGCGGGCTCCGCACGGGTGCGCGGAGCGGGCGGGGGCAGGTGCGTGGAGATGGGCGGGGAAAAGGTGGGGTTAGCGCTTGTCATGGTCGTTCCATCCGAGTCGTCCCACCAGCCAGCTGAGCGCGAACACGCCCGCGAGGATCACCATGGCGATGGCGCTCGCATAGCCCCAGTAGGAGAAGTTGAAGGCCTGGATGAAGCCGTAGTAGTTGGTCACCTCGGTCACCGTGCCGGGGCCGCCGTCGGTCAGCACGTAGATCAGCGGAAAGGCCTTGAAGCTGTCGATCAGCCGGAACAGCCCGCACACCACCAGCACCGGCCGGATGTGGGGGAACACGATGTAGCGGAACAGCTGCCAGCGGTTGGCACCGTCCAGGCTCGCGGCCTCCAGCGGCTCGTCGGGCACCATCTGCAGCGCGGCCAGCACCATGAGCATGGTGAACGGGAACCACTGCCATGTGTCGGCCAGCGAGATGGCCCACAGCGCCGTGTCGGGGTTGGCGATCAGCGAGCGCACGGGCAGGCCCACGGCCTCCAGCGCGCGGTGCACGGGGCTCACGTCGGGCGTGTACAGGATCTTCCAGATCAGCGCCACCACGATGGGCGGCAGCACCATGGGGATCAGGAACGCGGTGCGCGTGGCGCCGAGCAGTTTCGAGCGCCCGTTGAGCAGCAGCGCCAGCGCCAGGCCCACCGCGAGCTGCAGCGCCACGCTGGAGGCCGACAGCTTGAGCTGCGTGGCGATGGAGCGCAGAAAACGCTCGTCCTCCAGCAGGTGGCGGTAGTTGACCAGCGGGTCGTCGAAGCGGAAGGTGCCCGCCGCGTCCGTGAGGCTCAGCAGCGTGAAGCTGGCCACCAGCAGTGCGGCGGCCGGCACCAGCGTGATGGCCAGCAGCACCGCCAGCGAGGGCAGCAGCCCCCAGAGGAAGGCGCGGCGGCGGGCGGCCTCCCAGCCCGTGCCGGGGTGCAGGATCAGCGTCGTGCTCATGGGCGGCGGATCAGAGGCTCTGCCCCGCGCGCTTGAGCTCGGTGATCGACTGCGCCTGGGCCTGCTGCAGCGCCTGCTTGGCGCTGGCCTGGCCCGAGGCGATCAGGGCGATCGCCTTGTTGAGCTGCTGGTCCACCTGCGGGTAGACCGACACCGTGCGGTACTTCATGTGCCCGGTCCTGGAGGCCTGCTCGATCGAATCGAGCGCGAGCTGGGCCAGGTCGTTGCCGTTGATGACCTGCTTGGCGCGGAACTCCTGCGAATCGATGTCCGAGCGGCGCGCAGGCGAGCCGTAGCCCGCCAGCACCGCCTTGCGCGTGGTCTGCTTGGACAGCGCCCACTGGATGAAGGCCCAGGCGGCCTCCTTGTTCTTCGACCCCACCGGAATGCCCAGGCCGTGCACGGCCGTGCCCGGGAAGCGCCCGGCCGGGCCCTTGGGCACTTGGCCGAACTTCAGGGTTTTGATGGTTTTGCTGGTGGCCGCGTCGCCCAGCTGCGCCAGGTGCAGCTGGCCCGCGTCGGTGAAGTTCACGCGGCCGAGCTTGAGCGCCTGCGTCACCTGGTCGGGCGTGTAGGTGATGGCGCCGTCCGGGCCGAACTCGCGCAGCAGGCTGGCGTAGTACTCGGCCGCGGCGATGGCCTCGGGCGTGTCGAGCGTGGGGTAGAGGTCGTCGGGCGCCTTGCGGAACACGTCGCCGCCGAAGGCGTGCAGGTAGGGCACGAAGGTCCAGCCGTAGTGGCTGTCCGAGACGAAGCCCGCCACGCGCTCCTTCTTGTTCACGGCGCGCAGCACCTTCACCAGGTCGTCCGTGGTCTCGGGGTAGGCCAGGCCCGCCTGTTGCACCAGGTCGAAGCGCGAGGAGGCGGACAGCAGGGCCTCGGCCGTCCACGGGATGCCGTAGAGCTTGCCGTCGCGCCCCGTCTCGGGCGCGCGGGCGCCGGGCAGGAAGTCGTTCACGTCCCAGTCGGCGGGCGTGAGGTTGGGGTTCCTGATGAAGTCGTCCAGCGGGGTGAGCCAGCCCGAGTTGATCCAGCGGCTCGAATAGATGAAGGTCACGTTCACCACGTCGTAGGCCGAGCCCTTGGTGGACAGCTCCAGGTCCGCGCGCTGGTTGTAGACGGGGAACGAGGGCGCGTCGTAGTTCACCTTGGCGCCCGTGAGCGCCTCGAACTCGGGCAGGTACTGCTGCAGCAGCTTGGGGTAGGCCGCGCTGAAGGTGGAGACGTTCAGGGTCACGCCCTGGAACTTCTTCGCGCCGCTCTGGGCGTGGGCGAAGCCGGGGAGCAGGGCGCTGGCGCCCAGGGCGGAAGCGGCCTGGAGCAGGTGGCGTCGTTGGGTCATGGCAAGGGCTCCGTGGGGTCAGGCGGTGGCGGTGATCAAGGTGTCGATCTGCGCGTCGTTGGTGGCTTCGGGCCGCGTGCGGGTGCGGCTCTTGCGGCCGTCCACGGCCACGGCGGGGTCGCCGTGCACGGTGACGCGGCGCACCACGCGGGCCTGGGTGCCGTAGTCGTTGATCGCGAAGTGCTGCGTGGCGCGGTTGTCCCAGACCGCCACGTCGTCCTGCCGCCACTGCCAGCGCACCGTGTTCTCCAGGCGGATCACGCGGTTCTGCAGGATCTCGAAGATGCGCGCCGATTCGCTGCTCGACAGGCCCGCGATCTTCTTGACGAAGTGGCCCAGCAGCAGCGCGCGCTCGCCCGACACCGGGTGCACGTGCACCACGGGGTGCTCGGCCTCGAACACCGAGGACACGAAGACGGTGCGGTGGTGGCGCAGCCGCTCCTCCTCGACCACCACGCGCTCGGCGCCGTAGTCGTAGTCGTTGCTGTGCACGGCCCACAGGCCGTCGGCCAGACGCTTGAGGTCCTCGGGCAGGCGCGCATAAGCGGCCACCGTGTTGGCCCACACCGTGTCGCCGCCGTAGGCGGGGATCTGGACGCCGCGCAGGATGCCGTACTTGGGGAAGGCGTCGAGAAAGGTCACGTCGGTGTGCCACGAGTCGGCGCGCCCGCCGCCCTTGGAGGCGTCGAGCTCGAAGATGCGCGTGCCCGTGCGCGCGGGCACCGTGGGGTGGGCCACCGTCCTGCCCAGGCGCGCGCCGAAGGCCTGGTGGCTGGCGTCGTCCAGGTGCGTCTGGCCGCGGAAGAACAGCACCTTGTAGTGCACCAGCGCGGCCGTGAGGTCGGCGATGGTCGTGTCGTCCAGTTCGCCCGAGAGCTTGAGGTCCAGGACTTCACCGCCCAGGCTGCCCGCCACGCGGCGGATGCGCAGGTTGCCGAAGGAGGTATCGATGTCGGATGGGGATGTTGCGTCGCTCACGGGCAGGCTCCAGTAGGTGGGAGCCGCGAATTCTGGCGAGGGGGCCCGCCCGTGCGAAGCAAGGAAATCCGATATGCAAGCTACCCGAACATCGGGCAATAACCAAGGGAGCAAAAGTTTGGAAAGGCGCGGGCGGGGCCCCGCTAGCCTCGATGCCCTGGACTATCGAAAAGAATAGCTGCCAGCGCTTGATGGATAAGCGCTGGAGGCCATTTTGATACTTATTTGCCAGCGCGCCCGCGCAGCGCCCGCACCGCGCTGTCCACCGTGGTCAGCACCGGCAGGCCGGTGCGCGCGGCCACGGCATCGCGTGCGCGGGCCATGCTGAACTGTGCCAGGGCGATCACCTGCGCGCCCTGGCGCTGCAGGCGCCCGGCCGCGTCGGCCACCAGGGCGTCGTGGCGCGCACCGTCGCCCGCGTTGAGGGCGGCCAGCGCGCCCTCGGCCAAGGCCGTGTGCAGCACGGTGCCGGGCGGGAACTCGGGCGGCATGGACTCCAGCGTGGGCGCGAAGCTGGCGATCAGGCCCACGGCGCCGCCCAGGGCCGCGGCATCGGCCACCATGGCCTCGTTGGGCTTGAGCACGGGCAGCGGCGCATGCTGGCGCGCCACGGCCTCGATGCAGGGGCCGAAGGCCGAGCAGGTGAACAGGATGGCGTGGCTGCCGCAGTCCACCGCGTACTGGGCCAGGCGCGCGAAGCGCTCGTGCATGGCGGCGTCCAGGCCGGTTCCGTGGGCGGCCAGGTCGGCGGAGAGGCTGTCGTCCAGCAGGTTCATGCGCTGGGCCTCGGGCCAGTCGCGCGCCAGGGCCGCGTTGATGGGCTCCACCGAGTGCGCCAGCGCATGGATGAGGGCGATGCGCGTCATGCCGCGGCCCCGGCCGCCGCGTGCGGGCGCGCCCGCATGCGCAGCCCCTGCGAGAACCACACCAGCAGCACCAGGGCCAGCGCCGGCAGGTAGAACCAGTGCGCGGTGGGGCGGTCGGTGCGCACCTTCACGCCCTTGACCTCCCAGCCCTGCTCGAAGCCGGCCTTGGTGGCGCGCGAGCCGAACTTCACGGCCCCGATCTGCACCGCGCTGCCCAGCGGCACGAGCTGCAGGCCGGCGTCGGCCAGCCGCTTGCGGCCGTCGGCGCCGGCATCGCCCAGCTGCAGGGCCACGGTCTTGGTCAGATCCTGGCCTTCGAGGTTGGTGCCCGCGATGTCCAGGATGATGCGGCCGTCGGCGGGCACGTCGCGCGCGATGTCGTATACCTGCGCGGGCGGCGCGCTGGCGTACTCGGGCGCGATGCGGTCCATGAACAGGTCGGGGCGGAACAGGAACACCACGGCCGCCAGCAGCGCCAGCGTCTCCCACCAGCGGTTTTTGATGCGGAACCAGTTCATCGTGACGGCGGCGAACAGCAGCATGGCGCCGATGCTGGCGGCCAGCACGCGGATGAACTCCCAGGTGCCGTCCACGTTGATCAGCAGGAGCTGGGGGTTGAAGATCCAGACGAAGGGCAGGATCAGCGTGCGCGAGGCATAGATGGCGCCCTGCACGCCGGTGGCCACCGCGTCCTCGCCCGAGATGGCCGCCGCCGCGAAGGTGGCCAGCCCCACCGGTGGCGTGATGTCCGCCATGATGCCGTAGTAGAAGACGAACATGTGCACGGCGATCAGCGGGATGACCATGCCCGACTGCGCGCCCAGCTCCACCACCACGGGCGCCATGAGCGTGGCCACCAGGATGTAGTTGGCCGTGGTGGGCACGCCCAGGCCGATGACGAGGCACGAGGCGGCCACGAACAGCAGCATCAGGATCACGTTGCCCTGCGAGACGAACTCCACGAACTCCGTCATGCGCAGGCCCAGCCCGGTGAGCGTGATGCCGCCCACGATGATGCCCGCCGTGGCCGTGGCCACGCCGATGCCGATCATGTTGCGCGCGCCGTTGTGGAAGCCCTCCACCACCGACAGCGCGCCCTCCTTCCAGGCCGCAGCCATGTCGCCCGTGCGGCGGAACAGCGCGATCAGCGGGTGCTGCGTGAGCATCAGCACGGCCAGCGCGGTCACGGCCCAGAAGGCCGAGAGCGCGGGCGACATCTCCTCGACCATCAGGCACCAGATCAGGATGCCGATGGGCATCACGAAGTGCAGGCCCGCGCGCACCGTGGGCCAGGTCTGCAGGTGCTGGGGATTGTCGATGTCGATGTCATCCGGCAGATCGGGGCATGACGCAGCCTGCCACACGGCGGCGACGTACAGCGCCAGCACCGCGCCGCCGATGGCCCAGGGCGCGGCGGCGCCCAGGCCGGCCTTGAGCGCCTCGAACAGGTAGTACAGCGCGCCGACGAGCACCAGCGTGCCCGACACGCCGATCAGATTGCGCAGCACGCGCGTGCGCCAGGGCTGCGGCGCGCGTTGCACGATGGGCTGCATGCCGAGCTTGAGCGCCTCCAGGTGCACGATGTAGAACAGTCCCAGGTACGACAGGATGGCGGGCAGGAAGGCGTGCTTGACGATGTCGGAGTACGGGATGCCCACGTACTCCACCATCAGGAAGGCGGCGGCGCCCATCACGGGCGGCATGATCTGGCCGTCCACCGAGGACATGGTCTCGATGGCCCCCGCCTTCACGCCGCCGTAGCCCGCCTTCTTCATGAGCGGAATGGTGAAGATGCCGCCCGAGACCACGTTGGCCACCGACGAGCCCGAGATGGTGCCGTTGAGCGCCGACGACACCACGGCCACCTTGGCCGGGCCGCCGCGCAGGTGGCCCAGCGCCGCGAAGCTCACCTGCATCATGTAGTTGCCGCCGCCGCCCCGGTCCAGCAGCGCGCCGAACAGCACGTACACGAAGATGGTGCCGGCCGACACGCCCAGCGCGATGCCGTACACGCCCTCGG
>Ga0222421_100306_pt1 | contig 20385 bp, 15 predicted proteins | sample 3A1ome_2_FD_182473 | JGI IMG/M metagenome (GOLD analysis project Ga0222421, IMG submission 182473) | Enriched microbial communities from leaf-cutter ant dump, University of Wisconsin, Madison, United States - 3A150A (version 2) | ecosystem: Environmental > Terrestrial > Nest > Insects nest > Nest... | reverse complement strand
TGGGCGTCGTCGGCGGGCGCCGGCTCCCGGTTGCCGGCTGTCGACGCCGGATGGGTCTCGCCGGCGTCCGGCAGACCGTCGGCCACCTTGCCGGGCTCGCTGGCCGGAGCACGCAGGAGCCCGCCTGAAGGAGAGCCGTCCTCGCCGGCCGCACCCGGCGGTGCGGAGGCGACAGGAGTTTCGCCGGCCGACGGTTCGGGGGTCTGGTTGTCACGCCGCAACTGCTCGCCGATCTCACGGAAGGCGTTGCGCTCGATCTTCGACAGGCCCTTGTCGTTGGCCGTCGGCGGACGGTGCTCGGCCAGGCTGATGACCTTGTCGGAAAAGCGCCGGTCCGGCTTCGGCACGATGGTCAGCGCCGGGACCTCGCCCAGGAAAGGATCGTCGCCTTCCGCCTCGATTTGCGGCGAGGAAATGTCTGAAGTGTCCGAAGCGGTCGGCGATCCGGCCGCCCCCGCTTCGCGGGCGGCATCCGGCCCGGCCGGACCGGGCGAAGTGCCTTCGCGGCGGGCAGGATCATGCACCGCGTCGGCGGCCCGGGCGACGCCGAAGCCGCGAAATCCCTCGAAGACCCGGCTTTTCCCGTAGACCGGAAGCGCCGCCAGATCGACCGGGACGCGCAGATCGGTTCCGGCGACCGGCCACAGCACGGTGCGCCCGGACCATGTGTCGCGCCGTTCGAGCAGGCCGGCGATTTCTCCGGTCGGGTCGAGGTCGAAGGCGGCGGCGACGTCGTCGAAGCGTCGGCCGAGCACATCGGCGGCCGGCTGGCCCACGGCACCGGCGAATTCGGCCGAGACGGCGCTGAAGCGGCCTTCGGCATCGGTGCGCCAGACAAAGCGTACGGGCGCCGCGTTGCGGTCTATTCCGGCGCGCTCGGGCTGCGGGTCAGGTCCCGAAAGAGCGTCCGGATCACTCGTCTGATCGACGGACAACGGCCGAGATTGCGTCTCGGATACGGGATGTTCACTCGCGGCCGTCTGGCTCCCGGCGGCCCGGTCCACCGTCGAAGCCGGCCCTTGCGCCGCATCGGCGGATACTTCAGCGGAAGCCCGCATATCCGCCGTTTCGCCGGGCATCGATTGAAGACCATCGGTCTCTGCCTCATCGCCGGCCGCATCGGCCGTAGACGGCGCTCCGTCCTGTCGCTCCGTTTCCGGAACGGCATCGTCGCCTGCGTTCGCCGCGCCGGCATCCTCGACCACGACGAGCAGATGGCGCGGCGGCTCGTCCGTCAGCCGCACGAAGCCGGCGGGGAGCGACCCGCCTGCGGTGGAAATGCGCCGCTTGACCGTGCGGTCGCGCTCGCCGGCCACCTCGGCGACGAGGCCGGCCAGCGTCTCGCCGGCGATGCCCAGCGCCGCGAACCCTTCGGAGGCCGCCTCCACACGGCCGTCGCCGTCGACGACGGCGAGGAACTGTCCGTCTTCGGTGAACCCGCTGATGGCATGGGCTGCTATTTCGGTTGCGCTGCGCGAGGCGGCGTGGGCGGCCGGCACGGTGAGCATGATCGCGTGCTCGCCGTCCGGCATGGCCACGGCGCTGGCGGAAACGGTGACGGCCCGGCTGGTCATGCCGCTGGCCAGCCTGAGCGCGACGGTGCGGTCGGCGCCGATGTCGGGGTAGCCGCCGACGGCCATGATCTGGCGACGGGCGACGGGCGGCAGGCCGCCCGCGGCGCCGATGGCGGCTTCGATGTCCGGGTAGCCGAGGAGGGCGGCGCCGGGGCCGTTCGCCCACAGCACGTGGTCGAGGTCCGCCGGAAAGATCGTCACCGCGTCGCCTGCGGCAAAGCGCCGGCGCACGGCATCGAGCACGGCGACGTCGAGGAACGAGTAGCTGTCGGACGGCATTCTGCTTCGGCGACTCTCGCGGTTAACGCTTTGTTAATAAAAGCTGGCCGCGGCAAGGTCCACAAGCCAGCGCGTGTGGCGGCCGGAATTCGACCCGCGTGGTTAACGCCCCGCCGCCGATTGTGTTGCATCGCAACAAAAATGTTGCATTGCACAAAATTCGTGCTATATAGGGGCCATGCATGAACAAGGACGGCTCGTTCAAGGCCGTCAGCCGAAAGGATGGAAAATGTCCAAGACCAAGACCGCTGAGTTTGCCGAGACCGTCGAGTTCCCGAGCTTCGACACCTCCAAGGCCACCGACCAGATCCGCGCCTTCGCCGAGAAGGGCGTCGAGCAGTCGAAGGAGGCCTATGCCAAGCTGAAGACCAGCGCCGAGCAGGCGCAGAAGACCTTCGAGGCCGGCTACGAGACCGCCAGGACCGTTTCCAGCGACCTGTCGCTGAAGACCATCGCCGCGCTGCGTGCCAACGCCGAGGCCAATTTCTCCCATCTCGAGGCGCTCGTCGGCGCCAAGTCGCTGTCGGAAGTTGTCGAGCTTCAGACCGCCTTCCTGCGCAAGCGCGTCGAAATGTCCGTCGAGCAGGCCAAGGACTTCCAGTCCGTCGCCACCAAGGCCGCCGAGGACGTCGCCAAGCCGTTCAAGACTGCCTTCGAGAAGGCGGTCAGCGAGCTGAAGGTCGCCTGAACGCAATCCCCGATCCGGCAGCGCGGTTCCTCCTCCCACCGCCTGTCGGCGAAAGCCGGCACCTCCTCCCGCCGGCCGAACGAGAGAAGGCCGGCTCCTCCCGCCGGCCTTTTTTCTGTCCGGGCGCCGGTGGAAAAGCGAGCGCGGCTTTGCGTTGCCGAAAGGCTTGAATTAAAGTTCGTTTGCCCGTAAGAGCGCATCGCTGAACGAAGGAGCACGGCAGACAGGTGGACCCTTCGTTTCCCAGACGTGCCGTTGTAGCTCAGCTGGTTAGAGCGCCGGATTGTGGATCCGGAGGTCCCTGGTTCGACCCCAGGCAACGGTACCATTTTCCAGAAGGCCCGCCTTTCCCTTGAAAATGAAGGTTTGCAAGCACCACATGCCGGCTTTCCGTGATCGCCTTGCCTCGTTGCGGCGACTCACATTGACTGTTCGGGCGGCATCCTTTTGAACCGCCGCACGTTTATGGCGATGGCACGGGCGTACAGCGCAATGGGTTGTTCGAAATGAGCGAGCATGCGATCGAATTCCTGCAGGAATGGATCGACGAGAAGTGCCAGTGCCCCGGCCGGCCGATCCGCATCGAGCAGCATGCCGAGACGCTGGCGCGCGAATGCGCGGCCAAGGCCGCCGAGATCGGCATTCCCCTGGAAGATATCCAGGAAGAGGTCGGCGACATCCGGGAACTGATCGCATCGCGCCTGGAAGATGCCGTGGAAGCGGCCAACGACGAGCGGGAAATCCCGTATCCGGCGAAGCGGTCGGCCTAGAGCAGATTCCCGGAAAGCGCGCGAAGCGGTTTCCGTCCGCAATCGCGTCAGAATGGATCGGTTCGGCGTTCCCGCGGCACCTGAAACGATCTGGACTTTACACCGCATTTCTCCGGCCGAACTTCCGTCCCAGCCAGTCCTTCGGCAGGGCCGGCACGAAATTGCCGTCGCGCCCGGTCATGTCCTCGTTGGCGACCATGGCGTTCAGGATCGCCTCCTCGGTCGTGCGCACCGCCGCGTCGAAGAACGGATCGATATCGACGTCGGGTATGAAGGCCGCCTCGAGCAGTCGTCCCCGCTCGCCCGAGGCCGCCTCGGCATTGGCAGTCGAGAAAGCAAGGAAGATGTCGCCCGAACTGTGGTAGCCGAAGCCGCCGGTGGCGGCGACGCCGAGCGGCATGCGCCTTGCCAACCGCTTCAACTGGTGCGGCAGGAACGGCGCGTCGGTGGCGACGATGCCGATGATCGAACCCTTTTCCACGAAGGCCGTGCCTTCCCGCATCGCCGGTTCGGCAAGCTCCGGCCCGACCCGATCGCCGCGGACGGCGAAATTGTGCCGCTTGCCGAAATTGGCCTGCACGAATGTGCCGACCGTGTGGCGCCGGCCGCCCCATTCCACGACGCGGGAGGCCGTGCCGGAGCCGGCCTTGAAGCCGAAGGCGATCATGCCGGTACCGCCGCCGACACTGCCCTCCTCGATCGGGCCGCCAGCCGCATGGTCGAGTGCGGCGAATACGTCTTCGGGCCTCACGTGATGACCGTTGATGTCGTTGAGGAAGCCGTCATAGGTTTCGGCCGCGACCGGCAGGCCCCAGGCGCCGTCGAGCGCGGCGGACGCGGTCCGGTGCATCCAGGAAAGCGTGGCGTCGCGCGCGACGCCGCAGGAATGGGTGTTGGTTATGGTCACCGGAAAGTCGAAGGCGCCGGTTTCCTCGATGATGTGCGATCCGGTCAATTCGCCGTTGCCGTTCTGGCTGAAGACGCCGGCGAAGACCGGCACGGCGAGATCGGCGCGTGGCCGCGGCAGGATGGCGGTCACGCCGGTCCGCACGGGCCCCTTGCCGACCGCCAGCGGCCCGTCGCCGGAGACCAGCGTGGCATAGCCCACCGTGACGCCGGAAACGTCGGTGATGGCGTTGAACGGTCCCGGCTCGCCGTCGAAGGCGATGCCGAAGGCGCGCGCCCTCGGCTTCCCGGCCGGCGTCATTCGATGGGGATCGTCGCGCATGCCGCCCTTTCCCATGACTTTCGCTTGCGGAATCTCAGAACAGCGAGCCTTGGCCGCCGCCGTCCCTCGGCTTCGCCGCCGGCCTTGGCGCAGGTTTAGGCGCGGCGGGCGACGGACCGCCGCCGGCCACGACAGGCACCATGCCGTCGGCGAAGCGCAGATCCAGCGCGGCACCCTGCGCGATCTCGGCCGCGCGCCGGATCGGCGTACCGGCTGTGTCGAGCACCAGCGCATAGCCGCGCTCCAGGATCGCCTGCTCGGACAGTTTCAACGTCGAAAGCAGCCGGTCGGCCTGCGTGAGAGCGGCACGCAGCCGGTCGAGCCCTGTCGCGATCGCCCTTTCCTGCCGCTGCGCCGCCCCCGCAAGACGGTCATGCGCCTTCTGCGCGGCGCGCTGCAGCGGCAGCGCGGTGGCGCGGACCTGCACGGCCTCGAAATGGCGGCGCTTCAGCGCCAGCGCGGCGCGGGCGCATTTCGGCAGCTGGTCGGCGGCGCGGCGGAACTCGGCGCGACGGCCCTGGGCGATCGTTCTCAGCGCCGCTTGCGCGCGCAGAAGGTCGCGGTCGGCGAGCCTGCGCCATTCGAGGATGCGGCGCGACAGTGTGGCCGGCGACAGCCGCGTCGCCGACAGCCGCGCCCGCTTGCGCTCGACGCCGACGGACAGTGCCCTCTCCAGCCGCCCGGTCGCCTCGTCGAAACGCCGGCGCGGCACGGCCAGCAGCTGGTCCGGCTGCGGCAGCGCGCGTGCGGCCGCGCGGGCGGCCTGCCGCTTGCGGTCGATGGCGCGCGAGGTGCAGGCCCTCAGCCGCGCCGACAGGTTGCCCAGCCCCGCCTCCAGGTCGGCCTTCACCGGCACGGCGATCTCGGCCGCGCCCGTCGGCGTCGGCGCCCGCACGTCGGCGGCGAGGTCGATCAGCGTCCAGTCGGTCTCGTGGCCGACGGCCGAGATCACCGGAATGTCCGAGGCGGCGACCCCCCGCGCCAGCGCCTCGTCGTTGAAGCCCCACAGGTCCTCCAGGCTGCCGCCGCCGCGCGCCACGATGAGCAGGTCGGGGCGCGGGATCGGCCCGTCCCAGGGCAGGGCGTTGAAGCCTTCGACGGCCGCGGCCACCTCGGCGCCCGCCGTCTCGCCCTGCACGCGCACCGGCCACACGATCACATGCAGGGGGAAGCGGTCGCGGATGCGGTGCAGGATATCGCGGATGACCGCGCCGGTCGGCGAGGTGACGACGCCGATGACGCTGGGCATGTAGGGCAATAGCCGCTTGCGGGCGGGGTCGAACAGGCCCTCGGCGGCGAGCCGCCGCTTGCGTTCCTCCAGCAGCGCCATCAGCGCGCCGGTGCCGGCCGGCTCGAGGTTGTCGATGACGATCTGGTAGTTGGACTTGCCCGGATAGGTGGTAAGCTTGCCGATGGCGATCACCTCCATCCCTTCCTCGGGGCGGAACTTCAGCCGCGAGAAGGTGCCCTTCCACACCACCGCGTCCAGCCGGGCGCGGTCGTCCTTCAGCGCGAAATAGGCATGGCCGGAGGAATGCGGGCCGCGGTAGCCGGAAATCTCGCCGCGCACGCGGACATGGCCGAACTGGTCCTCCACCGTGCGCTTCAGCGCGCCGGAAATCTCGCTCACCGTATATTCGGCGGCGTTGGTGCGTGATTCGAGGGCCTGTTCGCTCATGCCGGGATAGGGGCGCGTTTGACCGCTCCGGTCAAGGGTTGGATCGGCCGCCGCCGTGACCGGCCGGCCGCCGACACAAGGCAATCGTCTATGAAGCTCGACCCCACTCCGTCCTGCTTCGCAAGCCACCTCTCCCACGGTCGACGGGGGAGAGGAAAGGCGGCCGCGATCCTGGCTCCCTTGCTCTCCCCCAGGCAGGGGGGAGAGGTGGCTTGCGAAGCAGGACGGAGTGGGGGTGTTTTCGTTCTCCCGGCTCCACCGTTCGCTTCGTTCAATCCTTCGATGAAAAGAATGCGATGGACGGCAGGGGGCAGGCGCCCCTACCTGTCCCCTCAGGAGAGACCCGCATGGCCGTCCAGTCGCAGACCTTGCCCGAAGCGGCGACCGCGCCGCAGGGGACGGCGCGCGACCACGCCTTCACGCCGCGCGACTACGGGCTCTACGCGCTGACGGTGGTCGGCTGGAGCCTGTCGTGGTTCGCCATCCGGCTGCAGATCGGCACGGTGCCGAACGAGGTCAACCTAGTCTGGCGTTTCGGCATCGCCACCGTGCTGATGATGGCGTGGGTCGCCGCCTCGGGCCGGCGTGTCCGCTTTCCGCCGCGCGGGCACCTGCGTTTCGCCGCGCTGGGCATCCTGATGTTCTCGTCCAACTTCCTGCTTTTCTACTACGGCGCCGGCTATCTGGTCAGCGGCCTGCTGTCGGTGGTGTTCTCGCTGGCCTCGGTGGTCAACATCCTGCTTGCCGCTCTCATCCTCGGCGAGCGGCCGTCGCCGCGCGTGCTGGCCGGCGGGCTGACCGGCTTCTGCGGCATCGCGCTGATGTTCTCGCCGGAGATCGCCGTGCATGGCCTTTCTGGCGCCACCATGATCGGGCTGGCGCTGTGCATCGCCGGGACGCTCGGCTTCTGCCTCGGCAACCAGGTTTCCGCCGCTGGCCTGCGCCGGAACCTGCCGCTCATTCCGATGACCGCCTGGGGCATGGTCTATGGCACGCTGTTTTCGGCGCTGCTTGCGGTGCTGCTCGGCAAGCCCTTCATCATCGAGCCGACGGTGCCCTATCTCGGTTCGCTGCTGTTCCTGGCCGTGATCTCGACGGTGGTGGCGTTCTCGGCCTACCTGACGCTGCTGTCGCGCATCGGGCCGGCGCGCGCCGGCTATGCGACGGTGCTGTTCCCGATCTTCGCACTGCTGGTCTCCACGATCATGGAAGGCTACCGGTGGAGCGGCTACGCTTTCGCCGGGCTCGTCCTCGTCGCCGCGGGCAACGTGCTCGTCATCCGCGCCGGCAAGCGGTAGCTCATGCGGGCGGCAGGTCTTACCAGCCCGGCATGATCTGGTTCGGCTTGGTCCGCTTCATGCGGGCGAAGGCATGGGCTGCGAAATCGAAGGTTCCGGCCGCTTCCTCGCCGAGCGGCACCGAGATGTTGTCGAGGCTCTCGGAAATGTGGCGGGCGAGCGCCTCGACGATTTCCGGCCGGCTGGTCTGGCCGCGCATGATGCCGATGCGGCAATCCGGCAGCGCGCCGAAGCCGTCGGCCTCACCCAGCACCCGCATGCCGGGCCTGAGCGCGCATTCCGGCAGCACCGAGATCGCCAGTCCCGACAGCACGGCGGCGGCGATGACGGTCGCCGAAAACGAGGTGAACAGGACGCGGTAGTCGCGGCCCATCTCGTCCAGCACCTCGCAGGCGGCACGCCGCCAGATGCAGTTCGGCCGGCCGAAGGCCATCGGCAGCACCTCCTGCTCGTGCGTGGCATGGTTGGCCGAGCTGACCCACAGAAGCGGCTCGCGCCGCACCACTTCCGACTGGCCGCGCGCGTCGTTGTGAGTGACCAGCGCGAGATCCAGATTGCCGCGCTTGATGTGCTCGACCAGCCCGGGCGTCGGCTCGCACACCACCGTCAGCTCGACATGCGGGTTGGAGCGGGCGAAGCGCGCCATGATCTCGGGCAGGAAGCGGTCGGCGTAGTCGTCCGGCGTGCCGATGCGGATGGTGCCTTCGAGGCGCTTGTCGTCGAAGGCGGCCAGCGTCTCGCGGTTGAGGGTCATCATGCGCCGTGCATAGGCGAGCAGCCGGTCGCCCTCCTCGGTCAGCTTGTTCATGCGGCCGTCCTTCTCGAACAGCGGCTTGCCGATGCGCTCCTCCAGCCGGCGCATCTGCATGGACACCGCCGACTGGGTGCGGTGCACCTCTTCCGCGGCGCGCGTGAAGGAGCCGGTATCGGCGATCGCGATGAATGTCTGCAACTGGTCGAGGTCGAGCGGCGCCTGCATCTCTTTTCATCCATCATTGCTATTGATGATCAAGATTAAAAACATTCGTTGGATTAATCAATCGCCCGGTGCCATTTTGTCATTGTCCACATGAAGGCATGTGAATCGCGACCAAGGCCGCCGCCTCCCCGGCGGTCGGATGCGGTTGCGCGCCCGCGAACCGTGAAGGAGCCTGCCATGACTGCCCATCATCTCGCCGCCGGGACCTCCCGCGTCGCCCGGCGCCCGGCCCTGACGATCCGTGCGCTGGATAAGCTCTCCAATCTCTACCGCGCCTGGAAGAACCGCCGCGTCTTCTACCGGCTCGGCGAGCTTTCGGATGCCGAACTGGCCGATATCGGCCTCACCCGCGCCGACCTGCATGTCGCCGTCGGCGTGTCGCTCGGCGGCGATCCGACGACGCGGCTGCGCGCCATCGCACAGGACCGGGCCGAAACGATCGAGGACGCCGCCCGCAAGGCAGCCTGACGTCGCCTGCCATATCCGGCCTTCGTCCGTTCTTCGACGCGGCCGCGTTCCATGCAGGCTGTCCCCACTTCCCGCCGGCATCCTCGCCGGTCGCCTGCATTGCTGGCCCGGCTTCCCCGAAGCCGGGCCTTTTTCGTCCGGCCGTCCGCGATGGCACGGCCGATGCGGTGGCCGTGCCTAGGCGGCTCTCGGCCGTCCGCCGGAAGGCGACGCCTTCGTCTGCCTGTCGATGAGGCGGGCGAGCCGGCCGATGCCTTCGCGGATGTCGTTCTGCGATTGCAGCGAATAGTTGAGCCGGATGAAGGAGTGGCCGCCGCCGTCGGCGAAGAAGGCGCTGCCGGGCACGAACGCGATCTTCTCTTCCTTCAACGCCGCTGCCAGCAATTCGGCGCCGTCGAGGCCGGCCGGCAGTTGCAGCCAGACGAACATGCCGCCCTCGGGACGCGTCCAGGACGCCGACTTCGGCATCGTCTCGTCGAGCGCCTCCAGCATGGCATCGCGGCGGCCGGCGTAGACTTTCTTGATCTCCTCGACATGGCTGTCGTGGCAGGCGCTGGCCACCTCGTGGATGACCATCTGGTTGACGGTCGAGCAATGCAGGTCGGAAGCCTGCTTGACCAGCACCAGCTTCCTTGTCAGCTCGCGCGCCGCGCAGATCCAGCCGACCCTGAGGCCGGGTACGATCGTCTTGGAGAAGGTGCCGCAATAGATGACGTTCGACCGGTCGATGTCGCCCCTGCGGGCGATGTCGAGGGCCAGGCAGGACGGCACGGGCGCGCCTTCGAAGCGCAGCGCCTCGTAGGCCGCGTCCTCGATCAGCGGGATGCCGAGCGCGGCCGTGAGGTCGAGCAGGCTTAGCCGCGTGGCCTCGGTCAGCGTCTCGCCGCTGGGGTTGGCGAAATCGGGGACGGCATAGGCGAGCGCGACGCGGCTGTCGTTTGCCCGTTCGACATAGGCCGCTGGCGAGGCGTCGCGGTTTTCCGGCAGCAGCGTGTCGTAGCGTGGCTCGTAGGCGTTGAGCGCCTGCAGCGCGCCGAGATAGGTCGGCGCGGTGACCAGCGCGGTGTCGCCGGGCGACAGGAACAGGCGCCCGAGGAAATCCAGCCCCTGCTGGGAGCCGGCGGTGATGAGGATGTTGTCTTCCGAGCAGGCGACGCCACGCCGCGCCATGTGCTCGACGATCCAGCGCCGCAGCGGCAGGTAGCCCTCGCTGACGGAATACTGCATCGCGGCGCCCGCCTTGGCCGGATCGGCCATGATCGACTGGTAGGCCTTCGCGATCAGCTCATTGGGAAACAGGGCCGGATCGGGGATGCCGCCGGCGAAGGAAATGATGCCGGGCTGCTCCAGAACCTTGAGCAGTTCGCGGATCTCCGACGCGCGCATGCGGGCCGCGCGGCTGGCGAATGCCGCCGCCCAGTCGATCGTATCGTGCTCGTGCATGGTGTCGCTCCGGTCCGTGGATGATCCACGCTTACCAGCCTCCGCGCGAAAACCATTGGTCCAGCATCGGCAAACGATCGGACCCCGGCAGCAGTCTGGTCGGTCCCTTTGGACGCTTCCCGCCGCCATCGCGCCCGACATGCTCGCCGGATTGCTCGCAAAGTCCACGCACTTGATCTATACTGGCCGACAAGGCCCGGCCTTGGCCGGCACGGTTTGAACTGCGTCAGTTCTCCAGGCAGGGGGCGTCCATGTTCGAAGTCGTCGGGTTGTTCCAGCCGTCTTTCCTGGCGCCGGCGCGGCGACGTGGGGAGGCGGCTGCCTTCACCTTCGCCCTTCTGGCGATGCTTGTCGTGGCTCCGGCGCTTGCTCTCGCCCAGCCGGGCTGGACGCTCGATCCGACCGCCTCGGTCCTCACCTACCAGTCGATCAAGAAGAACACGATCGTCGAGACCAACAAGATCCGCAACATCTCCGGAACGCTGAGCGCCGACGGCGATGCCAGGGTGATGCTCGACCTCAATTCGGTCGATACAGGCGTCGACCTGCGCAACGTGCGCATGCGCTTCCTGTTCTTCGAGACCTTCCAGTATCCGACCGCCGAGGTGACGGCCAAGGTCGATCCCGCCGCCTTCGCCGATCTCTCCAGCCGGCGCCGCATGACGGCGCACATCCCCTTCCGCCTCAGCCTGCACGGTGTCGAAAAGGAACTCCAGGCCGACGTTGTGGTGACGATGGTCACCGACACCATGGTGTCGATCGCCTCCAGCATTCCGGTCGCCGTCAACGCCGCCGATTTCGGCCTGCTGCCGAACATCGAGAAACTGCAGCAGGCGGCCGATGTCACCAACATCGTGCCGACCGCGTCGGTTTCCTTCGACTTCGTCTTCAATGCCGAAGGTGCCGCGGCACCCCCTGCGCAAGCCGTCGCGGCGGCCGCACCCGCCGATGCCGGCCCTGTCGCCACCGATGCTTCGAAAGCGAGCTTCAGCGACGAGGAATGCCTGAACAGGTTCGACGTCCTGTCGCGGACCGGCGCCATCTACTTCCGTTCGGCCAGCGCCCGGCTCGATCCGCAGAGCAAGCCGCTGATCGACGAGGTGGTCAATGTCGTCGGCAAGTGCCCGGACCTGAAGGTCGAGGTGTCCGGCCATACCGATTCCGACGGCAAGGCCGCGGCGAACCAGGCGCTTTCCCAGCGGCGCGCGCGTGCGGTGGCCGATGCCATCGTGGCGGCTGGCATCCCGGTCGGGCAGATCACGGCCGTCGGCTATGGCGAGGACAAACCCGTCGCGCCCAACGACACGGCCAGGAACAAGGCGCTGAACCGGCGCATAGAGTTCTCCGCCAGGCGCCTCGTCAATTGACGGAGGACATGTGACGGTGCGTGCGCGGGCAGTTTCGATGATCGGCGCGCTGCGCTGCCTCGTGCTGGCGATTGCGTTCGTCGCGCTCGCTGGCGGCGAGGCCGGCGCCGAGCGCCGCGTCGCCCTGGTGCTCGGCAATTCGCATTACCAGCATGCCGCGACGCTGGCCAACCCCGTGCGCGATGCCCAGGCCGTCGCCGACCTGCTGCGGCGGCTGGATTTCCAGGTCGTCTCCGGCTTCGACCAGACCAAGGAACAGATGCAGGCGACGATCTCGTTGTTTGCCAGGGACGTGCGCGGCGCCGACGTGGCGCTGTTCTACTATGCCGGCCACGGCCTGCAGGTGTCGGGCAGCAACTACCTCCTGCCGGTCGACGCAGCGCTGGAGGACGAGACCTCGCTCGATTTCGAGGCCGTCCGCGTCGATTTCATCCTGCGCCAGATGGGGCGCGAAACCGGCGTGCGGCTGGTCTTCCTCGACGCCTGCCGCGACAATCCGCTGGCGGAGGTCCTTGCCCGGTCCGGCGGCATCACGCCGGGCAGCGGCCTGGCCGAAATCCCGATCGAGAACGGCGGCGCCGGCACGCTGGTGGCGTTCGCGACCAGCCCCGACCAGGTCGCCTATGACGGTATCGGGGATCATTCGCCCTTTTCCGCCGCCCTGCTTGCCCATCTCGGCGACGCCAACGTCTCCGTGACGGAGGCGATGAACCGCGTCACCAGCGACGTCTTCAAGGCCACCGATGGCCGCCAGCGGCCATGGCTGAACGTCTCGCTGACGACCGAGGTGATGCTGCACAAGGTCGATCTCGGCGCGCCGCTGATCGTCGGCGAGGCGCCTGCGCCGGCAGCCGATACCGCTTCGCAGGCGCGCACGGCCGCTGCGGGCGACAGCACCCAGGCGCAGGCCGCCTCGCCCTCCGAGGAAGTGCCGACGCTGCCTTCGGACGCGCCGGTCTTCTTCGACATCCCGATCGATTTCGGCGACCCGGCGATCGACGGCAAGAGCATCGCCCAGCTTATCCAGGGAAAGCCGCATTTCAGCCCGGTCGAGGGGCTCGACAAGTCGGTCTGGGATCGCGAATGCAGCGGCTGTCACCAATGGACCAAGGAACGGCTGTGCGATCAGGCCAAGAACTACAGGAACAACGAACACTATACGCTGCGCCTGCAGCATCCGCTGGGCACCCGCTTCAAGGTGGCGCTGGGCCGCTGGGCCGACAACGACTGCCAGTAGCGGCGGGCGCCGCGAGCGGGCGCCGCTGCCCGGTCAGCCGGTTTCGGCGGCGTTCGCGGATTGCGCCAGTTGCAGTCCCGTGTCGACGAACGCCGAAAGCACGGCGAAGCGATCCGCCGTCGAGACGCGGGCGAGGCCGGCCATGACGCCGGTGTGGATCGCCCGTGCGGGCAGGATGGGCTGCAGGTCCGCCATATCGAGGTCGCCGGGGCGTCCGTCCTCCAGCCCTGCCGCAAGGGCGAGCCATCCTGCCGGGCTTCGCTGTCTCGACAGCCGCCGGTTCGTGACCAGGCGGGAGGCGAAGCCGGCCGGCTCGCCGATCCGCCCGCGGACGCGCTCGAGCAGGTCCAGATCGTGGTCGTCCAGCAGCTCGGCAAGCTGGCGGAGACATTCGTGGCCCCACCAGATGGCGACGCGGTCCGCCAGGAGATAGGCGCAGAAGACGGCCGCCTCCTCCGGCGTCGGTCCGGCAAGCAGCGACAGGCAGAAGTCGAGCGAGGGCTGCGACGTCGGCGCCGCGGTCATGTCCTCGGCCGCCGTCGTGCAGGCGGCGAACAGATCCTGGGCGGTGCGGTATCGGATTGCGCTCTGCCTTACCGTGACGCGACCCCTCTTTCGGCTGCACTCAACCTCGACGCCGACAGCCGGTCAAGTCCTCGTGATCGGTGATCGCGTCGAATCCGGCTGCGCCGGCCTCCAATGCACCTTCACGCCGGTTGACATGGCATCACGCGACGATTACGCTGCGTAATCTCCGCGAGTTCCCATGAAACCTGGACCAAAGCTATGCGGATCGGCACGCTTGCTCTCATCTCGGCGACAATGTTCTCGACGGCTTCCCTCGCGGACCCTGTCCAGCAGTCGGAAGACATCGTCAAGTTCTTCTCGAACCAGGCGCAACTCGGCGCGTCGCGTGCGATATGCGTCGGCACGGAAGACGAATGCAAGGCGAACACGGCCGCTGCCGCTCCGGCGGCGAAGACCGGCCTCGACATGCTGGTCAATTTCGACCTCAACTCGGCCGACCTCACACCCGACACGCGGGCCAAGCTGACGGAGTTCGCCAAGGCGCTCAAGGACAACCGCCTGAGCGCGCTTGACTTCGTCGTCGAGGGCTATACCGACGCGTCGGGCAGTGCGCGCTACAACGAGGAGCTTTCCAAGCGCAGGGCGGATTCCGTCACGGCGTTCCTTCTCGCCAGCGGCATCGAGGCGAACCGGCTGAATGCGGTCGGCATGGGGAAATCGCATCCTCGCACCGCCAATCCCTACGATCCGGTCAACCGGCGCGTGGAGATGCGCATCAAGTCTCAATAGCGCCGTTCCTGCCGGTGCCGCGCGCGAAGCGGCCGACTTCCTTCGAGAAATAAGGTCCGGGGGCGATCTCCGTGCATCGGGGCCGGAGCGGGCATGGTTCCTTGCGGGGTCGACGCTTCCTACAGCGTCTGCTCCGTCGAGGTGACCAGGGCCGCCAGCGCCTGCTTGTATTTTTCGAATTCCGGCGAGGTCTCCGTCACGGCGACGCTCGGGCCTGGCGCTGAAGGGGACGAGCCGCTCGACGGGACATAGCCCTTGCGGTTCATCTTCCGCTCGGCCCAGTCCACCACATAGCCAGCCGTCTTGCCGGTCAGGAACGGATTGGCGCGGATGACGTCGTTGCCGAGCAGGTTGACCAGCATCGCCGTGTTTGCCGCGGCAAGAACCTGATGCGCGCCCTCCATGCCCAGGAAATGGCACAGGTAGAGGCGGCCGGCGGTGATCTGATGGCCGCGCGCCTTCAGGTAGGCCTCCCCTTCGCGAGCCAGATTGCGCACCATTTCGCGCGAGATGGTCGGATCGAACCGCAGGGCGAGGATTTCGGATTGCGACAGCGAGCGCGCCAGGTCGGGCCGGTAGGTGTTCATCATCCTGATCCAGGTCGAGCTGATGAACTGGCCGAGGCCAGTGGCGGAGGAGCGCGGATTCTTGGCGTGCGAACTGCCGCCGCTCTCGACGTGGATGATCCGGTCGGTAAGTGTCTCGACCGCCGCGTCGTCGGCGCTCGAACTGGATGCCGGGGCGGGTGCCGGGCCGAGGGCGACGACCGGCGGCGGGACGGATGTGGCGATCCCGAGCGGATCGACGGCCTCGCCATTCGCGTAAAGCTCGAAATGCAGATGCGGCCCGGTCGAGAGTCCCGTCGTCCCGACATAGCCGATGATGTCGCCGGCCTTCACCGTCTTTCCCTGGCCGTCGGCGATCGCGAAGCGCTGCAGATGCGCATAGCGTGTCTCACGGCCGCCGCCGTGGGATATGCGCACGACGTTGCCATAGCCTTTTCCGTCGCCCTGGAAGACGATCTGGCCGTCGAAGGCGGCCGCCACCGGCGTGCCCACGGGCGCGGCCCAGTCGACGCCCTTGTGGACGCGCACGACGCCGAGGATCGGGTGCTTCCGCGGCCCGAAGGTCGATGTCAGCACGCCGCTCACGGGCGTCACCATGCCGTTGGCGGTCAGCAGCGACCTGACCTGGTCGTTGCCGCTGACGCAGGAATACTGGCCGTCGCTCTGCCGGTAGACGAAGCAGTCGATGCGCGTGCCGCCGCCGACGATGCCGACATAGAGCACGCGTCCCGAATTGTCCTCCTTGCTACGCGGGGTCTGCGAATAGATCAGCACTAGGTGCTGATCGTAGTCGGCAAAGGCGTTGAGGTCCTGGCCGCGCGACAGGTACATGATCGCCTCGCCGACCACGCTGCTCGGAACCTGGTTGCGCGCCGCCGTCGAATAGATCGCGTCGAGCAGCCGGTAGCGGCGCTTGGACGACAGTTCCTGCGAGGCGCCGGCATAGTTGAACAGGTCCTGGCGCACCCATGGGTCGGCGCCGGAGGCGAAACCGCCGTCTCCCGTCCTCGCCAGGGTGCCGATATAGGTGTCGCGGGCATAGATCGACACCTGCATCAGCGACGGTACGGCGGCATCGCGCGATGCCCGGTAGCCGCGCATGGCCACGACATAGCCCGCCTCCACGCCGTCCTTGCCGAAGAGCGACTTGAGCGCGGCTGCCGCCTGCGTGGCATCCTGCGTCGAAAAATGGGCGTCGGTGACGACGCCGTCCAGCCCCCTCGGACCGTAGATCCTGACGAAGGTGTCGTGCGTCGCCTCGTAGCGTTCGTACTCGCTCGCGACGGTGGCGACGCTCGTATTGTTCTCGACCGAGGTCTTCTTGAAGGCGGGCAGCGCGGCATCGCCGCCTTCGATCGTCTCGCCCCATCCCGCTTCGTCGTCGCCTTCCGTGACGGCCGGGTCGGCGGGCGCAGGCAGCGCTGCGCTGTCCTGTGCGGCCGAAGGCTGAAGGTCGACATCGAGGTCGTCGTCCTCCTGCCCGGCGGCCCCGGCCGCCGGGCCTGCCTCCGCGTTCTCGCCCTGGTCCGTCGCGCCGGCGGCGGGAGGCGGCGCCTGCCGCTGCGCCTGGAAGAAGGCGAAATCCTCCTGCGTCGAAGGGATGGTCGTCATGAAGTTCTCGGACGTGCTCAGCATGGCGTCCGAAAGCAGTTCGATCCGGGGCGAGATGCCGTCGTCCGTCAGGTCCGCAGGGCGGTCGATCGTCTTCACCATGGAGCCGGCGCCGGTATCCTGGCCGAGGTTGATCCACATCGGATCGCCGGCGAGATCGACGATCGCCGGGACGTAGACGGGCGCGTCGGCGGGCAGGTCGACCGTGCCTTCGCTGACTTGCAGGTCCTGGTCGGTGTCGTCGCTCGGCAGGTCGGTCCTGAAGAGATAGAGGCCGATGCCGGCGCCGACGATCAGCAGGATGCCGAAGACCCCGAGCGCCCTGCGCAGCAGCAGGCGGCGACGGCGGGCGATGTTGGCCTGCCTGCGCAACCTGAAGCTGGCGTCGACGCCGTGGTTCATGGGCTCTTCCCGGTCAGGAAGAACGTCCATCGCGCCTGGTCGAGCGTATCGACCTCGAAGAACTTGGCCGCGATCAGGCCGCGCTGCCAGCAATCGGCGATCCCGCGCAGGGAAAAGCGCCGCCGCTCGATGCACATCTCGGTCGTCCCTGTAAGCAGGGCGTGGCCGAACACGTCGGTCGCGTAGATGTAGATGTAGCGGTTCGCCAGCTCCTCGCGCACGACGTTGACGCACTGGTTGGCGCCCAGCGTCCACCAGCCGTCCGTCTGGAAGGCGGCGTCGATCTCCTGTCCGACGGCCAGGTTGACCACGTCGAGCGTCTGGTTGCAGACGGTGAATTCCGCGCGTGCCGTGCCGGGCAGGAAGCAAATGGCCGCGGCGAATGCTGCCATGCACGCCAGACGGCGGATCATCGCGCCGATGCCGGCTGCGCGACGGCGGGCCGGCTCGATGCGAAACCGCATGGGCCGGTTGGGAAGGGCCGCGCTCATGGCCTTCGGCGTCATCCGCCGAGGCGGAAATACTTGGCGGTGGCGGAGTAGGCGCCGCCCTTTTCGCGGATTTCGGCAAGTATCCTGGGAAGCACTTCGTCGGCACGCACCGAAGCCGAAAAATCGGCGGCATCGAGGGCACGCGGCCCGGTGACCACGAGCACGACTTGGGGTACCGCCTTGCCGAGGGCCTTGTCCGATGCCGCAAGGCCGATGGGGATGTTGAAGCTTGCCTGGTTTGCGGCCACCACCACGCGGTCGTCCAGGTTGAACGCCATGCCCTTGTGGTCGATGAGCAGCATGGTGGATTTCAGTCCGGGTTCGGTGCGAAGCACACCGCTCAGCGCCGACCCGTCCGGTATGGACGTGCGGTCCAGCACGAGTTCGGGCCTTTCCGCTCTGCCTGCGGAAAGCGATCCGAGGAAGTCCGCCACCTGGCACTGGGCCGGCTCGATCAGCCGCACGTCGATTTCCGGCTCCAGATGGAACTTGGCCTCGAAAGCGCTCTCCAGCCGCGCGAAAGGATCGACCGCGGTGCCGAATCCCTCGATCTCGATGGATTTGTCGGTTGCGGCGACGGCGGACGCATAGAAGCAGTTGCCGCCTTCGTAGGCTCGAAGCCACGAAATCCGCTGCGCCACCGCATCGATCGCCCCGCCCGCCGGAACCTCCGGCTTCGGGATGGTCATGGCGACGACCTGCTCCGGATTTTCTTCGCTTGTCGCCGGCGTCCCGGCCTGCGCCTCCGGGGTGGGCTGGACTTCCGGTGACGGCGGCGCGGCCTGTTTCAGGGGAGGAGGAGTCGCTTCCGCCGTCTTCTGCTGCACCGGTGGGGGTTCGACCGGCTGTAGCGCCGTCGCGGCGCTTTCGGACGGCTGCGGCGGGGAAGCGGGCTCTTGCCGGACCTCCGCCGCGCTGCGCGCGCTGTCCTGTGCCGGCGCCTCGCCGGTTGGAGGCGGGGTCGGCTCGGCCCGCTCGATGGGAGGAGCCGCCTCCGCTGTCTTTTGCCGCGTCGGTGGTGGCTCAAGCTGCTGCGGTGCTGTCGCGGTATTTTCGGCAGGCTCCGGCGGGGAATCAGGTTTCCGCTGGACGTCCGCCGTGCTGCGCGCGCCGTCCTGCGCCGACGCCTCGCCGGTCGAAGGCGGCGTCGACCCGGCTGCCGTCTCAATCTGCGGCGTTTCGACAACCGGCGCAGGTGTGGCTTGCGTGTCGTTCGCGACGGGTGCGGCCGGTGCCGGCGCCGCCGGCTGCGCGCCGCGCGCCTCGGGCGCGGCTTCAGGCGCGTTGGCCGATGTTGCCGGCTGCGTCGGCGCTTCCGATGGTGCGGCCGTGGCGGTGTCCTGACGGGCCTCGACGGGAACGGAGGAGGCGGGCGCGGCTTTCTCACCCTGGTCGGGAGGATTTCCTTTCGCTTCGCTTTCCGGCTTTTGCGCCAGCGCCTCGGCAAGCCGCGCGGCGGCGCTGGTCTCCGGCTGGGCCGGGGCGGGCGGCGGCTCGGCTTCGGCTGCTGCCGGCTCGGCCGGACTGGCGGTCGTTGCAGGCGCGTTCGGGGCAACGGTCGCCGCGTCGGCGGCTTCGCTCGCCTGCGATGCCTGGGCGGGCGGCGGCGCGGGCTCCCCAGGCGGTGCTTCGGGCGCGGGTGTCAGCGCGGCCGACGCGCCGGCCTCGGGCGCCGGTGGGGCGGACGGGCCGATCAGCCCGCCGAAATAGGCGCCTGCGCCGCCCGCGACGACGATCAGCGCGGCCGCTGCCGCCGCAAGTCCCATGGTGCGCCCGGACTTCGCACCGGCCGGTGCGGTCTCGACGGCTGCGGGCGCCTCGGGCCGTCCGGTGGCCCGGTGGCTCGGCCGCACATGCGCCACGAAGCCCGTTCCAACCGCTGAGGCCGGCGGGCGCGAACGGTCGCCGGCGCCTGGAAGGACAGGCGGCTGCGAGGTCGGCGGCAGGGAGGCTCCGGTGCCCTGGTTGCCGTCGGCGTCCGGTTCCCGCCGCATAGCGGGAGGGAGGGTATTTCCGGCATCGACGACGCCGTCGCGCGTCATGCGGGCGATCTCGGCCATGCTCTGCGGACGATTGGCGGGCAAGGGCTGGAGCATGGCTTCGAGGAGCGGCCTGAACGCCATGTCGATGTCGGACAGGTCCGGCACCGTGCGGCGCTTCTCCACCACGTCGAGCTGCGATCCGCTCATGTCGATCGGCTTGCCGCGCAAGGCGGCGGCCAGCACAAGGCCGAGGCTGTAGATGTCGGACTGCGCGCTGACCTGGCCGCCGAACAGCCCCAGTTGCTCGGGCGAGACGTAGTTGTATTTGCCGGCGAACTTGCCGTCGATCAGCGTTCCGCCGCCGACGGTCTCCGAGCGCGCGATGCCGAAATCGACGATCTTGGCGCGCTCGACCTTCCCGCCGGGCAGGATGATGTTGTCGGGCGAGAGATCGCGGTGGATGGCGCCGGCGTCGTGAACGGCGCTGAGGCCCGAGGTGAGGCGATGGCACAGCCTGCACACCTCGTCGGTGGGCATGGCGCCGCGCCGCAGCACGTCGAAAAGCGACTCGCCGTCGACGAATTCCATCGCCAGATAGGGGCGGCCGATGCCCGGATCGATGGTGAAGACGTGATAGCGGACCACCGCGTCGTGCGAGAGGTGGTTGAGGATCGAGGCTTCCTTGCGGAACAGCGACAGGATCGTCTGGTCGTGCGCGAACTCGGGCAGGACGATCTTGATCGCCACGTTGTCGCCGGTCTGGATATTGTGGCCGCGATAGACTTCGCCCATGCCGCCGGCGGCGACGCGCTCGTCGAGCTCGTAGATGCCGCTCAACTGGGTGCCGACGTCGGCGCTGGCGAACCTCTTGCTGATACGGGTCTTGTCGTCGTTCATGGCGCCCAAGCCTTCATGCGCGCCGCGCCGCCGTTCCTGGGATCCGCAATCCTGACCAGGACGATGGTGACGTTGTCGGTGCCGCCGCGCGCCAAAACCTTCGCCAGTAA